>Ga0163144_10027846_pt1 | contig 10923 bp, 14 predicted proteins | sample OliLak19BULKMAT1_FD_123175 | JGI IMG/M metagenome (GOLD analysis project Ga0163144, IMG submission 123175) | Freshwater microbial mat bacterial communities from Lake Vanda, McMurdo Dry Valleys, Antarctica - Oligotrophic Lake LV.19.BULKMAT1 | ecosystem: Environmental > Aquatic > Freshwater >... | reverse complement strand
TCGTCAAGGATAATCAAGTTCGGATGCGTTGAGACGACAGTACCCAACACGGAGGCAATAGCAATTGATGGTTCTTTCCTGATCTCCGTACGGGGAATTTGAATTCGTTCCTCGGTCCAGCTATCGGCGTTTAAATCCCATGAGCCGTATTTGGTGCGTAACTTTTCGTTTTGCTTCAAGTGAGTTTTAATTTCGCGCAAGAACCCTTTACTGTTATCCAGGATTTCGTTCACTATCAGAATCTTCATGTTGGGATCTTCAGTTAGCCGGAACAGCGGATAAGCGATGGTTCCAGCGGAGGTTTTTAAATGGCCTGGCGGCGCGACCATTATGACCTTCTTTTCCCGTAGCAAAATATCGAACCACGACAAATGGAGTTCACTCAGTTTGTCGTAACCGAGTGTCTCCGTCGCAAAGTAAAAAAGATTCTCCAATCGCTTGCCGTGATCCGGTGTTATTTTCATTGTCCCCAAATAAAAAGGCGTCGACATCCGAATCCCAAAGGTTTCAGAGATCGACGCCTCAAGTTCGCTTGACAGCGTTATTTCAGTTTCTAAACGTCAAAAAAAACGTCTTGCTTCAAATTCTTCCAATCTCAATTTTCGTACAAAAAATCTAAAGCCAATTCGAAAGACAGTACGGGAATATTTCCATGGGACGTTTTCGTACATAAAAAATTTGGGTGTTTTGACTTTGGAATGTTCGAAAGCAGAGCATAGGGGGTACATAACAGCGGCAAGGCCGGATTTTTACGCTTTTTTATTTTCTGCCGATTTCCCGTGTCCATCCGAGAGGAATTGAGTGGACATAATACCCAGTTATGTCCACCTGGCGATGGCTTATATCGCTTCGTTTGCATTCGGCTTCCCCTCCTGTCCCTGGTTCGGTAACGGGTCGGATTTCGATTCCGGACTTGGTTCGGGGGCGCCCGCGGCCAGGTCAACTTTCGCCTCTTCTTTTTCCTGACCCGTTCTTTCCTTCTGCTTCTCCAAGAAATTCCTGACCGTCACTTTCCTTTCTTCCGAAACCTCGACTTCCGTTGTCGTTGAAATCTTCGAATTGGTGACCTGCAAAGGTTTGAGTTGAATCAGACGGTTTTGAAGCTCACTTGCTCCGTAAATCAAATCTCTGAACGAAGCGTCATCCATCGTTGAATTCAACTTCCGGATAATTTTCATGTAAAGCTTCCAACCGTATTCAACGATCTGGTTTTGAATCTTGGCGATCTTTGGATTCAAGTCTCGTTCGTAACCCTTGCCCATGAACTTCGCTGCATTTGACCACCAGTAAGAAACCGTGCTTTTCGCTACTCCAAGCTCATGAGCAATGGCAGTAAGACTTGCTCCATCTTCAAGTTTCGTAATGGCTCCTTGAATAATTTCTCTCGGATATCTTTGAACTGTTTTATTAACACTCATAGAATTCTCTTTTCTTTCTTTAAGTCTTTAAAGACTTAAAGGCCTTAAAGACGTTAAAGACTTAATAGAAATCTCCTCTTTCGCTTTTGATTTGAACTCGCCATTTCTTCATGTACACCCGTTTCGACTTCCTGTAGTGCATTTCCCGACATCGAAAATGGACGACTTGAGCCGGGAACGTGGGGATAAAATCTTCGCGGCAGACCTTGCACACTCTGATCTTAAATCGTTTCTCACCCACGTTTTTATCCTTTGAGATTTGCATTTGTCTATAACGGTTTTAATTTCGTTACGAACCCGAGTGGTGATATCCATCGAACGGACTTCGCTTTTCCTCGAATGAAGCGGTCGACTTTTTGAACGTGAACTCGACTTTTCCCGTGGGCCCGTTCCGGTGTTTAAGAACCAGGAAATCCACATCTCGCTCCGGTTCCAGCGGGTCGTTCTTCTTGGGAGACATTAGGATCACCAGATCCGCGGCTTCTTCGATTCCACCCGACTCCTTCAGGTCCGAAAGCTTCGGCTCTCGCTCGTCGCCTTTCTCGATTTCGCGGTTCAATTGGCTCGCGCAAAAGACCACGACCTTCTTTTCCAGAGCGATGGCTTTCAGTTCGTTGGCGGCGTCCGAGTAGAAGGCGGCTCGGTTCCCTTCCGAAGGTGGCGAGATCCGTTGAAGGTAATCGACTACGACGATGTCGGGCTGGACCGTTTCGATCGCAGACCGAATTCGGCTTAAGTTCAACCGACCTCCTTCCAGCACGAACAAGGGCCGTTCGAACAGCTCGCTACATACGCCTTGTGCCGCTTTAAAGTCCTCATTCGTGATGTCGTTGCGGATTCGGCCCAGAGGAGTATCCGTTTTGGCGGCCACGATCCGATCCAGGAGCTCGTCGAACGTCATCTCGGCACTTAGAAACAGGATTCGAAAATTGCGGAAAAGGAACCGAACGGCGATGGAGAGGAGAACGGACGTTTTACCGATCGACGTTCGGGCGCCGAAGACAGCCAGGTTTCCGCGGTGAAAACCGCCGGTCAACCAATCAAATTTCTCGAATCCGGTCTTGATGCGTTCGATTCGGCCGTTGAGTCGGGCCTCGAGAACTTCCTGATAGCGCATGACGCCTTTTTTCGCATCCATCACGGCGCCACCCTGTCCGTTTAGTTGGTCCCAGACTTGACGGATTTTCGCTTGAATCTCCACGCTGGTCGGATCCTGCTTTGACTGGTCGTACAGCTTTGAAAGCTTTGCCTCGCACGCATGGCGTCGCATGTTCGAGGCGTAGTGTTGAACGTGAAGTGCGGTCGGAACGTCTTCGGTGATTTGGAAAATGTTCTCTCGGCCTCCAGCCCCGGCCAATTCCTTCTGGCTCAGCCCTCCTAGAAGGGTCACGGGATCGACTTCCATCCCCTCTTTGAAAAGGCGCTTCATTCCCTTAAAGAGCGCGCGGTTGGTGGAGTTTGAAAAGTGTTCGTCTTCCAGATTGAAAAAAGCGAATTGCATGGCTTCTTGTGAAACCATGCAGGAGCCCAACACGGCTCGTTCGGAAACCTCTTCCGGGGTCATAGAAGTCCCGCTTCTTTGAGCTGGTCCGCGGTCGCGAGGCCGTTCTCTTTTTGTTTACCGTTCGTGCCGTTTCGACCGTCGTATTTACCCTCCACGATTTTGAGCACGTTTTCGGTATTGGCGATGAGGAAATCGAAGTCGATCTTCCAACCCCGGTCGTTTTCACCTTGGAGAAAGTGAGAGTCCTCGATCTTCCGAAAAACTTCCACCCAGAACTCCGAATTCGGATGCTCTCTCAACCGGCTCTTGAGCTTTTCCAGGCGCCTCTTGCTGACAGCTCTTGGAACCACCAGACCAAGCTTTTCAGCAATCCGAGTCCAGCGTTCCAAAATCGATTCGACGGGCAATGAGGGGACCGGCGATTCCGCCGGTTTGAGGCCGTCCTTCCTCTCTCCTGTTCCTGCTCCTGCTCCTGCTCCTGTTACTGCTACTGATTCGCCATAGCCTTCACCAAAGGCTTTCGCCAAGGGTTCGTGGAAGGCTTCATGGAAGGCTTCCGTGAATGAGTCCTTTGCTTCTTGCTTTTTCCGTCCGTTTCCGTCGGAACTGTCCATCCTTTTGACGTACTCACGCAAGGATATAAGTGCCTCCGTTTTTAAGGCACACTCGGGTATCTCCAAAAAGTGTTTGGCCCAACTTCTGACCACATTAGGAGACTCCGGTTCGTTGTACCGAACCGTGTTAGGTACCCATAGAACCCGCGCTTTCCAATCGGCCTTCACAAGTCCTTGGGATAAGACTTCCTGGAAAGCTTTCCGGAAGCCTTTCAAAGGCCACTCCAATTGTTCGGCTAAGGCAGCCTCTCCTATGGTTGAAAGGCCCGGAAGCATTGTGTTATGGGGACCGGTCAAGAGATAGATCCAGAGATAACGCCCACTCGGTTTAGAGCGTGAAAGGATTCGGAACCTGAGATCTCCGTACATGCTGGTATGAATTTTTCTGTATCTCGACATAATCACTTTGACGGCTGAACGAAACTTTCGAACCGACCGCACGTCGGCCAGTCGGATCGGTGGCGCCTTCCCATTCCCTTCAAATTTGATTTGAGACGACATTGAGTGATCCGTCTTGAAGAACGGTCGATAAAGATGTGGACGCAGCTTTTACAAGCCTTGTCGGTCGGTCCTCTTCCAAAAACCTCAACAAGCGGATTGATTGAGGCCATGTCCTTCGCATCCTCAATCGTATGCTTCCCGAAAATCAATTGGTCCTTCATGGCGTCTCATCCACGCTGAGAACCGTTATCTTCACACCGACGCGACCGTCGTTTGAATAAAGCTTCTTCGCTTCGAGCCAGACGACGCGAGAGTCGTCTTTAAAGAAATGGGCGCCTTGCAAGGCGTCGAGAGTCGCTTTGATGTAGTTATCCAGGTCCGGGCGAACACATGCCCAGGTCTTGTCCTTTGCGGACGCAGGACGCGGGACATAAAAATCCATGTTGACCCTGATCGGAAAATCGATCGGCTCCTTCGGGCGGTATGGAAACGCTCTCGTTCTGACGGAGGCCTTCCACATCTCCGATTCTCTTGGATTCATGGTGCAGTACCGATTCAGATCTTTGTGCCAAAAGGTCCGCGGTCGTGCTTGAGGAATTGGAACGCCAGGAATGAAAAACTGGATCATTGGTTCATTCCTTAAATGAATAACGCCTCGGATTCGACGGTGCGTAGGTACTCCTCCGTAGACGTGAATCCTTTGTAGCTCTCTTCCCGACATTTGCTCATGCGGTCGAAACGGATATGGATGCCCAAGTCCAACGCATTTGCGATCAAGTAACGGACGGCCTTTTTTATATGGCCGTTGGGCCAAGACGGGAACGTTTGACGTATGAGCGCATTGATATCGTCTGTCGCTACTCGATTCCAACCAGAGTGCGCTTTGAATTGGATGACTTTCCTAGCCATGTCAGTCCTCCAGTCCCGGTAAGTGCGGGCCTGCCATTTGGCTGAGATGCCACGCCATTTCGTATTCGTAGACTTCTTTTGCCGCGGTGAGGCGCTGGATGAATTCAGTTTGGCACCATCCCTCGCCGATTTGAGTGAGAAGGTTGGACAGCGCCGCGATGATGTTTCGACATCTGTTGGCCGCGAAGGTGTGATCGTGCATGTGCCTTGAAAGAGGTTCAAGCGACCAACCTGCGGGGGACCTATTTCCATTTGTAATTCCATTCATGAAATTTCTCCTTTAGTTTTGAAATCAGAGGTCTGAATCGACTTCGTCCGACTTCTGAATTTTCAAGAGCCAGTTTTCCGTCGACTTCACGTATTTCTCTTTGATCTCCGCCGGCACATCGTAAGAACGTCTCTTCGACCATTTTCCGGTCACTGTCCATTTGCCGAGGATCGCCAAGGGCACTTCCTTAAAAATCGTTTTGATTTCTTCGTAGAGCGATTCGTACTCTTTGTGGGAGGGCTTCAATTGTTCGAGGCGATCGAGGACGGAGTTAGCGCGGGGATTTTCTTCCCATTTCACCATCGCTTCGTTCACGATGTCGGGAAGACAGATGTGGGCGAAGGAACAGTAGCCGCAGATATCAGGATCGTAAGGGATCCGGTCCGGAAGCCGTTCATCGTTGACGTGTTTGTTGATCCGCTCGACCGTTTGAAGGACCTTCTCGGCCTCGTCATAATTAAGCTCGACGGGAATGACTTTCCAGTGACCCAGGCAATCGGTCAGGAAGAAAAGGCCGGCCGGCTCGTTATGGCCGAGCAGATAGACCTGCATTTGGCGGTAATACTTCACCATGAAGCTGTCATCTTTGATGTCCGCAATCGATTTCACTTTGGCGAACGACATCGGGTGCATTGATTTCACTTCAAAGGGAATCCGGCGGCCGCCATACTTGATCTTTCCGTCGATCTTCCCGGAGAGTCGGTAACGTTCGACCAAGGCTTTATCGAGAGGAACTTGTTGTTCGACGATTTCGTATCCCAGGCTGACGAGTTCCGAGATAAGATTCGTCTCTTCCTGCTTTCCTTTGTTGAAGCGGGCTTGGAGCTCGGCGTCGTGGAGTTTCGCTTTGTCCCATTCTTTGATCGCGTAGTAGCCCTGTCTGATGCAAGTAGGCACTTGCGAGGCGTAGGTGTTGGTGCGAGGCCAGACCTTGATATCGGACAGAAGCCGAGTGCGCCGCCGTTCGATGATCTCTTTCGCGAGCGTTTCGATTAATTCCAGGTCGTTTGTGGGAGCGCTCATTGTGCGACCCCGTCGTTGCCCAATGAACGCACGTTCTTGACTTCGTTGCCGTATTGCCCGGTCGTATACTCGACTTCCACTTGACTGCCGCCGCTTTTGGCGTCTTTCGCCGTCTGGGCAAGATTGGAATCGAAAGTTGTGAAGCGAGCGTCCTTATCTGAAATGATGGTGTACCGATTCCACGACGTGTTTCCGGTCTTGCCGCTTTTCACGGTCACGTCTTTCACCGTGAGGGTGGTCTTGCTGGCTTCCGCCGCGTGCGCACCCTCTTTTTTCTGTTCGTTATCCTTCTTGGCTTCGGTCGGGCCGTGATCGCCGAACGTGTGTCCGCGAATCACAGTTGTTGGTAAACCCAGAGCTCCAGCGGTTTCTTCCGGAATATGCAGAAGGCCCATCATCAGCTTGACGCCTTCTTTCATGGCGTTCCGGCGAGCGGCGACTTGGATGTCCGTCTCTTTCACATCGGGAAGCTCTTTCCAGCCGGCTTCGCTGGTATAGCCGAAGAACTTGTCCCGGCTTCCCGCGCGACCTTGCACACACTCGATCACCCGTCCCTGAAAAAGTGTGTCGCACTGATACCACCAAGTGAACCAATCGCCCTTTGAATCGGTCCCTTGTTCCTTCCAGCTTTTCCAATTCGTCCAGCTGATGCCGAGAACACTGGCGATTCGGAAGCTCCCGGCGCCGGTTAATTCCAGAAAACCGGGCTTGTCCTTTGTCCCGAATCGAACCCAATCTCCAGGCAGGGCGCGCGCCAGTACGAACTTCCGCAGCTTGTCGAAAGCGCGGCCGAGCTCGTCGGCGTGTTGGGCGAGGTGAATGATTGATTGAAAACGGTCGTCGAGGATTGTCGGCTGCAACGTCTCCGGAAGTAGCGTTCCTGTGGTCTCAAGTGGGGCTTCGGGTGTCTCTTTGCTCATTTTCTGTCTCCTTTGTTATCCATTCTCTTGATCGATAAATTTCTTCTTCTTTCTCAATCGCTCAACCGTGAACGCCTTGTCGCCAAACGAGCGCGTAATGCAGGTGATGAATATTTGGGCGATGTGCTGACCGACTTCGGTTGTCTTGTCGATCTCGCAGGTTTTCTTTTCAGGGTCGAATGAGTAGGACGCATCAAGGCGAACTTTTGCTTTGCCGAAGATGCTCTCCGCATTCAGGCGCGACCAGAAGAGAGCTTCCTCAATCTCTTTGGCCGGCACGGGCTCATCAAAGATGAATCTGTATATGCCTTGCATTGTGGCCTCCTACTCTACTTCGGCCCTACTTTTTGATGAAACGTTGCATTCCTCCTATGAAAGTCGGTTTCAGAAGCCTTCTTTCTCCAAGACCTTTCTGATCGCTTGAATCTGCCGGAATACCGTCGTCCGGTCCCGACGCAGCTTCTTTGCGATCTCATTCAGCGCGTAGCCGGCCATGAGCTGTCGGCATATCGATCGCTGGAAAGGAGTGAACTTCGTCATTACCGACTTAATGTCGTTATGAAGGCCGCGGTCGTCATTTGAAGAAACGGACAGGAGCTCTTTAGCAGCATCCTTCTCTGAGACGACATTCAATAGTCTCTCGTCTTCGCCTTCACTGTCGCTTGAAGAATCAGCCATTGAATCCAGATGCATCCGGACCGACCTTTTGTCTCGCTTCGCGTACTCCTTTATTTTTCGGATCTTGTTATCCAAGAGACGACTGGTTTCCTCTTGTTTGGTTTCAAGTTCGGAGTATTTTTCGATGGCTCTCCGGTAAAAGACATGAAGCAAAAGCTCCTGCTCCAGGTCGTTCCGGTCCGCCTCTGAGAACCCGTACTTTCCGATCAATCGCCTCGCTTTCTTCTTCGCCATGTCCACTTCCCACTGCTCAAACGGCTGTTCAAGTTTCTTTTCATTCGACACCGCTCCTCCTCCGGATTTCGTCCGGAGGCAGACCGCGGGCATAAAAAAAGCCCAGTCGCACCCAAGGACGAATCCTTGTTTGCGCGACTGGGCTGGTAAACGGGCGCTGGCTTATTTCAGCTCTGGCCCTATTTCGCCCCTTACAAGCCGCGAATAATTTGTCTGTTGTTAATCGGCGAGACCCTTCTCGCCGGACCGACTACGCCAGGCCGTGGCAGTGGGGACGCCCCCACTTGCCAGTGCTCTGGTTGAGACATGAAAATTTCTTGTAATTACTTAAGGAAGGCCGGGCCGCACCTGCGGCGCCGGTTACGACAATTACTTAGCCATTAGGCGGCCGCCTTGCAGGTACATGCGCGGCGCTCCTCGGCTGTAAACATTTCCGACTTGATCACGGTTCGGAAAAACCCCTGGCATCCCTTGCACCATGTGATCGCGGCGCCGGATTCCAAGTGGAAGTTCTGCGCCTTCTTGCATCGAGGACACACGACTCGCATCGTCCCTTCGAAGCTCTGTTTTGCATTGGTTCCTTCGAGTTCCATTTCTCATCACCCCCCTTGGGCGAAAAAAAAGAGGCTACTGCCACCATGGCCGCAATGACGGTTTCCCGTTCTGCGGTTTATGGTTGCAGTAGCCTCCAGTTCTTCTGGTCAGCTACGTTGGCGATTCGCCGGCGTACCGGTCGATCACCAAATCGCTATATGTATGTTGTTCCCTGTGTGCTTCTTCGAAGCTCCCGGACTAAATGCCGGGAGTTGATCCTGCGCCGATCAAGCACGACGTAAAGAAAGCGACGCTTAAAAATCTGATTTTTTCTTTCACCTTGTCGATGCTCACCGGCTTGCCGTCTTGAATCTGAAGGGTCTCGATCTTGCCGTGACCGATTGATTGACAAAAAAGGATGAACTTCATCCAGGCGGGCGGTAGGTCGATGAATTTGATCTGAGTCTGGCCGTCTTCCTTTCTCCGGCCCGGAGCGACTCTTCGCTCTTCCTCGGATATGGACGGAACAACTTTTTCGATCAGCGGTGTTTCAAGTTTCAATCAGAACCCTCCCAGGTCTGAACCTTTTATCGCTTGGCAAAAGTAATCCACCTCGCCAAGGACCCTGGAGGGGATGACTAACTATCCTGCCACGGTTGGGCGCGAATGATGACAGTAGGATGATCGGGGAAGCGTAATAGAATTATACGGAGTTTTCAATGGTTTTCTTGTTTTTCATTGTTTTCATGTTTTGGTTCGTTTGAAGTCTTTCCACCTCGCCAGCAATCTCCATCCTGCAACGTTTTCCCAAAAAGTAGGGCCGAAGTAGAGTAGAGGGGTTTCGCACCCTAACCGATCGGTCGCTGGGAGAAAAATGGAACATCAACAATCATTTGTTTTGCTTACCACTCAGGAATTGGCTGCTTGGTTAAACATCAAGCCCTCAACCCTCCGAAAATGGGTTTGCCATAAGAAAATCCCCTTCCTGAAAATCGGCGGGTCGGTGCGTTTTCGGAAAATGGATATAGAACAGTGGCTTAATTTGAGCAGATCCTCGTCGGAAAAAGAGCGGACTTCCGGAGAGATAGACCGCTATAATGGTGGCCGGCGGTAATGTTGGCTGGGAGGAAAAATGTCAGTCAAACAATTACCGAATGGTGAATGGTGTTTTAGGTTTGATCTCGGAAATGTGTCACATCGGGGTTGGCGTTTTAAAACTAAAACGGAAGCCAAAAATGCCGAAGTTCACAAAAGAGCAGAACTAAGTCGACAGCATTCGACCAATGAGAGAAAAAATGACATCCAGTTGGCCGATGTGACTCAGATGTTCTTTGAAAAACACAGTAAGCCTTATAAGAAGAACTGGAAATCGGATGTGATTTACATTAAGGCGATCAACAAATTCTTTGGATTGAGAGCGCTTAAAGATATCGGTCCAATGGACGTTGAGAGTTTTAGACAGTGGATCAGAGAGACCAACTCTACCAGGAACGGAGAAATGGTTTCTCTTAGCACGGTAAATCACTACCACGCTGCGTTGAAAGCCATGATACAGTGGGCAATTAAGAGACGCCTCTTTTATGGTTTGAATCCTGCGTGGGGAATTGAGATGTCAAAGGTCCCGCGGGCCAGGGTTAGGTATCTTCTTCCAGAGGAAGAAAAACGATTGACCCCGTGTGTGGCAAAACGATCAAGGCTTTGGCCTTTTTACGTTGTTGCTTTACATACGGGAATGCGGATCGGTGAAATTCAGTCCACGACGGTTGAGAATGTGCTCCTGCATTCTGAACCAATGATTTTCATTCCGAATCCTAAAAACAGTCGAAGCCGTTATGTTCCTCTGTTTGGAATATCTGCCGAGCTCATGGCGAATCGCATTAAAGATAAGCCATCTCAAAGTCCCGCCTTGGATCCGTGGAGTTATCAAGCGATCAGTGATTGGTTTGAAGAAGCGCTTGAAGAAGCGAAGATTGAAGACTTCACGTTCCATTGTCTACGGCACACCTTCGCCTCGCACATGCTTGGCAAGGGAGTGCCTATTTATAAGGTCTCAAAAATACTCGGCCACTCGTCTGTGAAAGTAACAGAAGATCACTACGGGCATCTAGATAAAAGTGTTTTGTTTGAGGAAATTCACAACATCAATGGCGTGATTTCTCTTCCAAAACTACTGCCGGAACTGATGGAAAAACTGCCGGAGTCAGGGCAAATTCCGTCTGTCTGAAAACTCTTATATTTCTCGTTTATGAGCGATTTGGGAGTGATTTAGAAGTCGCTGCCGGCAGAAAACCGGCAGTAATAAGACCGGCAAAGTGCCGAAATGCTTGGAAATGATATAGTTAGGAATCGGACAGTGGTTGGTATAGATGTTTGCTAAACC
>Ga0163144_10027841_pt1 | contig 10925 bp, 6 predicted proteins | sample OliLak19BULKMAT1_FD_123175 | JGI IMG/M metagenome (GOLD analysis project Ga0163144, IMG submission 123175) | Freshwater microbial mat bacterial communities from Lake Vanda, McMurdo Dry Valleys, Antarctica - Oligotrophic Lake LV.19.BULKMAT1 | ecosystem: Environmental > Aquatic > Freshwater > Lake... | reverse complement strand
GTTTCACAATGGCTGGTGGATATATCGCCAGCCATATATTTTTTTGCGAGTAATACTTAATTTCGCAGATGGAAGCCTTAACTTATAATAAAGACATTGATGCCACTAAAGAATGGAAACACCTGGATGAATAATGACCTTACTTTTTTTACCAATGAACCTAATGCGAGCCTTTTAGATCGTTTCAAATCAACCTTAAAGGATGTGCAGTATTTTGATGTGCTTGTTGGCTACTTCCGAACCAGCGGCTTTCATTTATTGCATGAGGCATTAGGTGATATTGAGAAGATCCGCATTCTCGTTGGTCTAAGCGTAGATCGCAGGGCATACGAAATCATAGAATCTGCATCAGGGCAGATGGAACTTCAGTTTGAAGCAACAAAAGTGACAAAACAGCAATTCTCTGGTGATGTTGCTATGGAGATGGAAGTTTCACCAGACGAATATGTAACCGAACTGAGTGTTCGCAAGTTCATTGAACTCATCCAGGAAGGTAAGCTAGAAATCAAGGCACATCCAAGCCAGAAAATCCATGCAAAAGTCTATATCAGCCGTTTCCATGAGGATGACCGCGATTTTGGGCGCGTCATTACCGGGTCGAGTAACTTCAGCTATCCGGGACTTGTCGGACAGTATGAGTTCAACGTTGAGTTGAAGAACCGCATGGATGTTGAATATGCGCTTGATAAATTTGAACATCTTTGGGAAGAAGCCATTGATATTTCTGAGGAATATATTGACACCATCAATAAACGTACATGGTTGAACGATGAGATTACACCGTATCAGATTTATCTCAAGTTCCTCTATGAATACTTCAAAGAGGACATCAACCTCGATGAAGAATTTGACAGCTATCTGCCAGATGGCTTTTTAGAATTGAAATACCAGAAGCAGGCAGTGATCTCTGCAAAGAAGATTCTGGATAGCTATAACGGTGTTTTCCTGTCAGATGTGGTGGGTTTGGGCAAGACCTACATCTCTGCCCTGCTTGCTCAACAATTACCCGGACGCAAGCTAATTATCTGCCCACCGGTCTTGCAAGACTACTGGCGTGAGACATTCTTCGAGTTCAATATCGGTGGAACGGTTGTCGAGTCGATGGGTAAGCTCGATCATATCATCAAGTCAGGGCATGAAAAATTCGATTATGTCTTTGTAGATGAGGCACACCGTTTCAGAAACGAAGGCACACAAGGCTATGAGAAACTCCATCAAATTTGCTGGGGTAAGAAGGTCATTCTTGTATCAGCCACGCCGCTAAACAATACGATTTCTGACATTCACGCCCAGATCAAACTGTTTCAAGCCCCGAAGAAAAGCACAATACCAGGCGTACCGAATCTGGATCGTTTCTTCAGTCGTTTGCAGGGGCAAATTGATAAAGAGGAAAAAGGTTCACTCGAATATTTTGAGACGGTCAAAGACGTTGCCAAAGAAGTGCGTGACAAAGTATTGAAATATATTATGGTACGACGTACACGCAATGAAATTGTGAATTATTTTGGCGATGATGTTTCCAAACAGGGCTTATTTTTCCCACAGCTCGCAGACCCTCAGCGGATTATCTATGAATTCGATGACACAACCGACAGAGTATTCAACGAGACAATCGAAAGATTGAAAGAATTCAAGTATTCGCGCTACATGCCGCTACTATATATGGAGCGCCAGCTCTCTGCCTTTGAACAGCAGTCACAGCGTAACGTGGGTGGATTTATGAAAGGCATACTCGTAAAACGGTTGGAGAGCAGCTTCTATGCCTTCAAGAATACGCTTAGGCGCTTCATCGAATCCTACGAAAAATTCATTGATATGTTAGATGATGGGACAATCTACATCAGCAAGCAGGTCGATGTGTATGATCTGCTGGAGCGTGACGACGAGGATGAACTGCTACGCCTCGTTGAGGAAGATAAGGTTACAAAATACGGCTCAAAGGATTTTGTAACGACCTTCCGTGACCACCTGCTATTTGACCTGGAACTTCTGCATCAGATACAAGACTTGTGGCAGGACATAAATGACGATCCCAAACTCAATCAGTTTGTCACAGATTTGCGCCAGCATACCTTGCTGAAGGGTAAAAAGGTAATCATCTTCACCGAGTCTAGTGAGACTGCGCGATACTTGTACGGCAATCTGGAAGCAGAATTTCCGTCCAAAGTAATACAATTTTCCAGTAGTGGTGGATTATACAATGGCGAATCAATCAGCAATTCTGTTGCCCGTAGTGTGATTCTTGAAAACTATGACCCGCGCCAGCGCAACAAGAAAAACGATATTCGCATCCTGATAACAACCGATGTGCTGGCAGAAGGTGTCAACCTGCACCGTTCTAATATCGTCATCAATTATGACTTGCCATGGAATCCGACCCGCGTACTCCAGCGTGTAGGACGTGTAAATCGCGTGGGAACAGAGCACAAAAATGTCTATATCTTCAATTTCTTCCCGACTGCCCAATCAAGTCGTCACCTGAATCTTGAAGATAATGTCAAAACCAAGATACAAGCCTTCCATGATATGCTCGGTGAAGATGCGCGGTATCTCACTGATGAGGAAGCGGTGACTCAGCATGAGCTATTTGGAGATCGTCTATACAAACGGCTGAATACCAAAGAAACCTACGAGGGTGAAGCAGAAGAACGCTCTGAACTGGAATATTTGCAGGAAATCCGCGATATTCGAGACAAGCACCCTGAATTGTTCGAGAAGGTCAAACGCCTACCCAAGAAGGCGCGTAGCGGGCGCAAATTGCCAGAGACAGCAGCCCAACTCGAAATGATTGCTCAAGAGCAGGTGGTAACGTTCTTTCGTAAAGGGATGCTCAAGAAGTTCTTTCTGGCAAGCGAACAAGGCACACTCGAACTCCCCTTCCTTGATGCGGTTGATCTGTTGAAGGTCGAGGATAAAGGCGAACGAGAGAACAAGAAGGCACGCATCAACGTTCCGAGACAATTCTATGACTTGCTTCAGCAGAACAAGGAGGCTTTTGCCTCCGCCGTATCAGCGGCAGACGATGATCTGAAACCTGCTAAGGGTGGACGTTCCAACGAAGCGATTGTGATTAAGTTGTTGAAACAGCTTGACCGTACCGAGCGATTGACCGATGATGATGAGGCTTACTTGAAAGCTGTGCTGAACGCCTTTGAGAATGGGATAATCCCCTCGAAAACCAGCAAGTCGATCAAGGACACGATTGAGAAGGAACGAACACTGGATGCTGTGCGTATCCTCACTGTCTTGCGAACAACCGTACCGGATAATATCCTGTATGTACAAGCGGACACGAAACAGAGCAATCAACCAAACGAAGTCATCCTCTCAGCATACTTACTGGCGCAGAGCGTATAAAATTTTGGAGTAATTGAATGAATAAACAGCAAGCAAGCACGCTGATTAGCACCACTTTTGAAAACGCCTTTGATGAAGATCAATATCTGCGCTTCTTGCGTGAGTTATTTAACGGGCAAATTGATGAGTCTGATGACCGGAAATTCGACCTGTACGGGCAATATATCCCTGATTCGTTCAAGGAATATGTGCGCCGTTACAAGCGTTTGGGGACATACACCGACCCCGACGGACACGAAATTGACTTGCTCATCGTCATTTTGAAGCGTGATGGTTCAGTGGATCGAGCGAGAACAAGGCAACGCAACTTTGCCGCCTATCACCTGAAACGCCGTGACAAGGAAACGGCAATCATCGCTTATACCACCGAAGAACGGGGCGATTGGCGTTTTTCAATGGTCAGGAGTGAATCACTTGTGACATTGGAAGATGGGAAACTCAAATCTAAAGACCAACTGACACCCGTTCGTCGTTATTCGTTCCTTGTAGGACAGAGCGAACGTAGTCACACTGCCCAACAGCAACTTTTCCCCATCCTGCTGGATGATAAGCACGACCCGACACTTGATAGGTTGGAGGAAGCCTTCAACATAGAGACTGTCACACAGGAATTTTTCGAACGCTATAAAAATCTATTTCTTAGGCTGAACAAAGTACTTAAGGACTTGTATAACAATAATCAACAGATAAAAGATGAATTTGATTCGGTAGAAATTAATATTCCCAGTTTTTCCAAGAAATTGCTTGGGCAGATTGTATTCCTATACTTCTTGCAAAAGAAAGGTTGGCTGGGTGTTCCACTTAACGGCAAATGGGGCGAGGGTTCGAAAGATTTCTTACATGATTTGTTCAAGAAAGTACATAGAACACATAACTTCTTTAATGATGTCTTAGAGCCACTTTTCTACGAGGCATTGGCACACGATAGAAGTCATAACGACAACGCATATGAGAACAGTAAAGTGCATCTGCGAGTTAAGATACCTTTCTTAAATGGTGGGCTTTTTGAGCCTATGAATGAGTACAAATGGAACACAATTGATATATTGATTCCAAACGAACTTTTTGCTGTTGAAAATCCTAAAGAAACGAAAGAAGAAGATCTCGGTATTTTTGATATTTTCGACCTCTACAACTTTACTGTCCGCGAAGATGAACCGCTTGAAAAAGAAGTTGCCGTTGATCCTGAGATGCTCGGTAAGGTATTCGAGAATCTGCTCGAAGTGACAGATCGTAAATCAAAGGGCGCATTCTATACCCCGCGTGAGATTGTACATTATATGTGTCAGGAAAGCTTGATTAATTATCTTTCTGCTACGATGGGAGATACTGTACCTCGTGATGAAATCATCACGCTCATTCGATTTGGCGAAAATATCAAGGAGATGGAAAAAACTACACAAGGCAAAGAAAAAGAAACTGATACATACTATTTTCGTATGCCTGAAGTCCGCAACCATGCTACAAAACTTGACGAAGCCCTAAAAAGCATTCAAATCTGCGATCCAGCTATTGGCTCTGGTGCATTCCCTGTGGGTATGATGCAGGAAATTGTTAAAGCACGAGATGTTCTAACTGAATATCACGATAACAAAGATGAACGTTCGTTGTACATCTTCAAGCGTCATGCTATTCAGACGAGTATTTATGGCGTAGATATAGATCCCAGTGCGATTGATATTGCAAAATTGCGCCTGTGGTTGTCACTTGTTGTTGATGAGAGTGATTATTATCGCATCAAGCCGCTACCGAACCTCGACTACAAAATTGTCTGTGGTAACTCTCTTTTGAGTGTGAAAAAGGATCTATTTAACACTCCTTTACTCAAGGAATTAAAGAAATTAAAAGATGAACATTTCGATGAAACTGATCCTGATGTAAAGAACTTGCAACGCTCGCAAATAGATGAACTTATCGGGAAATTGATGGATAATGATCGCCAGTTCGACATAGAAATCTATTTCAGTGAGGTGTTTAGCAAAGAAGATGGAGGAAAAGGTGGATTCGATCTGGTCATCGGTAATCCCCCCTATCTGCGTATTCAAGGTATTCGGCAAGACGATCCCAAGCTGGCAGATACTTACAAGAAAGAATTTGATTCCGCTACTGGGTCTTTCGATCTCTATGTACTTTTTGTCGAAAAAGGATTGAGCATCCTAAATGATAAAGGGCAGTTGAACTTCATCATGCCTGATAAATGGACAAATGCTGGCTTTGGTAAGGGTTTACGCAATATACTTTCAGTTAACAATCACGCTCATAGGCTTGTCTCATTTGGCGCATATCAAGTTTTCAACGCCTCAACCTATTCCTCCCTACTGTGGTTAACAAAGCGCCCAAACTCGCAGTTGATGTATTTTGGCTTTGACCGCGACTTATCAACTTCATACGAGTTAGCAAGTGCTTTAAACCGCTTGCAACCCGATAGTTTTTATCCCATCGGAACGGATAATCTCTCACAAGAAACTTGGACTCTTACAAATCGTTCAACCGGCATTATTTTGACTCAAATGGAGCGTCAATCTCGGCGATTATCAGAAGTTTTCTCAAAGATATTTGTTGGTTTGCAAACCAGTAAAGACTCTGTGTACTTTCTGAATGCTTGTAGAAGCAATGATAACTTAATAGAAGGTTATTCAAGAGAACTCAATAAGCGAGTTGTAGTGGAACAGGGTTTAATGAAGCCTCTCCTCAAGGGAGATCAAGTACATCGTTACGTACCGTTGCAGACCGATAATTATGTGCTTTTCCCATATCGAATTCAGAGTGATAACAGAGGGGAAAAAGCTACGGTCATGTCACCATCATACATGCAGAAAAATTTCCCGCGAGGATGGGAATATTTGTTGGAATGCGAGGAGCCAATCAAATCACGCGAAAATGGAAGACTGTCCAAAGACCAGGATTGGTACCGCTATATTTATCCTAAAAATGGCACACTTTTTGAAAAAGAGAAGTTAGTCTCTCCTGATATATCGCTAGGTGGTAACTTTGCTTATGATGCTCAAAGTCAATTTTACATGACCACCACTGTTTATGGCTACATCAAGAATGTCAATGTTAAAGAGGACTACCGTTTTTGGCTGGGGTTGATGAATTCCAAATTAGTGTGGTTTTATCTACAGAACACAGGAACGGTACTGGCAAATGGCTACTTCCGCTATAAACCAGCTTATCTTGAAAACTTTCCTGTCCCTGAAAAGATTGATCCGCAACATGAGCAGGTGTTTGTGACGTTGGTAGACTATATCAGCTATATCAAGGCACTGATTGATACCAAATCTTCAGCGCACGCTCGTGATGCAGTCATGTTAAGCTATTTTGAGCAGATCATTGATGCACTGGTTTATGAATTGTATTTTCCAGATGAACTTCACAGCCACGACAGATATTTTATGCGTCTTCTTCAACGTGAGAACTTACCAGCCTTGAATCAGCCTCACGAAAATCAAATACGACAGATTCGTCAGATTTTTGAACGACTTTTTGAGACGAATCATCCAGTACGACAAGCATTATTTTTCTTGGATACACTACCAATTATCCGTACCATTGAGGGGAAAGAATGAGAATTAAAGAAATTGAAATCAGCAACTTCAAGGGTTTTTACGATACTTGTACAATAAATATGACGAATGATAAACATGGAACGAACTGTTTAAATTTAGTCGTTTATGGTGAAAACGGTAGCGGAAAGTCATCACTCTATCAAGCATTGGAGCTATTTCTAGAATCGAGTGAAGAGAATCTCGATTTTCGGATTTATCGAAACATATTTGCGATAAGTGATGATGATCCAAATTCAAAATCGAAAAATGATGGCTATATAAAATTGACACTTCGAGATTCAAATGATCACATTTATGTTTGGTCTCCAACCCGACGGGAAACCACCAACACAACTATTGTACAGGCAAATAAGGCAAAGGGATTTCTGGACTATAAGAGTCTTCTGGATACATATTTTCTACATCGAAGCGAAGATAACGTAGATTTGTTCTTTTTGCTGATTGAAAATTTGTTGGCAAATGCCTTTAATGACATCACAGGAAAGACTTTTGGTAGCGAGTGGAACGAAATTCAGGCAATTGTCGCGGGCAGAGTAACAAAGGCAAAACGACAACAGCTAGATGATCTACTTGCTAACTTTTCGCAGGGATTGATAGCAAAACTCGAAACTCTACAAGACAAGGCATCCGATATACTCAGTGTTTTTGAGTACAAACTAAAGATTGAGCTTCAATTTAATGGACTGGGCTATGCTGAGGATAAGAAGGAAATCACGGGAAACCATATTATTTTGCGTGTTGACTTCTTCAAAAAACCATTTGGTAAACATCACATATTTTTGAATGAAGCAAAATTGTCAGCCATAGCCTTGTCAATCTACCTTGCATCCTTACTACAAATTCCGATGCCCGACTTAAAGTTGCTTGTACTGGATGATGTACTCATTGGTTTGGATATGTCAAACCGCATTCCAGTTCTAGGGATATTAGAAAATTTTTTCCCTGATCATCAAAAGATCATCACAACATATGATCGTCAATGGTATGAAATGGTTCGATTACGGACCAAAGATTCAGAATGGAAGTACATAGAATTTTATTCTGGTCAGTTGGATGATTTTGAAATACCGGTTCTCAAAAATGCTCAAAATTACTTGGATACAGCTCGTAACCATTTGACAGCGAAAGATTATAAAGCATGTGCAGTTTATATACGTACAGCCTTTGAAATCGAGCTAAAGAACCTTGCGATGAAAAAAAACATCAAACTACCATATAAAGATGTGATGAATGAAAGCCTAACAAGTGGACCGTTACTTGATGCTTGTAAATATTTACTGCAACAAGCAACCTATGATCAACTTGTTATGTATCGAAAGTTTATTATGAACCCACTCAGTCATTCGCAACTTTCAACCATATATGAACAAGAATTAACTGATTCAATTAAAGCTGTTGAGGATTTAGTCACTGAAATTCAAAATATCCGATAGAAGAGACAGATCGGTTGTACAATAGAGTAAAAGAGTATACGAGGAAGACTATGACGCAACAATATACCTTGCGAGATGCACAGGATCACTTAAAAAAACTGGTTGACGATGCTCAACACGGCAAAACAGTACTGATTTTCGATGAAAATGATCGTGCAGTACAACTTGTTCCGGTGGTGGCAGCAACCAAGCCACGCAAGGCAGGGAGCGCACGCGGTCAAATCAAGATGGCATCTGATTTCGATGCACCTTTATCCGACTTCGGTGAGTATATGGAATGAATTATCTGCTGGATACACATACTTTTCTGTGGTTCATCAACGATGATGCGTCCTTGAGTTCCACAGCAAAGACACTCATCGAAGACCCTGAAAACACCATCTATCTCAGTGTTGCCAGCATTTGGGAAATGGCGATCAAGGTGAGTTTAGATAAGCTGGAAATGCCATCGCCATTCACAGATTTCATTGATGAACAACTGAGCAAAAACACGATTATTCTGCTAGGCATCAAAACCGAACATACGGGGATTGTGGCAACACTCCCATTTCATCACCGTGATCCGTTCGACAGGCTGATAATTGCTCAGTCGAAGGTTGAGGATATTCCTGTTATCGGGAAAGATGCGATCTTCGATGACTATGGAATCAAGCGTCTTTGGTAATGTGATTTGCCTCGTAATTCACCTCTCTGAAACTTTGCTACCAATTTCTGCAAAACTGCTAAGCCAAAACCGAAGAATTTCAGGGGTTTAGTGTCCTCACTTTGATATGCTGGTTGCATCGGAAAATCTACGGAAAAACCCGATGCACAGCCAGTATTTGAACTCATTTCACCACAAAATCAGATTTACGGAAAATTACAGCCAAAAACCGTAATTTTTCAACCTTTGGGGTGTGTGGGTTTGATATGCTGTAGTTGCGGGTAAAACCAGAGTATACGAGGATGCACTTGAAGTCAGACAGCTTGCAAGAAAAACAACTGAATAAGGGCACGAATCTGGTAGATGTCTCAAGAACATTGCTCAGGATCGTTGCACGACTACCCAAAAACGAGTATAGTGTTCCTAAGTCAAACGGACATATACGACGACAGGTCGAAGTGTTGAAGCACCCCGACCTGCCTGACCCCGCGAGTGCTGATAACACATCGCAGGGCTAAGACGCATTGTACATTATGCGCCTTGCTTCTGCGAAGGAAATACTCGTGGAAGCAGGGCGTTTTTCATTTACAGGAAAGGAGGATACAAACATGGTTAGAACATTAAAGCGCCCTGAAACCGCGTCGATAGATCCGTATAAAGCCCAACCGCTTCCGCTGGGTAAACCTGTATCGGTTTACTACCGCCAATCCTCGGAGGGTCAGATCGGGAACATCTCGACAACGCTGCAAACGGTGGATATGGTCGAACACCTGATGCATCAAGGCTGGCAACGTGAACAAATCAACATGATTGACATGGATGCTGGTATCAGTGGACAGAAGAAGATCAGTGAACGTCCGGGAATGTCTATGCTCTATCGTCAGATAGAAAATAGCGAAATTGGGCTAGTAGCGGCTCAGGATGTGGATCGTTTCTTCCGTGACCTCACCCAGATCGAGACGAACATCTTCATTGACGCTTGCAAACGCAATAATGTGCAGGTCTTGACCCCTAGCTTTGTGTATGATTTCGCCCACCCGAATCAGGGACGTTATCACATGCAAATGTTCCGTGACCACGCCCAACGTGCTGCTGATTTCATTGAGTACCATGTGCGTGGACGGCTAGTGAAAAGTCGTCACTGGCGTAAAGAAAGAGGCATGTGGGCAGGACGCAAAATCACACCAGGTTTCATGGTGGATATGCGCGAAACTCTGCCAGATGGTAGCCGTAATCCTGAATGGCGCAAGTATCATCGCTTTGATTTGTATGCCGACATCATGCTAGCGTACTTCGAGCTGTTTCATGCTAATGAGGGCAACCTCAAACAAACATGGGATCAAATTGAGGCAGAAGGTCCCTACTTCCCCGACATCACAGCTGATATGGTTCCAGCAGGCTTCAAAACAACTGACCATCTGAAACGGCGTTCGCGCATCACAGGCTACCTCACACCCTCAATCAGTGGGTTTCAGCACATGCTGATCAATGTAGCGTACATCGGTCACTGGATTCATCAGCAGGTGATCGTGCAGTGGCACAACCACGAAGCCATCATTCCGAATGACCTGTTCATGTATGCCTACAATCGTATTTCTTCAGTAGACTTCTACGGTGAGCCGAATGAGCTGTACGTCCCCTATCGTCCCTGGACACGCCACAACAAAGCAGATCGTCCTGAAGAACCACCCACTTATTCTAATCTGCTGTATACGGATGACCTGGAAAACCACCCACACCATCGACTGGCAACCGTCTGGAACACCGGAGCGCAGAAGTATCAGTATCAGTTGTATGATAACAGCCAAAATCGGTCAAATATCTGGAATATCAAGACCTACATCGTGGATAAGATTGTGGACAAGATGTTGCTGGAACGGCTGAAAGCGACGACCATCGACGAAGATGTGTGGCAGACCGCAC
>Ga0163144_10027839_pt1 | contig 10925 bp, 11 predicted proteins | sample OliLak19BULKMAT1_FD_123175 | JGI IMG/M metagenome (GOLD analysis project Ga0163144, IMG submission 123175) | Freshwater microbial mat bacterial communities from Lake Vanda, McMurdo Dry Valleys, Antarctica - Oligotrophic Lake LV.19.BULKMAT1 | ecosystem: Environmental > Aquatic > Freshwater >... | reverse complement strand
GGGATTCGAACCCACGCTTTGCGGATTAAAAGTCCGCTGTGCTGCCGCTACACCACAACCTCATGAATGGTTATGGCTATGCGTTTCAAGCGACTAAGCGATTGCATCGTGTTCTCCTTTACGGTTTGTTCTTCAGTGGTAGCCCTGAGAATTGAACTCAGCGCGATTCGCTTATCAGACGAATATGGGCTCCAGCCCTCGACTACCTCGTCAGGCTTCAGGAATCAGGTTTCAGACGTCAGTGAAATTGCTGATACCTGAAGTCTGATACCTGTACCCTGCTTGAGTGGACCTGCAGGGAGTTGAACCCTGAAGCCTTGAGTGCAAGTCAAAGCGCCGACCCGTCGGCAAGCCCGTGTTGTTGTTTCAGCGACTCGTGTGGGATTTGAACCCGACCTGGCTGGCTTGAAAGACCAGCGACCTCACCAGAAGTCGAACGAGCCGTATAGTTGTTTCTCTGTTCCGTCAGCGCGTATCTTCCACGCAGTTGTTCATCAGGAGTTTTCGCCTAAGCCGCTAGCACCAACTGGTAGTGGACTGGGAGGCGCTCGAATCCTCCTCTGCGGTTCTTCAGACCGCCGCTATACCGTCTCAGCTACCAGTCCGCATCTAAGTAAAACGTTGGAAATAGGCACGAAAAAACCCGGTGTCACCTTTGGGTAACACCGGGTTCGCCAACGTTGCTTCGTTGTACAGCCGAGTGCTACCTCTGATGTGGATGCCAATTTAAATGGATACAGCGGAGCGTATTCGCTTCTTGCGACGCGACCGTACCCTCATATCCACTAAATCGTTCGGTCAGTTTTGACCGGGTAAAACTCAGCCGTATTGAAGTCATGATTCCGTATCCGGTAACTGATTGCTGTTTAGATTCTATCAGCCGCTGGCCACATGCGTCGCGTGCTGTAGATATAGATGCGTTTGGCCTGCGATGGTTCGCAAAAAATATCTAGTTCACGAAGATTTTCACACGGTATGCTCACAGTAATTAAACGCTCTGCAGCGTAAAAAGTCTCCATCGGCGAAGAAGAAAATCACGAACATCCCGCTTGGCAACTTTTCAGAGATTGCAAATCCTGCCCACTGACCGCTTCGGATGATCAAGTCTGAGCCTTTCTCGAAACTGAAGAAATCCAACAATGTAGGCTCCGTCCTTCAAAAAAATCCCGTTTCACCACCGTGATCCCACGAAGTGAGTTTTTTGCCCTGGATTTGAAGCGAACATCTTTGAGCATCGGGACCAATCCATCTGGCCAAAAGATGCGGACAATGCTACATTTAGGACCGTCCGGTCCAAAACGGCGTTGTTGCGTGACCAGTGTCGGTCCTCCAGGTGCCCTCGAAAATGCAAGAGCAGTTACCTCAGCTTGACCCTGGCAGATGGGTATCCGAACACGGGGAAACCCTTTTTGCCTATGCCATGTCGCGACTAAAGAACTCAGATTCGGCGGAAGAAGCTGTGCAGGAAGCGTTGCTGGGTGCCCTAAAGAACATGAAGAGTTTTCCTCCGCAGAGCTACGTTGGCCCATGGCTGATGGGAATTCTGAAGAAGAAAGTTGTGGATCGGCAGCGCCAATCGGCACGATTGGACACTGTATCCGGCGATGTCGACCCGATACTCGACAAGCTTTTCGATAAGAATGGGCACTGGACCGAGGCAGCTCGATCGGCTGATCCCCTGAGACTCGATTCCCTTGAACAATCTGAATTTATGGGAATATTGCAGCGTTGCCTCAAGGGGTTGCCGCCAAATCAAGCAGCCGCTTTCGTTGGCCGCTAACTAAATGAGCGAAAGCCGGAGGATTTGTGTAAGGAGCTCGGTGTAAGTTCGACAAACTTATGGGTGCTCATGCATCGAGCCAGGCTTCGCCTCGCTGAATGCATTCGTGCGAGATGGGCTATGGGGGATGCCTAAAATGCTCAATTGCAAAGACACGACGAAACTGATCTCCGATTCTCTGGAAAGAAAGATATCGTTTCGTCAGCACATGGAGCTCTGGCTTCACATCATGATGTGCGGCATGTGTCGCCGCTTCCGTTCGAACACTATCGAACTTCGCAAACGCGTTCGTGGCTCAAAAACACTCTGGGATCGACAAGAAGCAACATCAACTCCGATGCCTCCTGCCGCTAAATCTCGACTTGAAGCAGCCATCAAGCGGCAACTCGGCTGATTCCGTTCAGCCGAAGTCCAATCGAGTTTTCATCTCTATCGGCAACTGTGCCTGTAACTGTCCAGTCTGCGTAATCGAAATGAAAAAATGGATCAAAGGCGATAGTCGCTTCGCCGTGGTGCAAGTCGGAAGGACGTATCTCTTCCCGGGCGACGAACAAAAGCGGATGTTTCAGAAGAACCCTGCCAAGTACGCCAGCGTGGACCTCGCTGCCCAGGGGCAATGCACAGTCTGCCGCGTTGAGATGCAAAAAGACGTTCAAGGCAAACCCGAGTTCGCAGCCTTTCACAAGGACATGCGATATTGTTTTCCTTCCGAAGAGCAGCTCAAGATGTTCGTCGCAAATCCGACCAAATACGAAGTCAAGAAGCCTCTTCCATTGGTGCTAAGTTAGAACGTAGCCAGAAACACGACTACTGAATCAGCCGAGGTGCGTTAGCCCCGGTTTCCCCTAGCAACCGCGGCTAACGCTGGACCGCTAAATCTTTGGGGTTGACCGTGTTTTTTCACACCCGAAAAATGTTCCAGCATCGCTTTAGTTGTTTAGCCCAGAGGGCGACATACAAACTGCCGGTGGCGTGAGCCACAGGTCCTGTAGAGCAATCGAAATGATAAGCCCGGAGGGCGACACAACGCGTTATCGCACAATGTGTCGCCCTCTGGGCTTGCGGCGCGGTTCGCGATTGGGTTCGGTGGCTCACGCCACCGGCATTTCATGTTCCGCCCTCCGGGCTTGGGAACCCGTTCGATAAGAAGCCAATTTGCGCAAATCATATCAAACGCAAGTCCAACTTTTTAGCGGTCCAGGCTTAAGCTGGATAGCTAAAAAGTTGGTATTGACTTATGCGTTGGTTCGCTTCGTTAGCACCGATCCCGAAGGGATAAAAGACCGTAGCCGGTGGTCGCGCAGCGCATCACCGGTGACGCGGCTATAAACCTGAACTGGACCGCGAAGCGGTCCTAGAATGCTGGTGAATCTTCGACCCTTTCAGCGTCGGCGTCTGCCGTGTCGCTTGCCTTCCGGTGGTGTCGCTGCGCTCAACCACCGGCCACTTTCCTGAATCCCTTCAGGATGAAAATTGCGCGTGCTCAGATTGCTGCAACCCCAAAGATTTAGCGGTCCAGGCTAACGCCGTGCGGCTGATGGTTTCGGATAGGTTCTCAAAGCAATCGCAATCCAAGAATGTACTCTGGATTTTCTGACATCCATGCAAGAACGAATCTGGTATCTCAAGTCAAGCCATTTGTTGGAGATGTTTGACGCCGATCAGCTCGCTGCGATCGAGCGTCAATCTCGATGGAAGCAATTTCCAGGAGGCACCCCCATCTATTTGCCTGGAGAGCATGCCGACTCGATCTACATTGTAGCCGATGGTTTGGTGAAGCTCTGCCGGCTCACCGCTGATGGAAAAGTCTCTACTTTGGCCTTTATCAAGATTGGCGAAGTTTTCGGTGAGTTGTCATTGCTAGAGTCAGGAAGTCGTGGCGAATACTGCGAAGCCGCAGCGGACACAACGATTATTCGCATTCCTCGCGAGACTCTCTTGCCTTACATGGAAGTGAACATGCAATTCGTCGTAGCCATCACCAAGATCGTCGGTTTTCGCAGAAGAAGAATCGAGAATCGGCTGAAGAGTTTGCTGTTCTCATCCAATCAACAGCGGCTTGCCCATTTGCTTCTTGACTTAGCTGAACAGTTCGGATCTGCGGCCGACGATGGAATCCGTATTGGCCTTCGGCTTTCTCATCAAGAACTTGCGAATCTGATTGGCACCACTCGCGAAACGGTAACGATCATACTCGGGAAAATGAAGGCTGATGGCATGATTGGCGGCAAGCGAGAAAGCGTTGTACTCACGGACATTTGGCGACTGGCATCATCGGTCGATCGGGAGTGGCATGGGCTCAATGGAACTCAATAGGAATTCGCGTTGAAACACAGGTATTGGCAACGCGGAAGCTGTTTGTGATTTTCTTTCGCCTGCCTTCATCTCGTTGACCTTCATGCGACACTTTTCACAGCTAACCAAATGCTCCTCGACGACTTGTCTGCTTTCCTCGTTTAAGTCACCCGACGCATATTCGGCTAGCAAGCCAGCCACTTGGCGGCACTCCAGTTCAACGGAAGCGGGTGAAAAGTAAATGGATGCGACGAACAGCACGACCGCACCAGCGAGAGTGCTAGCGCCCATTCGTAGTAAGTTGGCTTGCCATTGTTTTGTTCGAGCCCGCTTGATCGTTGAGGAGAGGGCACCCACTGTGCAAGGCGTCCAGCCCCCTTCGTCTTTCGGTAACATTTGCATCATGTCCTTGGTTAACGGATTGGTGGTGTCTAAGTGGATCGCTGGCTGTCCGCGATTCGGATTTGTTCCAAAAGTAGAGCCATCTTCTCGGCGTCAATGTAACCTTCCATTTTCGTCAGAAACTTTCTGTCCGATGTGAAGACCAACGTTGTCGGAAATGCGTTCACTTGCATCGCCGCTAAGAGCTCATGGTGTTTTTCGCCGGTTAGTTTCAACGGCACATAGCTTTGTTTGATCGCCTGCTGGACCTTTTCGTCTGTCCACGTTTCTCGATCCATCTTCTTGCAATAGTGGCACCAATCGGCCCCGACGCTGACCACGATCATTTTTCCTGAGCGAGCGGCGACGGTGGCTGCTTCGTCTGGTGAGTTGAACTAGTTTCGTTCCTGTGCAACCGCAGTCTGTGTTGAAACCAAAAAACAAGTCAGTGACATGATTAAAGCTCGAAGTACATTCCTTTGCATTCTTTAGTCCTTTGCTCAATAAGTAGTGTCTTTTCCTTGTTTAACCGCGTGGGCAACGCCCCGCGTTCTGCAATACTGCGCGGCCCGTTGGGCACGCGGTTAAACGACAAGCCAGCGTTGTATCCTGTCGTCTGTGATCAATATCGTTCCAATCCGCCCTCGCGATCTGTGCGAACCATCACAGCCAATCATTTTTGAAAGATCTTTGTTGATGGATGGAAGGCATACCAAGCAAACCAGAATGCGTTTGACCATTGCACGTCATCGCCCGTCGCGATCACTCGAAGCGAATCCGTCGAGGCTTCATACTCGACTTCAACCTGCTTACCATTTAGCGTGACCGACGCAGTGCCTGACTTACCTTTGAAGTACGAAGCGGGAACAACTATGGAGTCGGCTTCATCCCAAACTGCGATGACGCGTTCTTTTAGGGGCAAGTTGGCGTTTTGAGGCTTTGCAGGGAACATGAGACCAGCCCGCTTGAAGTAACTGGCGTAAGGATTTCTTCTGTAGTCTCGCTGATGGCCGACTGCCGTAGACATCACGTCGGTTCCTGGATGTCTCGATTGCCACGAGCTCCAACTCGTTAGCTCCATCGGCAAAACTTGAAGCTTGATTCCCTTAGCTGGTCCCGATACGCCCTCCGTCTTCATTTGGGACCATAGGCTTTCCTTTTCACTTCGGTCGTACATCAACACGTTACTGTTATAGAGCAGTCCAGAAACTCCGAACTCTTTCACACCAAGATCCGTCGTGCGGTCAAACACGACGACGGAATCGCACAGTGGACAGTAGGTGACTGCGATGGGCGTGCCACCAAGATTGTCGTTGACAATCTCGTGCTGTGTCAAAATCGAGATTGGATAGGCGCGAGGTTGACCGCCTAGGGAAACGCCAATCACACGATCGGTCGTTTTAAGAAATCTCGCTTCAGCTGCTGTTACGGTCTTGGGGTTCGTGATCGCGAAGATTCCGTCCTTGGGCGGGCCACCACCACGTATTTCCTCTGCTGGGATACTCAACTCGCGTAGGTCGAATGGAACAGCCTGACGCTGTTGGACCTGGACGATCTGCAATGGAAGCGATTGGGCTTCATCGCTTAACTGCGTGGGCATCGCCCCTCGCTCCATCAACATTGCAATTGAGACTGCGATCAGCATCAGGATGCTGAACACCAAACTCGATTTAGCCATGACTCAACTCCTCGGTTTCTTCTTGCGATCGCCTCGACACGATGTGGACGCGGGGCGGTGCCCATGCGGTTAAACAACACTGATCCCGATACCTGAGTTTACGGCGTTTGGTTTCTTCTTCTGTGATGATTCGCACATTCGTCTCAGTACGGACGGCTACAATGACGTGGCGAGGCCAATTCTCAATCCGATCGATTCAAGCAAAGGCAATGTTCTATGACGAAACAAAAACAAATCCGCTGGACGATGAGCGTTCTGCTTCTGGCTGCGGGGCTTTCGATGGGCTGCACGCAGCAAGCTTCCAATCCCGTCGACAATAACGATGGAGCCACTCAGGGCGCGCCAGCACCTGAAGCAGGAGGGTCGGGCGCTGCGAGCGATACAAATTCGGGCTCTGGTAGTAAGTAGTGGTTCGCGAAAGAATCCTTCCAGCAGAAGTACAAGAGAGGCATCTGGTGGCCACATCTGAGCGATCCTGCCGGCAAGGTAGGCGCGTCGTACGGCGCCAGCCCGATGGCATTTGCTGTTCATGCCGAGTACGTCAATCGCCCTTCGACCATCATCATTGAGCTTGCTGTATCGAGATTTGAAGTGAGTCACCCAGAGCACGGGTTAGTTCGAGTTGTGCTTGATTGAAGTCGATGACCGACGCCGGATACAAACTACGGGCACCTGCAAGTCCGGCGTTCTGGACCTGCCAGATCGCGAGCGCGTCGAAGTCACCGCGATAACCAAAGTTTTGTAAGTCGCTGTTTCGACCCCCGCCAAAACCTCCGCCAGAGTATCCGGCATGCAGATGAGGTAGCCATGGTCGCCACTCCTCTTGCTTTATACGAGTCAACGTTTCGGCAACGCGGGCACTGTGCTGTGCCAGTTCAGGTCGACGTGTCAAACCTTGGGCCACCAGCGATTCGATGGGCGTTTCAGTGGCGACTAACTCAATGGGCAGCGGCTGCGGATCGATGGGAATAAGTTGTGTTGACTGGTCCAAACGAAGCAGCCGGACCAGTTCGGCTGAATTGACGGCCACGCTTTCGTGAGCTCCAGCCAGTTGATGTCGGCGTTGCTGCAATTCGGCTCGTGCCCGCTGTGTGTCGGCGGCCAGTCCCTTGCCAGCTTCCTCGAATTTCTCTGTTAGATCGACGAGCTCTTCTGCGTTGCGAATCGCTTCTGCTGCGATGCCAGTCTGAAGTTGTGCGCGAACCAGTTCTTGATAGGCAAGCCCCACTTGCAGAACGTTATCGTTCTCGGCGACTCGGCGAGCGTGTTGTGCGACTGCGACACTCTGAGGGGCTGCCAATGGCTTAAAATAGACATCAGCAGTTGAGAGATCGATAAAAAATCGGGCAGGTCCGTTCGAAGCACCGGTAAGGGGCGATCCTCCAACACCCGCACCACCGCGGAAGTAAAGCGATTGTCGACCGACGTCAATGACATTACCGCTGGTGTCCTGAATCGGACCGTCGTAGCGATTGTAGCCGAGTCCAAGATTGAGATTCGGCACCCACATCACCCTCGCTTGTTCGAGTCGAGCACAGGCTTCGCGGATGCGTTCCGTTGCCAGGGCAATCTGCAAGTGATTCGCACCCGCCAATCGCATTGCGGTCGTTAGGTGGATCGGATACTCGATGGTGGTCCGAGAAATGCCGGACTTAACGTATTCGATTGGATCGCTGAACGGTGATTCAGTGAGTACGACTTCTTGCGCCGAATGAACCGCAACAGCCTGGGTAACGGGCGTCGAATCTTCCGGATTATCCAGTTGCGACGATCGGAAGGCCACCGTTTGGACAACGGTCTTCGCTTGGCTGACGCCGATTGCGGTAGGTTCGGTTAAGGCCATTTTCCCGGACCGTTACAATCGGACTTAAGGCGAATTTGTGAGCTTAGGACATGCACTTCTGGAAGACTTCATTGACTTTATCTGACCCTCAGAGAGCGGAGCGATTCGTCGCCTACCTTGAACCGATCCAGCGTCAGTTGGCGGTCTATTGTTCGCGTGCGCTCGATCGGCCCGACGAGGTGAGCGATGTGTTGCAGTCAGCGGTTGCCAGTGCATTTCGCGACTTTGACAAGTATTCCGAAGGAACGAATTTCCGCGCCTGGATGTTTCGTTACGTCACTTTGGAAGCGCTGAATCGAAATCGAGCGAACAAGCGATTTCCCAGTGAGCTTGATAAGCCGCAGTCGCTGGAATCGCATACGTTTGAATTCGTATCCTTTCGAATTGAGACACTGCTGAATGATCCTGAAGCGGTGTTGGATTACTGCGATGAAGTGGTGGTGGAAAGCGTTAGTAAATTAACGGAGCAGGAGCGCAGGATTTTGCTGCTGCGAGCGGTCGGAGATTTCAAGTATCGAGAGATCTCAGAGATTCTGAACATTCCAATGGGCACCGTGATGGGATTGTTGTCGCGGGCGAGAACGCAGCTTCGCAGCAAGCTGCTCGATTATGCTCGCCAGCACGGTTTACTCTCCAAAGGTGACAGCGCATGAACTGCCAACAAGCACGTCGACACTGGGATTTTTACTACGACTCGGAAGGGGACGCGGAACTGCACTTCCAGTTGAATGAGCACCTCGCGAGTTGTGCCGGGTGCGCTGAGTGGTTCGACAAGCAGAGTCGGTTGGAATCGCTGATCGAGCAACGTCTCAGCAGTGAAGCTGCGAGTGAATCGTCTGCACAGGTGGACTGGTCCAGTCTGTTGACCGGTGCGGGCGTTTCGCCGACAACAAAGTCGCGGTCTTGGCTGTTCTTTGGTTCGACCCTACTCGCTCTAGCCGCGAGCCTGTTGCTAATTGTCAGTTTCTACGGCCTTCCCGTTGGAAGTGACGCCTCGCCGAGTCTGTCACACCTGTCCGCTGAGGTACACCAGCATGTTGCTACTGGCGGCCTGCGTCCCGAGTTTGAGAGTGACTCGGACATTGAGGTCGACAAGTATCTGCTGGGCAAAGTTTCGTTTCCCGTTTGCTGTCCACCTCGGAAGGACTCGGGCTTTGCGGTGCGTGGAGCTGGCTTGTGTGAACTCTCCGATCAGCCAGCCGCGTATGTTGTCGGAACTGTCGATCAACGTCCGGTGTCAATCTTCGTGCTGCCAAAAGAGAGTCTAGAGGTTTTTACACGGCAGCGGGCCGAACTTCGTCGCGAACCACTGGCTGTGTGTCGCGAAGGCGATACCGAGATGGTGCTTTCTATCGTCGACAGGAATGTCGTTCTGGTCGCAGGTGACGTCGAGCGTGCGAAGTTGACTCGCGTGCTGAAGTCTTACGGAACTTACCCACACAATTTATGAACCCTTTCGTGCTCCGAGCGCGAATTAGCCTTGTTTCACAACCCGACGCGTCAGCGAGGGATACGAGGCAAGTCCCTCGCTTACGCGTCGGGTTACGATTCTTTCAAGCATCATCACTTCGCTCTCGCGGACCTAATGAGACAAGATAATTTATGACGAGTAACAGTAACGATGATCGACCGCCTGCCAAAGATGTTGAAAATGAATCGACGGTTGTGACGGTGGATGAGCAAGACGCTACTAGCGAAGCAGTCGCCGACCTCATCCCAACCAACAAGCAGGCGTCGTGGCTGGTTCGTATCTCCATCAAGAACCCGTATCTGGTGATTGTCCTGTGCCTGCTGATTTGCGTGCTTGGCTAGGTGACGATTGGAAAAATTCCGGTTGATATACTGCCGACGTTGAAGACGCCAGCGGTGCAGGTCTTGACGCTCTATCCCGATATGCCCACCGAGATCATGGAGCGCGACATCACCAGCCGCCTTGAACGCTGGACCGGCCAGTCGGAAGGAATCGAACGGCAGGAATCGCGGAGCATGATGGGGGTCTCAATTGTGAAAAATTTCTTTCAGGACAACATTGATCCCAACACTGCGTTTTCACAGGTCACCAGCTATGCAATGAGCGACCTGTATTACTTGCCGCCGGGTACCGTTCCGCCGATGGTGATGCTGTTTGACCCAAGCGCTCCGTTGCCGACTGCTCTGCTCGCAGCGTCCAGCGATGTCCTCGATGAAAAAGAGAGCTACGATCTTGCCTATTTCAACGTCCGCAACATGCTTTCCGGTTCGCCCGGCGTGATTGCCCCGGCGGTGTTTGGAGGGAAACTGCGTCGGCTCTATATCTATCTTGATCCGAACAAGCTCGAACCCTACGGCCTGTCGCTGATGGACGTGCAGCAGGCGATCAAGAAAAACAACCTGATGCTTCCCACCGGCACCGCCAAAATTGGCGAGATCGATTACATGGTCGACATGGAAAACATGATCTCAAGCGTACCCGAGTTTGACAACATCGTCGTGAAGGTAGTTGATGGGCGTCCGATCTATGTGCGCGACGTGGGGCATGTGGAGGACTCGTCCGCCATTCAGACGAACATCGTTCGCATTAGCCGCTCACCCGGTTGGAAGAGTCAACGTCAGGTCTATGTTCCCATCTTCCGGCGACCGGGTGCCAATAAAAGCCCACAATCCAGACGAAAAGAATTTCTTCCTGTTCGCGTTGACAGACTCCGCTTACGAAGCAGTTCGAGAGATGTATGTCGGATTGCTTCGCGTTGCGGTGCGACTGCGCTGGCTGTCGGTCGCTGCGGCTCTCCTCCTGGTTGTCGCTTCATTGCCGCTGTATTCACTGATCGGCAAGGAACTGTTCCCGACTACGGATGCGGCACAAATCCTGATCAACGTTCGCGCTCCGTCGGGAACGCGTATCGAATTGACCGAAGACATCACGCAGAAAATCGAGCAGGAGATCTTTGCGACGATTCCCGCCGAAGATC
>Ga0163144_10027836_pt1 | contig 10926 bp, 10 predicted proteins | sample OliLak19BULKMAT1_FD_123175 | JGI IMG/M metagenome (GOLD analysis project Ga0163144, IMG submission 123175) | Freshwater microbial mat bacterial communities from Lake Vanda, McMurdo Dry Valleys, Antarctica - Oligotrophic Lake LV.19.BULKMAT1 | ecosystem: Environmental > Aquatic > Freshwater >... | reverse complement strand
GGTCAGAATGGTCTAATGTAGATTCAATAACACCAGTTAACTCGTGCTCAATGATATTGTGGTCGTGCTCGAAATCAACGCATTTGACCAAGTGTCAATCCGCATCGCCGCTGGCTTAGTACGGGGGCGTGGAATAAGGACGCTCGCTTGACGAGTATGCTCCAAACTTTTTGCCACATTGGTTTAAGAATCAGCCCTCGGGAGTGTAGGGCGGAATCTTGCCGTCGTGCTTGATGTCGTAGTTAAATACAATTCCTTTCGCAGGAATATCCAAGTTAAATTCAGGGATGTTCTCAGCATTTTGGTTGAACTTTGCTGGCAAAAAGTTATGCATATAGTTGCCCTCTCGAAACACCGAGAATTGGACCACACAGGGTCCCAACACAACGCCCGATTGGCTGGACACAAACTCTGCCTTGTACCGACCTTGTGCGTCCGTTAATGCTACCGATGGACGCATTTTTTCCTTGGGCACGAATTTGAGTTCGATGCCCTGTGTCGGCTGACCGTTGATGGTGATGGTGCCAGTTACCGACGCTGTTTGAATCCCTGTGCCACCGCAGCCGCTTAGCAAAACAACGAGTGCAGAAAATCGCATTAGATGCAAAGATGCCTTATGCACGCTATTCATTTTATGTTCCGATTGTAAAGAATTAAAGTGATTGCCTTTGGCGGATTGTCATCTGATTCTATTCACACTCTGGCAATCTTTCGCAGTCCGCAGGCACTTGGAAAGTGCCAGCTACCTCCGAAAGTGAGTGTCATTGAAAGCTAGCCCAAGGGCAAGGGGGGGGGTGCTTGCAGATTGATTCCTAGGGACACAAGTGCTGGCTTCTTGCTATTCATATGAAGAGTGCTTGAAGCTATTCCCAATCGCCAACAACGAAACCGTCGTTACGGTGGGCTAGTTTTTGATACACACCCCATCGGGTCCGGTCGGTGCGGTGCCAGCCAAACTGGACTGTGTCGCTTATGAAATGGATCGACCCATCGGCGAAGGCAAAGTTCGCCCCACCTGGGTGCACGCTGCTGAAACTGAAGACGGAATCGGCACCTTGGATGATCGGATTGATTACGTACTGAGCAGAACCCGTCACGCGTTTGCCGTGCGCCCCATTGCCTACTGATTTCGGAGTGCCGAGCCAAGTCACTTCATCGTTCGTGATCCTGGGGCGTGCCCTCTCCCCCATCAAGATTGTGTTGCTCGAGCCATCTACTAGATCGCGAAATCCTAACTCCATTTGATAGATGAATGGACCGCCGGAGTCGCCTGCAAGAGCACCTCCATTGGTGGTGACCCCAATATTTGCGATGTAATTTCCCCGCCCCACTCCTTCGACACGCCGATAAATTGCTGGATCACTAAATCCAAAAAGGTTTTGGACTGCTCCCGCACCGCTTGGACACTGAAAAACAGGGATCACACTACTTGTTACCTGAACGAAACCCTGAAATTGGGTTGGGTAAGCAGATATCGGAGAATCTCCGGGCAGTACCGAGCAAGCAAGAACGATGGCATCCAGCTGGGTCGGCCCAGTCGCCCCAAGTAAATTATAGGCGCTACCTTGCTCAAAATAGGGCATCAGCCTGACTCCCCAACCCCAATCGGGATTCGAAAGCTGCGCAGTGGTGCTGCCAGGGAGATAGTCTTCGAACGCGGCGGGAAACTTCTTCATGGCGTCGTGGCGATTGTGTGCGGCCAACGCAAGCTGTTTAAGGTTGTTGGTGCACTGCATGCGGCGAGCCGCCTCGCGAGCCGCCTGGACTGCGGGTAGCAGCAAGCCTACGAGGACGCCGATAATGGCGATCACCACCAACAACTCGACCAGCGTAAAGGCACGCTTCGATGACCGAATATTCAGAAAGTATTTGAACATGAGAAACTCCTTCGAAACCAAAAGAAAAAGGGCAATCCATGCAAGCCAATTCGGCCCGAAAACATCGATTCAATGTCCATTATTGTAGGATACGTGACAATCCAAATCTTGTATGGATGAATCGTCATGTCATGCAAATGCGCACAGTTTGACGTTTTTTGATGAGTCGAACCCTCGTTTTGGGACTAGTCCGTACGCGACTTCGATCCTATGAATGCGGAGAGGACGGCGAAAACTGAAGACACCGCTCTGAGTTGGGGATTTTTTGTAAGTAAACGGGTTGCGAAAGCCGCTTCCGGTTACACTATTTTTTAGGTGTTCGGCAGTCAGAAAAGTATCAGCATGACGCGCCTGCTAGCGGTAGTTTGCTAACTTCAGAAACTAACAGGCACATCGTGCTGGCATGTCAGCCCAATGGATCGGCCCACCCTATGAAATCACACAAATACCATCCTCCGATACCCAGGGCATTTCACGTTGCCCAGGTGGATGTTGCGCTCTTGGTACAGCTCTTTGACCAAGTGTCGGAAATAGCATTTTTCGTTAAGGATGCAATGGGGCGATACGTCGCTGTGAACAAGTCGCTGCTCACGCGACACGGGCTGAAGAGCAAATCACAGGTCATTGGCAAACGTCCTATGGATGTTTGTTCCGGCGACTTCGGACGCATTCCCACGGAACAAGATACAACGGTGCTTGGCAGCGGGCGTCCCATCATTGAGCATCTCGAAATGCAGTGGCACTTGCCAAACGATCCTGTTTGGTGCTTGACTACAAAACTGCCCATTCAAGATTCGACGGGCGCGGTGATTGGAATCGTAGGATTCTCACGAGACGTCCGCGCCCCACTCGAACGAACCGATCTCCCTACCGACTTCGCAAACGCGTTGTCGGACTTTGAAAAGGACCTTCCGGCAGACGTCACCCCTGCTTGGCTGGCAAAACGCTCTCACCTTTCTCCCCAACGTCTATTGCGCATGACCAAACGGATCTTCGATTTGACTCCGAGTCAGGTCATAACCAAGGCAAGGATCGCAGCTGCCTCACAAATTCTTCTCGAGACAGACAAATCCGTCGCCGAAATCGCTTATGCCGTCGGTTTTTGCGACCACAGCGCATTTACACGAGCCTTTCGATCTGCCATAGGTCTCACGCCTTCTGAGTTCCGCACCTCCCGTCGCTCCTCAATTGTCTAGCGACAACTAGTTTTCCGCAATCGACGACAACTAGAACTCCCCAACCAACGCAAACAAAAGGGAAACAAAAAAGAAAAGGGAAACAAAAGGACAAAACAAAAGGACAGGCACAGCGATTGCCTAGCTTGGAGGATTTGATAGGCTTTGCTGGTTGTTGGGTTAGGGTAGGCAATTCTTTTGAAGACTGCAAAATGACGCTTTCAGTTCGTCGCATTTGCTAGCGAAAGCGTCCCGCTGACCCTTCGCCAATCTCTGCCCCGTCACATCGAAGCCTCAAACGCAAACGGCAACTGCCGAGCCGAACAGCAGTGCGGGTGTCCCCGAGGTCTCCCTGCGGATTGTGCTTCGGCGAACGACGAGAGCCTTAGTCAATGCAATTCTTGATCCCGAGCTGGCTGTAGTCCATGACGGTATTGTTCTGGACACAAGTGTTGTTAATGAAGTCAACGTCTCACGACGGGAGAGCCCTGGAACCAGTCGGTGGCGATCGGCGAGAAATGTCGAAATATCTAAAATAATTAGGCTGGACTAGCCATCCCATGCTTGCGGCCAGCCTCCGCGGCGATTAGATTCCCATTAGAAGTTCCGAAAGGGCTTTTAAAACACAATGTGTTTAATGTAGTCGTTATTACCTTTTGGCCGTTTGGTGCTAGTCGAATGTAATGTGTGGCGTGAAATCACTTTTTGAGGGTACTTGTCATGCGTGTCTATGAGATCCTGAAGAGCAAGGGGTATACGGTCTATCAGATCTTGCCCAGCGAAACTTTGGCCGATGCAGTCGAGCGGTTGGTTCATTTTAACTGCGGTTCCTTGTTGGTTTCCGAAGCGGATTTGATCGTAGGGATTATCACCGAAAGGGATATCTTGAAGGCGATTCAAAGCCAAAGGCAAAACTTAAGCAATCTTTTGGTTGGCAATTTCATGACTCGGAATCTGGTCACGGGTCATCCCAGCGACGACGTTGGAGAAATTATGGGAAAGATGACCACGCATCGAGTTCGGCATCTCCCGATTATGGATTCTGGCCGCTTGGTGGGGATGATTTCAATTGGAGACGTTGTAAAGGCCCAATTCGATATGCTGGCCGTTGAGAATCACTATTTGAAGGTTTACATTCAGGGATAAGAGTTGTTCCAGTCACTTCATTTTATTCCTCACGGAAGAGAAAGGATCGAATTCACGCAATGGTCGACAGGTTTGAGATTTCGAAGGGGTTAGCCATCCCGATGGAAGGTGAGCCCGAACAAACTGTAGACGTCAAGCCTGTGAGCCAAGTTGCTTTGGTATCCAGTGATTATCTTGGTCTTCGTCCGACGCTGCTCGTGGCCGAAGGAGACGAAGTTAAGCTTGGCCAACCGATCCTAGTTGACAAGCAGACGGACGGAGTTGTTTTTACATCGCCGGCAGGCGGACGAGTTCGAGCCGTACATCGCGGGGACAAGCGTCACTTTTTGTCGATAGTGATCGATATCGCGGACAACGAGTTGCAACAGGAGTTCCCGGTCATCAGAGCAACTCAGATTTCGAATTTGAGTCGTCAGGAAGTAGTAGAGCGAATCGTTGCAACTGGGCTCTGGACCGCTTTTAGAACGCGCCCCTACAGTCGACTTCCCTCGGCCAAGTCCGTTCCCAACGCCATCTTTGTCAATGCGATGGACAGCAACCCACTGGCTGTCCAGCCTGGTGTGGTGATTCGAGAGGCTAAAGAAGACTTTGCTGCCGGACTTGATGCCGTTGCACGCTTGACCGAAGGCAGCGTTTTTGTGTGCCGCGCCAATGGAACGGAAACACCGGGGGAGATGATACCAAAGGTTCGCCTAGCTGAATTTAGAGGCCCGCATCCCGCTGGCTTGGTCGGCACCCATATGCACTTTTTGAGACCAGCCGCGCCCGGCATCACCAACTGGCATCTCGATTATCAGGATGTCATTGCCATCGGTCGCGCGTTCACACAGGGCAGACTAGACCCAACGCGTGTGATCTCTTTGGCTGGTCCATGCGTGGCTAAGCCTCGGTTACTCAAGTCGCGTTTGGGAGCATCGCTTGTGGAACTAACTAATGGAGAGCTTAAGGGGTCAGGCAATCGAATCATCTCGGGTTCCATTCTGTGTGGTCGCCAAATCGAGGATCGCGTTGGATACCTCGGACGCTACCATCTCCAGGTCTGTTGCGTTGTCGAAGGAAATCAGCGTGAATTGTTGGGGTGGCAAAGGCCGGGCTTCAACAAGTTTTCGATCACACGCGCTTTTGCTGCGGCTTGGTCGGCGCCCAGAAGATTCGCGTTGACGACGAGTACTGAGGGGAGCGAACGGGCCATGGTCCCTATTGGGACCTACGAGAGAGTCATGCCGCTCGATGTCTTGCCGACTCTGCTCTTGAGAGCACTGATCTCGCGAGACACGGTCAGGGCTCAGGAGTTGGGCTGCTTGGAATTAGACGAAGAGGATCTGGCTTTGTGTACGTTTGTCTGTCCAGGCAAGTATGAGTACGGCAGTATTCTCCGCGACAATCTGACAACGATTGAGAATGAGGGATAGCTGACTGATGAAGTTCCTTCGCAACATGCTTGACCGAGTACATCCCATTTTTGCCAAAGGGGGCAAGCTGGAAAGGCTCTATCCTCTGTATGAAGCAGGGGATACGTTTCTGTACACGCCGGGCAACGTGACTAAGGGCTTGACCCATATTCGGGATGCGCTCGACTTAAAGCGCATGATGATCATGGTGGTGGTTTCTCTGATTCCATGCACCCTGTTTGGAATGTGGAATGTTGGGTACCAAGCCAACCTCGCGATTCAGTCCCTGAACGCGATGAAGATGGAGCCCTATTTCGATTGGCACCATGCGATCCACACCGCATTGGGTTTGACCCATAACCCGAGCAACGTGTTGGATTGTTTCGTGTTAGGTGCCATGTATTTTTTGCCCATCTATTTGGTCTGCATGACCGTTGGCGGTATTTGCGAAGTCATCTTTAGCGTTGTTCGCAAGCACGAAATCAATGAAGGCTTCCTGGTCACCGGACTGCTGTTTCCTCTGACGCTTCCTCCCGACATACCCTTATGGCAAGTTGCGATTGGGATCGCTTTTGGGGTGGTGATTGGCAAGGAGATTTTTGGCGGTACGGGCCGCAATTTTCTCAACCCAGCACTGACCGCGCGGTGCTTTCTGTACTTCGCGTACGCTGGCCAGATATCGGGTGACCGAGTCTGGATCGCCTCGAAGTACCTAACTGACGAAGGAAAGATCGATGGATTTTCCGGCGCCACGGCGTTGGGCCAATTGGCCGCAACCGACATGACCAAATACCCAAACACCATGGACTCGCTCTCGCACATCACGACCACCAGTGGCGAGCGAAGTTTGACTTGGCTTGATTCGTTCCTCGGAACCATCCCCGGTTCGATTGGCGAAACGAGCACCTTGGCGTGTTTGATCGGGGCGGCCATTCTGATCGTTACCAGGATCGGTTCCTGGCGAATCATGAGCGGAGTCTGCTTGGGTGCGCTTGCTGTCTCTTCTTTGTTCTACTTGATCGGTAGTCAAACCAATTCGATGTTCAACGTTCCGCCGTGGTGGCATTTTGTGATCGGTGGGCTGGCGTTTGGGACGGTCTTTATGGCCACGGACCCAGTCAGCGCATCTATGACTGAGACCGGCAAATGGGTTTACGGAATACTGATAGGTGCCATGACCATCCTCATTCGAGTTGTGAATCCGGCATTTCCCGAGGGTATCATGTTGGCCATCTTGTTTGGCAACGTGTTCGCTCCGTTCATCGATTACTGCGTGATTCAAGCCAACATCCGACGGAGGTCAGCTCGCTATGCTTCCTGAGCAACGTGATTCCATGACCAATACGTTCGTTGTAACGCTCGTGCTTTGCATCGCCTGCTCCTTGCTGGTCAGCACGGCAGCGGTAGCCCTGAAAGACGACCAGGTAAAGAACAAATTGTTAGACCGACAACGCAACATTGTCGAGGCGGCTGGGCTTGGCAAGCAATCGGGTGAACTCAATGCGAAGGAAATCACCGATATGTTCACCGACGGGACGATTGAACCCAAGGTGGTCGATCTTCAAACTGGAGAATACGTAGAAGACAAGGCTATTGCGAACGAGTCTTTCGACGAACGCAAAGCGGCCAAAGATGAGGAGATGAACGCCACGATCCATCCCGGCAAGTTCCAAATCGGCATCGAAAAACGCGAAAAGTACACATGGGTCTACTTGGTGAACGACAAGCAAGGCACACTTCAGCAAGTGATTCTGCCGATTTACGGCAAAGGGCTTTGGTCCACGATGTACGGATTTGTGGCCTTGAAAAACGACCTAAGAACAATTAGCGGCTTGACCTATTACGAGCATGGTGAAACGCCTGGCTTGGGTGGAGAGGTCGACAACCCTAAATGGAAGAAACAGTGGCAGGGAAAACAGGTTTGGAAAGGCGAATCAACGGACGCAATGTTGGCCGTTGGTGTTGCCAAAGGGAGTCCTACTCCTGAAAATTTGCCCTATATGGTAGATGGACTATCCGGCGCGACGATTACCAGTCGCGGTGTCGATAGCATGATTAAGTACTGGTTTAGCAGTGACGCTTTCGGTCCTTATCTTGAGAAATTGGCTTCTCAGAAAGGTGCTACGCATGTTAGCCCCATCCCCTAAAAAGGTTCTCCTCGATCCGGTTCTTAACAATAATCCAATCACTTTTCAGGTGCTGGGTATTTGTTCGGCTTTGGCGGTAACGACTCAGCTTTCCACATCGCTGGTGATGTGCATTGCAGTGACGTTGGTCACAGCGTTTTCCAGTGCGACGATCGCTGCCCTGCGAAACTATATTCCAAGCAGCATTCGCATGATCGTTCAGATGGTCGTGATCGCGTCGCTGGTGATCTTGGTCGATCAGATTCTGAAGGCCTATTTCTTTCAGATCAGCAAGACGATGAGCGTGTTTGTTGGCCTGATTATTACCAACTGCATCGTGATGGGGCGGGCAGAGGGTTTCGCCATGAAAAACACCGTGTGGATGAGTTTCCTGGATGGAATAGGCAACGGGCTCGGTTACAGCGCGGTGCTGATGTTGGTGGCTTTTTTCAGAGAGCTCTTTGGATCCGGTTCGCTATTCGGTTTCCCAATCTTGGCAAAAGTCACCGACGGTGGTTGGTACACCCCGAATGGTCTACTCCTTTTGTCCCCAAGTGCATTTTTCCTTATCGGAATCTTAATTTGGATCGTACGAACGTTCAAACCCGAACAAGTTGAAGAGGCATAGGACCATGACAATTCACAGTTTTGAGCATTACTTGAGCCTGTTCTTGACGTGCGTGTTCATAGAAAACCTGGCGCTCGCCTTCTTCCTGGGGATGTGTACGTTTATAGCCATTTCAAAGAATCTTAAGACAGCCATTGGCTTGGGTATTGCAGTCATAGTCGTTCAAGCGATTACCGTTCCTGCGAATAACTTGCTTTACCAGTTCCTGCTTTCCGAGGGAGCCCTAGCCCACACCTTGGGTCCAAGCTTTGCCTCGGTGGATTTGAGCTTCCTTGGGTTAATAAGCTATATCGGAGTGATTGCTGCGATCGTGCAGATTTTGGAGTTGGTGCTTGATCGCTTTTTTCCAGCACTCTACAACGCGCTTGGGATCTTCCTGCCATTGATCACCGTCAACTGCGCGATCTTGGCTGGATCTCTGTTCATGGATCAGCGGGGCTATGACCTTGGCGAGAGTGTCGTTTATGGCTTTGGATCTGGCTTCGGCTGGGCGTTGGCGATCATTGCCCTGGCCTCCGTTCGCGAAAAGCTGCGATACAGCAATATTCCTGTTGGGCTACGAGGACTTGGAATCACCTTCATCACTGTCGGCTTGATTGCCATGGCCTTCATGGCTTTTTCAGGGATCCAGCTCTAAGTGTGATCGCGAGATGCGGAATTTTTAGAAACTCGATTGGCATTCGGAATGAGCAGCTATGACCGGCGTTAATTTGGTTCTGATCGGCGTCTTTTTTTTCACGGCTGTCGTGTTGTCCTTGGTCATTGTTATCTTGGCTGCCAAGAAGGTTTTGGTGGCCGCGGGCGATGTGAAACTCGTTATCAATGATAGTACGACCATCACCGTACCGGCAGGCGGAAAACTTCTCGGATGCCTAGCCAACAACGGTATTTTCGTATCGAGCGCTTGCGGCGGTGGAGGAACCTGTGCTCAATGCAAAGTCCGAATCTTGTCTGGGGGCGGAGAGATCTTGGCCACCGAGCGAACACACATCAGCAATACCAAAGCCCGTGAAGGCTACCGACTGAGCTGTCAGGTTGCTGTCAAACAAGACATGAAAATTGAGGTCCCACACGAAGTCTTGGAGACGAAGAAATGGGTCTGTACGGTTCGTTCGAATCACAACGTGGCAACGTTCATCAAGGAGTTGGTACTCGAGTTGCCGGAAGGTGAGGCGGTGGACTTCAGGTCGGGGGGCTTCATTCAAATCGAAGTACCTCCGCATGCCGTTTATTACAAGGACTTCGATATCGAAGAGCAGTTCCGCGAGGATTGGGACAAATTCAAAATATGGCGGTACGATTCTACCGTCGCGGAGCCTGTCTTTCGCGCCTATTCGATGGCCAACTATCCCGGTGAAAAAGGGATCATCATGCTCAACGTGCGTGTGGCTTCTCCTCCGCCACGCGCCCCCGATGGAACGCCACCTGGTAAAGTTAGCTCCTACATCTTCGGATTAAAACCTGGCGATAATGTGACTATCTCTGGTCCGTATGGTGACTTCTTTATCAAGGACACCGACAACGAGATGGTTTACATCGGCGGTGGTGCTGGCATGGCGCCTTTGCGAAGCCATATTTTTGAACTGTTTCGAAACCGAAAGACTAAGCGCAAGGTTTCCTATTGGTACGGTGGTCGCAGCGTCCGCGAATTATTTTACATTGATCATTTTCAAAGTATCGAAAAGGAATTCCCGAACTTCAAATTCCATATCGCCCTTTCCGAACCCAAACCGGAAGACCATTGGACGGGCTACGTGGGGTTTATTCATCAAGTTGTACTGGAAAATTATCTCAAGAATCATCCGGCCCCGGAAGATATCGAGTATTACCTATGCGGACCGCCCATGATGAACTCGGCCGTCTTCAAAATGCTCGACGACCTTGGGGTACCTCAAAGCAACATCGCATTTGACGATTTCGGTGGATAACGATTGTCGCACTTTGCTCCGCAAGAGTGCGTTAACTAGACGCACTTTCGCCGAGCGAAAGGCGACATTATGAAATTAGCACCTACGGAAAACCCATGTTTTTTTTATCGCGACTAACGTCACCTTTTCGGTCTATCGCGGTTGTCGCACTCATTTGCGTCCTTGCAGCATTGTCATCGAGTTGCAGTCGTCCGAAATCGGACGCAGTTGAGACTCAGCCATTGCTTCAAGGGGCCACGATGGGAACCACCTACACGGTTCGGTTTCTTCCAGAGTTAGGAAGCCCATCCAGACAGGAAATGCATCGATTGATCGAAGAGGAACTAAAACGCGTCAATCAGCAGATGTCGACCTACATAAAGGATTCGGAAATCACGCGATTCAATGATTCGAAATCGACAGACTGGTTTCCAGTTTCTCTGGAAACCGCCAAGGTAGTCGATTTGTCGTTGCAAATATCGGTGGTGTCAGACGGAGCCTTTGACGTAACGGTGGGGCCATTAGTCAATCTCTGGGGATTCGGCCCAGTCAAACGCAAGAACAGTATCCCGACGGACACGGAATTGGAAGCAGCCAGTGCCCACGTAGGTTACAAAAATCTTTCGGTCCGATTGGATCCACCTGCCTTGAAGAAGTTGGATCCAGAATTGCAAGC
>Ga0163144_10027834_pt1 | contig 10926 bp, 4 predicted proteins | sample OliLak19BULKMAT1_FD_123175 | JGI IMG/M metagenome (GOLD analysis project Ga0163144, IMG submission 123175) | Freshwater microbial mat bacterial communities from Lake Vanda, McMurdo Dry Valleys, Antarctica - Oligotrophic Lake LV.19.BULKMAT1 | ecosystem: Environmental > Aquatic > Freshwater > Lake... | reverse complement strand
CACAATTACGGCATGGGAACTAAAACGTACCCGCAGTGGTACGATGCCGAAACACTGCGCACGACTAAGGTTCTGCACTATCATGACGCCATGTGGATGCCGTTTTGGGAAACATTGTTAACTTGCCTAGAAGCCACTCATCCTGATGTGGCAGAATGGCTAGCCCCTTTGGGAGCATTAAAAAATGAAGCCCCACCGCTGTGGAAAGTAGTCAGTAAAGGGCTAATTCATCTACGTCAACAGCAAGCGGCAGACTATCAAAAACTGTGCAGGCTGGTTTGATGTTTTGCTTTTCATATTTTCATATTTTTATCCTTTTATTATTTTCTGAACGACTATATCTTCTATTGCAAAACTATCTAAATATGTTGCAATATATTATTAGCAATATTCTAAATGCAGAAATAGTGATATTTCCCAACTTAATTCATTGGCTAAATATAAGGTCTGCTCACATCAAAATATCGAAACAATGCGGGTTTCAGCTTTTAGCAGGAAGATATCTTAAACTAAAATAACCAAGGTTTTTTTATATAAATAAACTACTTGATAGAATTTTAAAGACAATCTAAATTTATGAACTCTATATATTATCTGAAAAGGTAAAACAAGACAACTTTGCATGAAGTAGCCGGATAGCCCATAAATAATAGATATCTCAGTCCTGCTGAGCAATATTTATCTAAACTTCTATAGATCGTAAATTTTTCGACAAGTTTCTTCTGAGTATTTCTAAACCATTTTTCATGCTGTAGGATAGCTAAGTGGTAGTTAGAGAAAAAACTGTTGAGGGTACTCTCTAGGTAGCACTTATAGACATTGACTCCAAGAACACAGGCATTACATCTGATAGGAACTATATCCTCTACTGCCTGCGGACAGAGCAGTTGACTTCACATAACCACACATGAAAGATAATCCGATGGAAAACGAGAAACCAGATAAAAACTTAGCTCACTTGCTCAACATCCAAAAGCAAATTGCAGCGCGTGAAAGTATTCTCCGTTTTGAAGGAATGAAACTATATGAGGGGCAAACAACTTACTATAATCCTGTACTTAAAGAAAACATTTGCGATTATCAGCTAGGTGTGTTGTATAGTCGAATGCTCAAGCTAAAAGAAGAGTTGAGTATAAAAAATGAGGATAAATTTAGACTGAAAGCAGATGCTGAAAGGAATAAATTAAACCAAAAAAACCTAAAGAAAGTCTTAGGCAAAACTATCGAATATCTTTCTAGTGAGCAAGAAAATATTTCCGACACACAAGCACTCACAGCAGACAATCCACATGAATCAGAGTGGCAGCTTCAATTTGAGAACCTGGGAGAGAGGATTTGGGATAAGTTAGTACGAAAGGTACTTCTCCAGGCTGGTGTATTTGTCGTTAATGAGCTTCGTCACACTTCCAAAGAGGGTGTGGCTGGTGCTGTTGTGATTGGAGGTGCTGCAACTATTGCCTCTCTTGCAGATGGTCAGATTGACAGCCTTGAAGTACTTGGCATAGGTGCAGCGATTTGGGCGGGTATGAAAATTGGCGAAATGTTTAACTCGGCCGAAGATTTTTATAAAAAAGGAATAAATAGTGTTACGGACGGCAGTTATCGTGAAGCTATTGCCAGTTTTCAGAAAGCCATCAGCAAGGATAAAGACTATTTTAATGCATATTTTCAGCGCGGATGTGTTTACTCTCGCGTAGGAGACCTTAAAAAAGCATTGGAAGATTTTAATCACGTTATATTACTAGCACCTAACTACTTCGATGCTTACAAAAAGCGGGCAAATATTCATTACGCCACAGGCCACTATAAAGAGATAGTTCAAGACTGCAATTTTATAATCAGCAATCAGCCCGACTGGGAATCTCATTACACGCGAGGTTTAGCCCACTTTGCATTAAAAAACAGGAAGGCACTTGAAGATTTTAGTCAAGCCATTAAGCTCAACCCTAAATATGCGTTGAGCTATGTAATGCGCGGTAATGTTTATCTTGCAGATTTAAAGAACCCTAGTGAGGCAGTTAGAGATTTTAGTTATGCAATTAAATTAGAGCCTAATCTAGTCGAAGCTTACTTGTGGAGAGCTAGAGCTTACTCTAGCTTGAACCAGCATAGTGCTGCGATTCAAAATTACAATCAGGCAATTAAGCTTGGCTCTAAAGATACTAGGACCGATGCACGTGCAGGAAGATGTTTATCTTTCCTAGCTTTGAATAAAAAGTGGGAGGCTAGACTAGATGCATTTGCCTCAGGATTTAAGGTGAAGGGGCTTGGCCTGACAAAAGCGGAAATGGTAGGGCTAGCTACACCATGTCTAGTTATACCTATTATCTTCACTAGCGGGATTTTGCAGAGCGGCAAAGAAAAAATAGCAGAGACCAATTTTCCATTAGCCTCGACAACAGTGGAATCTCCAGTGCCAATTAAGGCTGATGATTCTTCTACTAAATTTCAAGAAGGATGTATCCAGATTTCACAAGCTATAGATTCATCTATCGAGCTTCGCTCTACTCTTGTTGCGAAGCCTAGTGATTCAAAAATAAGTAGCATCGCTGAAAATGCTGAAGGGATAGTTAAAGCTAACTCAAGATTTGTACAGCAATTGTCAAATCTAACTCTAGAAGATAAAAAACTGCACGATGCACAAAACTTGCTTCTAAAACTATCTAAAAACATATATTTAGCTCAATACAATAAACTTCGTATATTGGAACAGTTGCAAAAAACTACAGATGCTTCTACAAGAAATCTTTTAATGCGCGAATATAAAAACCTAGACGACAGAAATCAGGAGCTTACTGCAAGACATGGAAATTCTGTAATGCAGCTTGAGGAAATTTGCAAGGCGGCAACTACTCCATAAAAGGCAGGAAAGCAGCTGGCTTCAAGCTTAGCTCAAGGGCAGATATACTCTGACGGGGAGTAGATTTTGGTTTTCGGAAGGGGTAAAAATAAGGAAGAGATCTATCCGTGCGAAACCCTTGATTCAACTAACCTTCACTGCTGAAAACATTGAACAACTGCATTACAAACGCTTTCATCACCCCCCTCCACGGGTACAACGAAAAATGGAAGCGTCATATCTGCGGATATTTTTCTAATTCTGCCTTTCTCACCAGTAAATGGGAACAATTATTGAGCAGCACGATACGCTACGCTGCATTCGGGTGACAGAGGAGATTATGAATGGTGAGCCTTTAGAGGATGTTTGAGGCAGAGACCAACCGTTTCTGATGATTCGAGTTCAATCTTGCCGATCAAGTTCCGTGAAACTACACTAACCGAGTACGGCAAACCTATCTGAGAATAAGTTGAAAGCCGTGTAGCTTTGAGTGAGGTTGCATAAAAGATTACAAAACAGAGGTCAGTGTATGGCAGACATCAAGTTAGGTAAGGGCGAAGCGTGGTATCAAAGTGAACCTCTTACAACGCGACTGAAGAACATAATTCGGGACTACCCAGAAGGGGTTGGCATCATTAAGGAGTTACTTCAGAATGCTGATGACGCTGGAGCAACCCGTGTAGAAATTGTCTTCGATTGGCGTACTCACAACTTCAGCCAGCTACCCGACCCACGTATGAAGGCTCTGTTAGGAGCCGCCATGCTGGTCTATAACGACTCTCAATTTACAGACGAAGACTTTAACAACATCCGAAGTCTAGGGGATAGTGGCAAGCGAGAAACTCTCTGGAAAACAGGTAGATATGGGGTCGGCTTCAACTCGGTCTATCACGTTACCGACTATCCCAGCTTGATTTCTCGCGATCGCATTGTCTTCTTTGACCCTCATGCAACTGCGATTCCTAAGACAACGCTGAGTCAACCAGGATACAGTTGGAAATTTGCAGAGGAGGGTTGGTGGGACGGTTACCCAGAGTTCATGGGAGTCTACGAACCGGGCGGATTGTGGTCAAGCACACAAAATTTTGAGGGAACGCTCTTTCGCCTGCCTTTACGGACTGCTGCTCACGCGAAGCAAAGCAAAATTCGGAATGAGCCGTTTACTTCAGAGAACGTGCGCCAACTGCTGGCGGAGTTTGTCAAACACGGGGAGGAGATGCTGCTCTTCCTCAAATCGGTTCTCACCATTCGAGTTGGTGAAATCGATTCTGACGGTAACAAGCGCATTTTGCTTGCCATCACCACACAAAACGACCAGGCGGTCAAAGTTGAACGCAGAAAATTACTCGCTCCATTGCAAAAAGGTGCAGATGCTCTACTTGCCCGCTGCCAAAACAGCCCAGAAGCTCTTCCGGCAGTCTCATATCGGCACACGATCGAGGTTGCCACTCCTGAAAATCAAACGGTTTCAACTTGGCGCGTCACCAGCCTAATCCGCGCAGAAGGTGAATTGCTCAACTTGATGCAGGAGTTGGCAGTGCAAGGCGAAAAAGCAGTGCCTTGGGCTGGGACTGCTGCCCTAATCTCTAGAACGGGCAGTTCTCAGTCACCAGCCTTTGTAGGTCGTGCATACTGCTTCCTACCGCTTCCGCAGGAGACGGGGCTTCCAATTCACATCAACGGCTTCTTTGATTTGGACTCGTCTCGACGTGAGTTGACCAGCGATACCCTTACGGGCAGAGATGCAAAGCGAGTGCGCTGGAATCAACTCTTGGTAAACCAGGTACTCTCCCATGCTTACGCCAATTTAATTGTGAGCTTGGTAGACGATATTGGAGAGAAAGACCCTGAACGATTTTACAAATGCTTCCCCACTCAAAGCAAAACCAAAGCTTTGGCAGAGTTACCAACTTGCGTTATCAAACTGCTCCAATCTAGGAGGGTGATCCGATCTGCGATCGAGCATCCTTTTGTTGTCCAGCAGAACAGTCAGCGTCAAGTCGGTAAAACGCGCTGGGTTGCGCCCCAGACTATCAAAATTCTCCCCAAAGAATGGAAAAACTTACTTGAACCACTGCGGTTAGATGGCGTAGATTTGCCCGATCCATTTTTACCTCCAGAACTGGAGGCTGCATTCTCTACAGCCAAAATACCCCTTACGGTCTTTAAGCCAGGTGATTTGCGATCGCGGCTGCTGACGAGAGAACCGTTGGGAATGCCCATAGCAGAGGCTCCTAGAAAATGCCTTCGCAGTCAAGAGTGGGTGACAAACCTGTTGCGCTACTGCTTAAACGATGGCTGTCGTGATGTGCGGGGCTTGCCACTGGCGATTTTGGCAGATGGAACCCTGCAAAGCTTTGGTTACAATCCTCCAGGCTTTATCTACCTCGTACTCACGAGTGAGGAGGAGATTCTAATGAATCAAATCTTCAAAAGCTACCCTAGCTGGTTTCTGGACGCAGATTTCGCACATCAAGTGGAGGCAAGCAGCGTCTGGAAAGGCGTTTCCATGCTGACTCCGGTAGAGACAGCAAAACGGCTCAAGGACTTAATCGATCCTGAAGACTGCGTTGAAATTGAATGGGAACCAGATGGAGAACAGATTCCAAACGCGAATTGGCTATCGCAGGTTTACACGTACCTTGCGAACGTAAAAAATTTGCCACTCAGTGAGCTTAGGGAAGTGCCGTTAGTTCCGTGTAACGATGGTTTATTGTACATAGGAGGAAGTGCTGAAACGCCTCTATGGTATGGCACCAGCACATCAAAGGAAACGTTAGATACGTTTCAGTATTTTGAGATACCGCTGATTGAGGCTCAGGCAGCCTTGCAGAGAGCGATTGACACGTTTCGCAGTCGTTATCCTGACACACTGATTTTTCGACTCACTGTTCCTGGCTTGATCGACACGTTAGACACTCAGGATGATTTGCCTGCTTACAATTCAGACTTTTACAAAGGATTGGTTGGCTTTCTAGCCGATCGCCAATGGATGCAGGGAGAAGGGAAGAATGATCAGGTTCGCAAGCAAAAGCTGCGTCAGTTGCAGATCTATCCTACTACTGAGGGTTTGCCGACGGATTTGAAGAATGTCTATACACCCGGTGGCGATACTCCCCCTAAAGTTGCGGGTTCGTTGAAGCTGTTGTGTCTAGGAGCCAGCGAAAATAGCCAAGAGTGGAAAGCATTTTACGATTTCTTGGGTATTCCTAGTTTGGATCATGCAAAGATGGTTCAGAATTTGCTAGAGGACTATGCTGCTCTCAAGCCTGATCAACAGTTGGAAGCCCTGGAGTGGATACGTGATCACTTGAGCATTGCCCAGACAGAGCTAGAAAGGCGGAAGCAAAGCATTGACTTGAAGGCTCAAGTGCGAAAGTCACCTCTGATTCGCTGCACTGATGGTCAATTAAGAGCGGCAAGTGCTATCTACAACCCCAAGACTTACAGCGCAGTGCGGCAAGTGCTAGGAGACCGTGCCCATTCGCCAGATATGACCATCTACAAGAATGCAGAACATTGGCTCGACTTCTTTCGGGAGTTGAGGATGCTGGTAACGCCCAGCGCAAATGACATACTGGCATATGTAGATAGGCAAATTCAGCAGGCAAAAATTGGGGTGACGGATGCGATCGCCAAACATTTGACAGACATATTTAGCCACCTTGAAAAACATTGGGAACGTCTAGAAAAAGAGAAGGTTTCTACTAGTGGCGAAACACTATCTGAAGCATTAAAGATTAGGGCTTGGCTCCCTGTTGAGCGAGATCAAGAAAACCTCAAACGGTATTTGACATTTCTGGTACCGCAGAATAAGCTTTACCGGAGCGACGAAGTTTACGTCAGTTTCTACGGTTTTCACACAGCTAGCCAAAAACCACTATTTGTAGTTAGCCAACGTCCGAAGAAGGAGTTTGAGCAGGCTTTTGGCTTCTGTTTTCCCAGCCGAGAAGACGTGGTAAACCATCTTAAGGTTTTGATTCAACTTTGGGAAGTGGGTAAAGTTTCAGCATCTGAGGATAAAACATTTCAACAATCTATCAACAGTGTTTACAACTATTTCAGCACTGTATTTCCTAGAAATCGGGCAACGGATGAGGAGCGTCAATGGTTGCGAAACCAATTGCAAGAACACAAGTGCTTGTGGTACTACGCCGAGTTTTGGAAGCCGGAACATACGTTTCAGGTTAATGTTTCTTTCTTTGGGAAGCGTCGGCAAAAGATTAGTCTATCTTCCCCCATTCGGGAGGTATACGAACTTTTGGGACAAAAGCGGCAACCCGGAATTGGTGACTATCTCGCTTTCCTAGCGCAGCTAGCGAGGGAGTGTAAAGGTGAACCTTTAGAGGCTGATGATGTAAAGTGTGCTTACGAAGTTTTGAAGCTTCTAACGCGGGATTTGGAGCTAGAAAAACGTTCTCCTGCCAATTACGACTTGCTCCTGCTGACAGACGATAATCTGCTGTTACCGCCTGACCAGATTCTTATTCCTGATGCCCCCTGGTGGCTTGATGCCATTGTCGATCGCACTCAAGTAAAGATTTTGCATCCTGAAGTGCCGCCTAGCTTGGCAATCGGTGCAGGTAGTCGATCCCTATTGAGCGATGTCATTGAGCAACCAACGAACATTTCCCCATCAAACGACCAGGATGCGAGCAAGCTTTGTCAGAAGTGGCGTAATTTGCTGCGATCGCCAGAATTTATCGGAGGGTTAGAACGGCTGATTGTGGATCAGTACGGATTAGATGCTGAAGTAGAACTGAGTTGGCTGGCAAGGGCAGAAGTTAAAGCAGCATCAAAAATCACCACCAATTTGCTACTAGGCGATCACTGTATCGCATCTGGTTTGCAGGGAAGCTATTACTTTGACTTGAACAAGTACGTGTTCTACCTCAATCATGAAGGCGAAGAACTGATGCGCCATCATCTGACCGAGAGCCTCAATCATCAGTTAGGCAGTTTTAAGTTGAGCGCTACGTCTCGCTTAATGATGATGCTCAACAGTCAACCATCTGGAATTGAATACCTGCTTGATCAACTCAAAGTTAAGACACTCAAGCGATCGACCCCTTTGCCAGTGGCATTTGACGAAGTGGATGAAGCTGAGTTTGATCAAATCTTTGATGCTAATTTGCTGGATGAGTTTGAAACCGACAATGTGGGTGTGGATAAAGAGAAAAATGGAGACGAGCAAAAGCCAGCTAATCCTTCAGTTACGGACTCTAATGGCAGTGTTTTAGGACAACCGATCGCTAAACCTGGCTCTGCTCCGGCTACACCCAATAGTTCAACAACGACCTCACCCCCTATTCCCTCACTTCCTGTTCAACCTGTTGCCAATCCAATTATTGAACCTGTAAAACCGATCGCTCCTGTGCCACAGGGAAGAAGCATTCCAGATGTAAAATCTGCTGCTCAGTCCAGTGAGGAAGACGGATCGGAGAAAATGGATCGTCAGTTTGTCCTAGTCCCTTCTGCCCGTAGTAGAAACAATGTGACTCGGTTAAGACGATCAGGTGGTGGGAAACGATCGCGTAGCTCTAACAAGCCGCGATCGCAATCAAAAACGACACACTCAAACCAGCAATACCGCAATGGTGTCCGGGTTCGATCTGGGCTAGAGGCTGATCCGAACAAGAGTATAGAAACGGAAGTTTCAGAAGCAGAGGGCAAAAAAATCGACCGAGCTGGGATGGTGCGAGTCCTGGAGTATGAACGTTGGCATGGGCGTGAACCCAAAGATATGAATGAGGTTGCTCCAAACCATCCTGGCTATGATGTCGAGTCGAAGGATGGGCGATCAGGTGAAGTTCGCTATATCGAGGTGAAGTCGTTGCGGGAGGCGTGGAACAGACGAGGAGTTTGTATGTCTCTGAGGCAATTTGAAAAAGGCAACGAAGAGCAAGATAACTTCTGGTTATATGTGGTGGAGAAAGCCGAAACAGATGAAGCTAGGGTAACTCCAATTCAGAATCCGGTTGGGTTGGTGAGTGAGTTTTACTACGACGATAGCTGGCGACAGTTAGCCGATGATGAATCAAGCGAGGTGGGCTGATATAGCCTCAAGATGACAGCAGTTCATGCTCCTCCGCTCTTGCAATGAGCAGATAGGATGGCCAATCAGACTGTACTGAGAGGTTGTGCCATTCCTCTGCTTTGGGGATCAAGTGCCGTAACAGGACTACTGGGATGTGCTGGGAGAAATGGCACTAGCAGCATGGCATAAGCGATCGTCGTAAGCCACAAGGCTTCTTAGACAAACGGTAGCAGCGGAACCACAAACCATACAGCCTACCGATTGGTGGGCTGGAATGTGAAAATTGCTCACCTCAACACCGTTAGTAATGCGTAGTAATGCGGTTATCTGGTTATCTAGTTTTACAGCTATATAACTCTTGCTTCCATTAAGCCAACTCGCAGCCAAGTCACCCAGCATCTCAGAAAACTAGCATACTTTCGAAACCCAATCGGTAGCTACTGCGCTGGAGACCGTGCGGCAAGAACTAGGCTTAGAGCAGATTTTTACCGAGAAGAACTGCAAGTATAAGTTATCCAAATAGTTTCATAACCATAAGTTGTCCAAATCGGACAACTTATGGTTACCGTCACGGGCGATCTGGAGTTTTTGATCTGTAAAACATGCGGATGAAAGGACTTGAACCTTCACTTCGTGAAAAACTAGAACCTAAATCTAGCGCGTCTACCAATTCCGCCACATCCGCGTGGGCCTCGGCACTTGCCTCAACTAAACAATAATAGCAAAAGCGATCGCCCATAGATCAATTAATCAGCCATCAATTTGATCAATCGGCTCAAGCAATTCGATCAATCGGGGTGAAAGGTTCTTTGTTGCGACCCGCAGACCATTTTTCTCTGGCAGCCTACCGGAAACTTGAGAGCTAACCTTTAATCACCCAGTTGATAAAATATCCTAATAGTATTGACAGTGAATAGCAATAAGCTTAGAGTATATCTTAGTGTTCTCCTCTCAAAGGATCGGCAGGTGGAGTTAGTCAAAAGACTAGTTCCACCTTTTTTATAGGTTTTTCATGGTGTAGTGCCCATTAAAGTGCCTATTAGAAAACCTAGGTTCCTGAACTGCTACCTAGACCCAGTTAGCAGAAGCCTAGGCTTTTAGCAATTCTCGATTCCCGGTATAGGCTTAGGAGACCTTTTCTACCCATGGTTTGAGCAAAGCGTTCAAAGAAAGCAATTACGCACAATGACTTATGACTCTTTTGATAAAGTTACCAATCTACCTGTAAACCTTAATCTCAGGCATTTCCGATTTCATGCTCCAATAGTCCTCATGCTTTCAACGACCTTGAAGAGCAAGTCTATATGCCTCTAGTAATATAGGAGCTTGATAGCGCCACTCTAGTTTTTCTCGCATTCTCTGTTGGCCCTCATCGCCCATCATCTTCCGTTTCTCAGGATTGTTCAGCAACTCCGAAATTTTCTCTGCGAAGTCAACTGGATCATTTGGATTGGCGTAAACAGACGCTCCTGCCGCTGACCGTCTACCTTCTAGCAGGTCAAACTGAACAACAGGCTTTCCAAGCGCCATGTACTCAAGAATCTTATTCATCGTAGAACGGTCATTGTACGGATTCTTCCGGTCTGGATTAACACACACGTCACAGGTAGAAAGTCTCTCTAATAATTCCTCATTAGATACCCTGCCCGTGAAATCTACAAATTCTGTGATCTTGAGTTCTCTAGATAAAACGTTCAGCTCTTCAAAAGTTGGGCCGCTACCAATTAAAGAAAATTGAATATCAGTGCGCCCTTTTACGTAAACCAAGTGATGAATTGCTTGCAGAAGATAATCAATTCCTTCTGGTTCTCCCATAACTCCAACGTAGCCAACAAGGTACTTTCGACCTTTCCGATAGTGTAGATTGGGAGGAACTAAATAAAATCGAGATAGGTCGGGGCCGCTGCGTACAACAAACACCTCGCTGGAAGGTTTTCGCCCTCGTGTTAAAGCAACTTCCTTATATGATTCATTAGTTGAAATGACAACATCGGCGGTGGCAAATGTTAGACGCTCAACTAAGCTTAAACCATAGTAAAAGAAGTCCCGT
>Ga0163144_10027833_pt1 | contig 10927 bp, 7 predicted proteins | sample OliLak19BULKMAT1_FD_123175 | JGI IMG/M metagenome (GOLD analysis project Ga0163144, IMG submission 123175) | Freshwater microbial mat bacterial communities from Lake Vanda, McMurdo Dry Valleys, Antarctica - Oligotrophic Lake LV.19.BULKMAT1 | ecosystem: Environmental > Aquatic > Freshwater > Lake... | reverse complement strand
GAGTCGCTCGCCGAGTGTCTCGCGCGCGAGGGCACGCTCCCCGAGGCGCGGATCCTCCAGATCGCCGTCCAGGTCGGCTCGGCGCTCGCCGCCGCGCACGCCAAGGGCGTGGTCCACCGCGACGTGAAGCCGGAGAACGTGTTCCTGCTCCAGCGCAAGGACAAGGACTTCGCCAAGGTCGTGGACTTCGGGATCTCGAAGAACCTGCGCGCGACGGGCGAGGGGCCCGACTCGCCGCGGCTCACGCAGACCGGCATGGTGCTCGGCACGCCGCTGTACATGTCGCCGGAGCAGGCGCGCGGCGACGAAGAGCTCGATCATCGGATCGACGTCTACGCGCTCGGCGTGATCATGTACGAGCTCGCGACGGGCAAGGTGCCGTTCAGCGGCACCAACTACCTGAGCGTGATCTCGCAGGTCCTCAACGACGACGCGGTGCCGCCCCGCCAGCTCCGGCCCGAGCTGTCGACGGAGTTCGAGGCGATCGTCCTGCGCGCGCTCGACAAGGATCGCGAGCTCCGCTACCAGTCCACCGAGGAGATCGTCGCCGACGTCACCGCGCTGCTCGAGGATCCGCTGCGCTCGACGCAGCGCCCTCGGATCCACGCCCCGCGCAAGCGCGGCAAGGGCAGCTCGATGCGCGTCCTGGCGTGGATCGTCGGCGTGTCGATCGTGGTCGCGGCGGTCGCGATCACGGTCTCGCTGATGATGGGTGGCAGCGGCAAGGCGGCCGCGAAGCCGGACGCGGCCGTGCTCGCGCTCAAGCCGGTCGACGCCGGCCTGCCGCCGCCTCCGCCGATCGACGCGCCCGCCCAGTCCGACATCATCGACGTCTGGATCGACACCAAGCCGCACGGCGCGATGCTCTACGAGGGCGGCCGCGCGTTCGGCCCGACGCCGTTCGCGTACCAGGCCGTGAAGGGCAACGAGACGATCGTCCTGATCGCGAAGCTCCCCGGCTACAACGACACGCCGATCAACGTGCGGCCGCTGATCGACAAGGACCGCACGCAGGACAACCCGATCAAGATCACCCTCGTGAAGGGCCAGAAGAAGATCGCGCCCAAGCCGCCCAAGCCGCCCAAGGCGATCGACGCCGGCACGCCAGACGTCCCGGTCAAGCCGGGTGAGTGTCCCGGCGGCATCAAGCCCAACCCGATCACCGGCCAGTGCTGAGACTCGTCGCCTCGGTCGCGGTCGTGCTCGCGCTCGGCGCCCCCGCAGCGCCCCACGCCTTGGCCGACGACGGCTACATCGGATCGCACAAGGTCAAGCTCGAGATCGACGACTGCCCGCCACCGCCGGATCTCGATCAGGCCGCGATCCTCGAGATCGCCTCCGAGCACTACGATCGCGGCACGGTGCTGTTCCTCCAGGGCGACTACGAGGGCGCGATCCAGGAGTCGGTCGGGTTCCTGTGCCTCGTGCCCGGCGGCACCGACGTGCTCTACAACGTCGGCCAGTCGTACGAGCGCCTGCTCGAGTTCGAAAAGGCGATCGGCTACTACGAGCGCTACGTGATCGCGAAGCCGGGCGAGACCTCCGCCGAGATCGCCGAGCGGCAGAACGTCGCGTCGCGGATCCAGGTGCTCGAGCGGCTGCCGGCGCGCGTCCAGGTGACCACCGAGCCGGTCGGCGCGACGCTCGCGTTCACCGACGAGTACGGCGTGCGCAAGAGCGCCGGCGAGGTGCGCGCCGCCGAGCCGATCGAGGTCCAGGCCGGCACGTACACGCTGACCGTGGAGCTGCCGGGGTACGAGACGGTGGAGCGCACGCTCGAGGCGCGGATCGGCCAGCCGTACAGCTTCTTCATCCCGCTGCAGCCGCGGAAGGGTCGGCTGGTCGTGACCGCGGAGCCCGCCGACGCGCGCATCTTCGTCGACAACCGGCTCGCGGGGATCGGGCGCTACGTCGACGAGGTGCCGCGGGGCACGTACGAGGTGACGGTCGAGTCGCCGGGCCGCGTGGCCGAGACCCGCCGCATCGAGGTCGTCGCCGACAAGGAGACCGAGCTGCCGGTCAAGCTGGTCCGCAACGCCAGCTCGGGACGCCGGCAGCTGCTGGTCGGCGCCGGGATCGCGGGCGGCATCCTCGGCTCGATCGCGTTCGGCGTGCTCGACCAGGAGACGATCGACCAGGGCGGCCTCGGCTTCCTCGGCGGCGTGGGCCTCGGCGTGGTCGGCGGTTACCTCGGCATCCCCGACGACATCGAGGTCGGGGAGAGCTCGTACATCATCACCGCCGGGCTGATCGGCGCGGTCCAGGCCGGGTTGGTCACGAGCGTGTTCACCGCCGGCGACACCGACGGCGAGGACACGATCGGCGTGATCACCGCCGGCGGTCTGGCGGTGGGCGCGGCGTTCGGCGCCGCCACCGCGAGCCGGTTCGACCTCGACGCCGGCGACGCCGCGCTGATCAACACCGGGGCGCTGTGGGGCGGGATCACCGGCGGGCTGTTCGCGGTCGTGTTCGAGTCGCGCGAGCGGATCTCGCAGATGCTCGTGCTCGGCGGCCTCAACCTCGGCATCATCACGACCGCGCTGCTCGGGCGGCAGGTCGAGGTGTCGCGGCGGCACGTCGCGATCATCGATCTCGCGGGCCTCGCCGGTATGGGCATGGCGCTCGCGGTGCAGGCCGCGGTCGACGACGCGCGCGACGTCCCCGACGAACAGGTCGATCCGGCGCGCGGCGCGCACTTCGCGCTGGCCGGGATGGGCGTGGGCCTCGCGTTCGGCGCGTACGCGACGCGCAACATGGACGGCGCGAAGCTCGGGCGGGTGGCGCCGGTGATCGGCGCGACCAAGGGCGGGGCCACGCTCGGGCTCGGCGGATCGTTCTGATGGCCGAGCAGACGCTGGCTTCCGCGTGCCCGCTCGACTGCCCGGACCTGTGCAGCCTCGAGGTCACGGTCGACGACGGGCGCGTCGTCCGCGTCACCGGCGGGACGCGCACGCCGATCACCGACGGCTTCATCTGCGGCAAGGTCCGCAACATCGCCGATCACCTCTACGGCGAGGCGCGGCTCACGACGCCGCTGATCCGCGACCGCGGGCAGCTCCGCGCCGCGACCTGGGGCGAGGCGCTCGAGGTCATCACGGCGCGGCTGAAGGCCGTCATCGCGCGCAGCGGGCCGACCGCGATCCTGCCGTACCACTACGGCGGCTCGAACGGCTGGCTCAGCGAGGGCGCGCTGGCGCGCCGGTTCTTCCGCCGGCTCGGCGCGAGCAACCTCGATCGCACGTTCTGCGCGGCGGCGACCACGGCGGCGACCCGCGGGCTGTACGGCGCGATCCCCGGCGTCGCCCTCGAGGACTACGAGCACGCCCGGTTGATCGTGCTGTGGGGCGTGAACCCGTCGGCGACCGGGATCCACCTGGTGCCGATCATCGAGCGCGCGCGGGCCGCGGGCGCGAAGCTGGTGGTGGTGGATCCACGCCGCACGCCGCTCGCGCGCCGCGCCGATCTCCACCTGCCGGTCCGGCCCGGCGCCGACGTGCCGGTGGCGCTCGCGGTGATCCACGCGCTGTTCGAGCGCGGGCTCGCCGATCGCGCGTTCCTCGATAAGCACGCGGCCGAGGTCGACGAGCTCGGGCGCCGGGCCGCGCGCTGGTCGATCGACGCGGCGGCGCGCGAGGCCGGCGTCGCGCCGGCGGACCTCGAGCGGTTCGTCGCGCTCTACGCGGCGTCGAGCCCGGCGGTGATCCGGGCCGGGTGGGGCCTCGAGCGCAACCGCAACGGCGGCAGCGCGGTCGCCGCGGTGCTCGCGCTGCCGGCGGTCGCGGGCAAGTTCGGCGTGCGCGGCGGCGGCTACACGCTGTCGAACGGTGACGCGCGGTGGACCGTGGAGTCCGAGCCGGCGATCGCCGAGCCGCCGACCACCGCGCGCACGATCAACATGAGCCAGCTCGGCACGGCGCTGCGCCAGCTGCGCGACCCGCCGATCGAGGCGGTGTTCGTCTACAACTGCAACCCGGTCGCGACCGCGCCCAACCAGGTCGCGGTGCGCGAGGGGCTGGCGCGCGACGACGTGTTCGTCGTCGTCCACGAGCAGGTGATGACCGACACCGCGCGCCTCGCCGACGTGGTCCTGCCCGCGACCGCGTTCCTCGAGCACCGCGAGCTCCGCCGCGGCTACGGCGCCATGCGCCTCTACGACAGCCCCGCGGTCGCGACCGCGCCCGGCGAGGCGCGGACCAACAACCAGCTGTTCGGCGCGCTGATCGAGCGGTTCGGCCTCGGGCGCCCCGGCGATCCGGTCGACGACGACGCGCTGGTCGCCGCGATCCTCGGCGCGAGCCCGCACGGCGGCGCGCTGCGCGCGCAGCTCGACACCGACGGCGTCGCGTCGCCGCCCGGCGTCGATCGGCCGATCGCGTTCGTCGACGTGTTCCCGGCGACGCCCGACGGCAAGATCCACCTCGTGCCCGCGCAGCTCGACGCGCAGGCGGCCGAGGGCCTGTACACCTACCGCGCCGATCCCGGCACCGACGCGTTCCCGCTCGCGCTGATCACGCCCGCGCTGTCGACGCAGATCAGCTCGACGTTCGGCCAGCTCCGCACCAAGGAGATCGCGCTCGAGCTGTCGACCGCCGACGCCGAGGCGCGCGGCCTGCACGACGGCGACGAGGTCCGCGCCTGGAACGACCTCGGTGAGGTCCGCTGCGTGGTGAAGATCTCGCCGGATCTCCGGCCCGGCGTCGCGCTGCTGCCGAAGGGGATGTGGAGCCACCACAGCCGCAACGGCAACACCGCCAACGCGCTGATCCCCGAGTCGCTCGCCGATCTCGCCGGCCAGGCCGCGTACAACGACGCGCGCGTGCAGGTCGAGAAGTCCCGCTAGCGACGCTACTCGTCCTCGAGCTCGACCGACTCGAGCACCACCGACACGGTCTGATAGTCGGTGTCGGGGTCGAGCAGGAACACGACGTTGATGTAGTAGCCCTGGTCGTTGAGGAAGTAGCGGACCATCTTGTGGTTCTGCTTGAGCAGCTTCGCGATCTTCTTCTTGTGCTTCTTGAGCTCGACCGGGAACTCGGTCATGTCGATCTCGGACAGGTAGTTCTGGTCGCCGCTGAACCGGGTGTAGAGGTTGCCGGCGAGCGCGACGCAGGCGGCGACGCCGCGGAGCTGCTTGTCGCTCTTCGCCTTCTGGAGCTTCTTGCACTTCTTGGCCTGCTTGCCCGAGACCGGCGTGAACCCGACCTTCCAGAACGGCGTCGACGACGACGAAGCGATCGCCTTGGCATCCTTGGCCTTGACCGCGGCGAGCCAGCGCGCGGCGATGTCGATCGTCGACTCGCCGTCGGAGGTCGTGTTGCCGCTGGGCCAGAAGTCGACCCAGCGCTCGCGGCCGCGGCTGCCGGTGTCGGTGCAGCCGGTGGCCACCGCGATCGCGACGTAGCCCGCGCCCGCCGCGTTCTTGCCGACGTACCAGCCGCGCACCTCGTTGACCTTGCACTCGAGCGTCACCGACCAGCGGTCCGTGGTCGAGCCCTCGACCCCGACGTTCGCCTGGGAGCCGGACGCATCGACCTTGAACGTGCCGCCGGGCACGACGACATCCGCGGGCAGGGCCAGGGTCTGCGTCGTGCCGACGGACGCGTACGCCTTGGCCGCCAGCGTCGCGTTGATCTTCTCGATGTTCTTGTCGGTTGAGGCGGCGGCCTTGCCGCACTCGTCCTTGACGAGCATCAGGTCGCCCTTGGTCTCGGTGCTCGGGCCGCCGATCGTCCCGACCTCGATGAACGTCTGGATCCCGGAGCAGCCCTTGGGCTGCACCAGCACGGGTCGCACGAACGACTTGCCGTCGGCCGAGACCGCCGGCAGGCCGTTCACCGGCGATGACGCCGAGATCTGCGGCGAGTCACCGGCGAACGCGGTGTTCGCCGTGACTGTGACCAAGAACACCAACCATGTTGCGAGCTTCCCCATGCCGGGGAGCATAGCTCAGCCGTCGCTGGTGAGCTTCGCGACGATCTTCTCGAGCACGGCGTCGGCCTGGTCGTTCTCGACCTGGCAGGTCCCGGCGGCCTCGTGCCCGCCGCCGCCGTATGACAGCGCCAGGGCCCCGACGTTGGTCTTCGAGCTGCGGTCGAGGATCGACTTGCCGATCGCCAGCACGGTGTTCTGCTTCTTGAGGCCCCACATCACGTGGATCGAGATGTTGCACTCGGGTCGCAGGGCGTAGATCGCGAACCGGTTGGTCGGCCAGATCGTCTCCTCGTCGCGGAGATCGAGGACGATCACGTTGTCGCGGACGGTCGAGCAGCGAAGGATCTGCTCCTTCGCCTTGGGCTCGTGCTCGCGGTACAGCGCGACGCGCTCGGCGACGTCCGGCAGCTCGAGGATCTCCTCGATCGAGTGCGCGAGGCAGAAGTCGATCAGCGCCATCATCAGCTGGTAGTTCGAGACGCGGAAGTCGCGGAACCGTCCCAGGCCGGTGCGCGGATCCATCAGGTAGTTGAGGAGGACCCACCCCTTCGGGTCGAGGATCTCGTCCTGCGAGAACTGCGCGGCGTCGGCCTTGTCGACCGCCGCCATCATCTCCTCGCTGATCTTCGGGAACTTCGCGGCGCCGCCGTAGTGGTCGTAGACGACGCGCGCCGCGCTCATCGCCATCGGGTCGATGATGTGATTGTCGGGGCGGCCGCGGACGCGGCTGACCTCGGACAGGTGGTGATCGAACGCGAGGTGGACGCCCGGGACGTACGGCACGTTGGTCGTGATGTCCTTGCTCGTGCACGCGACCTTGCCGTCCTGCATGTCCTTGGGATGGACGAACAGGACCTCGTCGAGCATGTCGAGCTCCTTGAGGAGCATCGCGCACACGAGGCCATCGAAGTCGCTGCGCGTGACGAGCCGGTATTTCTCAGCCATGCGCGCGAGTCTACGCTAGTCGGGCACCCGCTCGTTGGCGAGGAGTTGCTCGAGGGTCTCGCGGGAGCGGATGACCTGGAACCGGTCGCCGGACACGAGGACCTCGGCGGCGCGAGGTCGGGTGTTGTAGTTGGAGGACATCGCGAAGCCGTAGGCGCCGGCGGCGCCGATCGCGAGCAGGTCGCCCTGGTCGAGCGCCGGCAGCTCGCGGTCGCGGGCGAGGAAATCGCCGGTCTCGCAGATCGGGCCGACGACGTCGGTGACGCGCGCGCCGCGCTCCGCGCCGGTCACCGCGTACATGGGGTGGTGTGCGCTGTACAGCGCCGGCCGCATCAGGTCGTTGAACGCGGCGTCGACGATCGTGAAGTGCTTGGTGTCGTTGGTCTTGAGGTAGAGCACGCGGGTCAAGAGCACGCCGGCGTTGCCGACGATCACGCGCCCCGGCTCGCACAGGAGCTTGACCCCCAGCGGGATGATCGGCGCGAGCGCGGCGCGGACCGCGGCGCCGTACTCGCCCGGCGACGGCGGCGGTGCGTCGCCCTGCTTCTCGTAGTCGATGCCGAGGCCGCCGCCGATGTCGAGGATCTCGATCTTGATGCCGGCCTGGTCGAGATCGAGGATCAGCTGGACCAGCCGGGTGATCGCGTCGGTGAACGGCGAGGTCTTGGTCAGCTGCGAGCCGATGTGGCAGTCGACGCCGACGACGCGGATCCCCGCCATGTCCGCGGCGCGGTGGAACAGCGCGCGCGCGTCGGCCATCGCCATGCCGAACTTGTTCTTCTTGAGGCCGGTGGAGATGTAGGGATGCGTCTCGGCGTCGACGTCGGGGTTGACCCGCAGCGACACCGCGGCGCGCGTGCCGGCTGCCCGCGCGACCTTGTCGAGGACGACCAGCTCGGCCTCGCTCTCGACGTTGAACGCGAGGATGCCGGCGTCGAGCGCGCGGCGCATCTCGTCCTCGGTCTTGCCGACGCCCGAGAACACGACCTTGGCGGCATCGCCGCCGGCGCGCTGCCAGCGGTACAGCTCGCCGCCCGACACGATGTCCGCGCCCGCGCCGAGGCGCGCGAGCGTGGCGAGCACGCCGAGCGAGCCGTTCGCCTTGACGCTGTAGCAGACGAGGTGTTCGACGCCGGCGAGCGCGGCGTCGAACGCGGTGTACGCGCGCTCGAGCTCGGTCTTGCTGTAGACGTAGACCGGCGTCCCGAGCGCCGCCGCGATCGCGGGCAGCGGGACGTCCTCGCAGTGCAGCGTCCCGTCCTTGTGCGCGAATGGCTTCATGGCTCGTTGGTACTTCCTAGCTCTGACGCCACGCGCGCGATCTCGGCGAGCACGCGGGCGCGGGCGGGTCCGCCGATCACGTCCCGGCGGTCGACCGCGCGGGCGGGGTCGAGCCAGAGCTTCACGTCGGCGTCGAACGCGGGGTGCTCGGCGCGCAGCACCTCGAGCTCGAGGTCCTGCAGCTCGACGCCGCGGTCGATCGCCTTGCGCACCAGGGCGCCGGCGACGTCGTGGGCGTCGCGGAACGGCACGCCGCGCGCGACGAGGTAGTCGGCGAGCTCGGTGGCGACGAGGTGGCCCTCGCTGACCGCTGCGCGCAGCCGCCCCTCGTCGAGCTCGAGCGCCGCGACCATTCCGGCCGCGACGCCGAGCGAGGCCTCGACGGTCTCGACCGCGTCGTAGAGCGGCTCCTGGGTCTCCTGGAGATCCTTGTTGTAGGCGAGCGGGAGGCCCTTCACGACCGTCATCAGGGTCACCCACGCGCCGATCGTGCGGCCCGCCTTGCCGCGGATCAGCTCGGCGAGGTCGGGGTTCTTCTTCTGCGGCATCAGGCTCGAGCCCGAGCAGTACGCGTCGGGGAGGCGGGCGAACCGGAACTCCTGCGACATCCACAGCACCAGCTCCTCGCCGAGCCGCGACAGGTGGACCTGGCACAGCGCGCACGCGGCGACCAGCTCGATCGCGAAGTCACGATCCCCGACGGCGTCGAGGCTGTTGCGGGTCACGCCGTCGAACCCGAGGCTGGCCGCGACCGACTCCCGGTCGATCGGCAGCGTCGTCGCGGCGAGCGCGCCCGAGCCGAGCGGTGACTCGCCGGCGCGGCGCGCGGCGTCGGCGATCCGGCCGCGATCGCGGGCGAGCATGGCGTCGTAGGCGAGGAAGTGGTGCCCGGCGCGGACCGGCTGCGCGCGCTGGAGGTGGGTGTAGCCCGGCATCAACGTGTCGACGTGGCGACGCGCTTGCCCCAGCAGCGCCCGGCGCAGCGCGGTGATCGCGTCGAGCAGGCGCGCGGCCGCGGCGCGGGCGTACAGGCGGAGATCGGTCGCGACCTGATCGTTGCGCGACCGGCCGGTGTGGAGCCGCCGGCCGGCGTCGCCGATCGCGTCGATCAGCCGCGCCTCGACGTTCATGTGGACGTCCTCGAGGGCGGTGTCCCAGTCGAGCTCGCCGGCCTCGAGCTTGCCGCGCACGGTCTCGAGGCCGGTCGCGATCGCGTCGGCGTCGGCGCCGGTGATCAGGCCCTGGCGCGCGAGCATGCGCGCGTGCGCGATCGAGCCCGCGACGTCGTGCGGCAGCAGGCGGTGGTCGAACGCGACCGACGCGTTCATCGCCGCGGCGTCGGGGGCGAGCCCGCCCTCGAAACGTCGGCCGCGTGCGCCCTTGGTGCCGCTCATGTCGCGCAGTATAACGACGTCGGGAGGCCCCATGCTCGAGAGAGTCTCGTTCACGTCGCGCACCGGCGGTGACGCCAGCGGCGTCCTCACGCTGCCCTCGGGCTCCGAGCCAGCGCCGGCGATCGTCGTGCTCCAGGAGTGGTGGGGCATCAACGAGCAGATCCAGGCGCAGGCGCAGCGGTTCGCCGACGAAGGGTTCGTCGCGCTGGTGCCGGACCTCTATCACGGCGCGGTCGCCGCCAACGCCGACGAGGCGAAGACGATGATGAACGCGCTCGACCGGCCCAAGGCGCTCGACGAGATCGCCGGCGCGGTCGCGTACCTGCGCGGCCACCCGCGCTCGACCGGCAAGGTCGCGGTGTGCGGGTTCTGCATGGGCGGCGCGCTGTCGCTCGCGACCGCGTGCCAGGTGCCGGGCCTCGCCGCGGTGGTGCCGTACTACGGCGTCCCGCCCGGCGGTGACTGGGCGAAGGTCGACGCGCCGGTGCTCGGCCACTTCGCCCGCCGCGACGACTGGGCCAAGCCCGAGCTCGCGCAGAAGATCCAGGAGCAGATCTGCGCGGCGGGCGGCTCGATGGAGCTGCGCGTCTACGACGCCGACCACGCGTTCTGCAACGAGCGCCGCCCCGAGGTGTACTCGGCCGAGGCGGCCGCGCTGTCGTGGCAGCGCACGCTCGAGTTCCTGCGCGCGCACACGTGACCGTCCCCGGGGAGCGGTTCGAGCGTGGGCTGCGGCGGGTCGGGCTGGTCGCCGGGCCCGCGGTCGCGGCGCTGATCCTGCTCACCTACGACGGTGGCCGGCACCTCGCGACCGCGGGCGGGACCGCGCCGCCGGCGCTGCCCGCGCTGATGGCGCTGTGCGTGGTGTGGTGGATCACCGAGGCGATGCCGCCGGCGGTGGTCGCGCTGATCGCCGCGGTCGGCGCGGTGCTCACCGGGCTCGCCGAGCCCAAGCAGGCGTTCGGCGCGTTCGGCTCGCCGCTGCTGTTCCTGTTCGTGGGCTCGTTCTTCATCGCGGAGGCGATGAAGGTGCACGGCCTCGGCGAGCGGATGGCGCGCGCGATGACCGCGATCGCGCAGACGCGGCGTGGGCTCATGATCACGGTCTCGATCGCGGCGTTCACGCTGTCGACGGTGATGTCGAACGCGGCGTCGACCGCGATCTGCCTGCCGGTCGTGCTGCCGCTCGCGATCCGCAGCGGCGATCGCAAGTTCGCCGCCGCGCTCGTGCTGTGCGTCGCGTGGGGCGCGTCGGTCGGCGGGATCGCGACGCCGGTCGGGACGCCGCCCAACCTGATCGGCCTCAACGCGCTGCGCGCGCAGGGCTACGACCTGTCGTTCCTCGAGTGGATGGCGGTCGGCGTCCCGATCGGCCT
>Ga0163144_10027831_pt1 | contig 10927 bp, 9 predicted proteins | sample OliLak19BULKMAT1_FD_123175 | JGI IMG/M metagenome (GOLD analysis project Ga0163144, IMG submission 123175) | Freshwater microbial mat bacterial communities from Lake Vanda, McMurdo Dry Valleys, Antarctica - Oligotrophic Lake LV.19.BULKMAT1 | ecosystem: Environmental > Aquatic > Freshwater > Lake... | reverse complement strand
TGCAACATTAGACGGATAATTATCCGTCTTTACGGTGGATAATGCAACATTAGACGGATAATTATCCGTCTTTACGGTGGATAATGCAACATCAGACGGATGATGAAACAAAATTTTATTTTACTTTTTCTGCCATGTTCCTCCTTTTATTCAAAAGGGCAAAATACCATTCGGAAGTATCTGAGTACTCAGAATGGTTATTTAAATAAAGCATTGGATATGAAGCATTTCCAAATCCCGGATCTGGTGATATCAATCTGAAATTTAATGATCAGATTTCAAGAAATATTGATGTTGAGATTTCTGATATGCACGGGTCAGTTGTTTACGGCAAGGTAATTAAAGGTGCTTTGGGTATTAATCAAAAACTGGGGATAGAAAAACTTGTTCCAGGTTGTTATTTTATAAAAGTAATTTCAAATCAGGAAACAACTACACTTAAATATTTAGCGAATTAATAGATAAATTATACCTGAATTTGATTTGAAATTCTTCTTATTTATAGAAAAAAACTGTCCTTCCATTATAAATATTTTTAGGTTTCTGGAATAGAAAAATCGGAGCAAAATTTTATTGTACAAAAAAATCACTCCGAATTAAAACTTTTTCCTTGCTAGAAATTTATCCTAATCTAATTTTCAAAGGCCAATTGTCCTTTCTCCATTTTTAGTAGAATTGGCTTATCTTTATTAATATTTCCAGCTATAATTTCTTTTGACAATTTATTTAAAACCTCGCGTTGCATAACTCTTTTTAAGGGTCTGGCACCAAATTGAGGATCGTATCCTAGCTCACCGAGCCAGTCAAGCGTTTCTTCTGTGGCTTGTAATTCGAAGCCTAAAGCTGCCACTGAATTTGTTATAGATTTAAATTGTAACAAGACTATCTGTCTAACTTCTTCCCGGCTCAGTGGGGTGAACATAATTATTTCATCAATTCGGTTCAGAAATTCAGGTCGAATAGTGCGTTTCAATAATTCAAAAACTTCTGATTTAGCCGAGGCTATCACCTCTTCCTTATTTAAGTCATTGATGTTATCATATTTTTCTTGAATGATATGGCTTCCAATATTAGAGGTCATAATCAAGATTGTATTTTTAAAATTAGCAGTTCTTCCTTTATTATCAGTCAACCTGCCTTCGTCAAGTACTTGTAGTAAAATGTTAAATACATCTGGGTGAGCCTTCTCGATTTCATCAAGAAGCACAACGGAGTATGGCCTGCGACGAATCGCTTCAGTCAATTGCCCTCCTTCATCATAACCAACGTATCCTGGAGGGGCACCTATGAGTCGGCTTACTGTATGTTTTTCTTGATATTCACTCATATCAATGCGAATCATGGCGCTTTCTTGGTCGAATAAATATTCTGCCAAAGCTTTGGCCAATTCTGTTTTACCTACACCGGTAGTACCCAGAAAAATAAAAGAACCAATCGGTTTTTTAGGGTCACTTAATCCAGCTCTGCTTCTGCGTATGGCATCTGAAATGGCGGTTATAGCTTCATCTTGGCCAACAACCCGATTGTGCAACTCTGCCTCAAGATTCAATAATTTTTCACGTTCTCCTTGAAGCATACTCTTTACAGGTATTCCAGTCCATTTACTCACAACATCAGCTATATCTTCACTGTCTACTTCTTCTTTTACGAGGGCACCGCTTATTTGTTTTTCTTGTAATTCAGTATTTAATTTCTCCAGAAGGGCTTCAACTTCTTTCATCTTTCCATAACGAATTTCCGCTACCTTGCCATAATCGCCTGCTCTTTCTGCTATTTCGGCTTCATGTTTAAGATTTTCAATGTTTGTTTTTTGGGTTTGAATGCCTTCAACTACTTGTTTCTCACTTTGCCATTTCGCTTTAAGTTCGTTTTTTTCTTCGCCAAGACGGCTTAATTCTTTGTTTATTTCTTCAACTTTTTTGTTGTCTCCTTCGCGTTTTATGGCCTCTTTTTCAATTTCAAGTTGCATAATTCTGCGCTCAAGTTCATCTAATTCTTCAGGTACGGAATCAATTTCCAGCCTTAATTTTGCCGCCGCTTCATCCATCAAGTCAATGGCTTTGTCAGGTAAAAAGCGATCAGAGATATAACGCTGAGATAATTCAACAGCGGATATGATGGCTTCATCTTTAATACGAACCTTGTGGTGAACTTCATATCTTTCCTTTAAGCCACGAAGAATTGAAATAGCATCAGCAGCATCTGGTTCTTCAACCAATACTGCCTGAAAACGGCGTTCAAGCGCTTTATCTTTTTCAATATATTTTTGATATTCTGCAAGTGTTGTGGCTCCAATGGCTCTTAGTTCTCCGCGGGCAAGGGCTGGTTTTAGAATATTGGCAGCATCCATAGCACCTTCTCCGCCGCCACCAGCACCAACTAAGGTGTGTATTTCATCAATAAATAATATGATATCACCATCGGCACTAATCACTTCCTTTATCACAGATTTAAGCCTCTCTTCAAATTCACCTTTGTACTTGGCTCCGGCTATTAAAGATCCCATATCGAGTGAGAAGATGGTTTTTGTTTTTAAATTTTCAGGGATATCACCACTTACAATTCTGTGGGCTAATCCTTCGGCAATCGCTGTTTTTCCAACACCAGGTTCTCCAATAAGGATTGGGTTATTTTTAGTTCGGCGACTTAAAATTTGAAGTACTCTTCTAATTTCATCATCTCTACCTATTACAGGATCAAGTTTTCCATCACGCGCCAATTGATTTAAATTTTTGGCGTATTTGCCTAAGGCATTGTACTGTTCTTCGGCACTTTGGCTAGAAGCATTGCTCGTTCCTCTCAGTTCAAGGAAAGCTTTTTTTATCTCAGCAGTTTTTACACCGGCATCTTTCAGTAAGTTAGCTATTTGGTCACGACCCTCCAAAATGCCGAGAAAGATATGCTCAATGGTTACGAATTCATCTCCAAACGACTTTAGCATACCCTGTGCTTTTAGCAGTGCAGCATTTGAATCAGAACTTAAATAAAGATTATCATTGGCTCCATGTTGCACAGAATAAGATTTTAGAATGGCCTCAAGAGCGGTTTCTATTCTCGATCGGTTGGCATTCACTTTTTTCAAAGCATACGAAAGGATATTTTCATCTACTTGAAATAAACCCTTTAATAGGTGACCAGTTTCAATGGAAGGGTTTTTTGCATCAAAAGCCAGTTGTTGTGCTTTTTGAACTGCCTCCTGCGATTTTATAGTAAATTGATTTAGATTCATTTTTTTTGTCTTGAAAGTCAAATATACTACCGATATGCTTAGAATGACGAAATGACTTTGTCGTCTGCCGAATAGTCAGATAATCAAGGAGTTTTAAAAATTTTCAGGTCAAAATGTCTTTAGTGAAACTTTCAAAATAACTTCGATGGCTCAAATTTAAGCTGAGTGATTTTCGACTACTAATCTCAAAGAAGTTTAATGGTATGTTTATTATTTTCTGTGGAATATATATAGATTATTTAAAAATTTGGTCATAAGAACAAAACCAAAATAACAATAACTCCGGCATTCTATGAAATGTTGGTTCGAGGCACTTTTGCGGCTGTTCATACAAGGGAAGAGAGAACTACAAAATTTTCAACCAATTTTAGTCTATTGGCTGCTGTCAGTAAAAATTTTGAACTTGCTTCCGTCGTTGCTTTTTTTGTTACTTCATTTTGAAGATATAAGTAAAAGAAGCCGTCTGCAAGACAAATATCTGAATGATCACTACCATTAAATTTTTAGCGAAAAATTGAAATCAGTACCTGATTTCTTAACCTTTATTTACCTATCCACCCTCAATAGTATTGTTTGCTTGATAATATGTATTTCACTAAATCGTTTAAAAAGAATCTCAGTGTCTTCTAGAAACAAAAATGTACTGAATTCAATCAATTTAAATGTTCTTCGCTCTCAAATAAACCTACTAAAAACTAAAAAAATGAAAATAATTTCAACCCTATTCTTATATGTGTTAACTCATGGTTTACTTATGTCTCAGGCTTTTGATACACTCGGTAACCATGAATCCAGAAGGGAAGATTACGCTCTTAACCTATCCTCTAAGGCTGATGCGTATTCATGGTTATCAAAGGATGGGTTAAGAATTTACTTTTCAAGAGATAATTCAGAAGGAGAGGTTTGGAAAGCCGAAAGAAAAAATCTGAATGAAGACTTCAAGAATCCAGTTTCAATTTCGATTGATGGACTTAAAGATAATTCGGACATTTTTTCAAGCTGGCTTACCGAGGATGAAAATACACTTTATTTTGTAACCCAGAAAAACAATGGTGATTATACCAACAGTATTTATAAGGCGACTTATGATGAAAGTTCAAAAAGTTTTAATAATCCAGTGAAGTTGAATTTTACTGGCGGTACTTCAGACGGAATAAGTAATATTTTTATTTCAGGGCCGTCTCTTACACATGATCTAAGGCAGATGTATGTTTATTATTCCGACCATACAGGTACCGACCGAATCGCTAGTTTTATATCAAAAGATAGCTTGAATTATAAATTTAAAGGTTTTGTAACAGAGGCATTAAATTATTGCCCTGGTGTGATAGCAGATCACGGGCTTTCATTTTATTTAACCCTTCGAAATGAGAATAAAACCTTGGTAAAATTGAGCCGAAAAGATTTGAATTCAGAGTTTTCAAATCCTGAATATTTTACGATTGGGTCTGAGAAAAAGGATGATTCAAAGGATTTAGCCATAAAGAACGATGCCTTAGATAAAATTAAAATTAGCTACTACCAACCTTCAGTCAATACAGAACTTGGAATTTTTTCTGTTACTTGTGGAAGTGGTACTTGGAATAGCAATGATTTGGAAATACTTCCCTTGCCTAATCAAGATCAACTTCAAGCACGAACCATTGAATCGGACTCATTTCAGGCTTTTGAAATTTTAGATACATTTATAAATGCAACATCAAACACGATAGGATATTTTCATTTAACTGAAAGGATAGACAGTGCTAATAATAATGAAAAATACTGGATTGCAGTGGAGTATTCTATGGATACGATGAATAAAAGTGATTCACCAGTTGTGGTCGAAACAGAATTAGGTCAGACATCATTCTCCAAAAATTATTGCAATATTTTAACTGAATTATTTCCAAATCCTGCTCAGAATTATATTCAGATAAAGTATGTATTACCTGCGAATGCATCTGAAAAATCATACTTTGAATTAATGGATTTATGTGGTAAGGTTTTAAAAAGTATTGAACTGATAAATGAAAGTGAGATTCAAAGTATTGAAATATCTGATATTGAAGAAGGGGTCTATATTTATTACGTTCGATCTGCAAGGTATGCAAGTCAAGGTAAAAAGTTGATAATCAAAGGATAGAATCTTATAACTTGCATAAATATAACTTTAATAAGAATCATCCCTTATCTTTGCGGTATTGAAAGGGAAATTATTTGAAACTGCCGTAGGACTTGAAAGAGCCGTGCTTGTTGGAGCTGATTTGTACAGTTATCGCAAAGGTAAAAGTTTGGAGTATTTGGAGGAATTGGCATTTCTAGCTGAAACAGCTGGTGCAGTTACCATAAAAATATTTACACAGAAACTCGATAAGCCGCATACGAAAACTTACTTAGGTCAAGGTAAGTTGGCTGAAGTAGCTGAATATGTTAAAGAGAATGAAATTGATGTTGCTATTTTTGATGATGAATTAAGTCCTTCACAAACACGAAATCTAGAGGAGGAATTAAAGTGTAAAATCATTGATAGGAGCATGCTAATCCTTGATATTTTTGCTTCAAATGCCCGAACTGCGCAAGCAAAAACACAGGTAGAGCTTGCACGAAATCAATATCTATTGCCAAGATTAACCCGCATGTGGGAACATCTAGATCGTCAGAAGGGCGGTATTGGACAACGAGGGGCAGGTGAAAAGGAAATTGAGACAGATAGAAGAGCTATCCGACAGACCATTTCATTGTTAAAAGATAAACTCAAGGATATTGATAACCAAAATCAAACCAGACGAAAAAACAGAGACGGTTTAAAAAAGGTGGCATTTGTTGGATACACCAATGTTGGAAAATCAACCATCATGAATCTTATTACAAAGGCAGGTGTGTTGGCAGAAAACAAACTTTTTGCGACTTTAGATTCAACAGCTCGAAAAGTGGTTTTCCCAAATCCCGATCCAAGTTTACAACCAGTTTCATTTATTTTATCGGATACTGTAGGTTTTATAAGAAAGTTGCCTCACCAATTGGTTGAAAGTTTTAAGTCAACCCTCGACGAGGTTGTAGATGCTGATTTGCTATTGCATGTTGTAGATGTTTCTCATCAGGGCTTTGAGGAGCAAATGGATGTTGTAAAATCGACATTACACGAAATCGGAGCCGATCAAAAACCATGTATCATCGTATTTAATAAGATTGATAAATATAATCCTAACCCAACTGCAGAAGATATTTTTGAAGATACAACCATCTATAATTTAGATTTACTCAAACAAAGCTGGATGGCCAATGAAAATACTCCTGTAGTTTTCGTTTCTGCACTTAACAAAACGAATATTGATGAACTTAAATTGAAGATCATTGAGGGATTGGCATAATTCTTAGGATTTAATCCATTTATTTGAGGAGGTTTAGGTTTAAGATTCCGTTACCAAATATTTTATTCCTTTTATTAAAAGCGATGCAATTGTTTATTTGCAGTGTGATTTTATGAGAGTAAATTTTCGAAATAATCTAAAATACCCAAACATTTGTATTTTTAGAATGAACTCAAACTCATATTTAGTCATAAATAATTGAATGATGCGGAACGGGTTAAAAACTTGATTTAATTGGTGTAATTTTTAGAGGTAAAAAAATAAAAAAAATTGAATTATAAAAGAAATCTTACAAATACGTGTGATAATGTCTCTAAATAAAAACCCTACGATGAATTTAATCCTACTTATTTTGGACAAAAATATTAATTTTGTAAATTATTTTATTTAAAGAATATTCATAACAAATATGAAAAACAAATTATTAATTATTTTCATTTTCATTATTGTAATCGCGCATGTGATATTGGTTTTAAAATATCAAAAGCAAAGTTCTGAAGCACCAATTACGAATCAATTGGCTCCTGTAAGCAAACAACCCTAGGCAGGATAGAATTTTAAGATAGATTTATTTTGTCTTTAGAAAAGTAATTTAACAAGCTATTTTTATTTTTAATGATTAATATAACACTTCCGGATGGCTCTTTACGCCAATACCCTAAAGGTACAACTGCTATGGATATAGCCAAGGGTATTAGTGAAGGATTGGCGCGCAATGTTTTGGCCGCCAAAATAAATGATGAGGTTTGGGATAGTTTTAGACCCATTCAAATAGATTCTTCCGTGAAACTATTAACTTGGGACGATAAGGAAGGTAAATCTGCGTTTTGGCACAGTTCAGCGCATCTTATGGCTGAAGCACTCGAATCCCTTTATCCGGGTGTAAAACTTGGTATAGGCCCACCAATTGAGCATGGCTTTTACTATGATGTTGATTTTGGTGGACATGCATTTACTGCCGACCAAATCCCTGCGGTTGAAGCTAAAATGCAACAATTGGCTTCTGCCGATAATGCATTCAGCCGTGAATCTGTCTCAAAAGCTGATGCAATAGATTATTTTACAAAAAAAGGAGATCCTTACAAACTAGAACTGATCGATGGATTGCAAGATGGCCAAATAACCTTTTATCATCAAGGCAATTTTACGGATTTATGCCGTGGGCCACATATTCCATCAACTGGGAAAATAAAAGCTATAAAATTACTAAATATTGCTGGAGCTTATTGGAGAGGCAATGAAAAAAACAAACAACTTACCCGTCTCTATGCCATAACATTTCCGAAAGCCAAGGAATTATCAGAGTATTTATTTTTACTTGAAGAAGCTAAGAAACGCGACCATAGGAAATTAGGAAAAGAGCTAGAATTGTTTATGTTCTCTGAAAAAGTAGGACAAGGCTTACCAATTTGGCTTCCTAGGGGAACAATGATTAGAGAGAGGCTTGAACGCTATATGCGCGCTGAGCAAGTGAAAAGAGGCTATGTTCAGGTTGTTACGCCACATATTGGTAAAAAAGAACTTTATGAAACATCAGGACATTATCAAAAGTATGGTCAAGATTCTTTTAGACCAATACTAACCCCTGAAGAAGGAGAGGAGTTCTATCTAAAGCCTATGAATTGCCCGCATCATTGCGAAATTTTTGGTTATAAACCAAGATCATATAAGGAACTTCCTTTGAGAATTGCTGAGTTTGGTACCGTTTATCGTTATGAGCAATCAGGTGAATTAAATGGACTTACCCGTGTAAGAGGATTTACACAAGATGACGCACATATTTTTTGCACAGATGATCAAATAAAAAATGAATTTAAGGATGTTATTGATTTGGTAATCGAAGTTTTTAATAAATTAGGCTTCGAAAATTATACCGCTCAAATTTCACTCAGACATCAAACTGACCGTGATAAATACATTGGTACAGATGAAAATTGGGAAAAAGCTGAAAATGCCATTATTGAAGCAGCTGCCGAAAAGGGATTAAATACAGTGACCGAATACGGGGAGGCTGCCTTCTATGGTCCAAAACTTGATTTTATGGTGAAGGATGCTCTTGGTCGCTCATGGCAGTTAGGAACTATTCAGGTAGATTACAATTTGCCAGAAAGGTTTGAACTTGAGTATATTACCTCTGATAATAGCAAGGCTCGCCCCGTCATGATTCACCGCGCTCCTTTCGGTTCGCTTGAGAGGTTTATTGGTGTTCTCATTGAACATTGTAATGGAAATTTCCCATTATGGCTCACTCCAGATCAAGTTGCCATTCTGCCAATAAGTGAAAAGTTTGAAGATTTTTCAAAAAATATTTTAATTTACTTGGAAAAGTTCGATATTCGCGGACTTGTTGATAATCGGAGTGAAAAAATAGGTAGAAAGATTAGGGATGCCGAAATGAAAAAGATCCCAATCATGCTTATCATAGGTGAAAAAGAACAAGATAGTAACGAAGTTTCAGTGAGAGTTCATGGTGAAGGCGACGCCGGTTCAATGAAGCTTGAGGATTTTGTAACATATTTTAAACAGAAATTAAATTAGATTACCATAGAAAACCCAATTAAAAATAATTCGCCTGAAACTCCGGCTGTTCCTGTAGGAAATGACAGACCTATCGTTCCTGCTGTTCAAACTGGAAATGACAGACCTATCGTTCCGGCTGTTCAAACTGGGAATGACAGACCTATCGTTCCGGCTGTTCAAACTGGAAATGACAGACCTATCGTTCCGGCTGTTCAAACTGGGAATGACAGACCGATAGTTCCCGCTGTTCAAACAGGAGTTAACAGACCGGTACTTCCTGCCTCCCAATTGAGAACGCCAGGATTTAGAAGGCCCCCTGTAAAAATTGAATTACATAAGATCAATGCAAGAATTACTGCTGATCCTATTAGATTAGTCGGGGAAAATGTTGAGCCAGGTATCGTTAGTTTGGCTGAAGCCATTGAGTTATCTGAGGAATTTGGATTAGATTTGGTTGAGATTTCACCAAAGGCAGATCCGCCGGTTTGCAGAATAATTGACTACAATAAATTTTTGTACGAACAAAAGAAAAAGGCAAAAGAAATAAAAGCCAATTCTACAAAAGTTGAAATAAAAGAAATAAGATTCGGACCCAATACCGATGAGCATGATATAGAATTTAAGACCAAACATGCTGAAAAATTTTTGGGTGAAGGACATAAAGTAAGAGCTTATGTTTTTTTTAGAGGTCGTACCATCGTATATAAAGAACGAGGGTCCAAACTTTTAAATGAGTTTGCAGAAAGCTTGAGCGAAATAGCAAAAGTGGAGATGGAACCCAAGATGGAAGGCAAGAAAATGTTTATTATGCTAACTCCAAAAGTTAAAAAATAATTTAATACAAGATATTACAACCAATAAATCATGCCAAAACTTAAAACAAATTCAAGTGCTAAAAAGAGATTTAAACTTACCGCAACGGGTAAAGTAAAATATAAGCACGCCTTTAAAAATCACATTTTAACAAAAAAAGATACCAAACGGAAAAGAAATTTGAGTGCACCTGCTTATGTAGATGCTACCAATATGCCAAACGTTAAGTTCATGTTAAAAATCTAATTCAATTAAGACTAACCATAAGGCACAGAAGATTGCTGAAACATTGCAACGCCTTATATTAATCAAATAAAAAAATGCCAAGATCAGTAAATCACGTTGCCTCAAGGGCAAGAAGAAAAAGGGTTCTCGAATTTGCCAAAGGCTACTGGGGACGTAGAAAGAATGTTTGGACGGTTGCTAAAAACGCCGTTGAAAAAGGATGGGGTTATGCATACCGCGACCGTAAAACGAAGAAAAGAAATTTCAGAGGATTATGGATTCAACGTATCAATGCTTCAACCCGTATGTATGGATTGTCGTATTCTAAATTTATGAGTTTGTTTCATAACTCTGGATTAGAACTTAACAGAAAGGTATTAGCAGATTTAGCAATGAATCACCCTGATGCTTTTAAATCTGTAGTTGATTATGTAAAAACGAATGGTGCTAAGCCTACTGTTGCTTCAAAACCAGCTACAAAAATAGAATCTAAAGAAACAGAAACTAAATCCAAAGCATCAGTAAAAGGTGAAACCGTAGCGGCAATTGCTGTTGAAGAGGTTGCAGTTTCTGAAGCAGAAGAAGTTGAAAACGAAGATTCTGCAGAAGATACAACGCCTGAATAAGATCCAATTTGATTGGTTGTTTAAACCATAAAAAAAGAAGCCTTGATTTTTCAAGGCTTTTTTTTATGGGTATATTGAATGTGAATTCATGACGAGATGAATTGAAATCAATTTTCATGTACTTTTGTAGCAAGAACACGATCTAATTGTTCGAAATTTAT
>Ga0163144_10027829_pt1 | contig 10928 bp, 8 predicted proteins | sample OliLak19BULKMAT1_FD_123175 | JGI IMG/M metagenome (GOLD analysis project Ga0163144, IMG submission 123175) | Freshwater microbial mat bacterial communities from Lake Vanda, McMurdo Dry Valleys, Antarctica - Oligotrophic Lake LV.19.BULKMAT1 | ecosystem: Environmental > Aquatic > Freshwater > Lake... | reverse complement strand
CGAAGTGATTTCTTCGGTCCAGACTTCGGCCAGGATTATCTCGACATCCTCAACGTTTCCCCGAAGTGGCGCGACCATCTCGCCCGCTACCAGATCGATACGGTTCTGCTTCCCGTCAACACCGGCCTCGGTGCCCGGCTCGGCAGCGAGCCCGGCTGGCAACTGCTTCATTCCGATACGGTTAGCGTCGCCTACACGCGTCGCATCACAATCGCTGCCATTCCACCTCCCGAATACCTTTTTTCCCCCTCCAGACTAATGAAAGCCCCCCTACCATCCGAAAGAATAAGGGAGAACCGCCCATGACACTTGAGACAGCAGTCGCGCTTAGCATTGGCCTCGCCGCTTCCGGTGAGGATCTCTGGTGCCGCAACATTTCTAATTCCATTCCCGCAGCAGCCTTGCTCGGGGCCCTTGTTGTGCATACATCCAATCACGGTTGGCAGGGCCTTCTCACCTGGTTTCTTGGTGCAGTGATTGGCTTTAGTGTTTTTCTCGTCTTCTTCCTCCTTGGCGGAATGGGCGGTGGAGACGTAAAACTGATGGCCGGTTTCGGTGCCCTTCTCGGGCCCTCCCGCCTCCTCGAAGCAACGATATTTACCGCAGGCATCGGTGGCCTCATCGCCCTGCTTGTGCTCTGCTATCGACACGCCGTTCGCTTTTGGCGACAACACAATATTTCGACCGATAAGCAAACTGAGGCGGGCCTCGCGCCTGCTTCCCAACAAGTTGACAATTACATTCCGTACGCCCCAGCAATAACCCTCGGCAGCTGGCTTGCGTTGATTCCGAAAGGGGTTTGACCATTATGGACAAAAGATTTCTCACAGTTTTAGGCGTTAGCCTCCTGTTTGCGCTCATTATTTCGAGCGTTTTCTATCAGATGTCGGCGCGCTCTAGCTCCGGCCCAGCCAGCCCCGGCGCTGTCGAGATGAAAGATCTCGTCGTTGCCGCCAAGGCCCTCAACGTCGGTACTACCATCAAGCCCGGCGATGTCACCGTCAGCAAAGTTCCTCTTGCCGCCTTCCCCAAGAGCGGATTCATGAAGGTCGAAGAAGTTCTCGATCGCCCGGTGGTCTCCAATATCCTGGCTGAAGAAGCCGTCATCGAAGGCCGCCTCGCCCCTCGCGGCTCCGGCGCCGGCCTCGCCCCAATCATTCCTGTCGGTATGCGTGCCGTCACCGTCCGCGTCAATGATGTCGTCGGCGTCGCCGGCTTTGTCCTCCCCGGTATGCGAGTCGACGTTACCGTCACCGGCCGTCCACCCTCAGGCCAGGAGACTCTCACCACCACCGTCCTGCAGAACATCACTGTTCTCAGCGCCGGTCAGACCATGTCCCCGGATGCTCGCGGCGCGGCAATTAATGCCCCTACTGTGACTTTGCTCGTCACCCCTGAACAGGCTGAGGTCATCATCCTCGCCGGCTCCGAAGGTCGTATCCAGCTCATCCTGCGCAATGGCAGCGACAACGATATCCAGAAGACAAGCGGTGTCACAACACAATCGCTCTACGGCAAGCGCGGCGCTGGTCCCCGCCAACCGGGCGGTAACAATTCCAATGATGCGATGGGTGACGACGGCGTCGCTCCCCGCCGCCGGCTTCGGCCCGCCCCACCCCCGGTTGTCGTTGCTGAAGCTCCCCCTCCGGCTCCCGTTCTGCCTCCCGTCCCGGAGCAGATCGTCGTCATCCGAGGCAACACCCGCAGCGTTGAAACGGTCGGCATGAAGCCCGCCAGTGGTGCAGCTCCCCCTAGTCCGGTCGCAATCCCCTAAGGCTTTCCTGTAAAGCTCTATTTTGACGGCTCTGATGAAACCGAGGAATTCAAGTATGTCTTATCTCAGCAATCCCCAAAAGCTCCTGGCATTTGCCCTGGCTGGCCTTATCGTCCTTCCAGCCCCAATGCCCCTGGCTGCCCAGTCGATGAATGTCGTCGACCTCAGCATGACCATTGGCAAGAGCCTGGTGATCGACTATCCCGTCGAAATTGGTCGCATCTCGACCTCCAGCCCTGAAGTAGTTGATGCCGTCCCGGCGACGGCAAAAGAGTTCCTGCTCCACGGCAAGGGTCACGGCTCGGCAACTGTCGTCGTCTGGGCAAAGACCGGTGCGCGCACCATGTACAACGTCACCGTTGAACACAACCTCGAGCCCATCCGTAAGCTCCTGAGTGAGACCTTCCCTACTGAAGACATCCGCATCCAGAGTGGTCGCGACTCGATCACCCTGGTCGGCAAGGTCTCAAGCAAAGACGTCGCCGATCGTGCCGTCGCCATCGCCACTCCCCTGGCCAAGACTGTTGTCACCAATCTTCAGATTGCTGCTGCCCCCATCGAACAGCAGATCATCCTTCGCGTTAAGTTTATCGAACTCAATCGCGCCGTCGGTATGCAACTTGGTGTCAATCTCTTTAGCACCGGGGCCACCGGCACCGTCGGCGGTGTTTCAACAAATCAGTACACCCCGCCTTCGCTCCAATCGATCCGCGGCCCAAATCCAAATGGTTCCAGCGTCCCGCCGGTCTTTACTATCACCGACGCTCTCAATATCTTCGCCTTCCGCCCCGACTTGAATCTCGGTGCTGTCATCCGAGCTCTGCAGAGCCAGGACATTCTCCAAATCCTCGCCGAGCCGAACCTGACTACCCTCAACGGTAAAGAGGCCAGCTTCCTCGCCGGTGGTGAGTTCCCGGTTCCTATTCTTCAGGGCGGCGGTAACGCCGGTGCCGTTACGGTCCAGTTCCGTGAGTACGGTATTCGCCTCAATTTCAATCCGATCATCACCCCCAACGGCACAATCAAGATGTACGTCAAGCCTGAAGTCTCGACGATCGACCTTTCCAACGCCGTGTCGCTGTCCGGCTTCACCATCCCTGCTCTTGCCACCCGCCGGATGGAAACCAACGTCGAACTCAAAGAAGGCCAGAGCTTCATGATCGCCGGCCTAATGGATGATCGCGTCATCGAGCAAATGTCCAAAATCCCTGGCTTGTCGAACATCCCAATTCTTGGTGCTCTCTTCAAGAGCCGTCTCGAGCGTAAAACCAAGACCGAGTTGATCGTCATTGTCACCCCCGAGATCGTCAAGCCCTATAACCCTGATGACAAGCTGCCGGTCCCTGAATTCCCCAAAGAATGGCTCCAGCCCTTTAAGGTCACCAAGAAGGTTGCCGATCCGGTCCGCCAGACTTCTGCCATCTCAGCCCCCAAGAAGGCTGAGAAGGCCGAATCCGATCCGAAGAACCCCTTCCTCTTCTGGAAGAGCGGCAAGAAGACGGCTACAGCGGCAAACGCAGCGGTCAACCCGGCTGATGCAGCGGCACCATTAAATTCCGACCCAACATCTCCATCTCAAGCGCCGGCACTTCCTGCCGCTCCCACTCCTGTTGCCCCCGTCCCGGTCCCGGTGGCCCGTATGAATCCGCCTGCGGCCAACAGCGGCCTCAGCGCCATCCCCGGTCAAACCGGAATTGGCGGAGGCGGAAACTAGCCAGCCGCGCCACGCTTGCTAAAGGCACACGATGATGAATTCAGCCTCATTTGGGTCGATCGGAGTAGAGCTCACCGCAATCCTGATTTGTCAGGATCGCGAGCTGGCTTCTGTCTTCACTCGTTCCGTGGAGCAGTCTCGCGCCTTCCAGGTTATGGCGGACCTCAAGGGATATCCGCCCCGGCAGACCCTTGAGATCCGTTTGCGTCAGGTCCAGCCAGATGTTGTCCTCCTCGATCTGGCCAGTAACATCGACGCAGCCTGTGAATTGATTCAGATGATCGCTCAGGTTGCCCCTGCCACCAGCGTCATCGGCATTCATAACCAAAACGATTCCGATGCCTTGTTGCGCTCCCTTCGCCTTGGGGCGAGCGACTTCCTCTACGCCCCATTTGAACAAAACGCGCAGCTTGAAGCCGCCGACCGGCTACGCCGCGTTAAAGAACCAGAACAAAGCTCCGAGCGTGAGTTGGGCAAGGTCATCGCCTTTGCCAGTTCCAAGCCCGGCTCAGGCGCCTCTACACTGAGTGCCCAGACCGCCTTTACGCTCAAGAAAATGACGGGCCGCCGGGTCCTCCTCCTCGATCTTGATCTGATGGGTGGCACCATCGGCTTTTACCTCAAGCTCAATCACGCTTACTCCATGCTGGACGCGATCGAACATGCCAATCGCTTAAATCCGGCGATCTGGAGCTCAATGATCGCCCACAGCGGTGGCATCGATATCCTTCCTGCGCCAGACACCCCGGTTTCGGCCGAAGTCCCAAGCGACAGACTCCACGCCGTGCTCCAGTATGCACGCATGCTTTATGACTGGATCGTCGTTGATCTTCCGGCCGTATTTTATCGGCCCAGTCTGCTCATGCTCACCGAGGCAGATTACATGTACCTGGTCTCCACCGGCGAGCTGCCGAGCCTCCATCTTGCCCGCAAAGCGATCAATATGCTGGGCCAGCTTGGCCTCACCAAAGACCGCTACAAACTTCTCGTCAACCGCGTAAACAAGCGCGACGGGATTGGTCTTGCCGACCTTGAAAAGATATTCAACTCCCCCGTAGATGCCATGTTCCCGAACGATTACTTTTCGCTCCACCGTGTTGTGACCCTCGGCCAGCCCCTCGGCTCGGACTGCGAACTGGGCAAAGCCGTTGAAGGGCTTTCCAAAAAGATTTCGGGCAGCATCGAAGCCGAAAAGAAGAAGTCGACGAACATGCTTGAGGCGGCCCGTCCCGCTTTGTCTCAAACCTGAACGAACCCGGAAGATAACGATCGAAAGAATCTGAACCATGATTAGCCCATTAGATAGCGGATCGAAAACACAACTGAGTTGGGAACAACGCCTGCTCAAGAACGCCGGCAAGCCGAAGGTGCAGCTGAAGCCTGAATATCAGGAACTCAAGTTCACCCTCCACCGAAAACTCCTCGACAAGATCAATCTTGAGGCCCTCGCCACGATTGATAACCAGCGAGTGCGTGGGGAAGTCCGCCAGGCCCTGATTGCTCTGATCGATGTCGAGCCCACGCTGCTGAGCGCTCTTGAAAAGCAGCAGATCTGCGACGAAGTACTCGATGAAGTCTTCGGCCTCGGCCCTCTTGAGGCTATGCTTCAGGACGCCACCATCTCCGATATTCTGGTCAACACTCACAAACAGGTTTACGTAGAACGTAAGGGTCAGCTCGAGCTCACCAACGTTACTTTCCGCGACGACCAGCACTTGCTGCGCATCATCGACAAAATCGTCAGCCAGGTCGGCCGCCGAATTGACGAATCCAACCCAATGGTCGATGCCCGCCTCCTCGACGGCAGCCGCGTCAACGCAATCATTCCTCCACTCGCCGTAGACGGCCCGCTACTTTCGATCCGCCGTTTCTCGACCGACAAGCTCATGCCGCCCGATCTGGTCGATCGCAAGGCCATGACCAAGGGCATGATGGAACTGCTCGAAGCCGCCGTCAAGGCCAAGCTCAACATCATCATTGCCGGCGGTACCGGTGCCGGTAAGACGACACTGCTCAACGCCCTCAGCTTCTTCATCAATCCCAAAGAACGCATCGTTACCATCGAAGACGCCGCCGAACTCCAGCTCAAGCAGCCACACGTGGCGCGACTTGAAACCAGGCCCGCCAACCTCGAAGGCCACGGTGCCATCCGCCAGCGTGAACTCCTGGTCAATAGCTTGCGTATGCGCCCCGACCGTATCGTCGTCGGCGAAGTCCGCGGTGAAGAAGCCCTCGATATGTTGCAGGCAATGAACACCGGTCACGACGGCAGCTTGACTACTGTCCACGCCAACACCCCTCGCGACGCCGTCTCCCGTCTTGAGGTCATGGTCAGCTTGGCCAATTCGAACATGAAACTCGAAAGCGTCCGCCAGCAGATCGCAAGCGCGGTCAATCTCTTCGTCCAGGCTGCGCGCCTCAGCGACGGCTCCCGCCGTGTCACCTCAATCACTGAAGTCACTGGCATGGAAGGTGAAATCATCACCATTCAAGACATCTTCGTCTTTGAAAAGCGAGGGCTTTCTCCGGAAGGTAAAGTACTCGGCCGCTTTGCAGCCACCGGTATCCGCCCCAAGTTCTACGAAAAGCTTCTCTCGGCTGGCATTCGTCTTCGTCCCGATCTCTTCGACGAAGTCGAAGAAGTCTAGGCAGTCCGGACAAGGAAACAGAGGAAATCACTATGGGCTTTTTTATCATGATCGCGATTGCCGTGTGGGTTGGCTCCATGGTGGTCTGGTATTTAGTTACCAACGTCCTCAAGAGCCAGGATGTCGACAAAATCAAATCGCGTTTGGCCGGCAAAGAAACCAAAGCCAAAGTCAAAGCCAAGGCCCGTGGCCCCGCGCTTATCGAAACCGAAGATTTGCAAACCGGCAAGTTTGCTCTTCGCATACTCAAGCGATTCGATCTCCAGCCCAGGTTGAAGACACTCCTCGAACAATCGGGACTCAAGTGGCGAGTCGCTCGTCTGGTCCACGCCTGTCTCGGAGGTTTCTTAATCGGCTATCTGGCCGTTCATTTCTTCCTTCCGCCCAAGTTCAGGATTCTCGGTTTGATCCCTGCCGCAATCTGTGGCCTGATGCCGATCCTCTTTGTAGTCCGAAAGCGCAACTCCCGCATTCATCGCTTTGAGGAATTGTTCCCGGATTCGCTCGAATTCGTTTCGCGATCGATGCGAGCTGGTCACGCCTTCTCGGTATCTCTGGAAATGATTCACCGTGAATTTCAGGAACCATTGGCCAGCGAATTCAAACGTGCCTTTGAAGAACACAACCTCGGGCTTCCGCTCGACGTTGCCCTCGAAAAGCTTGCCAAGAGAGTCCCTCTTCTTGACGTCCAGTTCTTCGTCTCAGCCGTAATTCTGCAGAAGAGGACGGGTGGTAACCTCGCCGAAATTCTCGACAAACTCGCCTATATCATCCGCGAGCGCTTCAAGTTGCGCGGCAAGATCAAGACGATTTCGGCCCACGGAAAGATGACTGGTACTGCTCTCAGTAGCATTCCGATCGTTGTTGCCGTCCTCATGTTCTTTAGCAACAGAGACTATGTTCTCTTCTTCTTCAATGACGAACTTGGCAACTACATGGCGGCGGGTGGAATTGCCCTCCAATTGATTGGTTATTGGGTAATGCAGCAGATCGTAAAGATCGAAGTTTAGCGAGGTGCTCTCATGATCATGATTCTTACGGCTTTTGCCATATTTATTCTCGTCGCCATTGCCGTCTCCGTTGTCGGCATGAGGATGTGGGTTCAACCCAAAGAAGCGATCGAACGCGTAACTGGCGCCGCTATGGACATCCCCGATGTAGCCCCCAGGCACCCAAGTCTCGTCTTCCATGAGTTGGTTCAAAAGCTTGGTAATGTGCTGCCGGCCTCGCCCAAAGACGTCTCGATCATGCATCGCAAACTGATTAGGGCTGGTCTTCGTGGGCCCAATGCGCTCAAGATCTTTTACGGCTCCAAGGTCTTTTTTGGCGTGGTTGTGCCCGTCGTCATGAGTCTCCTGGTGGCTGGTTCGCCGGCCGATGCGAGCAATAAATTTGTTGCAGTACTTGCCGCCGTCGCTGCAGGCTTTTTTGGCCCTAACGAATACGTCAACATCCTGAGCAAGCGCCGCCAGAAAGAAATTCAGCGCGGCCTCGCCAACGGCCTCGACCTTCTTGTCGTCTGCGTTGAGAGTGGCCTTGGCCTTGATCAGGCTATTCTTCAGGTCTCAAAAGAACTTGAGCATGCCCACCCTGAAATCTGCGAAGAATTCATGTTGGTCAACCTCGAACTCAAGGCCGGCAAGCGCCGTGTCGAGGCCCTTCGCAACCTCGCCGAGCGTACCACGGTTGACGACTTGAAGAAGCTCGTCGCTGTGCTCATCCAGGCCGACCGCTTCGGCACCGGTGTAGCCCAGAGTCTGCGCCAGCACGCCGACTTTATGCGCGTTCATGCCCGGCAGGTAGCTGAAGAAAAGGCCGCCAAGCTGGGCGTCAAGCTTATTTTTCCAATCTTTTTCTGTATTTTGCCTTCCTTGTTTCTCGTTACAGTCGGGCCCATGGCCGTTAAGATTGTGCGCGAACTTGGACCAATGATGAACAACATGTAGCCCTGAAGTTTCAAGGGCATTCTACCGAAGTAATAAGTAAAGACAACTACAGGTCGCGGGTTTAAGAATCGCAACTGGAAAGGAGAACTCAATATGGACGGAGATATGTTTAGAATCGTCTGCGTTGTGCTCGCAGTCAGCCTGCTTGGTTTGATTGTGCTGCGCCGCAAGAAGAATGTTGAAGAGTAGTTTCGTTGTCGGATTTCGCTAGCTGAGGCGTGTGCCCGGAGAGGGATTGACACACGCCTCGCAAGCATAGATTTATTTGGTTTGGTTACGGAGGGTTGAGTTATGAAAGGCATTTTGGGCATGAAAATGGCAAATAAGATTCTTACTTGGACTGGCGCGCTGCTGACGCTCGCGCTCTTGGCTGGTCCCTTTGCGGGCAACGCATCCGCTGCTACTTTCGGCAGGCCCATCATCATCGGCGGGCAAGCCGCTGATCTGGCGCTGGACGAAGGGCGTGGTGTACTCTACATAGCCAACTTCACCGGCAACCGGATTGAAGTCATGTCGACTGAGACCGGCGTGATTCAAACCTCATTCAATGTGGCACCCCAGCCCGGCTCGATCGCCCTTTCGCCTGATCGCCGCTGGTTGCTCATCGCTCACTTCGGCAATTTCGCCACACCGAATCAGCCTCGCAATGGGCTGACGCTGATCAATCTCGAGTCGAATCAGCGGCAGACCTTCTCGCTCACCGCTACTCCGCTGAGTGTCGCCTTTGGCTCCGATGGTCTTGCCCTGGTCGCCACCTCAAACGCCTTCCTGATCTTTGACCCCATCACTGGAAGCACACGCACATTACAGACCTTTACCGATCTGGCGCTCAAGACTTTGCCTGTTCCTTTTAATAACTATCCCCAGAATGTGGTCGCCAGCTCGAGCCAGGCGACCAGGGATCTCACTCGCATCTACGGTGTCCTTCAGGCTGGTGCCAGCGATTCTGATGTTCTCGTTTACCGCTACGACGTAGGCCAGGTATTGATCACGGGCGGCCGTGTTTCATCACCTCCATTGGCACCCCGTACGTTGAGCACCAATGCCAACGGCACCAACATCCTCGTTGGCTGGGCGATGCTCAATGAAAATTTTGTCAATGTTAGTCAGTTTCCCAATGCGAGCGGCGTGCTGAACGTCGGCGGCCATGTGATCGATTCGGTCCGTGGCCTCATCTATGCACAGATGAATGAGCAAATTGTTGCGGCCACCACCCCTACTGGAGGAACTACCCCGCCCGCAACCGGCGTCTCCGCCTTCGAGCAGTCAAAGATTCTACAAATCCTCGATGTCGACAATCTGACGGTTCGTGAACGCATCAAGATCCCTGAAAACCTCTCAGGTAAGGCGATCCTCAGCTCCGACGGCAATACAATGTATGCCAGCAGTGAAAGTGGCATCATGATCCTTCCCGTTGGAGATCTCTATCGCCAACGCAAGGTTGTATCGAATGTTCCTGATCTTGTCTTCCGCGGCAACTTCTGTGATCGCCGCATTGCAGTTCAACAATTTGTTGTGACTGACTCAAGCGGCCAGAATACAGACTTCACTCTTTCCAATGTTCCTGCCGGAGTCTCTGTGTCGGCCCTCAGCGGAGTAACCCCGGCTGTGATCACTGTTTCGGTCGATCCGCTCACCTTCAGCAACACTCGCGGTACAGCCGTTCGTACGATCAACATCAATTCCGACGGATCTATCCTCAACTCCTCGAGTATCCGGCTTCTTATCAACTCGAAAGAGCCTGATCAGCGCGGCACGAGCATCAATGTCCCAGGCACTCTGATCGACATTCTTGCAGATCCTGCTCGCGACCGTTTCTTCGTGATCCGCCAGGACAACAACAGCGTTCTGGTCTTTGATGGGTCAAGCTATCAACAGATCGCGACACTTCGCACAGGCAACACTCCGACGCAGTTGGCTATAAGCTTCGATCGCCGCAATCTCCTGATTGGCAGCGACAACTCGCAGGTGATCTATGTCTACTCTCTCGACACTTTGCAGCAGCAGCCTTCCATTGCGATGCCTGGTGGACACTACCCGCGCAGCATTGCTAGTGCAGCCGGCACAACGTTAGTCGCTAGCCGCGTAGCAGGCCCTCAGCACAAGATTTCCCGCGTTGACTTCGTCTCCCGGAGGGCGACAGAGCTGGCGACGCTCGATGTTTTTGAAAATAACATCAATATTGATACCGTCCTCATTGCCTCGCCCAACGGCGCCAAGATCATGGGTGCCTCCAAAGACGGCACAACGTTGCTCTTCGATGGCAACTCCAATTCCTTTGTCGCCTCGCGTAAGGACAACACCGTCCTCGGTGGCTCCTATGCGGCCTCTAGTTTTGACCAGTTCGTGGTTGGCAACTTCCTGTTAAACGCTTCACTGGTTCCGATCCGCCGCCTGGCTCCTGACACACAGCCGAACCACGGCTTTGCCTTTGTCGACAATACCGGCTTCCGTACCACCTCGGCTAGTGCCGACGGCCCGGGTACGATTCAGCGCATTTCCTTTCCGACCGGGTCGGCGCAGATTGGCACCCGGATCGTTGAGTCACCCGTGCCAGCCAATGCTGTGACTCAGCCTTTCATCCGCACTGTTGCCCCGCTTTTCTCGCGGAATGCAATCGTTGTCCTCACTGTCTCCGGCTTCACCGTCCTCCCCTGGACCTATGACGCTGCTGTCGCTACACCGAAGATCACCAAGGTAACCAACCTTGCGGATGGTTCAACGGCAATCGCGCCGGGTAGCTTGGTCAAGATTGAAGGCAACGACCTCAGCCCAATCAATCAGGCTTCACGTGAGCGTCCTCTTCCGACCGCACTCGGTGAAAGCTGCATCACCGTAAATGGCCT
>Ga0163144_10027827_pt1 | contig 10928 bp, 8 predicted proteins | sample OliLak19BULKMAT1_FD_123175 | JGI IMG/M metagenome (GOLD analysis project Ga0163144, IMG submission 123175) | Freshwater microbial mat bacterial communities from Lake Vanda, McMurdo Dry Valleys, Antarctica - Oligotrophic Lake LV.19.BULKMAT1 | ecosystem: Environmental > Aquatic > Freshwater > Lake... | reverse complement strand
CGGCGCGTCGTCCGAGGCCGGCGGCCGGCGGCGCGAGCTGGGAGGCTCGGGCGAGGAGGCGGGCGAGGAGGAGAAAGGCGGGCGGCCGAAGCGCTGGCTGCGGGGACCCGACGAGGTGGGCGGGTCCATGCTCTGCGCGGTCCACGTGCGGATGGTGTCGCGGCGCGCGGCGATGTCGACGCTGAAGAGGTCGCGCATGAACGTCGACACTTCGCGCGGCGACGCGATGAAGACGTCGGCATCGCCGGACTCGCGTACGGCCTCCTCCAGCGCGTCGGCCATGTCGGCGGCGGTGGCGAAGCGGTCCTGCGGATCGCGCGCGAGCGAGGTGGCGACGACCTCGCTGATGCCCTCGGGGATGTCGTCGACGAACTGGGTGAGCGGCGGGATGGGCTCGACGAGGATGCGCGAGAGCGTGGCGCCGTCCGAGTCCGCGCGGAAGAGGCGGCGGCCGGCCAGCACCTCCCAGAGGATGACGCCCATGCCGAACAGATCCGAGCGGCGATCGAGGCCGCGGCCGGTGGCCTGCTCGGGCGACAGGTACGCGAGCTTGCCCTTGACGGTCGCGCTGCGCGTGGTGGACAGGCGCGACGATGCGCGGGCCACGCCGAAGTCGGTGATGCGCGACGAGCCGTCGATGCCGACGAGGATGTTCTGCGGCGAGCAGTCGCGGTGCACGAGGTCGATCGGGTTGCCGGTGGAGTCGGTCAGCTCGTGCGCGGCGTGCAGGCCGTGCAGGGTGTCGAGCACGATGCGGAGGGCGATGGGCCGCGGCATTCCGCCCATGATGTTCGCTCGCCCCATGACCCCCGAGAGCGTGTCGCCCTCGACGTAATCCATCACGAGGTAATAGCCGGCCTCGGTGGTGCCGACCTCGAGGATGGCGACGACGTTCGGGTGGTGAATGCCCGCGGCGAGGCGCGCCTCGTCGAGGAACATGTCGATGAACTCTTGCTCGTCGGCGAGGTGCGGGTGGAGCCGCTTGATGGCGAAGAAGCGCTGGAACCCGGCGACGCCGCCGAGCCGCGCGAGGAAGACGCTCGCCATGCCGCCGGAGGCGATCTCGCCGATGAGCTCGTAGCGATCGAGGTGCCGGCGCTCGTCGTTCGGATCGAGGAGCTTGAGGTTGCCGGTCGCCGCGCGCTTGCCGCGCGAAAAAGGAGCGGCGTCGCGATTGGACGACGGGACCGCCGCCGGGGTGGTGACGCGGCCGCGCGTGCTGCGGGGTCCGTCCGGCGGCTGCCCGTCGCGCTCCACGCTCGAGTCCGGTCCGTCGCGCCCCTCGCCCGGTTTGCCCCAGCGGGGCTGCCGATCAGGGGCCTGCGTGACGCGCGCCATGCGGACGGTGGGGCGCAGCAGCGGGCCGTCGCTCGGATCTGCCGAGCGGGGTGTGACCGGCGGCGAGGTGTCGGCCTGTTTGGCGACGCGCTTGTCGTCGGCGACGTCGTCGCGCGGCGTGGCCGGCGTGGCCGGCGGGGCGCGGAGCGGGCGCACCGCCGGCTCGCGGACGGGCTTGGAAGACGGGCTCGTCGCGCTACGCGGGGTCGCGGGCGGCGGAGACGCCATGTCCCGCCGGCGGACGCGGGTATCCACCTCGGGGGCGGTGGGCTGAGGGGCGCTAGGTGCAGAGGGCTGGGTCGCGACGCGTGCCCTGGGTTGGGCTGCCGGGCGGCACGCCGGGTCCGTGGACGTTTCGGACAGGAGCTGGGCGACGCGCTGGTCTTCCGGGGCGATGTGTGCGGCGCGTCCCAGAATACGCGAGGCCTCGGCGCGTTCGCCCGCCGCGAGATACAACTTCGCGACGGCAAAGAGGATTTCGACCCGATCGCCGTGCTGGTCCACGGCGTGTTGCGCGGCCTGGGCGAGCATCAGCGGCTGGACCGCACCGGCTTCCGCGTATTGCGTGAGCGATGCGAGCAACTCCAGCGTCGGGGACAGATCAACGCTGTCGGGCTTTGCTGGGAGTCGCTCCCGCATCGTCATGGGAAGGGTCTTTATACTCCATGCGGCATCTGGCGTCGCTCACGCTCGTGCCGGCACGATGGCAAATTGCAGGATCGCAAGAATCACGTCGCAACATCCCGGAATGGTCCCGGAATGTAAGCGATGACGCTCACGGTTTCTGCTTGCTTAATTCTTTGAGCTTCTCTTTGGCGTTCTTACCGATGTCGGTGCCCTCGCCGAGCTTGGCCGCCTGCTGGAGGGCCGCGATCGCGAGCACCCGCGACTTCTTTTCGAGCGTGTAGCTCATGCCCAGGTAGTAGTGGGCCGCCGCGTATTTCGGGTCGGCCTTGGTCGCCGCCTCGTAGTCGCCGCGCGCTCCGGGCTCGTCGTGGAGCTCGTGCTTGCACGTGCCTCGGCGCACCAGCCACTCGGGATCGGTCTTGATCTTGAGGGCCGCGTCGAACGCCCGCACGCAGTCGGCATAGGCGCCGGCCTTGCCGAGCATGCGGCCGAGCGTGACGAAGAGAGGGGCGTCGTCCCGGGTCCCGTCGAGCGCCTTCTTGAGCTGCTCGGCGGCCTTCGCCATCTCCCCCGCGTCGAACAGGAGGGCCCCGTAGGCGAAGCGGATCTGCGGGTTTTCGGCCTTGGCGAGCGCGGCGTCGTAGGCCTTGCCGGCGTTCGCGTAGTCCTTCTTCAGACCGTAGGCGTAGGCCAGGTTCTGGTTCAGGCTGGCGTCGTCGGGCATCTTCGCGAGCGCCTTGGTGAGCACGGCGATCGCGTCGTCGGGCCGCGCCGGATCGTCGAGGTACAGGGCGGCGAGGTTGGTGGCGGCCTCGATCAGGCTTGGATCGTGCTCGAGCGCCTTCTTGTAGAAGGTCTCGGCGGCCTTCTTGTCGCCGAGCATCTCGGTGGTCACGCCCATGTAGTAGTTGGCCTCGGCGTGATCGGGCTTCTCGGCGAGCGCCGCGTCGAGGTGGGTCTTGGCCTCGTCGTACTTGGCGATCTTGATGTACGCGATCGCTCGCTGGAGCGAGCCGTTGGCCGCGCCTGCCGACATCCCCTCGGCGCCGCCCACCGGCGGGTCGGCGGTCAGCACCGGATCGTCCGGCGGCGGCGTGCTGCTGCAGCCGACGAACGCTGCGATGCCGAACGCTACGAAGGCTCTTTTCGAACGACCCATGGTGCCTCGCTGTCTCCGGAAAGCCCCTGCAACACTGCCAAGATTCGGCTCTTGACCGCGGCGGTCCGCGCCCCGGGCGCGACCTTTCCGCCGCCGTCGCGCTCGCTAACGTAGAACACGTCGGCGACCCGCGTCCCCTCGGTGTTGATCTTCGCGAGCGCGATCGAGAGCCCGAGCTCGTAGAGCGTCGCCGCGATCGCGAAGAGCAGACCGGGGCGATCTTCGGCGAACACCTCGATCACGGTGTGTGAGCCCGAGGCCCGATCGTCGACCGTGACCTGGGTGCGGACCTTCGGGGTGACGCGGCGCAGCCCGCCCTGGTAGCGCTTGTGGGCGAGCTCGACGGCGTCCTGCGCGCCGGTGAGCAGCGAGGTGATGTCGGCGGCGAGCTTGGGGACCGAGCGCGCGACCCCGGAGACGCCGTCGCCGCGATCGCGCACCCAGAAGATGTCGACGGCCTGGAGATCGCGGCCCGAGGACGCGTCGCCCGTGCCGTCGGGGACGGGGCGCGAGTAGATCTGGGCGGCGTGGACCTCGAGGCGCGACGCGGCGAGCGCGGCGGTGATCTTGGCGAGCAAGCCGGGCTGGTCGGGGGCGACGACGCAGATCTCGGCGGCGCCCGGGTGGCGCGACGGGACGAGCGAGACCGAGACCAGGTTCGCGTCGTGGTGGCGGACGACCTCGGCGTGGTTGGCGATCGCGATCGGGGCGTTGGAGAGGAGGTACCGATCGCCCATGGAAGAAAGGTATTCCTGCGCGAACGTGCGGCGCGCCTGGCGCTCGGCCGGGGTGCTCGCTTCCATCGCGTCGATCGCGTCCATGGCCTCGGTGGCGGCCCTGGCCACCCGCGCGTCGCGCGAGACCCCGCCGCCGAGCGCCGCGTCCGTCGCGAGGTACAGCTCGTCGAGCATGCGGGCTTTCCACGAGGTCATCGACGTCGGGCTCGTCGTCGAGAGGTCGGCGACGGTGAGCAGGTAGAGGTCGCGCAGCGTCTCGCGGCTGTTCGCGACCTCGCGCGCGACCTCGGCGATCGTGGTCGGGTCGTCGACGTCGCGCCGGGTGGCCACGTGGTACATCAGCAGGTGCTTGCGGATGAGGTGGCAGGCCTCGGTCACGTCGTCGGCCGACATGCCCAGGCGCGTGAGGATGGGCTCGGCCATGTCGGCGCCGCGGGTCGAGTGATCGGTGCCGCCGATGGCCTTGCCAACGTCGTGCAACAGCGTCGCGAAGAACAGCATCTCGGGGCGCGGGATCTCGGCGGCGAGGCGGCAGGCGAGCGGGTGCTCCTGGGCGAGCTCGCCGCGAACCAGGGCGGAGAGGCGGGCGACCGCGGCGACCGAGTGAACGTCGACGGTGTACACATGGTACATGTCGTGGTGCGTGCGCCCGACGACGGGGAGAAACTCGGGGATCATCGCCAGCAGCAGGCCCAGATCGTAGATCTCGCGGACGACGGTGCCGGCCCGCAGCCTGGTCTCCTTCGAGGTCGCGACGAGCGAGAGGAAGAGGCGGGCGGCCTCGGGGCTGGCGCGCAGATCGGCGCACCAGGCGGGCTCGGTGCAGGCTCCGGCGATCGCGTCGCGGGTGTGCGGTAGCAGCGGCAGGCCGCGCTCGATGGCCGCGACGACGAGGCGCAGCGCGAGCGCCGGGTCGGTGCGGAGGAGCTCCTTGTCGCGCATCGTGATGTGCTCGTCGAAGAGCAGCACGCCGCGCCCAAGGTCCTCTTCGCGAGGCTTCTTGCGGTGGAGGACCGGCGTCACCAGCGACAGCACCATGTCCAGCGTGCGCGAGACCATGCGCGCGCTGCGGTAGTAGTCGCTCATCATCCGCTCGATCGCCTCGGGCCCCTCGCCGAAGCCGAGCAGCACGGACACCGCCTCCTGCTCGTCGAAGGTCAGGCGATCGCTGCGCCGGCCGGCCCGCGCGTGGAGCACGTTGCGCACGCGCCAAAGCAGCTCGCTCGCCGCCTCGATTTGCTCGGCCTCGCGCTGCACCAGGATGCCGACGCGGCGCACCAGCTCGCGCAGCTCGCCGAAGCCGAAGCGGGCCTTGAGCGCCCAGTAAACGACGTCGAGATCGCGGATACCGCCGGCGCCGTTCTTCACGTCGGGCTCGAGGAGGTACACCGAGCCGCCGAAGCGCTCGTGGCGCTGCGAGACCTCGCTCGTGAGGCGGGCCGCGAAGCGCGGCAGCTCGGAGTGGGCAAAGAGGCCGCTGGTGCAGCGCTGCCGGATCTCGTCGAACGGCGCCTGCGAGCCGGCGATGGGCCGGAGATCGAGCAGCGACGTCGCGGTGGGGAGATCGGTGCGCGCGGCGTCGAGCAGCTCGTCGATCGCGGCGACCTGGTGGCCGACGCTGATGCCCATGTCCCAGAGCGGGTAGAGCAGCGCGTCGGCGACGGCGGCCGCGCGATCCGGGCGGGCGGCGACGAGGCGGACGTCGATGTCGCTGCGCAATGCGACGGCGCCGCGACCGTAGCTGCCGACGGCGGCGAAGAGCACCCCGTCCCACGCGGCCTGATCGGAGGCGCGCGCGTGCATCTCGGCCCACAGGCGCGACAGCAGCGTGTCGTAGGCGGCGGCGTTGCGGCGCGCCAGCTCGCTGCCGTACGACGGTGACGCGAGGGCCGTGAGGGCGCTCGCCGAGCCGCCCAGGTCACCCCCGAAAGCCGCCTGGATCTCGGCGCGCGACGCGTCGAACTCGCGCTTCAGCGACGCGAAGAAGGGATCGCGCTCGTGGGCGCGCGGCGATTCGGGATCGGGTCGGTTCATGGCTCGCGGCGAGGACGGAAGGCGATGACGCCGGGCGCGATGCGCTTGGGATCGAGGATGGCGGAGAGGCGCACGACCTCGCTGGCGGCGGAGAACAGGACGCCGCTGTCGGAGAGCTCGCGCGCGAGGCGGGTGGCGACGTGGCTGCCCATGGGCTCGGCCAGGTAGAGGAGCACGTTCTTGAAAAGAATCACGTGAAACGGACCGCGCGGGACGCGCACGACCAGATCGCGGGCCTCGAACGAGACCTGCGCGCGGAGGGGCGCCCGCACCGAAAGCACGGCGCCGTCGTGCTCGAAGTAGCGCTCCACGAGAACAGGAGGGACTTCCCGCAGGGCCTCCGCCGAATACTTGCCAGTGCGCGCGACCTGCATCGCCTCGAACGAGCGATCGCAGCCGATGATCTGGAAGAGCCGCGCTTTCTCGGCGAGCAGCATCGCGAGCGTGTAGGCCTCTTCCCCCGTGCTGCACCCGGCCGACAGCGCCTTGATCGCGACGCCGGTGGGGACCAGCCCGCAGACGTGCTGCACGATCGCGTCCCACTGCGCAGCGTCGCGCAGGAAACGCGTCTCGCCGACGCGCAGGGACGCGACAAGCTCGTTCATCGACTCGCGATCGACGGTCATGCGCTCCACGACCGAGACCCACGAGCCGCCGTGGCGCTCCACGTAGCCGTCGACGAACGCCCCCACGCGATCGCGCACCCAGCCGGGACCACCGACGGTTCGCAGGCCAAAGCGGTGCTCCGCGACCGTGAGGACGCGGTCGATCACCTTGTCGCGATCGCTGCTCAACGCGCATGCTCCCACGACACCGAGCGGTGCCGCGCACCGCATCCCCGGCGTCTGGACGTGACGTCCATGGGCCGAACGTTACCGCGCCGCGGTCGTCCGACCCAAACACCCGGCGGATTGAGTGCAAGGCCGGCCGGATCTGGGGCGTTTCGTAACCCTGCGTTCACAGCCGATCCGTGGACTCGGCGGGCAGTGCCGGCCCTGGATCGAGCAGAGGGGCGTCGCTGCGGGGTGCTTTCGCAGTGGCAGAGCCCTTGCTACAGGTTGTGCTGCCATGCTTGCACACGCTCCCCGCTGGGCTTCCTTCGCAGTCACCGCGCTCGCGACGAGCCTCGTCTCGTTCGTGACGCTCGGCACAACCACGGCTCTCGCCGATGAACCGCCGGCAACTCCGCCCGGGGACTCGTCGTGGACGTCGGACGAGCTGCCGCAGCTCCCCGCCGGGCAGCTCCCGCCCAACGTCCAGACGCAGCCCAACGGCGGCGTGGTCGTGACACGCACGCCAGACCGCGGGGTCGACGTTCACGCCCGCACCCCGTCGGGCACGGTTCACGCGTACGGCTGCGATCGCGTCGTGTTCGATCCCAACGACAAGTCCGGGCCCGCCCCTGCAGGCGCCCCGCCGTGCGCCGCTCCCCCGCCGCAGCACCCCGGCTACTACCCTCCCCAGGCCGGCTACTCGTACCCGCCGCGCTACTACCCGGCGTACCCCGCGCCTCAGCTCATGCGCCGCGAGAAGCCGCGTTACGCCCCTGATCCCGGCCGCAAGGGCGCGCTCATCGCGTCCAGCCTGGTGTTCGGTCTCGGCACGCTGGCCGCCGGCTCGACGTACCTGCTCAACATCGCCGAGCGTGGCAACGGCAACTGCCCCCTGCTCGAAGGCTGCGAGAACCGCGACGCGCTGCCCTCGCTCTACGCCCTCGGCGCGATCATGACGGTGACGCCGAGCATCCCGCGCTTCGTGGTCGGCGACGTCGGCATGGGCCTGCTCTGGACCGGCCTCCGCGGCGGCTCGTTCGCGCTCGGCACCGCGATCGACTGGGGCCCGGACGGCGCCTTCATGCCGATCACGTTCGCGTTCATCGCGCCGCTCACCCTCGGCATCATCGACCTCGCGACGACGCCGCACCGCGAGAACCTCGGTCACAACAAGGTGAAGGTCGAGACCGCGTCGTTCCACCTCGACGGCCTCGGCCCCACCACCATGGTCGACCGCGGCGGAAACACCGTCCCCGCCGTCGGCGCTCTCGGTCGCTTCTAGAGCGGGGCCGCGAAGGGTGGAGCGGCCATTCACGCGATTGACCGTGCAGACGAGACGCAGACCCTTCCGCGATTCAAATTCTCGCTTTGGCCCGGGCAGCGCCGGGATGGGGCTCGCCCCACCACCCTCGGCGCCCTCGGTCACTTCCAGTCCGTCGTCACGCTCCGGGGCGTACGGCCCCTCGTCCGGGCCCGCAGAACGGGCTCGCCCCTTCCTCGATCGTCAGCCCAGAAACCCTGCCTTGCGTGTCGTGGGTGATGCGGTGCCGCCGTCGAAACCGGCCGCGAAGAGATCTTCGAGGGCGAGGATGAACGTCTCGCCCTTGTGGTTGCGCGCGTGCACGATGGTCTGCGCCACGCGCACCGCGTCGAGCTTCTGAACCGTGAGGGGAACGCCGGCGTGCGCGGCGTAGAGGGTGAGCAGGCGCCCGTCCGGGAGCACCGACCAGCCGTCGTTCTCCTTGGTCCCCGCCGCATCGAGCACGGCCTTGAGCATGTCGTGGGTCATGCCTTCCGTATTTGCCGATGCACGGCACGAGTCAAGCGCTGACGCGTGGAGCTGCCGGTGCGCGGCACGAGTCGAGCGAGGCGAGTCGAGCGAGGCGAGTCGAGCGAGGCGCATCGAGCGAGGCGCCGCGTACGAGCTCCCTCGGCGCTCGCCTTGCTTTGAGGCAGGGAGCGACCGCGCTGCATGTTAGGGTGCTCGGGTGGGCCTCTTTTCCCGCACGACCAAGCAAAAGCCGCCGCCGGCGACGCCGATCCCCGCCGAGGATCACATCCTGGTCGACGACGTGAAGAAGTCGTTCGGCGACACGCACGTGATCCTCGGGATCACGATGCACCTGCGACGGCAGGAGACGGCGGTGATCATCGGCGGCTCGGGCGCCGGCAAGACCACGCTGCTGCGCATGCTCATCGGTCTGGAGCAGCCATCGAGCGGCCACATCTGGGTCGACGGCGAGGACATGGCCGGCCTCGACGACTACGAGATGAACAAGATGCGGCAGAAGTTCGGCATGGTGTTCCAGTACGCCGCCCTGCTCGACTCGCTCACCGTGTTCGACAACGTCGCGTTCCCCCTGCGCGAGCACCGCAAGGACATGTCCGAGAAGGAGATCCGCGACAAAGTCGTGAAGATGCTCAACGGCCTCGGCATCGTCAACAAGGAGGCGCGCACCCCCTCCGAGCTCTCCGGCGGCCAGCGCAAGCGCGTCGGCCTGGCGCGGGCGCTCATGCTCGACCCCAAGATCTTGATCTACGACGAGCCGACCAGCGGCCTCGATCCGCTGACCAGCCGCATGGTCGACGACCTCATCGAGGAGACGCGCGCCCGCTTCAACGTCACGAGCGTCGTGATCTCGCACGACATGGCGAGCACCTTCCGCATCGCGCACCAGGCCTTCCTGGTGGTGCAGGGCAAGGTGATCGCGCACGGCAAGCCCGACGAGCTGGCGTTCGGCGAGAACGAGGAGGCGCGCAAGTTCATCGCCGCCTCGGGCATCGCCGCCGACCGCCTCTCGCGGGTGAACGCAAAAGCCGAGAACCCGGATCCGCCGACGCACTGAGACGAGCCGGCTCTCGTGTGGAGCGCACGAGTCGAAAGCTCCCCAAGCGCCCGTGCGGTGATATCGTCGCCGGTCATGGAGCGGCTGAAGACGTGGGGGTTTCGCCTGGGGTTTGCCGCGCTCACGGCGGGGGCGTTGCTGTCGCGCGATGCCTGCCTCGGAGGCTCGAGGCCACCGCCGCCCGAGCCGCCGCCGCCCGCGAGTGGAACCGCGGCCGCGACGGCAGCGCCGGCACCGGCGACGACGTTCGCGACGCCGCCCGGAGGAGGGTGGTAGTCGTGGAGGTGCCGGCGTGGTGAACGAGCGCGGCGGGCGAATGAAGCGATCGATGCGCAGCGCTGCGCGTCAAGCGATGGAGCGCAGGGTGCACGGGATGGAGCGAATGGATCGTAAAGAGGGCGTGATTGACCGTTGGGTCGTGCGCGGTGGATGGCTGGTGCTCGTGGGCGCGTTGCTGTCGGGGCGCGACATGTGCCTGGGCAGCAATCAGCAGGCGCGCATGGAGGCGGAGCAGCGGCGCATGGAGGAAGACGCGCGCAAGAAGGCAGCGGCGGACGCCGCGGCCAGCACAGCGAGCGCGGCGGCACCGGCTGCATCGGGCACGGCCACGGCGGGACCGCCGGCCACGGCCACGGCTGTTCCGGGCGCGACGAGCGTCGCACCGTCGAGCTCGGCGCCGCCGTCGCCCTGAGCGTGTGGACGCCGACGTCTCGCTGGCGATCGGTGATCGCGGTCTTCGTTCGTATGCGATCGCGTTTGCGCTCACCCAGATCGTGGAGGTTCCGATCTACGTGATCGCGCTGTCGCGATCGCGCCCGCCCGGTGGGGTGCGGCGATCGTTTGGTTCGCGTGTGGGGATCGGGTTCGGGGCGAGCGTGATCACGCACCCGATCGTGTGGTTCGTGATGCCCGCCGTGAGCATGTGGATTTACGGAGCGGTGGTTGGAGCCGGGGGGCCGGGGCTTGGCACGCTCGGCCGCACGCTCGCCTACGGGGGGCTGGCCGAGGGCTTCGCGATCGTCGTGGAAGCCTTGTATTTGCGGGCTTTTGCTGTGAAGCATGCGGTGTGGTGGGCGGCGGGAGCGAACGCCGCGAGCGTGGTGATCGGGACCGCGCTGGTGTGGGGGCTCGGGTGAACGAGCGCGGTTGGACGTGTACGACAAGGGTGAGGGGAGCGAGCGGGGGTGGGTCAGAAGTGGCGGGCGGCTTCGGCGAGCGAAACGAAGGTGAAGCCGCTGGAGCGAAGCTGCTCGACGAAGGTGGTGAGGCGATCGAGGCGCGTGGCGAGCGGGGCGCGGAGCTCGGGCTGGAGTCGCACGAGGGGGTGCAGGCCGGGGGGCGCGGGGGGGGGGAGATCGGTGGCGGCGGGGAGATCGGGGGGGGTGAGGAAGTCCATGCCGCGGAGCTCGAGGAT
>Ga0163144_10027826_pt1 | contig 10928 bp, 9 predicted proteins | sample OliLak19BULKMAT1_FD_123175 | JGI IMG/M metagenome (GOLD analysis project Ga0163144, IMG submission 123175) | Freshwater microbial mat bacterial communities from Lake Vanda, McMurdo Dry Valleys, Antarctica - Oligotrophic Lake LV.19.BULKMAT1 | ecosystem: Environmental > Aquatic > Freshwater > Lake... | reverse complement strand
CGACAACACCAACCGCGCGTCCTCGCGCGTGAGCAACTCGTCGGCGAGCCGCTCGCCGACCGACCAGCGGCGGTTGTATTTCATCCGATGGATCAACGTACTCAGTGGTTCGTCGAACGTCCCAAGGTGCAGCATTCTTTCGAACGGATACACGCCCTTCGACGCACAATACGGACACGCCTCCGCCACGGTGCCCACGCCGAGTGGCATACAGCATCGCTCGCAGCGCGGGCGCGAGACCAGGCGGTCGTGACCGATCCCGCATCCGTCGCAAAGCATGTGGTCGGCGCCCGCAGGCGAGTCACAGGCGCAGCAGGTCGTCGGGTAGCAGAACTCGACGAACGCCGACCACGACTCCGCGCACGTCCGCGCGAGCGGGCGCAACCGGGAGCGAACTTGATCGGAAACTCGGTTGGTCGTGGACATGACGCGGCCGATTCTACCGCACGCGTGAAATCTTTCCGCCACGCCGGCGCACGCGGACGCCGCCGGGGAATTCCGTCACCGCCGGGGAGGCCGCATCGGACGCCATTATCAGCAGGCGCGCGACCACGGGCCGCTCGAGTTCATCGTCAGGTACGCCCCGGACAACCAGCCACTGCCGGGCCGACTCCTCCGCGAGTAAACGCGGCGCGTGCGCCAGCGTCCGTACGTCAAACTCGTCGTCCAGCGTCGGCGCATGGTCGGCGGTCCACTGACGCAGCGTCCGGCACCGCGCCGATAATTCCAGCAGCGGCGCGACCCACTCCGGTCGATCCGCCAGCAACTTCCGTACGCGGTTTCGGGCGTAGTCGTCCGAAGCATTACTCGAATCCTCTCGCCAGGTCTGACCGATCGATACCAGAAACGCGCGAAGCGATTCTCGCCGCACGTCGAGCAGCGGCCGACACATCCGCACGCCGTTCACCACTGACGATTCGGACATTCCCACAAGCCCGTTGAACGAATTCCCGCGCAATAGTCGCAGCAAGATCGACTCCGCCTGATCGTCCGCGTGATGCGCCACCAGCACGCCGGCAAGATGGTGTCGTTCGACCACTTCTGTAAACAGCTTCAGCCGACATGCGCGAAAATGAGCGGACGGGTTCGCCGATCGACCGGTCATCGTCGCTTCGATCTGACTTCGACGAACGATCGTCGACGTCACCGAAAGCGATTCGCACAATCGCGCGACGAACCCCGCGTCGCTGGTGCTCGCACCTTCGCGTGTTTCGTGGTCGAGGTGTACGACGTGAATCGCAAGGTCTGATCGCGTCGCGTGCAACAGCCGGAGCAACGCCACGCTATCCGCCCCGCCGCTTAGCGCCAGCGCCCACGGGCCGCGCGGGACGGATTCTGCGGCGAGAATCAGGTGCGGGTCTTCAACGGTCGGGCACGTCATGCGGTACAATTCTACTAAACGCCCTCGGCGGTGCGACTCTCAAACGATCGGCCCGACATGATTCTCTTTCGCGCCTGCGTAGTCTCGTCCGTTCTCATCTTGACGCACGTCGCGCGCGCCCAGACCGCGCCGACCGACCCGAGCCTCGACTGGCTGATGTCACAAGCCAAACCCGCAGGCCCGACGAGCGAGCCGACGATACAAGAAACCTCGCCGCTTCAGACGACGAATAAAAACACCGCCGGACGCCCCGCGACGCTCACGCTCGGCGACGGAACGACACTCCGCGGTGACGTATCGACCACGCCCGGGAAGCCGATCCGAATCTGGGACGAGGAAGCCAAGCAGTACCTCGACCTGCCACTCTCGCGCCTCGCGCTCGTCGAAGCCGAGGTCGTCTGGGAACGCGACGAGCGTGAATGGCAGTTCAAGCAAGCCGGCTCGGATGAAAAAGTCTATTCCGGCAAGTCCTACCCAGCCCGCGAGTTGGTCTACAACGTGACACTGAACGACGGTATGACACTACGCGGCGGGATCGTCGCGCCGATCGAGTACACCGATTCGACCACCGGCCGCTCGCAAATATTTGTGTTGCACAAACGCGACAAAGGGCCTGTCGGGCAGACGCTGGCGCAATTGGTTTACGTGAAAGAAATCAAGTTCGCCGCACCCACCACACGCCCGTTGCTCCCGTGAAACGCGGGGCGCTAAACCAGTTGGTCGAGTCCGCCGAAGCCGAGCATTTCGTGGCTGAAAAACGGCTCGGCGTGCGCGGTGCCGATGCGCGATCCGAAATACGCGCTCACCGCCTTGACCATGTCCGGCACGTGGCCGCTGGCACCGACGAACTGACTCGGATAGCACTTGATCAGCTCGATTTTCCTGTCAATCTGGTCCGAAATGTCCACGCAAAACGTCGCGGGAAAATTCAGTCGCAGGTGCGTGCAGAAGTAGTACAGCACGCGCTTCGGGTGCCACGGCGGGCCGGGGATGTCGGTCTTGGTCAACTTCGCGTCGAAGCGCGCGTCCTCCGAAATCCGCGAGACGGCGGTGTGATCGGGGTGGGCGTCGGTCGGGTACGGGACGAACAGCCAGTCCGGCCGGTGAATTCGGATCACGGCGGCGAGCTTATGGCGCGCCTCGATCGTGTGTTGCACTTCTCGATTTTTCAGACCGAGGTTGCTTCGAGACACGCCCATGATTGTCGCCGCCGCCGTCCACTCGGCGGTGCGCATCTCGACGGACCCGTGCGGCGTCGGCTCGCCGTTGGTCATGTCGACCACGTGCACCTTATGCCCCTGCGCGACGAGCTTCATGATCGTCCCGCCCATGCCCAACTCGGCGTCGTCGGGATGGGGTGCGATGACAAGAATTGATGCCATATACAACTTTCAGAATGATCCCCACGCGAAGACGCGAAGACCCGAATAGGCTCAGAAAACTTAGGGCAAAGTTGGCGACTTCGAAGGAGCCAGACTGCTCACGCCTTGACTTCGCGTCCTCGTGCCTTCGCGTGGAATCAATTCTTCCCCGCGCCCGTCGAGTCCCGTTCGAACAGCGCCTCGACGAAACGCTGCGGGTCGAAGGTCTCGATGTCTTGGGGGGTTTCGCCGAGGCCGATGAATTTGACCGGGATGTTCAACTGTTCCTTGATCGCCAGCACGACGCCGCCTTTGGCGGTGCCGTCTAGCTTGGCGAGCATCAGGCCGGTTACACCGATGGCTTTTTGGAAATTTTGGGCCTGCGCAATCGCGTTCTGACCGGCGGTTGCGTCAAGGACAAGAATCACCTCGTGCGGCGCGCCGTCGATGCGCTTGGCGACGACGTCTCGGATTTTAATCAGCTCGCGCATCAGATTGTCCTGCGTGTGGAGCCGACCGGCGGTGTCGACGATGAGAACATCAATGCCGCGCGCCTTAGCCGCCTCACACGCGTCGTACGCGACGGCGGCGGGGTCTGCGCCGGACTTGTGCTTCACAATGTCGATGCCCAAGCGCTCCGACCAAATCGTCAATTGATCGACAGCCGCGGCGCGGAAGGTGTCCGACGCGCACACCATCACCTTCTTACCCATCTGCTCTTTCAACAGCCACGCGAGCTTGGCGATGCTGGTCGTCTTGCCCGCGCCGTTCACGCCGGCGACCAAAATCACCGTCGGCCCCGACGCGGCCATCTTCAATTCGCGCTCCTGTACCGGCCAATTTTCCGTCATCGTCTGGCGAATGATCAGCTCCGCATCCACCGCGTTCTTGATCTTGCCCAACCGCCAGCGGTCGCGCACGGCGGCGACGATCCGCTCGGCATTCCGCACGCCCATGTCGGCGGCGATAAACCGTTCCTCCAGCTCGTTCAAAAACGCGTCGTCGATCTGCCGGCCCGGCACGAACAACGTCCGCACGTCAGTGTTCAACACCTCGGCGGTCTTTTTCAAGGCGCCTTTGAGGCGGTCCAGTGTTTTGGCGAAAAAGCTCATGGGTGGAAGGGGATAGAAGTCAGGAGCCGGTCGTCGGGAGTCGGGAGTCAGGAGTCAGGAGTCAGGAGTCATCTGATCATAAAACGTCTGTGTCGTGTCCCGGAGGCGGCGGAGCAACAGGCTCGACAGATAATACGGTCGGTGCAGGCTCCTGTCTCCTGTCTGCTGACCCCTCACTCCCGCCCTCCGTCTCTTGAATCCCGTCTCCTGAATCCTGTCGCCCATCGCCCGCTTTCAGCGCAGTGATTTCCTTCAACACCGCATCCAAAACTCCGTTCACGAAACTTGGACTTTGTTCGGTGCTGAAGTGACGGGCGAGTTCGATCGCTTCGTCGATCACGACCTTCGGCGGGGTGTCGGCGTGCGTCAGTTCCCACATCGCCAGACGAATCAGGTTCCTATCCACACCGGGCTGACGCCGAGGCGGCCACTGCGGGGCGAGGCGCTCGACCCATTTGTCCGACGCCTCGCGACCCTCCCACGCGCCGCCGGCCATCAATAGCGCCGCCGCGCGGTCGCCGGTGTCGACCGACACGTCTTCGGTGACGCGCTCGGCCAATTCACGGCTCGCGTCGGCGTTGGCGTCCCAGACGAACAGCACCTGTAACGCCAGTTCTCGTTGTTTCCGCTTACTCGACATTCCTCGTGAGTATAGACCCACGCCGAATCAGGGGAAGGGGCGACGGGAAATCTGAATAATCTCGGGTGTGACGCTCTTTCGTGGCACCGACGCGTGAACGCCCGAATACGGCTCACCTTGTTCTTCCCGCAACAGTCTTTTGTCATCATGGAGCGAAGCGAAGGACCTGCATCGTATGTGAGGCCCGTTCTAGACGTAGACGGCTTCACAGGCAAGGCAGATCCTTCACTTCGTTCGAGGACGACGGAGACTTCAGGCGCGAACAGGGAGGTTAGCAACGCATCGTCGGCTGCGCGAAGTGCCACAGATAGGAGTTACACCTAACAATCGCGCGTCGCGCGGAAAGCCAGCTCAGGACGCGAGGCGCACGACACTTTTCGCGTCCTTGCCCGCGCGCTCGTGCGCCTTACGCGCGAACTTGATCTCATACAGTTTCGCGTCCGCGGACGCGAGGAGGGAGGCGGCGGTTGGCTCGGGCGCGGTCCAGAGCGACGACCTGCCGATGCTCAGGCGCGGCGCGGGTTTGACGCGCAGCGGTTTGACTAACCCGTCGACGAGACTCACCAAGCGCTCGGCCAGCACGTCACCGGCGGGATCTCCGGAACCGGGCAGGATCAGGACGAACTCGTCCCCTCCGTTACGGATCGCCAGGTCGTTTTCGCGCACCGTGGATCGAATGATCTGACCGATCGCGCGCAGCAGCGCGTCACCGGCGGCGTGACCGAGCGTGTCGTTCAGGTTTTTAAAATTGTCAACATCGATCATCAGCACGCACAGGTCGCCGTCGTCGGTCTTGGCCTGCTCGACCAGGCGCGGCAAATGCTCATCCAAGACCCGGCGGTTGTGTAGACCGGTCAGCGCATCCTTGGTCGCCTGCGCACGCAGCGAGCCGATCGTCCGCTCGAGCGACAACGTCCGCGCCGCGACGCGCTGGCGGTAGTCTTCGTGAAGTTCGGCGACGGCAATTTTCTGGGCACGCAGGTCGCGCAGCAGGTCTTGCATGACGGGCACGAGTGGTTCGACCCCGCCGCGCAAGACGGAGAGTTCTTCGATCGGGACTTCACCGAGACGGGCGCGGGCACACAGCTCGGCCATGTCGCGCGCGGGTCTGCGCCAGTGTTGCCACTCGCGCAGCATGGTCAGCCCCACGAGCACCAGCGGTCCGGTCGCGACCAGTAGTTGCACGGTCCAACTGATGCGCAAAGGCTCGCGCACCGCCAGCAGTCTCCCGAGCGACACCAGACACGCCACGCCCGCGAAAATCCCGAGCGCCGCAATCGTCCACATCACGCGCGGCGGCATTCGGTGCGCGTACCGCTCCACCCGGGCAACGGTTTCGGCATCCACGGGCTGATTCGGTTGCTCTTTTGTTTTTAACACCGGCGCTCTCTCCCATAGCGGCCTTAAACGTCTACCTGCGTGCCGCTTCCTGATTTATCGGAAGGCCGCCCGCGCGAATTCAATGAGCACAATGTTTAACGTCGTGTCCGGTCGGTACAGGTCACCGTGTAATGCATTCAGCCCCTACGACCGATACCACTCAACCCGCCCCACTCGGTTGCCGATAAGTGCATTAGCCCATGTCACACGCGAACTACGACCTTATCGTGATCGGTTCCGGTCCCGCCGGGCAGAAGGCCGCACTCGGGGCGGCCAAACTCGGCAAGCGGGTCGTACTCATCGACCGGCGCGACAGCGTCGGAGGGGTTTGCATTCACACCGGAACGATCCCCTCCAAGGCCATGCGCGAGGCCGTGATCCATCTCACCGGTGTGAACGAACGCGGCTTTTATGGCGACGGCTACCACGTCAAACAAGACATCCACATGACGGACCTGCTCCAGCGCAGTCGCGCGGTTGTGCGCGGTGAAGTGGACGTCATTCGTAACCAGATGAGCCGTAACGGCGTGACGGTGTTGCTCGGCCAGGCCACGTTCGTAGACCCGCACACCGTCCGCATCGCGCGTGGTGACGACGTCACCGAAATCCACTCCGAATTCATCCTCGTCGCCGTCGGAACCGAACCGGCGCGGCCCGACTCCGTGCCGTTCTGCGCCGACCGCGTGATCGACTCCAACGAACTTTTGGAACTGCGCGAGCTACCCAAAAGTATGATCATCGTCGGCGGAGGCGTGATCGGCACGGAGTACGCCAGCATGCTCGCCGCCGTCGACGTGAAGGTGACGCTGGTCGAGTCTCGGCCGCGCCTGATGGAATTCATCGACGACGAGATCGCCGAGCGGTTGCAGTTCCGTTTGCGCGACGTCGGCATCCGGCTCAAGCTCGGCGAGAGCGTTTCAAAGATCGAACTCACCGACGACGGCATGGTCGAAGCGACACTCGCGAGTAACAAGCGCGTCCGCGCGCAGTGCCTGCTCTATACGATCGGCCGGCAGGGCGCGACCGGCGACCTGAACCTCGAAGCCGCGGGCCTGGCCGCCGACAATCGAGGCCGGCTGAAGGTGAACGAATTTTTCCAGACCGACGTGCCCAACATCTACGCCGCCGGTGACGTGATCGGTTTCCCCGCGCTCGCCGCCACCAGCATGGAACAAGGACGGCTGGCTTCGTGCTACATGTTCAACCGCCTGGCCGAGCCGGCCAGCACGCTCTTCCCTTACGGCATCTACACGATTCCCGAAATCAGCATGGTCGGTCAATCCGAACAGGAACTGACCAAGGCTGGCACGCCGTACGAAGTCGGAATCGCGCGCTACCGTGAAATCGCCCGCGGGCAACTCATCGGCGACAGTCACGGGATGCTCAAGCTTTTGTTCCACCCCGACAGCCGTCGCCTGCTGGGCGTGCACGCTTTCGGCACTGGCGCGACGGAACTGATCCACATCGGTCAGACGGTCATGGCCGCCGGCTTACCGATCGACTACTTCATCGACACGGTCTTCAACTACCCGACGCTGGCCGAATGCTACAAGGTCGCGGCGCTGGACGGAGTGAACCGCGTGCGCAATGCCACAACTTCGTCGCTAGACCTCCGTGCGCAGGCGGCCTGATGTCGTTAAGTGTCGGTAGTTTGGCTGACTGATTCATCTCTATTGCTAGATTCACTCGACACGAGTCGAACCCGCAATTCTCACGTTCGACGACCCGCGGCACGCCAACGCGCCGCGAAATCGCTCGAAGGTGCGAACCTCGACGCAGGAATTCAAAATCATCTTCGGCGGGACAATCTTTACGCGTACAGAATCATTACCCCGATGCTCCACGCCGTGCCGGTGACGTTCAAGTTACGGCCCAAGAGTCGTGCACGGTGAAGCGTTGTAGTGCGGAATCAAATGTCTTCTAAGATCGCCCGCCGCGCCCGGACGGAGGACGACGCGGTTCGCGGGGAGTTTCGCTGGGTTTGTCGGGCGACGGAGTTTCGCCGGCCTTTCGCAGTGCTTTAAGTTCCCGCGGGGTGAGCGGACGAAATTCACCGGGATTCAGTCCGTCGAGTGTCAACGGCCCCATGCGCGTCCGTGTCAGGTCACGCACCTTGTGCCCCGCGGCCGCGAGCATGCGTCGGATCTGCCGGTTTTTTCCTTCGCGCATCGTGATTTCCAGGATGCTTTTTTCGCGGACACGTTTAATCACACGGATCACACTCTTGGCGGTCCTGAAACTCTCCCCACCGTGCGTGTCGGAAAGCCAGATGCCTTGTTGCAATTCATCGAGCGTCTCGGGCTTGAGTTCACCGTCGACGATGGCCTTGTAGGTCTTGGGCACGCCGTAGCGCGGGTGGGTGAGAAGGTTGGTTAGTTCGCCGTCGTTGGTGAGCAGGAGCAGGCCCTTGGCCTCGGCGTCGAGTTGACCGACCGGATAAACACGAAACGGAAACTTGGGAGGAAGCAAGTCGATCGCGCGGCGTTGCTCGCCTTGCGCGACGTTGGTCGTGTAAACGCCCTTGGGCTTGTTCATGAGAATGTAGACGCGCTGCGTCGGGTCGAACTCGTCCGTCGGCCCGCGCGGCTTCCCGCCGTGGCGCTTGGGGGCGGCGAGTTTAATCACCTCGTCGTCGACCGTGACCCGGTCCTTTTCCGGGTCGATCATCACCGGCAACTGCCACTGCACCGTCCCGTTCACAGCGACGCGACCTTGCAGAACCATCTCCTCCACATGCCGCCGAGAATCCACCCCCGCCGCGGCGAGGACTTTTTGAATGCGTTCTTTCATTGCAAGGGATTATGGCAGGAAATGCGATCGTTTGGTACGGCGTGCCAAAACGTGCCAGTTGCAGTGACAAATCAACTGCCACCTTACTTGACCTATCGCTGCAAATTGGGCTCGTGGTTTAGCCAAAAGCGGTCATAAACTTTTACATTGTCTGATTGTTTCGCTCCGGGTTGAAAGGCGTTCAGGCTAAAGCGTTTAAGGTTGCCGCCCAACCGAATCAGAACAAAATCGGCACAGACCGTAATTTCACGGGGATGAAGTTCTCGAAGCATTTTCGGGACTATCGGGTCGTCGACTTCAATGGTAACAGCACGTGTGGCTGGACCCACGGCAGGCTTGTGAATCGAAGACCACAAATCGTCACACGCTTTCAGCACTAAAGGGTGATCCGTATTGTCGAGAAGGTTGTACATCTCGTCTGCGTAAGCGTCGTGGATCCGATTCGAAAAAAGAATGCCGCCGCATACAAGAATCGTGGCTACACCGACAAACCCGCCAACAACAAAGATTAGCCGCTTTTTCCCCATTATTTGATACATATTGCGTGCATTTTATTCGCCGCTTCGAAGAGGAAACGTCACTTCCAACCATACCGCGTCGGTCTTCGTTTTCACGCGCGGCTCTTTCATCGTCGCGGGCAACAACACGGTTTCGCCGCGTTTGATCGTCGTCGGCTCGGCTTGGCCGCTGACGCTGAGTTCCACCTCGCCGTCCATCATCATCCACACGACGGGCTGGTCGTACGGGACTTCTTCATCCAAGCCGGCGGTCATGCGGACTTTTTCGATGCGGAAGAATTCGCAGTCGACCAGTCGCGTCACGGTCGTGAAAAAGCTCGCGACGTGGCTGCGGATTTGTTTCTCCGGCTCGGCCCCGCTGAAGTCGATGCACTCGAGCGCTTGGTCGACGTGCAGCTTCCGGGTCTTGCCGTTTTCCAATCGGTTGAAGTCGAACACGCGGAACGTCGTGTCGCTTGGCGTTTGAACCTCTGCCACCAGAATTCCCGCGCCCAGCGCGTGGACCGTGCCGCTGGGCAGGAAGTGACAATCGCCGACCTTGGCCTTAACGGGCTTGATGAGGCTTTCGACCGTACCGTCCAAAATGCCGGCCTTCATTTGCTCCGGCGAAACCTTGCCGTTCAGACCGATCAGGAGCCGCGCGCCCTCGTCGTGCTGCATCACGTACCACGACTCGGTCTTTAAATGCGAACCCGGATGTTTGTCCGCATAGTCCTGTGGCGGATGGACCTGCACGCTCAAATCCTCGCGCGCGTCGAGATATTTGATCAAGATCGGAAACTGCCCGGGCGTGCCCACGAGCGGGACATCGCCGTGCAGCTCGCGCCCGTACTGCTCCACGATCTCGTGCAACGTCTTGCCCCCCAAGGGTCCGTTGACCACCTTCGCGCTCGCCCAGCCGGTCTCCCCGTCGATCAAACCCGGCGGGAAGTCGTAAATCTCCCAGCTCTCGCCGATCTGTTTGCCCGTGGGCAACGACTTGTTCAAGACCGTCTCGATCTTGCGTCCGCCCCAGATTTTTTCAACGAACCGCGGGGCGAATTTCAGGGGATAAAGTGACATATTTACCTTTCAAATTTGGGAAGATTGCACCTTCAAATTCACGTCGACAGCCGATCTCGCAGTACTGTTCACCGCAGAGGCTCGGAGGACGCCGAGGGAAAATCGAGTGAAGTCCGAAACGCGCATTATTTTGTTTTACTGATCCGAACTCCGCGTTCTCTGCGTCTCGGCGGTGAACGTTTTTGATTAGTTGTCGTTCCAGAATTCGCCGTCATAATGCGGATCGTCGTCCACCGCAATGGTCGCACCAACGCCTGACTCCGGAACGCGCTTCTATGTCAAATACTCGTTCATCACAGGTTAAGACCTTTGTCGTCGATACCAACGTCCTGCTTCACAACCCGAGCGCGATTTTTATGTTCGCGGAGAACGAGGTGGTGATTCCGTTCGACGTGATCGAGGAGCTGGATAAATTCAAGGCCGGCACCGACGACCTGTCGCGGAACGCCCGTACGATCATCCGTCATCTCGACCGCTTTCGCACGTCGGGCAACCTGCGCGAAGGCGTCCCGATCGAACTCACCGGCGGGCGCATCAGCGTCTTCCTCGAAGAAGGCCGGCCGCTGGTCGCAGGCCTGACATTGGACTCACCCGACAACCGCATCATCAGCTGCGCCGCCGTCCTGAAGCAGCGCGGCAAGCGCGTCGTCTTCATCTCCAAAGACATCAACGCCCGCATCAAGG
>Ga0163144_10027825_pt1 | contig 10928 bp, 4 predicted proteins | sample OliLak19BULKMAT1_FD_123175 | JGI IMG/M metagenome (GOLD analysis project Ga0163144, IMG submission 123175) | Freshwater microbial mat bacterial communities from Lake Vanda, McMurdo Dry Valleys, Antarctica - Oligotrophic Lake LV.19.BULKMAT1 | ecosystem: Environmental > Aquatic > Freshwater > Lake... | reverse complement strand
CGGCCTGCGCGGCCTCGCCGCCGACGCGCCGGAAGGACGCGCGTACCTCGACGATCTCGCGTGGGCGCTGGCCTACGCGCGCGCCAGCCGCCGGCGCATGGCCGAGCGCGTCGCCGACGCGATCGCGGAGCTGGTCGGCGGCGACGTCGACTGGTCGACGTGCCGCGATCATCATCACAACGACGTCTGCCGCGAGCACCACGGCGGTCGCGACCTGTGGGTCCACCGCAAGGGCGCGATCAAGGCGGCGCTCGATCAGCCCGGCGTGATCCCCGGCTCGATGGGCAGCCCGAGCCACCACGTGCTCGGCCGCGGCGAGCCGACGTCGCTGTGCTCGAGCTCGCACGGCGCCGGCCGCGCGATGAGCCGCGGCGAGGCGCGGCGCAAGATCACAGCCACCGCCCTGGTCGCCCAGCTCGGCGGCGTGTGGTTCGATCACCGCCTCGCGCACGAGCTGCGCGACGAGGCGCCGGCCGCGTACAAGGACCTCGGCCGCGTGATGCGGGCCCAGCGCGCGCTCACCCGGATCGAGCGCACGCTCCACCCGGTGCTGTGCTTCAAGGGGGCGTGATGACGTCGTCGTAGGTCTGGAACAGGAACGGGTGGCTGACCTGCACCACCGCGCCGCTCGCGGCGAACACCCAGCGCGCCGCCGACGCCTTCACGCACGCGACCAGCGGCGCCGGGCCCTCGGCGTCGATCGATCGGGGACGCCCGTGGCGATCGATCGCGAACTGCAGCCGCACGGTGCCGCTCAACGCGGGGTAGCTCACGAGCGCCCCCTCGTAGCAGCGCTGGAGCTCGCGGATGCGCAGCCGCACCACTCGGCGGATCATCGCCTTGTCGAGGTCCTGGAACGCCTCGCCGCCGTCGGCGATCATGCGATCGAGCTCGGCGGCGTAGCGCGCGAGCTCGGCACGCTCCTCGAAGGGTTCCGGATCCGGGACGGCGAGCAACGCCGCGTAGAGGCGCCGCGCGGCGTCGCCGAGCAGCGGATCCCCGGCCTTGAGGTACTCGCTGTGGAACTCCCGCGCGGTCATCGCGATCCGGGACCGCAGCGTGGCGCGGTCGATGGCGGCGGCCGGGAGCTGGTCGAGCGCGCCGAGCCAGGCCGCCACCGCGCGATCGAGCCGGCCCGCCGCCCGCGCGATCCGGTAGCGCTCGGTCGCCAGCTCGACGATGGACGCGTCGGTCGCGGCGACCGCGTCGAGCGCCGCGGTCGCGTCGTCGTCGCGCCCGCTGTCGGCGATCTGCCGGGTCAGCTCGAGGAGCTGATCGCCGGTGGCGCCGGCGGCGCGCAGCTCCGACACCGCGGCGGCGCCACCGACCGAGGCTTGCACGAGGTACACGGCCAGCGCCTCGAGGTACGGCCGGTCCCGCCCGCCCGCCTCGATCGCCGCGCGCAGCCAGCGCAGCGCGCCGTCGCCGTCGCCCGCGAGGTAGCGGAGGTGCGCGAGCGCGTACCGCTCGGTGGGGAGCGCGAGCTGGTCGCCGTCGATCGTGGCGCTTGCCGACGCGGCGGCGGCGGGGTTGCCCGCGGCGAGCATGTCCCACGCGGCGAGGAGCCACTCCTGGTCCGGCGCCGCCGAGGACGGCCGGGCCGGACCGATCGCCGGCAGGAACAGCCCTCCGAAGACCACGTCCTCGCTGAAGTCGTACGACTTGTTGGTCACGTGCGGCGGGGCCGCAGGGACCACCACCGTCGCGACCAGCCCGCCGGCCTCGAGGCGCCAGCGTGCGGCGCGGGCGGCCGCGGCGTCGAGCGCCGCCACCGCGCGGGCCTCGTCGGGCGCCGCCCAGATCACGAGATCGGTGCCGCCGACGGCCACGCCGCCGGGGACGAAGCGCAGCGATCCTCCCTCGCTCGCGCGACGCCACAGCGGCGCGCTCGTGCGCGCGTCCCACAGCGTGAGCTGCGGCCGCGCCGACCCTGGCGTCGAGGTGGGCGCCGACACCGTGGCGACCACCGCGCTGTCGTCGCGCACCGCGACCGCGCCGATCGCCTCGCCGTGATCGACCTCGATGATCGTCCGGCGCGACGCGACGGACCACAGCCGCGCGGTCTGGCCGCTGGCGGACACCAGCGTGGCCCCGTCCGCGCTGAACGCGAGCGCGGTGACCGGCGACGGCGGGCCGTCGAGCCGCGCGATGGTCGTGCCCGTGCGCACGTCGCACAGCACGATCGTCCCGCCCTCGGTGCCGATCGCGGCGACGCCTCCGCTCGGCGCGAACCGGACCGCGGTGGCCGCGCCCTCGCAGCTCGGCGTGGCGTCGGCCGCGCCGTCCTGCCACGCCCACGCGCGCGCGCCAGGCGCCCAGAACAGCAGGCGCGACCCGTCGGCGCTCCACGCCATCCCGTCGAGCGCGGCGTCGGCGTCGCCGGCGCGGAGCGACGCGAGCTCGCGGCCCGCGTCGTCGAACACGACGATCGCCTCGGCCGCCCGCGTGGCCAGCCGCTGGCCGTCGGGCGAGAGCGCGATCGCGCTCGCGTCGGTGGCGATCGTCGCGAGCGTCCGCCCACCGGACAGATCCCACAGCCGCGCGGTGTGATCGGCGCCGAGGGTCGCGGCCCGGGCCGCGCCCCAGGCCGGCGCGATCGCGAGGACCGCGCCGGCGTGCCCCGCGAGCTCGACGCCGTCGCCCGCGACCGTGGCGCCGGCGGCGCGCAGCCACCGGCCGTCGGGCGCCACCGCGGACACGCCGCGCTCCGCCGCGAGGAGCCGGCGGGTGAGCCGCCAGACGATCGCGCGGCCGTTCGCGCCGGCCGTGATCAGCCGCGCGCCCCCGGCGCCGATCTGCGCGGTCGTCGTCGCCTCCGCCTGGCCGTCGATCACCCCCACGGTCCGCCCGGTCGTGGGGTCGTAGAGGCGGAGCTCGTCGTCCTCGTCGATCACGACGACGTCGCGTCCGCCGACCGAGAGCACGCCGATCAGCCGGCCGCGGGCCCAGCGCTCGATCGGGACGATCAGCTGGCCCGCGGCGTCGAACCGGTCGAGGTACGCGCCGTCGCTCAGCACGAGCCCGCCGTCGGCCAGCGGGGCGATCTGCAGCGGCGGCCAGCCGACGCGCGGGATCACGATCCGCCGGCCGGTCGACAGCTCGATCGCGGTCACCAGCCACAGGCGCGCGTCGGGGTTGTCCGGATCGGTGGGGGGCGGATCGGTGGTCGCGGCCGCGACCAGCCAGCCGCCGTGGAGCCGCGCGTCGACGACCTCGGGCAGCGCGAACGACTCCAGCACGGCGCCGGTCGCGGGATCCCGCAGCTCCGCGATCGCGCGGGGCCACTCGGTCGCGGGCAAGAGCACGACGTCGACCGGCCCGGACGCGCGCGTGATCATCGCGACCGCGTCGCCGGCGGTGGCGCGGGCGGGCTGCTCGATCAGCCGGCCGCCGTCGACCAGGTAGAACCGCGCTCGCCCGCCGATCGTCACGGCGGCTCGCCCGGCGCCGAGGCTGAGCTCCGGCGTCGACGGCTCGTCGCCGGTGTCGACGAGCTCGGGTCCGAGCCGCGCCCCGGTCGCCACGTCGTGGAGGCTGACGCGGTCGGTCGCGAGCACGGCGAGCACCGCGCCGTCGTCGGACAGGCGGAGGGACGGCTCGAGCAGCTCGGGTGCGAGCTCGAAGCTCGGTCCTGCGGTGCCGTCGGGGCGCCACAGCCGGACCGTGGCGTCGCGGCCGAGCGTCGCGGCGCTGCCATCGGCGGCGAGCGCGACCGAGTCGACGCCGTACCCGTCGTGGACCAGCACGCGCTCGACGTCGTCGACGGTGCGCGCAGCCTCGGCGAGGGTCAGCCGCAGCGTGGGATCGCGGCGCCCGGCGCGCCACGCCTCGATCAGGTAGGGCAGCGCGCGGGCCGGCGCGCCCGCGGCCAGCTCCTGGCGGCCGGACTCGGCGAGCAACGCGGCGCGCTGCGCGCGCGCCTGGTCGCGGGCCTGCAAGACCTGGCGGACCATCACCACCGCGACGACCACGAGCGACACGACGATCGCCGCCGCGGCGAGCACCGCGGCGCGGTGGCGGCTGATCCACCGCCGCATCATCTCGCCGAGCGTGTAGCGGTGCGCGGTCACGACCTGGCCGGCCTCGAACCGGCGCAGATCCGCGGCGAGCTCCCCGGCGCTGGCGTAGCGCGCGTCGGTCGACGCCGCCATCGCGCGATCGACGATCGCGACCAGCTCGCGCGGCACCTCGTCGCCGAGCGGCACCGGCGGCGTCGACGCGATCACCGCCTCGATCACGTCCTGCGCGCTCTTCGACCGGTGGTACGGCGGGTGACCGGCGAGCACGTGGTAGAGCATCGCGCCGAGCGCGTAGACATCGGCGCGAGCGTCGACCTCCTCGCCCCGTGCCTGCTCGGGCGCCATGTACGCGGGCGTGCCGATCGCGCTGCCCAGCCGCGTCACGTCGGCGGCGGTCGGCGCGGGCGCGTCCTCGACGGGCGCGTCCGCGGTGGCGAGATCCTTGGCGAGGCCCCAGTCGACGACGACGGTCTCGCCGTAGTCGCCGCACAGCACGTTGCCGGGCTTGAGGTCACGGTGGATCACGCCGCGGTCGTGCGCGTACGCGAGCGCCTCGCACACCTGCACGACGTGCGGCAGGAGCGCCGCGCGCGCCGGGAAGTCGGTCGCGCCGACGATCACCTGATCGAGCGGCTTTCCGGCGACGAGCTTCATCGCGTAGAACGGCTCGCCGTCGGGCCACCGACCGCACTCGTACACCGGGATGATCGACGGGTGCTGGAGCCGCGCGGTGATCAGCGCCTCGCGCTCGAAGCGCACCGCGAGCTCGCGCGACGGCGTCAGCACCTCCTTGATCGCGACCGCGCGGCCGACCCGGTGATCGCGCGCGCGCAGCACGCGCCCCATCCCGCCGCGGCCGATCTCGCCGTCGATCCGGTAGACGTCGCGCGAGACGATCGGCAGGTTCGAGCCGTCGTGAGCGATCCGCGTCGCCGACGGCGCGGCCGACGGCACGTCTGCGTCGGTGACCGCGAGCGTGGCGAGCGCCGGATCGGGAGCGCGGTCCACGGGCGTCGCCGCGAGGGTCTCGGCGACCGCGTCGGGCGCGGAGTCCCGCGGCGTCGTGGCCAAGTCAGCCCTTGCGGAGGTCGAACGCCCAGTCGGCGCGCGCGTGGTAGATGAGCGACGGGTTGTCGGCGAGCGCCCAGTACTTGATCTGGAACGGCAGCCGGATCTTCGGGTTCTGCTGGTCGACGAACACCAGCGGCTCGGCGATCGCCGACTGATCGTCGGGCGGCGGGCTCTCGACGAGCGAGCGCAGGATCTCGTTCGGATCGGTCGAGCCGTTCTTGCGGTACGGCACCAGCGTGCCGTAGACGGACAGCTGCGCGATCGCGAACGCGGCCTTGGTCGCGGCGTCGCTCATCTCCGGCCCGAACGGGATCGTCAGCTCCATGCGGGTCAGCCCCGGCGACACCATGAGCTGGAGGTTGCCGATCAGCCCCGGGCTGAGCTCCGCGCCGCTGGCCTGCCAGCGCTCGCGGCGGATCTTGTCGGCCTTCTCGTACGAGAACAGCGCGAGCGCGTCCTCGATCGACATGCCCTCGGTGAACCGATCGAACGGCCGCGCCTGCGCCATGGTCGGGCCGACCTGAGACGCGACCTGCATGGCCGCCGCCGCCGCCGGCGCCGCGGACGGCGGCAGCGTGCCCGAGGTGCCGACGATGCCGGACTGCGCGTGCGCGTGCAGCGGCTGCCACGACAGCACGTGCAGCACGTGGCGCCCGGGGCCGTGCAGCTCCGGCCCCTCGAGCAGCCCGCGGATCGACAGCGCCGCGCCCGCGTGCTCGGTCGGCGGCACGTTGCTCTTCGGCCACGCCGCGTACGCGCCCTGAAGGTCCGGCCCGCCCGTCGTGCTCGGCTCCCAGCGCGTCACCACCGTCAGCCACAGCCGCGGGTGCACGCCGAGCACCTCGGGCAGCGACGCCACCGGCTCGAGCCGCGGCATCGGGATCGCCTCGCGGATCTTGCTCGCCGCCGCGGTCGCGACCTGCTGCGTGATCGGCCCGACGTCGACGAACGTGCCGTCCTGCGTGCCCCGATCGTGCAGCCCGTGGAAGCACCCCGTCAGCCGCAGCCACCACGCGCCACCTTGCCGCCCGCTGAAGCTCACGCCTGCGAGCCGCGGCAGCGGGATGTCGAGCGCCTGGTACGGCGTGCCCGCGCGGGCCGACTCGTGATCCAGCACCGGCCCGCCGGTCGGCTGGATGCGCAACCAGTCGCCCGACTGGTAGACCCCGAACTGCGCGTCCTGGAAGAGCGGCTGCACCGGGCCGCAGGATAGCGCAGACCAGGATGTGCCTGCGACACCGCAGTCGAAGCTCAGCGCGCCCGGCACGCCGGCGCGGCCGTCGCGAGCGCGCGGGCGCGGAGGCCGAGGGCCGGCGCCGCGTTCCACAGCGACAGCAGCGGCGCGTGGAGGAGGGAGCCGAGCACGGGCTGGGCGTGATCGACGGCGTGGACGGAGCCGTCGGCGTCGATGACGCAGCGCTCCCAGGCGGCGCGGCACGGGAGGATGGTGCAGCGGTGAGCGAAGTCGTCGGCGGCGCGGAACGCGACGGCGGCGGGATCGCCGGTGCACGGGCAGGCGGCGGGCGGCGCGAGGTGATCGACGAGGACGCCGGGGAAGGCGGCGCGGACCTCGGCGGCCATGGCGACGACCTCGGCGGCGCGGGGATCGAGGAGATCGCGGCGCGCGAACGGGGTCGCGGGGTAGGTCTCCTCGAGCTTGAGCCAGTCGACGCCGAGGGCGGCGCAGCGGCGGGCGAGGGCGGGGAGCTCGGCGAGGTTGGTGCGGCCGACGACGGTGGAGACGCCGATGCGGAGCTCGGCGCCGAGGCGCGCGCGCAGGGCGACGGCGGCCTCGAGGTGGACGAGCACGCGGTCGGCGCGGCCGAGGACGCGGATGCGATCGTTGGTCGCCGCGGTGAGGCCGTCGAGCGACACCATGAGGCTGGTGACGCCGAGGTCGATCAGCGCGCGCACGCGCTCCTCGTCGAGGAGCATGCCGTTGGTCGCGAGGTGGACCTGGGCGCGGCCGTGGCGCGCGATCCGGCGGAGCACCTCGGGGAAGATCGGCGCGGCGAGCGCCTCGCCGCCGTGGGTGAACGAGACGTGATCGGCGTGCGCGAACGCCTCGTCGAGGGCGTCGAGCAGCCAGGGCTGGAGCGTGCGCGCTCGCCCCTCGCGGGTCCGCGCGGGCGCGTCGGTGATGCAGTGGTCGCACCGCAGGTTGCAGGCCTCGGTGACGGTGAGATCGAGGCGCGTCGGGTACGCCGGGCAGACGACGTGACCCTCGCGGAACGTGGCGGTGGCGAGCTCGGCGTTGTGGGCGCGCAGCGCGGGCTCGACCGGCGGCGCGTGATCGAGGACGAGCGCGCCCTCGGTGGCGAGCAGGACGCGCGCGCCGGGCGGCGGCGTGATCGCGCGACGCGACAGCAGGACGTCGATCACGTCGTCGCCACGGCGGCGGCGGATCCGCACGACGTCGTCAGACAGGGCGGTCACCTCCTCGTCGCCGGCGCGCAGGACGGCGCGATCGCGGCGGAGCGCGAGCGCGGCGCGGACCACGCGCAGGGTCTCGGCGTCGGCGGGGATCGGCGAGCAGAGCGAGCCGGGCGGGGTGGGGACCCCAGGGGCTTCGCCCATGGGGCGGGGGCGCAGCCCCCGTGGCGTGGGCAGGTCGCCGTCCCAGATCAGCGGCTGGCGATCCGGCCACGAGTCCTCGAACGCGCGCGCGGCGGCGTCGGGCGGGCTCGCGAGCCCGAGCTCGTCGCCGTAGTAGAGGAGCGGCACCGGCGCGCCGAGCAGCGCGGCGAGCAGGCCGGCGCGGGCGCGCGCGGGGTCGCGGGTGATCGTCGCGATCCGCGGCTGGTCGTGGGTGCCGGCGAACGCGAGGCCGCGCGGGCCGGCGAGGCCGCGACGAGCCTGGCGCGCGCAGACCTCGGCGAGCTGCGCCGCGGGGCCGCCGCCGAGCCACGTGATCATCGCCTCGCGGCGCGCGAAGTCGGTGGCGGCGTCGAGCGCGCCGGGCGCCCACCGCTCGGCGCACGCGGGCACGACCTCGCCGAACACGACCGCGTCGGGGTTCACCGCGCGCACGGCCGCGCGCAGCCGCGCGACCAGCTCGGGCGGGACGTCGGCGCAGGCGTCGACGCGCAGGCCGTCGCAGCCGCGGCGCGCCCAGGTCGCGAACGTCTCGACGAGGTGCTCGGCGACCTCGGGCTGCGTCAGGTCGAGGAGCGGCTCCTCCCACTGGCCGTGCTGGTAGTGCGCGTAGCCAGGATCGGGCCCGTCGAAGAACGGCCAGCGGTGCGCGCGGAACCAGTGCCAGTACGGCGACGCGGGGCCGTGCGCGCGGACGTCGCGGAACTCGGCCGAGTCGCGGTGCACGTGGGTGACCGCGAGATCGAGGATCACGCGCAGGCCGAGCGCGTGCGCGGCGTCGAGCAGGCGGGCGAGCGCGGGCTCGCCGCCGAGCGCGGGGTCCACGGCGCGCGCGTCGGTGGCGTCGTAGCGGTGCGGCGACGGCGATGGCGTGATCGGCGTGAGGTGCAGCGCGGTGACGCCGAGGTCGCGCAGGTAGGGCAGGCCGGCCCGCACGCCGTCGAGATCGCCGCCGCAGCGGGTGTCGCGGTCCCAGCGCGCGGTCTCGGTGGGGCGGAACCGGTCGACGAAGATCGTGTAGACGGCGGCGTCGCGCCACCACGCCGGCGGCGCGACGGGGAGGTCGCGCAGCGCGACGCGGAACGCGTGCGGGCCGACCTCGCGACCGTCGTCGAGGACGAACGCATACTCGACGTCGCGGGCGGCCCCGGCGAGCGCGAGCTCGAGGTGGACGTGCGTCGCGTCGGCGCCGCGCCGGCGCATCGTGACGACGCCGTCGGAGGTGCGCAGCCGCAGCCCCGCGCCCGCGCCGTGGCGGAGCGCCGCGCGGACGAGCACGCGGCCGTCGGCGAGCCGGTCGAGCCACGGCGGCGCCGGCGCGTGCAGCACCGGCTCGTCGGTGCCGCCGACGACGATCGCGGCGTTGTCGCCGGCGGTGCGCCAGGTGGGATCCACGAACCACGCGCCGTCGGCGGTGCGCGCCTTGACCTCGTAGACCCCGGGGTCGAGCCGCAGCCGCGCCTCGAAGCCGTCGCCGCCGGGCGCGCGCGCCATCGCGATCGCCGCGCTCCAGTGCGGGAGCTCGCCGCACAGCTCGACGCTCGTCGCGGGGCCGGGCGCGCGCGCGCGAACGGTGATCAGCACCGGGGAGCCCTTCGACTCCGCACGGGCCTTCGGCCCGCGCTTCGCTCAGGGCAATCGGCGGGGATGGCAACTCCGATTGCCCTGAGCGGAGCGCGAGCGCCAGCGAGCGCGGAGTCGAAGGACTCTCGGGTCAAGCGCCCTCGAGGATCCGGGCGATCGTGCGGCGGGGCGTGCCGTCCGGCGGCCGGACGTAGGCGACGTGGCCGTGGTCGTCGGCGGACGCGGTCCAGTGCTGGCCGCGGGCCTCGGCGCGGGCGCGGAACGCCGCCGCGATCGTGTCCTTGTGCCGCGAGGTGTAGACCTCCAGCCCCGACGCGAAGTCGAGGACGCGCTCCATGCGCGCCTTGTCGCGGACCCTCACGGGGTGCGCGACGACGTCGAGCGCGCCGTCGCCGCGGATCGTCTCGATCGCCTGCTCGGGCGTCCACGCGAACACCTCGCCCTCGGTCCAGAACGAGAGGTGGTGGCGCACGAAGTCCTGGTAGACGAGCGCGTTGCGCGCCATCAGGAGGTTGAGGAAGTCCTGGAGCTGCGGGAACTCGGTGCCGTGCAGCTGCCCGAGCGCGCGATCGGGATCGACGAACCACCGCTGCTCCTCGGGCAGCGCGGTCAGCCAGCCCAGGCACAGCTCGCGCCACCGCCGGCACACCGCCACCGCGCGCGCGCCCAGCTTCGTGACCGACAGGTCGGTCCCGGGCGGGAAGTATGCGAGCACGTGGATCTGCTCGGCGCGCGGCGTGCCGAAGTGGATGAACGACGTCACCTCCATCGCCGGCACCAGCGTCACGCCGAGCTGCCGCGCGGCCTCGGCGGCGCGCGGGACGCCCGCGAAGCTGTCGTGGTCGGAGACCGCGATCACCTCGAGCCCGAGCTCCGCGCGGAACGCGACGTAGTCCTCGGGCTCGGCCCGCCCGTCGGAGAACCGGGTGTGGCCGTGCAGATCGGTGGCGACGTGATCGGGGGTCACTCGACCTCGGCGCCACGCTCGACGACGTAGTTCGCCGTGAAGTTGTTGTCCCAGAACGCGTAGGTCCGCGCGCCGTTGACGACGCCGTGGCGGTAGACGATCGCGTACTCGAACCGCTCGCCCGTCGCGGGCAGCTTCACGTCCATCTGCCAGCGCTCGCGGCCCTGGCTCCACGCGAAGTCCTCCACCCAGTACCACTTGTTGACGTCGCCGCTGGCGCCGATGCCGAGCTCGAACTGCGTCGCCCAGCCGTCGGTCGTGCCGACCAGCGCGATCTGCTTGTCGAAGTCGAGGTCGGTGACCTGAATGGACACGCGGCCGTGGACCACGTCGCCCTCGAACGCGAGCGTCCCGAGCCACGGCTCCGCGCGCACCAGGTTGTAGCTCGGCCCGTCGTTGACCACGTGCAGCTCGCCCTGGTTGTCGTCGATCCAGGTCGTGCCCGCGCCGTCCTGGTACCAGGCGTCGAAGACGAGCGTGCTCCACGACGAGCTCACGCGCACCGGCACGTGCCACTCCTCGTCGCCGTTGCCGTAGGTCGAGAAGTAGTAGCCGACCGCGGTGCGGTCGTAGGTGTCGTAAGGCGTGCGGTAGGTGAGGCCGACGCGCTTCCAGTTGAGGTCGACGTTCGCCACCGGGCGCACGCGCACCTTCACGAACACGTCGTAGCTGCCGCAGCCGAAGCGGGTGTT
>Ga0163144_10027824_pt1 | contig 10928 bp, 7 predicted proteins | sample OliLak19BULKMAT1_FD_123175 | JGI IMG/M metagenome (GOLD analysis project Ga0163144, IMG submission 123175) | Freshwater microbial mat bacterial communities from Lake Vanda, McMurdo Dry Valleys, Antarctica - Oligotrophic Lake LV.19.BULKMAT1 | ecosystem: Environmental > Aquatic > Freshwater > Lake... | reverse complement strand
GCTCGGCCACGCAGTTCCTGCCCCGCCTGAAGGGCTCGCTCGCCAAGGGCAGCACCTGGAGCGACACGACCGACGTCGCCCGCACCATTCCGGGCGGGGCGCTCAAGGTGAAGAGCGTCACCAATTATGAAGTGCTCGAGCCGGGGAAGATCGGCGCAGCCTTTGCCTCGTCGCAGACCGGCGCGCAGGAGTCGCCGAACGGGACGCTCGAAATTGCCGGCACCGCCACGGGCACGGCGTCGTGGCTCCTCGACGCCGACAAGACGATCGTCGAGTTCAAGCGCAAGGACGAAGCAGCCCTGACCATCACGATCGCCGTGGCCCCGGCGCCGATTCCGATCAGCCAGGTGCAGGACATCACGATCACGCGCCTGCCGTGAGTTCGGGCGGCCGCACACGGTCGCTCATCCGCCGCGCCCTCGCCGTCTTCGGCGGGGGCGCGGTGCTGTTCGTACTCTGGTTGCTGGCGGTCTGGCCGCCACCGCTCTGGTATCGCACGCATTTTCCGGCCGAGACGGCCTTCATGCGGATGCGACGCCTCGAGGCGCGCCCGCCCGGCAAGGGCCCGGCGCCGACACGGCGTTATGCCCCGGTGCCGATCGAATCGATCACGCCGGTGATGGCCGAAGCGGTGCTGATAGGGGAAGACCATCGGTTCTACGCGCATGGCGGCATCGACTACACCGCCATCCGCAGCGCGCTCGGCTATCGGCGCGTCGGCTTCAGCTGGAGCGCCGCCGCCGACCGGACCGCACTCGCCTCCGCGCTCGGCCGCGCGTGGGAACGGCGTGACGCACTTCGCGGCGCCAGCACCGTCACGCAGCAGCTCGCGAAGAATCTCTACCTGTCACCGTCGCGGAATCCGCTGCGCAAGGTGAAGGAGGCGGTGACTGCCTGGCGGCTGGAGACCGCGCTCGGCAAGCGGCGCATTCTCGAGCTGTATCTGAACGTGGTCGAAATGGGTGACGAGGTCTGGGGTGCAGAGGCCGCCAGCCGCCTCTACTTCGAGGTGCCGGCGGCGCAGATGAACCGCACGCAGGCCGCCACGCTGGCCGCGCTGCTGCCCTTCCCGCTGCGCAGCAACCCCGCCCTGAAGCCGCGCCGGATGGAGCGGCGCCGTGCGCTGATTCTGCGCCGCCTGCGCGGCGAACGCATCGAGGTCCCGCCGGAGCTTGAAGACGAGGTCTCGCCGATCCTCGAGAGCAATGCGCCTACGGCACTCGATTCTCTGCTCGACACCACCACGGTCGAGCCGTCACCGCCCGATTCGATCGACACACCGGCGCCGCCGGAACCCCTACCTGCGGAACCCACACCATGAAGCTCGTGCTCCTCGCCCTCGTGGCGGCGACGGTGACCGGCGCCGCCTCGGCACCGCCACCGTTGCTCCGTTATCGCGCCGTGCTGGTGCAGCAGCAGACCATCGACCTGTCGTCACTGGACGAGGGTACACAGGTCACCGAACGCCGCGATACGGTATACGCGCAGATCGCCACGCAGGACAGCGCCGGCGGGCACCTGGTGCTCATCCGGATCGATTCGGTGGCCTTCCAGAGCGCCGATCTCCCCGAGATTCCGCCGGACGAGATCCAGCGGCTTCGGGGGGCCACCTCCCAGTTCTTCTTTGCGCCCGATGGATTGGCTGCACGGCAGACGGTGCTCGTCGAGGGCGGCGGTATGGACGCCGGCATCTACGCCGGACTGCTCGATGTCGTCCCCCGCGTACGCGGGACCTTGGCCGTCGGCAGCAGTTGGTCGGACAGTTCGGAGACCATCCAGCTCGGGGATGAAGATTGGCGCCACTCGCGATTCCGAACGAACTATCTCGTCGCGCCCGGACGCGAGCTGCGCGCCGCCTTCGCCGGATCGCATGCGCGCCTCAACGGGACGGCCGAGATCAGCGGCACCTCCACCGGTACGCTGCGCTGGATGTTGGGTGCCGACCGGATGCCGATCGATGGGTCCCGGCGAGAGACGCGGACGCTGCTCTGGAAGGACGACGAACTGCCCGGGCCGTTGCCGTTGACCATCGTCAACGAGGTCACCATAGCCAGGCTGCCGTGAGCGCCTGCTGCCGTCAGACCGCGTTGACGAAGACGCAACCGTTCTGTTGAGCCAGCGTGATACCGAAGATGCCGTTGGGCTGCAGAATGACACCAGGCAGCATCATGCCCATCGCCTTCTCGCGCGCGGCCTGCGGGGTGCTCTTGTCCTGCTGCATCACCATGCCGAGCATGCGTCCGAACGCCATGTTGCAGGCAAGCACGATCGCACCATTCGCTTGCAGCCGGTCGAGCGTCAGCTTACCGAGCATCGGCGCCAGCCCATCGGCTTCAACGGTCATCAGCACGGGATTGCGAGCCGTCTTCTTCTCGGTCATCGGATGCGTGACCTTGCTCGCCTTGCCGACGCCGTACTCGGCCCAGAAATCCTGCGACATGACCAGCGGAATTGCCGAGTGCCGGATCACGATGACCGGGTTGAGATCCGTCGGCGTCGCCTGCATCACGTCGGTGTAGTGCATCGACCAGAGGCCCGCGCGCCAGACCCCGGTGCCGCTTTCGATTTCCGGCACGTCGAACACCGCGCGGTACTTGCCGGTGAGCTTGGTGGTCCAGCTGGTGTCGAACGGCGCAGCGACCGGAGTTGCCCGCAATTCGTCAAGTGCCGCCGAACCGCCGGCCACCGTGAGCGGCTCGTCGCGCGTTGCCGACGCGACGCTCGGCAACGCACCGAGCCCGAGCGTGCCCAGGGCGATCTGCTGCAGGATATCGCGACGTGACGTGGACATGCGGCCTCCGTTGGAATGCATCGGCATCTGCGAACGTTCGATCTGCGAGTACCGCCCGCTGCCATCGTCGCGGCAGGGTCAGGACGGTGGTGTCTAGTCTACCAGACGCAGCGGCATCACCAGCGTCAGATACGCGGCCGGATCATCCCACGACACCGGCTCGCACGTCGCTGCGCGCTCCGGCGCCTTGAAGGTCAGCCGCACTTCGGACGTCGGCATGATCTTGAGGATTTCCAGCAGATACGTGGCATTGAAGCCGATGTCGATCGGATCGCCGTTGTAGCTCACGGCGAGTTCTTCCTGGGCCTCGCCGAGATCGGGCGTCTGCACCGACAGCTTGAGATTGCCGCTAGTGAACGACAGGCGGATGCGGTGCGTCTGATCGCTCGCGACGATGCTCATGCGGCGGATCGCCGAGACGAGGGAATCCTTGTCGCCGGTGACGATCTTGTCGTTCTCGCGCGGGATCACCTGCTCGTAGTTCGGATACGGGCCTTCGATGAGCCGTGTCACGAGGAGCGTGTTCGCCGTGCGGAAGCCGAGATGGTTGTCGCCCTTGCTGATCTCGACGTCGCTGTCGGAGGCGAAGAGCTTGCGGATCTGCTCGAGCGCACGCGGCGGCACGATCAGGTCGGCCTTGGCGTCGGGATCGGCCTGTGTCGGCACATCCATGCGCGCCAGCCGATGCCCGTTGGTGGCCACCATGCGCATCCGCTCGGGACGCAATTCCCACAGGACGCCGTTGAGGATCGGGCGGCTCTCTTCGGTGCTCGCGGCAAAGGCCACGTGGGCAATGAGCTTCTGCAGATCCTTTGCGGCGGTCGACCAGCTCTGCGTGAAGGCCATCGGCGGGAAGTCGGGAAATTCTTCGCGCGGAAGGCCGAGCAGCTTGAAGCGCGCCTTGCCCACTTCGATCGTCACGCGGCTCTCGCCCGCCGCCGCAAACTTCACCGGCCCGCTCGGCAGCTCGCGCACGATCTCGGCGAGCTTCTTCGCCGGCAGCGTGATGGCGCCTTCCTGATCGACCGAGGCGGGGATGGTGGTACGGATCCAGAGATCGAGATCGGTGCCGCTCAGGCGAAGCCCGTCCTTCGTGGCTTCGACGAGCACGTTGGCCAGCACCGGGAGCGTGGTCTTCGACGGCACGGCACCCTGCACGGCGGCCAGACCGGCCTGCAGCTGTTCGCGCGTGATGGTGAACTTCATGCGACACCCCGAACCGAGAAGAGCACTAAGAATAAATCCTTATTTAAAGATCTTAGAAGAAGTCGTAGAGGGGATAACCTTGTGGACTTCGTCTCCAAGCTATTCAGCACGAAGCGTTTGCGCGATTCCCGGCATGTGGGCGACGTGGGGACAGCGGGGATAACCGTAGGGGATTCTCCCCACACTCCCCAGAGTCCACGTGTTATCCCGCGCGTCCACATGCCATGGGGATCATTCTGCGAACAACTCGGTTTTGGCCCCTTCGACCCGGTCGCGGAAGGCGCGATCGTGCCGGATCTGCTGCTCGACCTTGTCCACGGAATGGATCACGGTGCTGTGATCGCGCCCGCCGAACGCCTGGCCGATCTCGACGAGCTGGATCTGCAGGTGGATGCGCGCCAGATACATCGCCACCTGCCGCGGCACGGTGAGCGACTGGATGCGGGCCTTGGAGCGCAGCCCCTCGGGCGTCACCCCCCAGCGCCGCGCCACGACCTCCTGCAGCCGCCCGAGCGACGGCTTCTCGCGGGGGATGTCCGGCTCGGTGGTGGCCCGCAGCCGGTCGGCCAGCGCTTCCCGCGCCAACTCCACGGAGATTTCCCGCTTCTTGAGCGAGCCGTAGAGCAGCAGCTTGATGATGCACCCCTCGAGCTCGCGGACATTGCTCCGCACATGCTCGGCGATGAAGCGCAGCACGTCATCGGGGATCTGCGCGTCGAGGTGGTCCTGCTCCGCCTTCTTCCGCAGGATCGCGATCCGGTGCTCCAGATCGGGCTGCCCGACGTCGGCGACGAGCCCCGACTCGAAGCGGCTGACCAGGCGGGCCTCGAGGCCGGTGAGTTCCTTCGGCGGCCGATCCGACGTGAGCACGATCTGCTTGCCCGTCTGATGCAGCGCATTGAACGTGTGGAAGAACTCTTCCTGCGTCTGCTCCTTGCCGGCGATGAAGTGCACGTCATCGACGAGGAAAAGATCGACATCGGTCCGGTAGCGGCGGCGGAACTCCGCCATCGTCCGGTTGTTGATCGACTCGATCAGTTCGTTCAGGAACTGCTCCGCGCCGATGTACAGCACGCGCGTCTCGGGGACCCGCTTGGTCACCGCGTAGGCGATGGCCTGCATGAGGTGCGTCTTGCCGAGGCCGGTGGCGCCGTAGATGAAGAGCGGATTGTACGTCCGGCCGGGCGCCTCACCCACGGCGTAGGCCGCAGCCGCGGGCAGTTCGTTCGACTTGCCGATGACGAAATGGTCGAAGGTGTAGCGCTCGTTGAGCGGCTGACTGCTCGGGTTCTGCGGCTGTACGGTGGGGACGGCCGGCACGGGGGGACCCGCGAAGAAATCCATCTGCGGAATGTCGGCGCGCTGGTTGGCATCCACCCGGAATTCCACCACGGTCGGCGTGCCGAACAGCTGCGCGGCATGACGGGCGAGGATGGGCTGATGATGGCGTTCGTTGTATTCCACCGCGAACCGATCGGCCACCCCGATGACGATGACACCGTCGGTGGCCTCCAGGGCTGCGCTCTTCTCCAGGAAAGCCCGGAAGTTCCGCGGCTCGATCTCCGACTTGGCGGCAGAGAGAACGCGCTTCCAGACATCCATGGGGGATTCCGGCATCAAGACTCGAGAGCTGTAAGGCGGGGTGCAACGGGACGATCGAACGGACGGCCAACCTACGAGTCGGCTGTGGACAAGTCAACCGAGCGAAAACACGCCATAGAAGTACGTTGAGCAACCACCCTTCAACCTCTTTCAGGGTTTCCACTTATCCACGTTGTCCACATGGAAAACTCGGGGGATGACGGGTTGACCGATCTGGGGGAGTCTGGCTAGTTTGTGGGGCTTCACCTGAACCAAATTTTACTGAAGGAGCGGCCATGCAGCCGACCTACAAGCCGCGCAACAAGAAGCGGATCGCAAAGCACGGTTTCCGTGCCCGGATGGCCGATCGTTGGGGCCGCGCCGTGCTGTCGCGCCGCCGCAAGAAGGGCCGCAAGAGCCTGACCGTCCAGATCGGCTCGAAGCACGCAACCTGAGCTCGTCCGAGCGCTTTCCCCGTTCGCATCGGCTTGCGAAGCAAGCTGAGTATGCCACGGTCTTCCGGACGGGGCGGCGGCGGCGGGGAGTGCTCCTCGAGTGCTGTTGGACCGACAATTCGCTGGGCCACCCGCGCATGGGACTTGTAGTTCCGAAGTTCCGTGCCACCGGTGTGGCCCGCAATCGCTTGCGGCGACGTCTGAAGGAAATCTGGCGCCGCGAGGTCATGCCTGTGCAGCCGCCGTGGGATCTCGTGATCCGGATCACCAAGGCCGCCTACGCGGCGCCCTTTGCGGCGCTACGGCGCGAATTGTTGGTGTGGCGGGATGCGGTCTGTCCGCCGCGCCTCCCTCCGTCGGCGCCAGACGCGCCGCTTCCGTGAATCATGTCGGCCCTCATGGCCGTACCACGTCAGGTGCTCCTGGGCCTCATCCGCGGGTATCAGCGCTGGCTGTCGCCGGCGTTGCCACCGGCGTGCCGGTTTACGCCCAGCTGTTCGCAGTACGCCCTCGAGGCGATACAGAAGTACGGTGCCCTGCGGGGCAGCTGGCTCGCGGCAAAGCGCCTCGGCCGGTGTCATCCGTTTCATGCGGCCGGGCACGACCCGGTTCCATGACGTCCACTTTCCGGAGCTGACCTTCCATGGACCGTCGCGTCATCGGGGCGATCCTTCTCATGATGGCGATCGCCGTCGTGCCGAGTTTCTTCCTCAAGACCCCTCCGAAGCCGGTCGCTGCTGTTGCGCCGTCTGCGGCGTCACCGAGCGTCGGGCCGTCCGTTGCCGCGCTGCCGTCACCGGTGCTCTCGGCCGTCACCGCACGCACGGCCGGCGACAGCGTCGATGCGCCGACCGTGCTCGCGGAAGACACCGTGCTCATTCGCACGCCGCTCGTGACGTACGGCCTGAGCACACGCGGCGCGCGCCTGGTGCAGGCGGCCATTGCGACCTACCCGTCGCTCGCGCTGGCGGACAGCGGTACGCCGGCGGATCTCGTGCCGGCGGGCAGCAGCCTCTTCGGGGCCAAGCTCGTCACCGGCCGCGATACGCTGCCGTTGGACCGGTGGGATTTCGTCCCGTCGGCGACCGCGGTCGATGCCACCACCGGTCCGGCGTCCGTGACGTTCACCGGCTCGCGCGATGGCGTCGTCGTGACGCTCACCTACACGGTGCCGGCCGACGACTACCGCCTCGATGTGGCGGGCACGATCACCGGGCTTGGTGCGCCGGGCGCCACGCTGCTCCTTGATCTGGGCCACGGTATCCGCGAGACGGAAAAGGACGTCGCGGAGAATCAACGCGCGGCGGCCCTCGTCACGAAGCCGGTGGTGGGTGACGCCGAGCGTCACGACTTCTCGTCCCTCGACTCGGCCGAAACGCAGACCTACGACGGGCAGTTCGAGTGGGTCGCCATGAAGAGCAAGTACTTCGTGACCGCGGTCTTCGCGTTCGATTCGACGAAGGGCCGACTCTCCGGCGCACGCATGACGGCGGTCGGCGAGGACGAGGAGCGCCGGGCCCCGTCGACGACCTCGCTCTCGGTGCAGGCAGATGGAGCGATTGCCTTCGGCGCGTATGTGGGGCCGATGGAGTACAAGCGCCTCACGGCGATCGGTCACGACTTCGACGACGTGAACCCGTACGGCTGGCCCGGCTTCCGCGGCATGATCCGCTTCTTCAGCACGCCGGTCCGCTGGCTGCTGCTGCAGATGCACGAAACGGCGAACGTTCCGTGGGGCCTGGCGCTGGTGCTCTTCGGCGTGCTGATCCGCCTCCTCCTCTGGCCGCTCAACCAGAAGGCGATGCGCAGCAGCATGGAGATGCAGGCGATCCAGCCGATGATTCAGGATCTGCAGGCCAAGTACAAGAACGATCCGCAGAAGCTGTCGCAGAAGCAGATGGAGTTGTTCAAGGAGCACAAGGTCAACCCGCTCGGCGGCTGCTTGCCGATGCTCCTGCCGTGGCCGGTGATGCTGGCGCTCTTCTTCGTGTTCCAGAACACGATCGAGCTGCGCGGCGCGCCGTTCCTCTGGCTGCCCGACCTCTCGATGAAGGATCCGTTCTTCATCGTGCCGGTGCTGATGGGTGCATCGATGTGGGCGACGATGAAGATCGGCGCCATCGGGACGCCGCCCAACGATCAGCAGAAGATGATGACCACGATCATGCCGGTGATGATGACGGTGATGTTCTCGAGCTTCGCCAGCGGGCTCAATCTGTACTACACGGTGCAGAACATCGTCAGCATTCCGCAGCAGTGGCTGCTCCTGAAGGAGCGGAGACGCCGCGGACTGGTGGCGGCCGTGGCCGCGAAGACGCCGCCGCCGACGGTCTCGAAGAAGAAGTAGCGCGCCTCGTGGTGCAGATGCGACGACGGCCGACGATCACTCGTCGGCCGTCGTTGCATTGCGGGGTCCGTGCGTGCTAGGGCGTCGCCGGCTGCGCGGTGAGGCCGGCGAGCGACTCGCGATAGATGGCATACTTCGGATCGATCCGAATCGCCTCTCCGTAGGCACGTTTCGCGTCGGCGGTACGACCCTGCTTCTCGAACACCTGCCCCAGCCGCCACCATGCCACATCCAGGAGGGGCTCATCGGGCCGCGGCTTCCCGGCGACATACCAGCGCAGCGCGGCCTCACCCTCGGCGAGATCGATGCCATGCTCTGCAGAGAGCATGCCGACATGGAACAGCGCCGCGTGGTCGTCGGGACGCAGCACACGATAGCGGGCGAGTGCCGTGCGGGCTTCGTCAAGCCTCTCCTCTTTCGCGGCAAGATCACCGAGTGCAAACCACGCACCGGCACTGTCCGGCGACGCGATGGTGAGATTGCGGAAGCGCACGGCAGCGGTGCGTGCATCACCGTTGAGGCGCGCCAGATAGCCTCGCAGGAGTTCGGCCCGGTACGGCGCGCGCACGTCGAGCGTATCGAGGACGGCCATGCTCTTGACCTTGCTGCCGCCAAGAAACCACGGCAGCAGCCGATAGAGCCAGACCAGCTGTTCGCGCGCGTCGGTGGCCGCCGTATCGCGCGTGGCGGCACGTTCGAATGCGATGCGCGCGCGTCGGGCCGCGGTGATCCGCGTGACGCCGCCGCCTTGTGCAGCGCGCTGCAGCTCCAGCCGGCCTTCGAGCGTCCAGCGCGGCGCGGAGCTGTCGGTGCCGGCGGCGAGCACCGCGATGCCCGAATCAGGTTGGCCGCGATCGTAGAATGCGCTTGCGGGGGCACGCGGTGATTGCGCCCTCGCCGTGCCGATGCAGGCGAGGAGCAGCAGCGTGGCAGCGGCGGTGCTGCGCCCGGTGGTGGACCTCGTGCGTGAGGGGAAGTCGCGCGCGGCCTGCGCCGCGTGTTCGCTGAGCTGTGCCGAGAGCGTGCGCACGGCTTCGGCATCGCCGCCTATGGTTAGCCGCTGCGTATCGCTCCAGAGTTGCTCCAGGCGCGCCGCGGCATCGGCGCGGCGCTCACCGAGGCGCACGATGCGCTCGCGCGAGCGGACGAGCGAATTGCGCTGATCGGCGAGCAGGCCGATCGAATCGGGGTCGCCGTTGTCGCTCTCCAGCAGCACCAGCTCGGCTTCCAGGCGCTCGAGCTGCTCACGCGGGGCGGTCTTCTCGAGCATCGCCTGTTCCTTGTCGCAGGCCAGAATCGCCTCGAGGAGCAGGCGCGCCACGGCCGCCGCGTCCGTATCGTTGCGTCCGGTACCGGGCGCGGTGGTGCGTGCCGCCGCAAGGATCTGCGTGACGAATTCCTGCGGCGTGGTGGGCCGTCGATCGGCGTCGTCCCCACGGCCTACGAGCAACGGGCGAATGCGCGGATCGCGCCAGAAGGCGGAGTCGGTCGGTTTCACGGCAGCACGTTGGCAATCGAGATTGCTGAGTCCAAACGGCCGCCCGGCCCGTCGCGAAAACCAGATAGCCAGAAAGAACGTGCCGACCATCAGGCACAGATAGAGCATGAGGCCGAGCAGGTACTCGAGTGCACTCAGCGATGCGATGGAGCGAATGGCGTAGAGCGCATGCATGCCGGGCACGAGATCCGTCGCTTTCACCTTCAAGGCACTACTCATGAGTGCCAGTAGCGGGAACTCCATGATCAGCAGCAGCGTGGCGAACGTTGCGGTGTAGCGCGCGTACCGGAGCAGTGCGGGCAGCTTGTCCCACACGTCGGTGCTGCGCCGCCAGCGGCGTGGCCACCAGAGAAACCACCAGCGTGGGGGGAGCGTCATCACGCGGCGGATATCGGCCCAGGCAAAGCCTCGCTGCCGTGCTTCACGCACGTGCGGCACGTACTGCCAGAGCGCCAGCGGCGACAATGTGAAGAACCACCACGGCAACCCGAAGAGCATGCCGTCACCGATCTGGGCGATCAGCGCGAGCACACCAGCCAGTGCGACGGCCATCAGGATGTTCGCCCCGCCATGGCGCAGATCGGTGAGCTCGTAGGCGAGCGCCTCCTCGTCGACACTCTGCCCGCCGACGGCTGCCCGCAAGCTGGCGCCATCGGGGAAGCGCCGTGCCGGATCCTTCTGCAGGCAGCGCATCACGGCGTCGGCGAGATCGCTCGGCACTGACGGGGCGGTTGTCGAGAGCGGCGGCGGTTCGGCGGAGACGTGCTGCACCAGCAGTTCGCGGAAGCTCTTCCCGTTGAAGGGCAGCCGTCCCGCCAGCATCTCGTATCCGACGACTCCCACGGAGTAGAGATCGGCGCGCCCGTCTACCGTCGGCTCGGCGGCGGCCTGCTCGGGCGACATGTAGTGCGGCGTGCCCATCACCGAGCCTACCTGCGTGAGATTCGTGGCGGCGAGCATGTTGTCGGCCCGCGCAATGCCGAAGTCGGTGAGGAGCGCACGGCCCGTGGAGTCGTCGAGCAGGATGTTGTCGGGCTTGATGTCGCGATG
>Ga0163144_10027823_pt1 | contig 10929 bp, 8 predicted proteins | sample OliLak19BULKMAT1_FD_123175 | JGI IMG/M metagenome (GOLD analysis project Ga0163144, IMG submission 123175) | Freshwater microbial mat bacterial communities from Lake Vanda, McMurdo Dry Valleys, Antarctica - Oligotrophic Lake LV.19.BULKMAT1 | ecosystem: Environmental > Aquatic > Freshwater > Lake... | reverse complement strand
TGAAGTTTTCGTTGCGGGGTGTTTCGAGACTGCAAAGGACGTCACGAACTTTCCAGTGCCGGGGAACCAGCGCGCGCAATGCGCAACCGCGGATGGTGTCATCCGGGTCGGGTCCGACTTCGCCTCTCGCCAGTGGTTCGAGCAACACCAGACAGTCGGCGGGAATGATGTCTTCGAGCGTCGAAACCGCAGGGTCACGCAGCGCCTGCGGTTCGTTGGGGTCGCAGACAATTTTCAGCACGTCGTCCGTGAGTTCGGAAACCAGGCAATGCCTAGTAATGGAGAGAGCCATTCGCCGTGCGTTGATGCGTGCTGCCGAGTTGCCGATGACCGGTCGTAACTGTTCGGCGAGTGCAGGATGCTTCAGCCCATCGAGAAAGCGACCGAAGTTCATTCCGTCGAAAATCTCCTCCCGCTCGGCACCGTCGAGCAGCGCGGCGACGAGGCGGGCTTTGAGCGCGCCTTGCAGCCGGGTGACATCGCTGCGAAGGAGCATCTCCGGCTCACTGCGGAGCAGGTGTTCGCAAAAGCCGGGATGATAGCCCGCTGTCCATCCGGCGAGTTCCGCGAGCTGCGGGACGACGTGTTCGCCGCGCGCGTCGCGCTGGCAGAGCAGTCGGCGGAGCTGCACCAGCGGCAGCCCCGCGAGGTGCTGTGCCGCAAGACACTCCGCGAAGGTCTGGTGCGCGAAGCCAAACCGCCGCTCGCCAAGCGATGTGAACAAGGCCGACTCCACCGCTTCTTGAACGGCTTCAGGCGTCACCGCGCCCTCCGCATCCGCGGCGGCCTCCAGCGGCAGGTCGCGCAGCGGGATGTCGCCGAAGCCGCCGCTCGTCTGCCAAATCGCCGAGCGCCCCGTGAGCAGTAGCAGCGCCGCGAGGCGTTGCGCCGCTCGGAACCGGTCGGCGTCGGAACAGTGCCGCTCCGTCTTTCGCAACGTCCGCAGCAGTTCCAACCGCGCGGGATTGATTTCGCGGACGAGATTCTCCGTCCCGCGCTCGTAAAGCTCGCGGTGCGTCGCTGGCAGTTCGCCATCGCGGAACTCGCGCAGCAGGAAGAACAGCGTGACGGGCCGCGCAGCCAGGCCCGTCACGCCGCGCCGCCAGACGGCTTCGAGGAATTTCTCCGCATCCGCGCCGCGCGCCACCGCAGCAGTTTCCGCGTCTTTCCGGCGCAGCGGGCACATTTCGTAATACGGCTCCGGCTTTTGCTCCGGCCACAGCGCGAGCAGACGCCGCCCCATTTCCAGCGGCCATTCGGCGGTGCGGCACGCGAGGACCAGCCGCAGCCGCGTGACCGGCTCGCCTTTCAGCAACGCGGCGAGGTCGTTCACAAAGTTCGGCACGCGTAGCCGGCCTTCGTCCACGCCATCCACCACGAGTGTCATTCGTGTCGCACCCGCACGCCACGCCTGCCACGTCGGCGAGTCCGCCGTTTGCCGCCGAAAGTCCGCCGCATCCGCAACATCGCGGAACACAATCCAAAGCAACCCGTCACCACGCGCCTTGCACTCGCTTTCCAACATGTCACGGGTGCCCGCGAGTTCCGTGGATTTCCCGATGCCTGGTTCTCCGCAAAGCACGAGCGCTCCCGCCTCCGGCAATAGCGCCCCGAGTCGGCTAACGCCGGGATTCGCGTGCTTGCCATACTCGTCTTCCGGGTCGGTCAGAAAGCCATGACTCCCGTCGCCGCAATGGATCACGCCACCAAGCGGGCACCAGAACCGCTGCCACGGGATATTGCTGTTGTTGGGTGCGACGTCTTCTTTCACGAATTGCGATGCTAACCGAGTTCGTGGATGGGCAAAAGGTCTCACGTCACGGCTAGGAAATTACTCGGACGGAACAAATAATCCTACTCCGCCAGCGGAGCCGCAGCGGGGTTGGCGGGGATTAAGATTAAGACGGCCGTGTTTTGCCCCATGAGGCGCGGCAAGGGATTTGCTTATTCTTTCGCCCAAGATGCAAAGCACGTTCACCCACAAAATCCTGATGAGCATGATCTCCGGCTTCGGCGCGGCGTGCCTGTTCTGGGTTTTCCGCCACATCGTTCAGGAGGCTTTCTGGGAAACCGGCGAAGGTTGGAAGGAAAGCCTTCATGGCTCGACGGCGGAACACGCCCGCCGCTAGTTTTCCGGGCGGCGCACTGCGCCGCTTGTGAAAATCGGCTTCGCCCAACTCAACACCACCGTCGGGGATCTCTCCGGCAATGTGCGCCGCATCCTCGCCGCGTACCGCGATCTCACGGCGCGCGGCGCGGGCCTCGTCCTCACGCCGGAACTCGCGCTCACCGGCTACCCGCCGCAGGATCTCGTTTTCAAAGCGCCCTTCGTCCCGCTGAATCTCGCCGCGCTCGAGGAACTGCACCGTGCGGTCGGCGACGTGCCGCTGGTCGTCGGTTTCATCGACGTCAACCCCGGCCCCGGCCAGCCCTTTCACAATGCCGCCGCCGTCCTCCAGCGCGGACAGCCCGTTCGCAAAATCCACAAATCCCTCCTGCCGACCTACGACGTTTTCGACGAGGACCGCTACTTCGAGCCCGCGCCGTCCGTCGCCCCCATCGAGATTGGCGGCGAAAAATTTGGCATCACGATTTGCGAGGACATCTGGACCGAGCCGTATCTCCCGCGCCGGCTGTACGGTTCGTCGCCGGTGGAAAACCTGATCGCGCAGGGCGCCACCGCCATCCTCAACCTCAGCGCCTCGCCCTTCTCCATCGGCAAAGCCGCGCGCCGCGCCGAGATGCTCTGCGCGGTCGCCGCGCGCCACGGCGTGCCCATTTTCTACGCCAACGCCGTCGGCGGAAACGACCAGCTCATCTTCGACGGCAACTCGCTCGCCATCGACGCCACCGGCGCGCTCCAGACCAAGCTCGCCGCCTTCACCGAAGACACCGCCGTCGTCGAACTCCGATCTCCGACTTCCGATCTCCGAGTCCCGCCCTTCCCCTCCGAGCCCGAGGAGCTTTTTCACGCGCTCGCGCTCGGCACCCGCGACTACCTGCACAAGTGCGGCTTTCACTCCGCCGTGCTCGGCCTGAGCGGCGGGATCGACAGCGCCGTGACAGCCTGCATCGCCGCGCACGCGCTCGGCGCGGAGCACGTCCACGGCGTCACCATGCCCACGGAGTACAGCTCGCGCGGCAGCATCGCCGACTCCCTCCAGCTCGCGCAAAATCTCGGCATCCGCTGCCAGGAAATTTCCATCCAGCGCAGCTTTGAAACCTTTCGCGCGCAGTTCCGCGAAATTTTCGCCGGGCTGCCCGAGGACGCCACCGAGGAAAACATGCAGCCGCGCCTGCGCGGCATGACGCTCATGGCGCTCTCGAATAAATTCGGCCACCTGCTCCTCACCACCGGCAACAAAAGCGAACTCGCCGTCGGCTACTGCACGCTCTACGGCGACATGTGCGGCGGCCTCGCGGTGATCAGCGACGTGCCGAAAACCGCCGTCTATCGGCTCGCCGAGTGGATCAATCGCGACCGCGAAATCATCCCGCGCGCCACCCTCGAGAAACCGCCGAGCGCCGAGCTGAAGCCCGACCAGCGCGATCAGGACACGCTCCCGCCCTACGAAATCCTCGACCCCATCCTCCAGGGCTACGTCGAGGAGCAGCTCAGCACCGCCGAGATCATCGCCCGCGGGTTCGACGAAAAAACCGTCCGCTGGGTGGTGCGCCGCGTGGACCTCAATGAATACAAACGCGCCCAGGCCGTGCCGGGCCTGAAAGTCACCAGCCGCGCCTTTGGCCTTGGCCGCCGGATGCCCGTGGCGCAGCGCTTCGTGGAGTAAAAGACGCGCGTCCCTTTTCCGCCATGCCCACGGCCTCCGCCCTCCACCGCCTCGTCGCCGACCGCTTCGAGCTGCTCGAAGAAATCCCCGGCATCACTGATGGGCAGATGTTTCGCGCGCGCGATCAGGCCTTCGACGAAACCGTCGCCGTGAAGCTGCTCGGGGCCGGTTGCAGCCTCGAAGCGCCCGCGCGCCACGCGCTCGAAACCGCCCTGCGCCGCGCCCAAAGCCTCCGTCATCCGCACCTCCTCCGGCACGACGCGCTCGATCCCGAGACCGGCGTTCACGTCCGCGAATGGATTCACGGTTTCTCCCTCCTCGACCTCCTCCGCCGCCGCCGCGAGCTGAGCGCCGACGACATCTTCCGCCTGCTCGCCACGCTGCCCGCCACGCTCGACTTCCTCACCGCGCAAGCTCTGCTGATGCCGCGTCCGTTGCTCGGGAAAATCTTCATCCAGTTCGGCGACCGCGCCGCGCCCGAAGCGCTCATCACCGAGCCCGTCCACACGTGGCCGCCGTTCGCGTTGAAAGTGAACCCGCTCGCCGTCCGCGCGCTCGGCTCCGACACCACGCGCGACACCAGCCGCACGCTCGTCGCCGGTCCGGCCGCGGCGGCCGCCGGTGCCGAAGCCGGCGGACCGCACGTGCTCGCCGAACTGCTCTACGAGTTGCTCGGCGGTCGCCAGCGCGAACTCGACGGCCGCCGCTACAGCCCCATCAGCGCGCTCGGCGAAAGCGGCAACGGCGTCCTCCGCCGCGCGCTCCTCGTGGCCCCGCACCCCGACTGCCAGGCGCTGTGGAAAGACCTGCGCACCGCCCAGGCCAGCAACGTCGCCCCGCCCGTCCCGCTCGGCACCGTGCCGCCGCGCGCGCGCACCCCGGTCATTCCGCAATCCCTGCTCGGCCAGCCGAAGCCCGGCGACGCCCTCATCCTCACCCCGGACGACGAGGCGCAGCCCGCGATCCACCTCATGGCGCGCGCGCATTTCAAAATCGGCCGCTCCTTCCAATCCGCCGATTTCGTCACGCGGTTCTATCCCGAGACGGACGCCAACGCCGTGCTCACCGAGCTACTCGGGCGCGTCCATGTCGTCTTGGAAAATGTCGGCGGACGCCTGCTCGTGCGCGAGGGCAACGGCTCCACGCCCAGCCTCAACGGCACGCATCTCGACCGCCTGCTCCTTTCCCCCGACCACCCCGCGCCCATCCGGCAGCGCGCCATCCTTGCGCTCGCCGACGAGTACGACCTCGAACTCATCCCGCTGCTCCAGCCCACCCCGCGCGCGCTGCCCGAGTTGTGGCCGGGGAAAAGCCTTCCCGCGCCCGCGCCGCCGGGCGCGCTCGTCTGCGAGCCGCGCCGCGGCCAGCCGGAAATCCGCCGCAGCGTCTGGCTTTTTTCCGAAGTCGGCTTCGGCCTCGATGCACGCGGCCGGCTCATTTGGGACACCCGCGGTGCGGGCGAAAGCCCCGCCGCTTTCCACCACCACCGCGGCTGCTTCTGGCTGCGCAACCTCGCCCTCCCCGCCGGTGCGCTCGCGCTCGACAACGTGCCGCTGACCAGCGATCAAATCGCCCCGCTCACCACCGGCCAGAAACTGCGCATCGGGTCCACGATGTTCACCGCCGGAGTGATCTGAACCCCATGACCACCCCAAGCTCCCTCGCCCATCCGCTCGAAGCCATCATCTCCTGCGACGGGCGCACCGTGGCCCGCTGCGTTCTCCGGCGCGGGCGCTACCGCATCGGTAACGCCCGCAGCAACGACATCACCATTGACGAGCAGTCCGTCTCCGCGAAACACGCGGTGCTCACGGTCGAGGACGACGGCGGGTTTTTCATTGAGGATCTCGGCAGCACCGTCGGCACGCGCGTCAATGGCCAACCCGCCTTTGGCCCCACCGCCATCACGCTCGAATGTCAGATCCAAATCGGCGGCGCGACCATCCAGTTCCAGCGCGCCGGCCTGCCCGCGTCCGTCTTCGAGTTTCTCGCCAGCGGCTTCCTCGGCGCGCAACGTTACGCGGTCGGTGAAATCATCGTCCAGGGCAGCACCAGCACGATCTACGATGTGCGCGACCTTTCGCTCGGTCGCGCGGTCGCCATGAAAATCATGCTGCCCGAGAGCCAGGCCAAACCCGGCTACGTGCTCCGTTTCATCCGCGAAGCCCAGATCGCCGCGCAGCTCCAGCATCCCGGCATCCTCCCGATTTACGACCTCGGCCTCGACGAGCAGCAGCGCCTTTACTCCACCACCCGCTTCGTCGAGGGCGACTCGCTCGCCGGCCTGCTCGACACCGTGGCCGCGCCCGCCGCCGCCGATGCACCGCGGCCCAGCCTCGCCGCGCTGCTCACGGTGTTTCAGAAAATCTGCGACGCCGTGGCCTACGCCCATGCGCGCGGCGTGGTCCACTGCACCCTGCGCCCGGAGATCATCACCGTGGGCCGCTACGGCGAGGTCTTCGTGAACAACTGGGGCCTCGCGAAGCTCCTCGTCTTTGAAGACGAAACCACCTCCCGCGTGCTCGCGCCCGAAGCCAGCGCCGAGCCCGCGCTTTCCCGCTACACCTCGCCCGAGCAGGCCGAGGGCGCGCTCGAAGACATCGACACCCGCACCGACATCCACGCGCTCGGCGGCCTCCTTTTCCGCATCCTCACGCTGCGCGATCCCATCACCGGCGAAACGGATTCCGAACTCCTCGAACAGGCGCTCAGTCCCCGCGACCCGCCCGCCACCGCGCTCGCCGCCCAGCCGCCCTGCCCGCATTGGCCCGGCGAAAAACTGCCCGAAAATCTCGCCGCCGTGGCCATGAAAGCGCTGAGCCTCAACCGCGACGACCGCCATCCGACCGTCCGCACCATGCAGCAGGAAATCGCCGCCTGGCAGGAAGGCACCACCGCCAGCGGAGGCGACGCCGGCAAGCTGTGGAAAGGCATCACCGGCCTGCTCGGGCGGAATAAGGATTGATTGATTCGGCGATCGCGTGACGCGCCCCGCCATTTTTCCCATGAACCTCGCCATCTACCTCACCACCCGCACCGCCCTCATCGACGACGCGCTCGACGGCTTCCTCCCGCGCGCCGGCGTGAAGCCCGCGACCATCCACAAGGCGATGCGCTACTCGCTCTTTGCTGGCGGCAAACGCCTGCGCCCCGTGCTCACCCTCGCCGCCGCCGAAGCCTGTGACGGCGGCCTTCCGCAGGCCACGCCCGCCGCCTGCGCCGTCGAGTGCATCCACACCTACTCGCTCATCCACGACGACCTCCCGTGCATGGACGACGACGACCTCCGCCGCGGCCTCCCCACTTCGCACAAGGTCTTCGGCGTAGGCGTGGCCGTGCTTGCCGGCGATGGCCTGCTCACCATCGCCTTTGAAATCCTCGCGCAAGCCGCGCCCACGTCGCGCTACTCCACCGCCGCTCTCATCCGCGAACTCGCCAGCGCCAGCGGCAGCCGCTGGCTCATCGGCGGCCAGGTCGCCGACCTCGAGGGCGAGGGCAGAAAACTCACCGGCCCGCAGTTGCAATACATTCACCTCTGCAAGACCGCCGCGCTCCTCACCGCCAGCATCCGCCTCGGGGCCATGAGCGCCAACGCCACTCCTGCGCGCCTGGCCGCGCTCACCGATTTCGGCCAGGCTCTCGGCCTCGCCTTCCAGATCATTGACGACATCCTCGACGTCACCCAGACCACCGAGAAGCTCGGCAAGACCGCCGGCAAAGACATCGTTGCCACCAAGGCCACCTACCCCGCCATCCACGGCCTCGACCGTTCCCGCAAAGAAGCCCACCGCCTCACCACCGCCGCCCACGCCGCGCTGGAACCTTTCGGCGAAAACGCCACCACCCTCCGCGCCCTCGCCGACTACCTCCTCGCGCGGGACTACTAGCCCGGCGGCTACTTCTTGAGCTGCTTGTTTTCCTGCGCGGCCTGCTGGGCGAGGATGCTCTCGGGGTAGCGGCTGATGACTTGCTCGTAGATGCGCCCGGCTTCCTCACTCTTGTCCTTGGCCTTGAGCAGGCGGGCCTGGGCCATCAGCGCGATCGGCGCGCTGAACGTGGTGCCGTAACTGGTGGAAACTTTCTGGTAAGTCGTGAGCGCCTCGTCGGCTTTGCCCTGCGCTTCGAGATTGGCCGCGAGGCTGGTCCAGCCTCCGCTGAGCAGCGGGTGCTCGAGATACTTCCCGGTAAAGGCGCGGAGCAGCGTGTTGGATTCGTCGAACTTGCCTTCCTTGCGGAGTTGCTCGGCGAGAAAGAGGTGGGCGTTGCCGGCGGCGTTCGTCGCCGGGTATTCGGCGATGACCTTGCGGTAGTCGTCCGCCGTTTTCGCCACCGCGAGCTGCTCCTGCGAGCCGGTCAGGGTGCGGGCGCGGGACCATTCGGAGAAGCCATACGCCGCCGCTGCCACGATGAAGAGGCCGGTGAAAAGGATGATCTTCGTCTGGTGCTGAATCCAGAACGCGAGCGGATCGAATCCGGGTTCCGGGGTGACGGTCGTTTCGGCGGGGCTGGACATAGGGCGGGGAAGGTTGCAAAGGGCTCAGGGCAGCGCAAGCCCGCAGGTCAGCTGATAGCGTCCTAATTTGAAATTATTCCATGAACCAGAACCCGCCTACTCCGACTCCGGTGGCGCTTCAATGTACTCATCTGGAGAAGGAATCGCCTCCAAGACCGAGGGGTGGGTACTCTTAATTACACGCCCCGCCGCCTTCAATCCGTCCCTCACTTTCTTGATGTCTTCTTGAGGTGGAAGATTTTCGGGCCGCTGTCCGCTAATTTCGTGCATCGTCTTCCGCACCTTTTTCCCGACGTCTTCGGCGGTCGTTTCCAAAGCTGATTGCCCGCGAACGCGATCATTCTTAATCTTTGCATCTGTCTGCGTTATCCGAAAAAGATTCGCTGCCAGTTCATCTTTTCCCATGAAGTCCAAAGCAGAGCGTTTTTCAGGGATGGATTTCAGCTTCTTTAGCTCGGAGAGATTCATGCTGTAGAGGCCACGGTACCCCGCATTTTGAAAGTAGGCGTAAGATTCGACCCCGGCTCTTTTAACTGTCATCGAAAGCGTCTTTTCGTGCTCGCTTAACTCATCTCTGACCAAAACGCGCTCAAGCTGCTCGGCATCGTCCATGAACCGCTGACATTCTTCGCTGTAGCGGGCAAAATACACCTGCGCCCTTGCAACCTGCTTTTTTTTGGGGTCGCCGTTCATGGCGACCAAGTAGCAGGCAAAACGAGAAAGGCGCACGTCGGTCAACGAGCCGCCCTTTTCATCGGGAGTGATCTCCTGCTTAAAATGCTCGGACAAATCGACTTCAAGCGCCATGAGAACCTGCTGCGCCCGATTGAGAGCCTGCTTGAAAGCCCTGTAGTCCCTGTATCCTAGGTATTCCGCAAAAGCTCGTGCTGACCATGTGGTGAAGCCGTTTTTGCGGCCCTTCAGTTCAAACAGAGGGCAATCCCCTTCAAAAATCGTTGAGATTTCTGGGTCGTCGGGCATGGCGGAGGTTTGCTGATTCATCTCAAAAGTCACGAACTTTTCCTAACCCGAAACACCAATTGGGACACCGTAGGTCAGCTTTCAAACAACCCCGGCTCCGGCTCCACGCCGAGCCCCGGCGCGTCCGGCGGAGTGAGCACGCCGCGCGCAAACTGCCAGCCGCGAAACGGGTCGTCGCCGAGCAGCCACGCGCCATCCAGATCGGCGTAACTGGTGCGTTGCGCCACGGCGGCACCGGCGGCGATCAGCGCGCTGCTTTCCAGCATGCAGCCGACCATCATGGTCTTCCCCAGCGCTTTGCCGCGCAGCACCATCCGCCGCGCGGGCGTGAGACCGCCGCATTTCACGAGCTTGATATTGCAGCCGTCGTAGATCGACGCGACGCGCGCCACGTCGTCCTCGACTACGCAGCTTTCGTCCGCCATGAGCGGCAGCACGGCGCGCACGCGGGGGAGTTCGGCGTCGCGGGCGGGCGGATACGGCTGCTCGATGAAGACGACGCGGAGTCTGGCGAGATCCCGGGCCAGCGCGCGCAAGTCGGTCGCGCCCCACGCGCAATTCGCGTCCACGGCGAGCAGCGCGGCGGAGCGGGCGCGCATCTCTTTTAGCACGGTCAGGCTGGCGGTGGCGTCGGACTTGATCTTGATGCGGGGAAAAGTGCCCACTTCCTCGAGCTTCGCCGCCAGCTCCTCCGGCGTGGAAAGGCCGATGGTGCAAAACGTCGTCACCGGCTTCGGCTCGCGGTCCCACATCAGCTTCGTCACCGACACGCCGCGCCGCCGCGCGAGCCAATCCCACAGCGCGAGATCGAGCGCGCAGAGCGCGGCGCGCGACGGCGTCACCAGCTCCCAGATTTTTTCCCACGCCGCTTCGAGACCGGCGGCGGTTTGCAACTCCAGCGCCTCCACGAAGCCGCGCGCGGCCTCGATTTTTTCCATCACGCCCTCCCACGTCTCGTCGTAGAAAGCGTTCGGCGAGGCCTCGCCGTAGCCGGCGATGCCGTCGTGCGCGAGGCGGACGAAGACATTGCGCACCTCGGTGCGCCGCCCGCGGCTGATGCGGAAGGGCTGGCGCGGGTGTAGTTCACGGCTGATGCAGGTGAGCTTCATGGGCGGGGCGCGGGAAAAAACCGGGGGATTGGGGGTTCGGTCTTTCCGTCGCGTGGATTTCTGGAATCCTTACCCCGAAACTTTCATGTCCGGCAGCCAAATTTTCATCCGCTCCATCGGCACCTCCTGCGCGGGGCTCGGCATCCCGGCTTACGCCAATTTCGACCTCGCCGCGGCGGCTCCGCCGGAAAACCTCACGCTGCTCATCGGCGGCACGCATGGCAACGAACCCGCCACCGTGGTCCTGCTGGAGAGTTTTTTTCAAAGCCCCGTCTGGGCGGCGCTAGACGCCTGCCCGGCAATCGTGCTGCCGCTCGCCAACCCTGATGGCTACCAGCGCGGCACCCGCTACAACGCGCGCGGCGTGGACCTGAACCGCAACTGCGGTTTCAACTGGCATGCCGAAAGCGCCGAGCCGCCCGGCCCCGGTCCATGGTCCGAGCCCGAGTCGCAGGCGCTGCGCGATTTCATCCTCGCGTGGCAGCCCGCGAAAATCGTGAGCCTGCACTGGGCGCTCGCCGAACTCGACGCCGAC
>Ga0163144_10027821_pt1 | contig 10929 bp, 12 predicted proteins | sample OliLak19BULKMAT1_FD_123175 | JGI IMG/M metagenome (GOLD analysis project Ga0163144, IMG submission 123175) | Freshwater microbial mat bacterial communities from Lake Vanda, McMurdo Dry Valleys, Antarctica - Oligotrophic Lake LV.19.BULKMAT1 | ecosystem: Environmental > Aquatic > Freshwater >... | reverse complement strand
GAAACTCTACTATCCCCAAGCCATTGCACTGCTCAGCGTCGATCGGTGGCGGCCCATGGACTGCGAGTTCCTCCTGCGCTGGCCCTCGTTGCAGGCTCTTCAATCCGCGCGGCCGGCCACTCTGCGGGCGTTCTGGCATCAACACGGAAGTCGCAGCCTCCGCATGGAAGCCGCGCGCCTGGCAATCATTGCCGCCGCACGGCCCCTGACCATCGAGCCGGAAACGATCGAGCCCATGGTCATGCGCTTGACCACTCTGGTGCTGCAGATGCGCCTTCTGGGCGAATGCATTGTGACCGCCGAGAAGGAAATCGCGCGCGTGGCCACCGCCTTTGAGGACTACGTGTTCTTTCGGGCCCTGCCTGGCGCGGGGTCGACGTTCGCGCCGCGCTTGCTCGCCGCCTTCGGCGAGGATCGCTCCCGATGGACCGACGCCGCCTCTCTCCTGGCCTACAGCGGCATTGCCCCGGTCACCCGACAGAGCGGCAAAGCCCGTTCCGTGGTACGACGCATCCACTGTCCCAACTTCCTGCGTCAGACATTCCATGAATGGGCCTGCGAAAGTTGGAAGCACTCCCGATGGGCGCGGGCGTTCTATGCCTATCACAAGCAGCGGGGAAAAACTTTCCACACCATCATGCGCATGCTCGCCTTCAAATGGAACCGCATCCTCATGCGCGCCTGGCACAACCACACTCCCTACGATGAGTCCCAGTACACCCAGGCGCTCATCCTACGGGGGAGTCCCATCTGTGCCTATCTCGGTGAATAACCCTTTCCGCGACTCAACAAATTATCGTTGACGGATCACCTCAGAGGTAAGCTCAGCGACTGCGGAGGGCGGCGCGGCTCCTGCGCGGTAGGTCTGCGGGGAGCAGGATCCGTGACGCACGGATTGGTTCGCTGCAGCGCATGGTTAGGCGACGTTGGTGCGACGCGGAACATATAGCGAGAGTAGAGTGAAAGCGGTGAAGAGCCAGCCAGCGTAAAGGATGAGACGACCTCCGCCGATGGCGTGAACGGCACCCTCTGGCCCGGTAAGTCCGAACATGTCGCTGGTGAGGACATAGTGGGCGCTGTAGAAGCAAAGGGCCGCCCCGAAAGAAGCGAAAACGACGGGCGCAAAAGACAGCGAAATGAGCAGCGGCGACGGCGCAATACCACGGCGATATGAACTGACGCGGAGAACGAGCACGGCAACGGTGACACCGACGATGAGTAGGTAGAGAAGCATGATGATGGGGCCACCGTCGACGATACGCTGAAAGAGTGAATGCTCTGTAGATGACTCATCCATGACGGGATTCAAGGTGAACGCTCGGAAGTCGCCTAACGACCCCAAGCTCAGCGACAGCGGAGTGCGGCGCGGCACCTGCACGGTGGGCGGAAAGGCGGCGGCGGAAGCAGGTGCCGTGACGCACGGAGCTGTTCGCTGCAGCGCATGGTTAGGCGCTTCCGGCCTATTGGAATGGATTCTTCGCGCCATGTGCTTTGAGGGTGTCGATAGTCTTGGTGGCTTCGGCGAGTCTATGCTGTGCGCCCGCCAGCGGCCAAGTGTCCGATACGACTTGGTTGGCGTCGGCGCCATGCTGTAGAAGCCACTCGACCGCGCCAGCCTGTCCGGCGTGCGCTGCTACGACAATGGCTGGGAAGCCCGAGAAGCCGCCGTCTGCACTGACAGGCTCAGCACCAACGACAGCGCCCTGCTGAAGACGACGCTCCATCTCGGCGGTGTCGCCGCGTTCTGCCGCCATGACGAAGTGCCACTGCACAGTGTCGTGTGGTGCTCTGGCGACGAAGCGATGACCGAACCAGCCCGCGGTAAATGCGGTGATGACCAGAAGCAGAGTTAAGAGGCTTCGTTTCACAGTGTGCGCGAGGAATCGCCTAACGACCCCAAGCTCAGCGACGGCGGAGCGTGGCGCGGCGCGTGCCCAACCGTGGCACGAACGACAGACGCCCAAATGTAGCTGACGCTCCGCTCGCAGAAAGCACGCGCCGTGACACGCGGAGCCGTTCGCTGCAGCGCATGGTTAGGCGACGTTCGGTTCAAAATGGATCATCCTTTCCGCCTGCCATGAGAATCAGATGTCGAAATGCTTTGGCGAGTTTTTCTGAGTCGAATTTGTCGTCGCATGGAATTGCAATCTTTCTGACTTCGTCTGCGCCCCCACCGCTCTTATCGATGGCGCGGATGGCGAGATTTGGACGCGCCATCTCTAATTGAATGCGGTAGAAGCGTCCTTCGGTCGTGTATTTGATCTCGGGACTCAACGCCGACAGATCGATGAAATATGCGCCTCTTGGATGGATCACGATGAACTTGTTGCTCTTAGTGCCGAAGCGAAGATTCCAGTCATTCTGGAGCAACTTCGTGTTGATGAACTCCAACGTTTGGTCGTAGGACGGTTCCGTAACCTTCGCCGCGAACGGTGGTCGGCCTTCGGGTTCTTCAATCGACGCGAGAAACAACTGAATCGCTTTCAGTCGTTCGACTGCGCGACGCTCGTTTTCAGCCTGATTATCGGCGTTGGCCTTTGCCTCCGATTGCTCCCTTGCATCCTTTGCATCGGATTCGCGGATGCGTCGGACTAGCGTGGCGATGGAGGAGAGAGTTGCTTGGACGCCTTGCTGTGCCTGTTCGATCTGTGCATTGGCTTGGGTTTCGAGGCCATCGGCGCGGGCGCGCGCTTCGCCGGCGCGGGCTTGATTGGAGTTGTCGTTTGGTTTGAGGGGATTTGGCCTATCAGACACGGCGGCGTTCCGGCGGATTCTAGCAATTTCAGGTTCCATTTGTTGCTTGGCCTGCTGTGCTTTGACAAGGGCATCACGTGCGCTAGCAATCTGGCGCGCTGCGTCCGTAACATAGGCGCGGAAGACCGCCTGTTTGTGAGTGAATCGCGAGCAGGCTTGGATAATGGCTGGAATGTTCTTGGCTTCAACTGATTGATCGATTGCTTGGAGTAAAGAGTTTGAAGCGGGTGTTGGGTTTAATGCGGCGGGTCGGTCTGCGCCGGGCAGTGGCTCCAGGCCGGGAACGGCGGGGGTCATTGAGGGTGAAGGCGAAGCGACCTCTTCGGCGATAGTCATCGGCCATCTGGGGTCAGAGAAAAGCTCCGGGCGTGCCTTCTTGGCGGCAGATACCGCCTGTAGAAACTGGGCATTGAGTTTTGAACCTCGTATTCCGATTTCCGGGAACAGGCGGAGAGCTTCCCGTTGCCATTCGTCTGAGGTTGTCTGTGCGATGGCTACGCTCGAGCCGAGTAAAGTGAGGACGAAAAAAAACTTGTTCATAGTGCTATTTGGTTAAGGAGTGATGTGCGAGTCGCCTAACGACCTCAAGCTCAGCGACAGCGGAGTGCGGCGCGGCACCTGCATGGTGGGTGGAAAGGCGGCGGCGGAAGCAGGTGCCGTGACGCACGGAGCTGTTCGCTGCAGCGCATAGGGGTTAGGCGACGTTGGTGAAGTGTGGCGCATGGCGTCAGTCGTTTGGAGTGCTGACGAGTAGTGCGACGAGAGTGGCAACGGCAAGCGTTGCAGAAATGACACCGGGCCGCTCGCACGAGGCGAAGCCACTGAGCGCGGCTGCAATGAGACCAGGAATGTAAAAGAGCGCGGTAAAGTCGTGGTAATAGCCGGAGTAGGTCAGCGCGAGGCAAACCCACGACGCAAGGAGGAACAGTGCTGCGCCCCAACCGACGATCCTCGGTCCCGATGCTGTGCCGCGAGCGACTGGCTCTGCAATAACTGGCGGTTCCGAGGAGTTCATTTCACGGGAGACGTGGCAAGTCGCCTAACGACCCCAAGCTCAGCGACTGCGGAGCGCGGCGCAGCCTGTGCGGAAAGGTGGCTGTGGGCGAGCGCAGCGAGGCGGCAGGAGCACAGGCTGTGACGCCCGGAGCAGTTCGCTGCAGCGCATGGTTAGGCGTATTCTTGGGTTCAGTGAAGGCGTGAAATAAGAGGTCTGGAAGATGTGACCACGGAGGAAGCGTCCGAAATCCAACGTGTGGAGAGATAAAAGCAGCAACACGCATTGTGCTAAGCGGAGGCATGAGAGTGCGCTCTGGAAAAGACAATGGTTACAGGCGCGGCGCATGGCCGACCGTCGGTAGTGGGATAGGTTGTAGGCAGAGCGAGCGTAGTCACAGACCATCCTTCAGCAATGTGTTGGTTCAGCAATGCTTCCAAATCCGTGAGAATTTCGCGGTCGCCTACAAAAAAATGATAAGCTGGTGCGCCATTGCGTCCTGGACGTGCAGCGCCCACAATGACTTTGAACGTGAGTTGCGGGTTTGCGGAGTCCATCGGTTATAGAAGAGATGTGCGGAATACGCCTAACGACCCCAAGCTCAGCGACTGCGGAGGGCGGCGCAGCCTGTGCGGAAAGGTGGCGGGGGGCGAGCGCAGCGAGGCGGCGGGAGCACAGGCTGTGACGCCCGGAGCAGTTCGCTGCAGCGCATGGTTAGGCGTTGCGGTCGAATTCATGAGGTGATGTCATCCATGTTTGTGTCAGTCGCAGCAAGCCTAAGCACTCGCTCTCGTCGCTCAAATAACGGCATCGCAACATTGAATCGTCTGAGGTGCGCGGTTGTGTGATCGACTCGCGTGAAAGAAAACGCAAGCCTCTGTTCCGTGTTCGCCGCGGCGGATCGAAGCCAGAAGACGACGAGTGATCGTTGAATGTCTTCCGGTTGAGAGTTGAGTTTCGTGAGGAACAAAACGCCTTTCGGATGGTGTGACAGCTCGTTCTGAACGGATTGTGCCCAGCCTCGGTAGTCGCCGTCAAAGTGCTCGCAATCTCTGAGGCAGAGGTTTCCGGTGATCTCAGTGAGGAGCCGAATACAGGTATCAGGTAAGTCACCCTCATGTGGAATCATGAGAAACTGCTCGTCTCGCCGGTAAGGCTGGTCCATCCACTCTCGCAGCGTCTGCGTTGTCTCGCTAGTTTGTGAATCCATGTGATCGAAGCGTTGGAATAAGCGTAGCAACGCCTAACATCTTAGTCGGCCGCAACGGGGCGGCGTAGCATGGATGGGCATGGCTGATCCTCACCTGGTTCCATCTCCCCTGGCAAGCAGGAACCTCGGGGTTTGGGTGGATTCCTCGTTTTGGCCGTGGCCTGAGGGAGGTGAGGATGGGGTTTGGCCTCAACCGGTTCTCCAGCATTTTTATTGCCCCCCGGACGGGGGTGTAGCAACATCGCCACGTGGCTCAATTTTCTGCTGTCCCTCTTGCCCCCCGGCTTCTCGACCAGGCCCGAGAGGCCACCCGCCTGCGGCACTACTCGATCCGCACCGCTTGTCCCGGGCCCCGGGGACGCTGCCGCTGCTACAACAGAGGCGATTCCCGGTTAGGTTGGCGCCATGACGGTCACACCTTGGGATACCCGCCCAAAAACTCCCGTCGCAAGAACCCCGCCACCGCCCGCCCGAGCATTGCGCTCCCCTCGGGGAGGTAGTGCACTCCATCGTCGGTTTGAATCCGGTCGAGCCCGGCCTCGGCTGCCACCTGATGCAAATCGTTCACCGGCACCCCCAGGTCCGCACAAACCTCTCGCGCCGCCTCGTTGTAAGTCCGAACATCGCACTCAAACCGGTCGAAGTCATTCCACCTGGCGTGGGCGCGGTGATGATTCTCCTCGCGCACCGGAGTCGTGAGCGCCCAGGCCACCGCCGCACCGAACACATCGCGTGCGGTGGTCAGAATCGTCCGCACGTTGCGTCGGTAAAAGTCGACCGGCACCAGCAACTCGCGCCCGCCGTACCATAGGGTGCGGATATCGTGCAGGCCCGCGTTGACATGCAGGATCTGCGGCTTGCGGTGCCCGACCCAGGCGTGGAGATGCAGGAGGACGTTGACCGTGTGCCCGCCGTTAACTTCCGGACTCCACACGTCGGCCACGCCCGCGAGTTCGGCACGGACGGTTTCCTGGTACCCCATTCGAATCGAGTCACCGATCAAGACAATCTGTTTCATTTGTGGCAAACATCCTGAACCGCAGATGACCACGAATGCACGCGGATAAACCCACCCTCGCCCCGGCCCCCGCCCCCGCTTGCGAGTGCGATTCGAAGCGGTTGATCCATCTGTTACAGCCGCGCAGGCTCAGCCCGGTGCGCGACGCTTCTGCGCGGGGCGTTCTTGGAGTGCGGCGTGAAAGAGCGCCGCTTTGGATTGCACCCGAAGCGCAATTCACACGCTGCGCTCGGAATCGTCAGCGCAGGTGGACCCCATCGCACAGAAACTGAACGTTAAAGCCGGCCCCTGATGGTCAGTTCTTCGGTGATACAAATCTCGTGGAGTCTCCAGATTGCCCATTTCAAGCCGACGCGCCCCCAAAGTTCCATGAAGCGGGGAAATCGGCCCTCGCCTCCGTCGTTTACTCCTCGAAATAGGCAAGCCAATGGCTCTTTTGAAAGGCGGTCTTCAGCTCGTCGTAATTCCCGAGCATCTCCCGGAGCGGTCGGGGATTGAGGTTGCGCAGGGACGTGCTCACCGGGGCCGGCGCAACCTCTAGAAACCTGAACACCCGGTCGAGTTCGACCTGCGGGTTGCGCTCGATGTCTTCGTAGTAGAGCGGGATGACCCGGCTCCGTCGGAGCAGATAGTCATGTTCCCTTTCCATGATGGCCGTTCGCTCGAAAAATCGTTGAAGCTGCACGACTCTCGGGTTCGCGGCGGTTGCGGACACCTCCTCGGGCGGTTCGGCGAAGGCCGTGTACACGCCGGTCAGATGGGCCACCTGCCGGCTCGCGAACGTGCGCAGGGGATTCAGCCGTTTCAGATGGAGGATTCGCAGGTCAGCTCCGGCCTCGATCCAATCGCGCACCGCGCGCAGCCGACCTTTCCATGCATGCTCGTAAAGCAGTTTGAATCCCCGAACGTCCCGCCCCTTTTCGCCCGGGGCACCGAACACGAAGGTCTCGAGAAAACCGACTGGATCCGCGTTGCGCCGCGCCGCCCACCCGCCGGCCTCGTCCCCGGCCCCTGGCGGCAGGGCATCCCGCGGGACGGAGCTTCCCCACGACAACTCGTCCTCCCCGGCGCAAATCTCGCCGAAGGCCACCACCCTTTCGTGGTGGTTAAGGTAGCTCGCGAGCAGGTTCGTCCCCGTACGATGCTGGCCGATCACTACGAAGCGGGTCAGGGCAGCCATAGGGTAGGCGTGGAGCTTCGGGTCGGTCGGGATCGGTGAGGATCAGAAATCACGCGGCACCACCCCGAGAAACCGGCCGAATCGCACATACCTATTGTATCTCCAGCGCAGGAGGGAGGCATATCGCTCATCGGCTTTCCGGTCCCGCTCCCGCCGCTTATCCCGCTCGGCCCAATGCTTGCCGCGAAGCTCCTCGATCTTCTCACTCGCCCACTCGGGAAGCAATCCCGTCGCACCTGTCGAGGCCGCACGACGTCCATCCGGCGCTCCAAACTGATTGCGCAGCAGCCGCCGCAACCATGGGTCCATCCCCTCGGTGAACGCCTCGAACACAGCGAGATGACGCAGATAAGGATCGGCATTCCGCGAGAAGCTGCCCGGGCGCAAACAATACGAGAAGAGCATCTCGGGCGTGCAATCGAGTCGGAACCCGCGCCGGACCAACCGGATCAGAAACGCCCGATCTTCGGAGCCGTCCTGGCGGGATCGATGGAACCCACCCACGGCCTCAAACGCCTCCCGCCGCACGAGCATGTTCGCGTCGCCGAGGGTGTTGTGGAAGATTGCCGCCTCGAGACAGCCGCCGGGAAACCCCGCCAGCAACCGCAGATCGCGAGGGTCGGGCGATGCGCCCTCCTCGAACATGTAGAGATAGCAGGTCACGCAATCGAGGCGGGCGTGATGAAGCCGCCGCTCCAGGGTGTCGAGCATGTGCGGGTGCGGAATGTTATCGGCATCCACAAACGCCAGCAACTCGCCCTCCGCCGCCGCCGCCGCAAAATTCCGGGTGGCCGAAATCCCCTCGTTCGGCTTCCGCAAGAAGCGCCAGTTCCGCTGTGCGCCATACCGTGCCTCCATCGCGTCGAATACCGCGATCGATTCGGCATCGCTCGACCCGTCATCCACCACGATCAACTCAATCTTCCCGCTGTATGCCTGGCGGTGGAGCGCTTCCAGACACGCGGGCAGATACCGTCCCATGTTGTAATACGGCAGGCAGACACTGATCCGCGACCGGGGCCGGACCCAATCGATCACGGTCTCGGTCCGGCGCGGGAGCCGCTCGATCCCGGCCACAAAGTCGAGTCGGAGCTGCTCCGCCTTTTCCATGGGACACGCCAGTCGCACCTCGGGGAGCCCCTCCCGCCACACCTCCCTCAACTTCGCATCGAGACCCTGCTCCGAACCCGGAAACACCGCTGCGCGCCCGTCGAGCATCTCGGCGGTGCCGGGGTCGTCGGAACACAGGACATTCAGGCCGCGCACCACCGCCTCGAGCACCGCGTTGGGATAGCTGTCGAGCCGGGTCGGATAGATGAACACGGCCCGGGGATGCGCCTCGATGAACTCCATCGCCCCGGCCTGCGTCAAGGTCGTATGCACATCGAGCGTCACCCACTCGGGAAGGCTCTCCGCCCAATGGCTGATCAGGGTCTCGGATGGCACCCCGAACACGACGCCGGGTTTCCCCACGATGCTGACCCTCAACTGCCGGCACCCCCCGGGCGGAGACTCGCAGAACCGGGAAATGGCGTTCGTGAAAATGTCGAGCCCCTTGCGCGTCTCGAGTCGGGCCAGGAAGACCAGATGCCCGGGGTCGATCGCCGGTTGGGCAACCCCTTTCTTCCAAGGGGTCCAGGTCGGCAGCCAACGGGTGTCATCCGGCAGCGCCCAGCCGATCTCGCGCACCCAGCGCAACAACTCGCGCGACGGGCAGACCACCCCATCGGAATGCTCCGCCGCATACTGCTCCATGTGCTCGACGATCAGATCGTTCGGACGCCCGGTCGGCGCGCGATGATTTCCCTCCTCGACCCAGATCCGGGGGCTGTTGAGGACGTTGACCAAATGAGAGTTCCGGAACCCCGACCCCAGGCGCTTCGCCTGGACGACGCTGAACCCGACCGCCTGATACTGCATCGAATGGATCACGTCGCACGGATGCTCGAGCAGCCAGAGCATGCACCGGTGCGACATGCGCAACTGGCCCGGATGCAGCTTCTCGATCCCCGCGGGACTCGGCAAATCCTCCTCACAAATCAGTTCGGCCCCACATTCGCTCCGGACCCGCTCGCGAAGCGCTTCCAAACCCTCACCCCTGGGAGCCAGACAGAGCAACACCGTCTCCCGACCCGCCACCCTCGCGAGGAAACGGGCGAGATGCGTGGCGTTGGTCGCCACCCCGCTGGTGCCCACGTCAAATGCGATCTCAGGAGTGACAACGCAATGACGCATGAAACCCAATAATAGCTAACGACGCCCCGTGATCTGTCCAGCCCGCATATCCCACAAGCCATCCGCTGCGACTTGCGGGAGCTGGGCGTCAGATTCGGATCAGGCCTCCCGCGCCTCGCCATCGCGCATGGCTCATTCGACGTTGGACGTTCGCGGTGGGTTGTTGGATGTTTAAGTTTTCGCCATGTCTCTCATCGTCGGCATCGATCTCGGCACCACGAATTCCCTCATCGGGGCGATGGACGCGGGTTTCCCCGTCCTGATCGCGGGTGCCGACGGCTCGCGCCTCACCCCGTCCGCCGTGCATTTTCCCGTGACCGGCAAACCGCTCGTCGGGGCGCCCGCCCGCCGGATGGCGGTGATCCAACCGGAGCGCACGGTGTTGTCCGTGAAGCGGTTCATGGGACGCCGGTTCGGCGACCTCACTGCGCACGAGCACGAATCCCCCTGCCGGCTCGGTCCCGCCGCGAACGGTGACATCGAGCTCGCGTTCGCCGATGGCGGCGGAAACACCTCCACCGTTTCGCCGGAGCTTGTCTCCGCCCATATCCTCGGGAAACTCAAGGCCGACGCGGAACGCTCCCTCGGCCAGCCGGTGACACGCGCCGTGATCACCGTGCCCGCCTATTTCAACGATGCCCAGCGGACCGCCACGAAACGCGCGGGCGAGCTGGCCGGGCTGACCGTCGAACGGATCGTGAGCGAACCGACCGCCGCGGCGCTCGCTTACGGACTGGACAAGCTCGGCGACCGCAGCCGGGTGGCGGTGTTCGATCTCGGCGGCGGAACCTTCGATCTCTCGATCCTCGAGCTCGACCGCGGCGTATTCCAAGTGATCGCCACCCATGGCGACACGCGGCTCGGCGGGGACGACATCGACCGCGCGTTGACCGCGTTCCTGATCGCCCGCCTCGAAATTGACCAGGCCGATCCCCACATCCTCGCCCGGATCACCGAAGCCGCCATCGCCGCCAAACACGCCCTCTCGGACGCTGACGAGACCCGGATCGATCTGCCGTTCCTGACGGGGCCCCTGACGCATTCGCTCACGCTGAGGCGCTCCGAGCTCGAACACATCGCAACCCCGATCATCGACCGGACCCGCGCACACTGCCTGCAGGCCCTGCACGACGCGAAGGTGGAGGCGGCCTCTCTCAACGCCATCATCCTGGTCGGCGGGTCCACCCGGATGCCGCTGGTCCGCCGGCGCGTTGCCGAGTGGTTCGGACGCGAGCCCGACCTGACCCAGCACCCGGACGAGGCGGTCGCGCTCGGTGCCACCCTGCAGGCAGGCGTGCTTTCGGGGGTGGTGCGGAACGTGACGCTGCTCGACGTCACGCCCTTGTCGCTCGGGATCGAAACATTCGGCGGGCTCATGAATGTCATCATCCCGCGCAACACCACCATTCCCTGCAAGGCGGGCGAGATGTTCACCAACGCCGTGACCGGCCAGACCGCCATGCGGATCACCGCTTTGCAAGGCGAGCGTGAAATGGCGCGCGACAATTGGAAACTCGGCGAGTTCGCGCTCGGCTTCG
>Ga0163144_10027819_pt1 | contig 10930 bp, 8 predicted proteins | sample OliLak19BULKMAT1_FD_123175 | JGI IMG/M metagenome (GOLD analysis project Ga0163144, IMG submission 123175) | Freshwater microbial mat bacterial communities from Lake Vanda, McMurdo Dry Valleys, Antarctica - Oligotrophic Lake LV.19.BULKMAT1 | ecosystem: Environmental > Aquatic > Freshwater > Lake... | reverse complement strand
GTGAGGAAAACCCGGTCGCCCCAGACAATGGGGGAAGACCAGGATTCCCCGGGGACCTCGGTTTTCCAGGCGACATTTTCTGTGGCGGACCATTTGAGCGGCAAGTTTTTTTCGACCGAAAGTCCCTGGGCAGTCGGCCCACGGAATTGTGGCCAGTTTTCAGCCGTCAAATGGTCGCAGTTCAGGATGGCAAGCGCCGCAGTGGCGAGGATTTGAATTGTTTTCATGAAGGATGGATTAAAAAGATATATTGCTCCTCAATTTTATCAATGGTTGGAGTTTAGTTTAGAGCCTGTTTTTAAAATGAAAAGAGCTCTGCGAAAGCAACGATGCGGATCGGCGCTGTGTCGCCCTCGACCAGCCGCAGGTGGCAATTGTCGGGACTGTGGAAGGCTCCGGACGTACAGGTTTTGCCATGTGCTGCGGTTCACAGAACCGCGATCCGTTCCTAAGGATCGATACGGAATTGAACCTTCGCGGCTTCGTGTCTTCGTGAAATGTCCCGCTTCATCCGCATCGCCCGGTTCTTCGCTCAAGTTCATTCCAAACCGGCGCGCACGGAGTGACGCGCCCTACCGCAGAACTATTTCTCCAAGGCCGCAGAGGTTGTCAAATAACGGGTTTGCGGAAGTTTTTGAATGTTCAGGTCTGGCAATGTGCTGCGGTTCACAGAACCGCGTGCCGCCTGGAAAGCGCGCCTGGGCTTTTACGCGGGATCATTCCACTCAAGGCCTCCGGGCAAGGCGAAGCCTGCATATTCGATGTGCAAAACACGGCGGTGTCCTAGCCTTGCAGAACGGCTGGAGGCATGGAGCAACAGGGGACGCATGAGGAGCGCATCGCCTGCTGTCATGGCACAAATATATTCCTGGTTTTCCTGGCGAAAGGTTTGGATAGCCCCGGCTAAGAGGCGTCCCCGGCGGTGTGAGCCGGGCAACAGGCGTAAAGCACCGTTGGATTCATCGGCATCATCCAGGTGCAGTCGGATGGTCAGCATTTCCTGCAGGAATTCGATTGGGGGTTGCACGTGCGGAATGCCATCTTTCTCGCTCCATGGACCGAAGCCGGGAACTTCTGCGAGGGAGCGGACGGCGATCGTCAAATCCTGATGCCATGGAACCAACCAGTTGGTTTCGGAGTTTTTATCGAAATAAATCGCGCGCACTGGAAACGGTTCAGAACGCATGTGTGGACGGAGCAGCTCAAGGATCGTGCCTGAACGAGCCAAGTTCGCCACGGCAGGAAGCGAAAGCAGGCCGCGACGTCCGGCGCCTGACACGGGGCCGAGAACTTCAAGCAATGCCTTCTGCTGATCGGCGGCAAGAACATCAGGAATGACTGAAAAGCCAAGACATTCCATTTCGTGGGTGAGCGAGTTTCCCCCGAAAAAGTTGCGTTGATCTGTAATCATTTTTGAATCTTCTCCGATTCCATTACAACTTCCGATCAGGGCGTCACGAGATTGAACCAGAACTCGAATGAATCCATTAATCCGAGCAGTTCAACCAGCACCAGGCTGTTCCCTTCCAGCCTTAAATCACCGGAGGCAATCAGTTGGGCGGCAGCCTTCTGTCCCAGGAAACCCTCAGCAGATCGTTTGATAACTGGACGAAAGATTGAATGCGAGATCTGGTTTTCTGGTTGCCTTGTAAATCCCAAGCCTAACCCCAAAACAACCGTCCTGCCCCACGACCGTGCTTTTCCCTCCCGGTCGCTGGATGGTTTCAGGTTCGTCCAGAAAGGTGTGGGTATGGCCTCCAAGTATCAGGTCTATTCCATCGACCTCGGCAGCCAGGACACGGTCGGAGACTTTTTCATCGCCATATTTGTAGCCCAGATGCGAAAGGCAAATGATGAGATCTGCGCCCTGACGCTTAAGGTCGGCCACCACGGTGCGGGCCGTTTCAATCGGATCCACCCAGGTGAAAGGTTCGTGCAATTTTGCGGGAACAAGTTTTTGAAAATTTATGCCCAGCCCGAAAACACCGATTTTCCAGCCAGATTTTCTAAAAACCTTGAAAGTTTGGATCCGAGCCGCAATGGCGCTCCGATTCGTTGCGTAATTGCTGCTCAGGATCGGAAAGTTCGCGAACCGCAGGGCTTTGTCCAAGCCCTCCACTCCGAGATCGAAATCATGGTTTCCCAAAGTGGTGGCGTCGTAACCGAGCAGGCTCATGACTTTGATCTCGGGTTCGCCGCTGAACATGTTGAAAAAAGGTGTTCCCTGAAAAAAATCACCGCTGTCCAGCAGAAGCATGTTCGGATGTTTTCGGCGCATGGCCCGGATGAAATGAGCCCTGCGTGCCGCTCCGCCGAGGCCGCCATATTGCGAGTCGGAGTCAGGAAATGGTTTAAGCCTGGAATGGGTGTCGTTGGTGTGAAGGATGTAGAGCGAATCATCCTTTTGCACCGGTGCAGCCACGATTTGTGGAAGTCCCCAGCAACCGGCCGCCACCGCAACCAGCGAACGTGCCACAAAATGTCTTCTGGTTAGCATGGTCATGGAGGCGAAACTGCTTTAATCCGGCCATCTATGGAAGCCGTCAAAGGTTTGAATTTTAGTTCCAGGATTTTTTCGATGATCAGATCGCGCAAAAGGACGCCGCTCTTTTTTGAACGGTCAAAAGCCTCAGGGCCGAAAAGTCCGTTGTTCCCCTGCGCCAGGTAATCGGTGGTGATCACTTGGTAATTTTTCTGCGGATCCAGCGGATGAAGTCCGACCTTTATTTCGGACGGTTTTCGATCCGAAGTGAATTCCATGGAAAGGCCGGATACCGGCTGTCCCCCGGCTGAGGCGATTTTTTCCGCCACCTGCAACAGCTCACGACCCGAAAGGGAGACCATTACCAGGGCGTTCTCGAACGGCATCAGCTCAAAAACTGTTCCCCTGGAGATGGCTCCTTTGGAAATTGGGACCCGGAACCCGCCGTTGTTCAGGACGCAGATATCGGCGGCCATACCAAAAAGTTTGGCGGAAGATTCCCTGACCATGTCGGCGATGAGGTTTCCGAGACTGCCTTCCGGTTGACCCTTCCGGATATCTTCCGGGGCATGTCCGATGACTTCGTTTAAATGCTCCAGTTTTTTTTCATAAGGCTGGAGCAGCTGGGCCACCGCAGAGTCTTCGATCGAACCTTTCTCAATGATCTGAAAGCGCGAGTGGAGTGCCGCAGGCGCTTTGGGAGTCTGAGAGCTCCGGCATCCCGTGCCGATGAGCAATACGAGAATGGAGAGAAAAAAGCGCACGGTGAGGAGATTATGCGGATCAATTTCAGAGTCGAGGTTTCAAATTTCAGCTCATGGTGTTTTGCTTTTTATTTCCCAGGGCTGCATCAAGCTTGCCTCCTCGCTCCGTGAGGAACGAGCGGGGAGAGGATCGAGGAGAGGGGTACCAACAAGAACGGGATTCCTCTCCCCAACCCTCTCCTTCATCCAATGAAGGAGAGGGAGAAAAACCGAGATTGATGCAGCCCTGTTTATTTCCCAGCTTGCAAATTTAGAACAAATGTTTAGACCTTACTCCGCCCGAAGTTACGGAGTTCTCAAGCCTCACTGATCGCTCCAGGGGTTGTTCATGATTTCAAGAATCACCTCGGTCTTTGACCGTCTTCATGAGCTGTTGGTGAATCAATAAAATTATTTTCGCGGAATGTCCAAGGATTTTGACATCCATTCCCGGAGAAAAAGAAGGAGTTTACATTGAAAACAGCGACTAGATGGCTTTTTTTAACCGCCGTCATCACGGCACAGATATTGTTCCGTCAGACCGCCGCCGCCCAGCATGGTCATGGAAATCCCACCAATTCTCCAAGTGCGGTTACTTGCGAGCCGGTCACAGGTTTGGCGCAATTTGTCGATGCCCTTCCGATTCCGGCGATAGCTGTTCCAGCTCGGACAAACTCCAACTACCCGCTGCTTCCGGGCGTGGCGCTTCCTGAGTACGACATGCCGATGTTAAGCCTGCAGCACAAGTTCCACCGCGATCTGCCTCCTGTGGAGGTCTGGGGTTACACCGGGACTTATCCAGGTCCGACCTTTGAAGTCCAGACCAACGCTCCGATCCTCGTGAACTGGATCAATCAACTGCCGGCAACCTACCCATCCTGGCTGGCTCCGGACACCAATATTCACGGGGTGCCGGACTTGTCCGTGCGGACTGTCGTCCATTTGCATGGAGGTGCCACCCGCCCTCAGTTTGACGGATATCCTACCAACTGGTTTCGCACCGGCACCACAAACATGTATCTTTACGAAAACATTGATTTTACGGCGGATGGGGAAACCCTTTGGTATCACGATCATGCGATCGGGGCGACAGCGAACAATGTATATTCCGGTTTGGAAGGGTTTTATCTCCTGCGAAACTCCAATTTCGAAAACAACCTGAACATTCCCACGGGCGCTTACGAGATCCCTCTAGTGTTCCAGGACCGGGATGTGCAGACCAATTGTGCCCCGGCAACCATGATGTTTAACGGCCTGCCTCCCTGGCACAACCTGGCGGTGGTGAATGGTAAAGTGACGCCCTACCTCGAAGTGGAACCTCGAAAATACCGATTTCGCATTTTGAACGGCTCCAATTTCAGGGCTTTCGGCCTGCAATTTGCCCCTACCAACGGTCAATCCCTGAATTGGAATATCATCGGAACTGAAAATGGTTTCGTGCAATCAACTGTAACAACGAAAACTTTGTTGATGATGTCGGCTGAACGCATGGACGTCATCGTTGATTTCACCAAATTTACCAATAACAACATCACTCTGATCAATTCCATCGGCAACGCCAACGTCCCTTTTGCCCCGTTCATCACCAATATCATGCAATTCAGGGTCACACTACCGCTGAGTTCGCCGGACACGAACCAGATTCCCGGGACCATTGTCACAAACTGGGTTCAGACATCCAACATGGTCAGCGAAGCCACAGTGAATCGCGAAGTGACCCTTGACCTCTGTTTCCCAGATGACACTGGAACGAACTGCGTCTGGCTTGGTGGGCCTTTTGCCACCGACCCGCACGTCAACGCCTTGCTCAATCTTTCTTATTTCGAAGATCCGATCACCGACTTCCCTCACGCAGGTGACACCGAGATCTGGCATTTGATCAACCTGACTTCAGAGGCGCATCCGATTCACGTGCATTTGCTCGATTTTCGAGTGGTTGACCGTGTCCGGTTCGGCGGATTTAATGCAGCCGGAAATCTGGCTTATCCTCCGACCATGGTGACGAATTACATCAACGACCGCCGCAACGGCGTTTTGCAACCGCTATCGTATTATCTCAGCACCAACTCCAGCGACATGCAGAGTGTGAAAGCATTTGAAGCAGGGCCCAAGGATACAGTTCACGCCGCACCGTTTGGTGTCACTCGCATTGTGATGACCTGGCCGGATGACTCCAGATTTTACGGCCAGGGCGAGTCATCCGATACGCATGGAAGATATATTTACCACTGCCATATCCTGGATCATGAAGACAACGACATGATGCGGCCGATGCAGCTCCTGCCTCCACGTCCGCCTCTGCAGGCGCTTTTTCATCAGGATGGAGCGAACGGAAACAAGTTGAAGCTTCGGGTGAAAACCAAATCCAGCGAAAAGTATCGCATTCTTAGTTCCACAGCGATCGATCCGTTTGTCTGGACCCCGCTTGCCATAGACGAAATTCAGGGCACGGGACAGTTGATCGACGTGGTGCCTCCAGCGAACCCGGAACCTGTTCGCTTTTACAAGGTGGAACCATCAGCCAAGCCTTGACCGGCGCAGCCAGGCACGGAGTTTAGCCTGACATTGTTTGTTTTTTTGTATAACTGGGGCAGGGGAGACTGCCCCGGTCTGCCATCTTCAGATTCGCTTGCGGCCTGTCGTGCGCACTTTTTGAAGGATGGCGGTATGCGTTTGAAATCGACCTCAACCTTAACTCACATCAGCCATGTTAGAAACGACCATGCCAGGCGCATTCGCTCTGACTCCTTTGGTGGAGCCTCAGTCGATTGCAAATCCAGTTCCGCCCGCAAGCTTTAATGCTGTCATCGCTTACCTTTTAGGAAAGTGTTGCGCGTTGAGCTACATGCAATACGCCGCCAACAATCTGACTCTCACTTCTGACCAGCTGGCCACGTTGGGATCGGAATATACTTTCGCGCAGATCGGCAATGGAATATCGGTTTCTGAATCGATTGGTGTCGGCACCGTGGTCGGTGAAGCCGGGTATTACAGGACTGTTCCGGTTGGATTCGCTTTAAAAGCGACTCCCGCGTCCGGAGGTCAAGCGATCAACATCATCGTGTTGCGCGGAACCCAGGCCTATGCCGAATGGATTGATGATCTTTCTGCGGTACCAACTTCGTTTCATGTGGGGACCAACAACGGAAACTACTATTCGCATCTGAAAATTGCCCCTCTTGGTCAGGTGCATGGCGGATTTTACAATCTCTACAACCAGGGAACCAATGGCACGTCACCCGTGACTGAGCAACACTTATCCGGTGTGACCTACAGTCGTCCGACAGGCTCCATTGCCAGTCAGATTGATGTTTTGATGGGCCAACTCGACCCTTCGCTGCCCATGTATGTCACCGGACACAGTCTAGGCGCGGCTCTCGCCATTATTTGCTCCATGGATATTGGGACAAATTATCCTACCCGGTATGCCGCAGGGCAGCTGGCCATGTACAACCTCGCCGGCCCGCGTGTGGCGGCGGGCATCTCTGCTCTCGGCCTGGGAACGAACACATCGGATTTCATCAATGCTTATGGCGCGGCCGTCAATCAGACTTTTTTGATCATCCACAGTGCTGATCTGGTTCCGATTCTGCCACCTGCTTCCATCAACCTTGGTTCCGATCTTGGATTGTCCTTTGCGCATGTAAGCACCAATGTGATCAGCTTCCTGGCTCAAACTGGAGACATCGGCGGTAATCACAGTTGTGCGGGGACTTATGTTCCCTACCTCCAACAACTGGCCGGAGGATTTCAAACTTCATGAACCTGTTTGAGACCGAGGCAGCCTCGTTGTTGAAGTCTTTCAGGCGAGGCTCGGCCAGGGCTTTGCTGCGGTTTAAGAAAGCAAAACTCAGGTCCGAAAACTCGGGAAAGGCAGGCATCCGCAAAATGGATCTGACGGATGCCCGACAGGTCGTTGCGGGAGAGCTCGGGTTCAAGGACTTATCCGAGCTTGCCCGGTTTGTCGAATCAATGAAGAGCGAGGAAGACCTGACAGAAGCGCTTTTGCATCGGGCTTTTCAACTTCAGAATGACTCATTCCTCCGCTCGATTCTTGAGAAATATCCCGATCTCAAATCTCGTGTGAATGAAACGGTTCCGGGCTGTCATGGGCCGGCAATCCTGATGGCGCGGACGATTGAAATGGTCGATCTTTTGCTCGAGTTCGGCGCAGACTTGGATGCTAAAAGTGATTGGTGGGCCGGTGGATTTGGATTGCTGCACAGCGCGCCTCGCAAGGTGGCTTTGCACGCCATCAAACGCGGGGCGGTTGTGGATGTTCATGCGGCGGCGCGGCTGGGACTTTTTAATCGGCTTAAATCGCTGATCAAAAGGGATCCCGGCTTGATTCATGCCCGTGGAGGAGATGGACAAACACCATTGCACTTTGCCAGCAATCTTAAGATCGCCCTTTTCCTTGTGGATCAGGGAGCAGATTTGAATGCGCGAGACATGGATCACGAATCCACGCCAGTCCAGTACATGATCAAGGACCGCCAGGATATCGCTCGTTTTCTGGTAAAGTCGGGTTGTGAGACAGATATTTTTCTCGCAGCGGCATTGGGTGATCTAAAACTTTTGAAAGTGCATCTGGAAAAGAATCCGGATTCAATTCGGATGCGTGTCAGCGGGGAACATTTTCCCATGATCGGTAGAAAATCGGGGGGAACGATCTATCAATGGATGCTGGGCTGGCATGTTTCCCCGCACCAGGTGGCCAGGAATTTCGGTCATCCTCAGATTCTTCAATATTTACTCAAGAAAAGCCCGCCCTGCGTGGCTTTGACCAATGCCTGCTGGTTGCACGACGGTGCCGGGGCGCGAAAAATTCTCAGGCGAAATCCCCGTATTGTTGATGCTTTTCAGGAAGAGGATGTGCGACAGATTGTTCATGCCGCGCGGAATAATGATCTCCAAGCAGTAGCTCTGATGCTCGAAATGGGCTGGCCGCTGGTTGCTTTGGGGCAGCACGGAGGAACCCCCCTCCATTGGGCCGCATGGCATGGAAACGTTGTAATGGTAAAACTTTTTCTGCGAGATCTGGAGCCGCTCGAGATGAAGGACAAGGATTTCCAGGCAACTCCCATCGGCTGGGCGGTTCACGCTTCAGAACACGGATGGCATTCGAAAGGGGCGGACTATCCCACAACTGTGCGGCTGCTTTTTGAAGCAGGGGCCAAACTTCCTGAACATTCAAGTGGGACTGCGGAAGTCATATCGACCCTTTCTGAACTCGGACTGAAGTAGTGTCCTGGCGGGGACATTATTTCAAACGTCACTACGTGACGAAACACATTCTTCTTGTCCATTCCGTGGGCTAAAGCGCCACGGCTACTTTCATTCCATCGCTACGCGATTCCCGAGACTGCCCTTCTGACCGGATCGGTATCTTGTCTTTCGATGTCCAGAAAATGTCCAAACTCCAGTGTTCACGGAGTGAACTGAAATGCCTGCGGCATTCACGAGATCAGTTTTTTCGACGACCGCTTTTTTCCGTAAGAGACTTTTTTCTGTGGTGTCGTGCCTGTTGGCTGGGCCTCCTGACCGAGGGTTCTTTTAACCTCCTTGATCTGGTCCCTCAGGTGTGCGGCCTTTTCGAATTCCAGATTGTTGGCTGCCGTGACCATCTCCTCCTCCAGTTGGCGGAGGGTTTCCACCAGATCAAAGTTTCCGACCGCGTCATGAATGGACTGGGCGCTCTTATGGTTTGCCTTCAACGGTCCAAGGCTTTCTTCCACCGCCCGCGAAACGCTTCGGGGCGTGATGTTGTGGAGTGTGTTGTATTCCAACTGCCTGGCCCGGCGATATTCTGAAACTGCCAGAAATTTTTGGATGCTCTGTGTCCGGACATCGGCGTAAAGGATGACTTCACCATTTAGATGGCGGGCGGCGCGACCAGCCGTCTGAATCAAGCTTGTGGTTGAACGGAGAAAACCCTCTTTATCCGCGTCCAGGATTGCGACCAGGGAGACTTCAGGAAGATCGAGCCCTTCGCGCAACAAATTGATCCCTATCAGCACGTCAAATTCACCCTGACGCAATGCTCGGAGAATCTCCACCCGTTCAATCGCGTCGATTTCGCTGTGCAAATACCGTACGTTCACACCTATGTCGCGCATGTAGTCGGCCAGTTCCTCCGCAGTTCTCTTGGTCAGAGTGGTGACCAGGATGCGCTCCTTTTTTTCGATCCGCTTTCGCGCTTCATCCAGGAGATCGTCGATCTGGTTCTTCAACGGTTTGATGGTGATTTTAGGATCGACCAGGCCGGTGGGCCTGACGATCTGCTCGACCACATGACCTTTCGACCAGCCGATCTCCGCCGTGCTCGGCGTGGCGCTCACATAAATCGTCCGTCCCTGGAGTCCTTGAAATTCGGGAAAGTTCAGGGGTCTGTTGTCCAGAGCGCTGGGGAGGCGGAAACCATGCTCCACCAGAACTGTTTTTCGAGAACGATCACCGGCATACATGCCACCGATCTGTGGAATGGTGGCGTGGCTTTCATCGACGATCAGAAGGTAATCTTCAGGAAAAAAATCGAGCAGAGTATGGGGACGGGAGCCTGGCGGCCGACCGCTGATGTGCCTTGAATAGTTTTCGATTCCAGAACAAAACCCCATTTCCTCCATCATTTCCAGGTCGTATTCAGTCCGCATTTTGATCCGTTGCGCTTCCAGCAGCTTGCCTTCCTTTTCGAAAGCGGCGATGCGGTCTCCCAATTCCTCGCGAATGGACAAAATGGCACGTTTGGTTTTGTGGGCCTGGGTTACGAATTGTTTGGCGGGATAAATCGCCAAGCTCTGCAAATCCTGTTCAACCTTTCCAGTCAAAGGATCGAATCGAGAAAGCTTTTCGACCTGTTCACCAAAAAACTCAATGCGAATGCCATCCTCGGCATATGCCGGGCGGAGTTCAACGGTATCTCCGCGCACCCTGAAATGTCCGCGAGCGAATTCATAATCGTTCCGGTTGTAAAGAAGGTCCACCAGCCGGCTCAGGAGCTGGTCCCTGGATATTTCATCGCCGAGGCGGAGAGGAAGAACCATGGCCTGATAATCTTCCTTGCTGCCTATACCATAAATGCAGGAGACGCTGGCGACCACGATGACATCTTTCCGGGAAAAAAGTGAACTCATGGTCGAAAGCCGCATGCGTTCGATATCCTCGTTCACGCTGGAATCTTTTTCGATAAAAGTGTCGGTTCTCGGGATGTAGGCTTCCGGTTGATAATAGTCGAAATAACTGATGAAAAACTCGACGGCATTCTTGGGGAAGAAAGATTTAAATTCGGCGTAAAGCTGTGCCGCCAGAGTTTTGTTGTGAGAGATGACCAGGGTGGGGAGGTCAAAATTCTTGATGACATTGGCGACGGTAAAAGTTTTGCCTGATCCGGTAACCCCGAGCAAAGTCTGGTGCGGAACTGAAGCTAGAAAATTTTCCGTCAATTTCGCGATGGCCTGAGGTTGGTCGCCCGCAGGCTGGTAGTTGGAAACCAGTTCAAACATGACCGGCAACCTAAAAGCCCGACAGTCCGGTGTCAACCGGGGGCAGTTTGCAGGGTGCGACTTTTTCTGTCGGTCAATTTTTTTGCTAATTCCGTCCAGTATATCCAAGCAAAAGTGTAAATGGTGAGGCTGACACCTAAATTCAGGCCACATTTGTAGGAGACGACGTCAGGAGAAAAACAGCCCAAAAAATGGGCGGCAAG
>Ga0163144_10027818_pt1 | contig 10930 bp, 7 predicted proteins | sample OliLak19BULKMAT1_FD_123175 | JGI IMG/M metagenome (GOLD analysis project Ga0163144, IMG submission 123175) | Freshwater microbial mat bacterial communities from Lake Vanda, McMurdo Dry Valleys, Antarctica - Oligotrophic Lake LV.19.BULKMAT1 | ecosystem: Environmental > Aquatic > Freshwater > Lake... | reverse complement strand
GGCCTGCAGCGCCGCCTGGCCCCGCAGGTCGACACCGGCCCAGCGGCTGTCGTCGAGCGTGAATCGGGCACTGCCGCGCAACTGATCCAGCGGCGACGGCGGCAGCGCACCGGGCGCTGCCGAAAGCGCCGGCGGCGGCGCGGGGGGCAGCGCGAGATCGGCCTGCCAGCGGCCGTCGATGCGGTTCGTGCCCCGGCCGCCATCGGCCGCGGGCCACCAGACGCCGGGGTCGAGCCGGCTCAGCTCGCCCTGCGTGCGCAGCGACCAGGTGCCGCCGTCGGAGCGCTCGGCGTGCAGCGTGGCACTGGCACGGCCGCCGCCCCGGCTGCCGCCGCCGGCTTGCAGCGTCGGCACGTCGACGACGATGCTGCCGTCGGCCGGCATGGCGAAGCTGCCCTGGGCTTGCAGCGTCACCGGCGGCAGACTCGCGCGCGGCAGACGGCCCGTCAGCGCAATGCGGGCCTCGCCGCGCAGGCCTGTCGGGGCGGGCGCCGGGGCGACATCGCCGGCCGCGACGGGCGACGACGCCGACCGACCCGGCGGGGACGACGCCGCAGACGACGCCGCAGACGACGCCGCAGACCCCGCCGCCGACCCCGCCAATATCGCCGCCGGTGCAATACCACCGGGCACCGGCAGGCCGTCGATCCTCAAGTCGACGCTGCCGCCCAGCGTCATTGGCGGCGCCCGCGTATCCAGCAGGGCCGGGCGCACGTCCTGCAGGCGCAGTTCCAGGTTCAGGCGCCCGTCCTGCCAGCGGCCGGCGCCGCCCAGCGTGCCCGCCGGCCGGTCACCGGCCAGGTCCACCTGCAGGCGTTCGAAGACCAGCGTGCCGGGCTCGGCCGGCCGCCCCTGCAGCAGGACTGCCAGACTGGCCAGCGGCAGGCGGCCGCCGTCCCAGGGGCCGGGCAGTGCGTTGTCGATGGCGACGTCGAACTGCAGCGTCTCGGGCAAGGATGCCGTCGCGCCGCCCTGCACCAGCCTGGCATGCCCCGACAGCCGCGTCTGCGGCAGCGTGCTGGACAGCGCCGAGAGGTCCAGCGCATTGGCCTGTGCCGCCAGTGCCGGCAGCGGCCAGGGCGCCAGCGGCGTGACAGTGGCCTGCACCTCGGCGGTGGCGCCGCTTTCCAGGCGCAGCCGGGCGTCCACGCCCAGCCGCCGCATGGGCCCCTGGGCCTGCGCCGTGGCCTGCCAGGGCAGCCCGGCACCCGCCGTCGTGGCGACCTCGACGCGGGCCTGCAGCGGCAAGTCCGAGCCTGTGCCCAGCGTGGCGCCACCCTTGAAGCCCAGGCCGTCGCGGCGCAAGCTCAGGTCCTCGATGCGGTGCTCGGCACCGGCGGCTGCGCCCAGGTGCAGGTCCGCAGCGATGTCGCTGATCGGCGGCTGGGCGTCGATCTCGACCGCGCCGATGCGCAGGCCTGGGGCTTGTACTTCGACCGGCAGGCGCAGCGAGTCGGGCAGGCTCAGCGGTGGCGAGGGTTCGGTCGACGGCGTCGTGCGCACCTGCACGCGCCGCGCCGTCAGGCCCTGCAGGCGCAGGCCGAGCCAGGCGCCGTCGTGCGGGCGCCAACGCCAGTCCAGGTCGTCCCAGTGCAGGCCGTCGACGGTGATCTGCATGGCGTCGTTCTGCCACTGCAGTTGCCGCACGCTGAAGTCGCCTCCGCCCGGCCGGCCGGCCACGCCTTCGGCCTGCAGGCCGGGCACCTGACGCAGCAGCCAGGAGAAACCACCGTCGCTGTGCCACAGCCACAGCCCGCCCCCGATGGCAGCCACCACCAGCAGGGCCAGCGCGCCGAGCACGATGCCCATCAGGCGCCTCGCGCCCATTCCGCCCCGACCTCGGCCAGGCGGTGGCGGCGTCGCCGGGGCCGGCACCGGCGCGGGCGGCATGGGGGCGGTGTCGGCGCTCAAAACGCGACCCCCACGGTGAGGTGCAGGCGCAAGCGCCTGGCCTCCTCGCCGTAGGCCAGATCGAGCTTCACCGGCCCCACCGGGCTGCGGTAGCGCACGCCGACGCCGACGCCCACAGCCGGCTTCAGTTGGCGCCAGGTGTCGGCGGCACGCCCGGCGTCGATGAAGACGGCGCCCCACAGTTGCGGGATGCGGGCGAGGATGGGCCGCGCCACTTCGACGCTGGCGGTGAAGAGCACGTCGCCGCCGACCTCGACGCCGTTGACGATGGGCGTCAACGAGCGGAACTGGTAGCCCCGCACCGATCCGTCGCCGCCGGCACGAAAGCGCAAGGCTTCGGGAAGCACCACGCCCGCGCGCGGGAAACCCTGGCCCAGTTCCAGTCGCGCCTGGCCGAACCAGGTGTCGCCGATCGGATAGAAGCCGTCGATGCGGGCATAGACGCGCGTGAAGGGCCCCTTCCCGCCGGGATCGGAGCGCGCCACGCCGGCGGCAACCTGGCCCGTCAGCGCATAGCCCAGGGTGGGCAGCAGCAGGTCGTCCAGGTTTCGCCAGACGCCGTGGAAGTGCATGCCCACGGCATCGGAGCGCTGGCGGCCCAGCGCGCTGCGCGTCTGGGAGTGATCCCACTGCGCGACCAGCAGGCGGTCGATGCGCCGCGTGTCCTGGGCGCGGCCGGCACGCAGCCTGGCGCCAGTGACGGTGTCGGTGTCGGACTCGACGCGCGCCAGGCTGCCGCCGACCAGGTCGCGGTACAGGCCCGGCAAGGTCTGCGTAGTGAGCTCGCCTTCCAGCAGGCGCTCGAGATTGGACAGGCTGATCTTGCTGCCCAGCAGCCAGGGCTTGCCGAAGGGCCGACGGTGGGTGTAGTCCACCGTCATGCGCGGGCCCACGTTGGCGCTGACGCCGACGCCGAAGCTGGCTTCCTGCAGTTTGCGTTCACTCAGGCTCACCAGCACGGCCGTGGCGGCGGGGTCGGCGGGGTCCGGGGCCAGCGCGACAGTGGCGCGGTCGAACAGGTCGGCGCGCTGCAGGCGTTCCTGAATGTCGAGCAGCAGCGACTCGGTGGCCGGCGCACCGGGGTCGAGATCGGCGATGTTGGCCACCGTCGACTCGTCATGCACGCTCAGGCCGCTCACACGCAGCGGGCCGACGCGGAAGAGCGGGCCGCTCAGGGCCACCAGCGTGAGCTTGGCGCGCTGCGTCCTGGCGTCGACGATGGCCACGGTCGAGGCCCATTCGGCGTCGACATAACCCTGCGCCCGCAGACGCGCCAGCGACGTGCCCTTGGCACGCGACCAATCGGCGTCGCGGAAGGCCTGTCCCGACTTCAGCGGCCATTCTTCGCGCCACGTCCTTTCGGTCTTTACGGCGTGCGGCAACGGCGGCGATGCCGCAGAGGCCTCGGCCAGGGGGCCGCGCACTCCGAGATCGACCTGCCCGACCACCGTGCGCGGCCCGGGCTCGACCTCGACGCGAACCACCGGCAGGGCCCCGTCGGTGGCCGTTGGCGTGGCCGTTGGGGTGGGGGCGGACGCGCCGGATGCCGGCGACGAGGCCGCGGTTGCCGGCGCTGCCGTGCCCGCTTGCAGGCGGCGCACGGTGACCTCGGCGTTGTAATAGCCCTCGGTATCGAGCAGCTCGCGCGCCTGGATCGGTGCGGCGGCGATGAGGCGGTCGAGCTCGCCTTCCTGCAGCGGCTCGCCGGCAGCCAGTCGGTTGACGCGCCCCAGGTCGAGGTACGTCGCCAGCAATTTCTCCAGCGGCGCCGGCGCCGCGACTTCGAGCTTCAGCACCGGCGGTGGTGCCGGCGCGCCGACCCCGGGCAGCGAGCTGCATGCCGCCGTCAGCAACCCCAACGCGCCGGCTGCGAGGGCCAGCAGCGGTCGCCGCAGCGCGGGCCTGCAGCGCTGCGCGCACCGAACCGCCATATGGCGCCCCCGCGCCACGGTGACGCCCGCCGCCGCCGTCCCGGCGAGCGCGGTCGATGCGATCGTGGCGGCGGTTATCGTGGTGGCCAGGTCAGCGGTGCACGGGACGCCTTCGAGCACGTTTTTCAGCCGTCGGCGCCGGGTGGCCGCACTCAGCGTGCCGCCGTCAGCCGGGAGCGCAGGTCGGTCTGCGCCAGCAGTTCATCGCGCCACACCCGGTAGCCGCCGTCGCTGGGGTGCAAGCCGTCACGGGCATTGAGTTCCGGGTGCTGGACGAATGGGTCCTGCTCGCGGGATCGGGCCATGTCGACGACGGTGACGTCATGCCGTGCCGCCGCCGTGCGCACGGCGGCATGCATCTCGGCGGCACGGCTGTTCATGAGCGCCGAGACCGGCGGCAGGAAAAACGGCGCATTGCCGACGTTGCCCGGCGGCTGCACCAGCACCTGCCCGCCCGGGGCGAGGCTGGCCCGCGCAGCGGCGAAGCTGCGGTCCAGGTCCTGCGCCAGCGCGGCATTACCGGTGCCGCGAATGACGTCATTGCCGCCAACGCTGATGAGGATCAAGTCCCAGCCCGACGGCACCCGCTGGGCGGCTGCCGCCAGCTGGCCCGGCACGTCGCCGAAACGGGCGCCGTCCCGCGAGAGGTTGTGGATGGCCAGCCGCGGGTAGGCGGCGCCCAGCAGTCCGGCCACGCTGAAACTCGGCGCGCTGGCACCGGTGCCGACGCCCGTGCTGTCGCCGACCACCAAGAGCCGCAAGCTTGAATCGCCGGGCCGTTGTTGGAAAGGTTCACTGGCTTGCGCCAGAGAACGGGCTTCGCTCAGCCGCCAGAAGGTGCAGCCGGTTGCAAGCAGTGTCGCCACGCCCACCGCGGTCAGCAGCAGCCACCAGGGCCGAAGTGCTCTATTCATGCAGACAGTGTCGCTTCGACGCGGATGTTCTTGCGTCGGTGCGCGCGCCGGGAATCTGTCGGAATTGGCCGACATGTCTTGCCGTGCGCTGCCTACAGCCGCGACCGGCTGCGGGACGCACCATCGGCGTCTGATATGGCGTCTGACCTGGCGTCTGATCTCAACGCTGAGGAAGCCACCATGCCGACCAACGAGTCCCCCGAATACTCTGCCACTGGCCCGCATTCGTCGACCGACCATCACGACAAAGATAACGACGACGACGACGACACCGACAGCCCGGCGCGCGCCACCTCGTTCGGCACGTTCAAGCCGGTGGGTCATGTGATGGTGGGACTGCCCTCCCGCGCTGCCTTGCGTGCCCTCAAGTCTGCGCTGAACGAGCCGGGCGTTGCTGGCCAGCCGGCCGACGAACTGACGCCGAGCGAAAGTGTCGACGAGATGCAGGCGCTGATCGACGGGGCCAGCCCGCTGGCGGGCTTCGGCTACGAGATCGCGTTGATGCGCCGCTATCTGGAGCTTTCACGTCAGGGCACGCGCTGGCTCGTCGTGAAGGTCGAAAGCAACGCAGCGGCGCAGCGTGTGGCCGAGTTGGCGAAGGCCCAGGGGGCCACGCTGGCGGCGCACTATGGCCGGCTGACGGTCGAACACCTGATCTGATCGCGGTCGCGCGCAATGACGATTCATTCGCCAGCTCGGCCATGATTTACGACATCGAGCATTCCACCGAATACCGGTTCAATCACCCGGTCGAATTCGGGCTCCACCGTTTGGCCTTTCGGCCCCGCGACGGCCACGACATGCGCGTGCTGGCGACCGGCCTGGACGTGTCGCCACCGGCTCGACGCGTCGATCTCGTGCACGACGTCTATGGCAATTCGGTGGCCCTCATTCACCTCAGCCAGCGCGACAGCAGCCTGCGCATCACCAGTCGCTTCACGGTGGACCACCTCGGTTCGACGGCCTTCGAATTGCCGGCGGCAACCGAGTCGATGTGGATGCCACCGAGCTACAGCGCAGCGGACCGACTGGCATTGACGCCCTTCCTGGTGCCGTCGTTCAAAGACCCCATCCATGCCGTGCGCGCCTGGGCGCAGCCCTTCGCCACCCAGGGCAGCCAGGACGGCGGACCGCGCCAGACCATCGCGCTGATGACGCAGGCCATACGCAGTGGCTTCACCTACACGGTGCGCGAGGAAGAAGGCGTGCAGACGCCGCAGCAGACCCTGGCCTTGCTCAGCGGCGCCTGCCGCGACTTCGCCACCTTGATGATCGACGCCCTGCGCCAACTGGGCATTGCGGCGCGATTCGTGTCGGGCTATCTGTATTCCCCGGCATCGGGGGCCAACCAGGGCGGCGGCGCCACCCATGGCTGGGTGCAGGTGTACCTGCCCGACTGCGGCTGGTTCCCGGTCGACCCCACCAACAACCTGATCGGCGGCAGCGACCTCATCCGCGTCGCATTCGGGCGCGAGGCCTCCGAGGTCGCGCCGCTGTCGGGCGAGTGGTTTGGCGACCCTGGCGACTACGCCGGCATGAGCGTCAACGTGAGCGTCGTCGCACGCGACTGAAGCCTGCCCCCTCAGGGGGCACTCGAGACGATCTTCACCAGCTGGCCGGGCCTCGGCTCGCTGCCGGGGGCAGCCCCGCGGTCGCCATAGGCGCCGTTGAGCAAACGCAGTTGGCGCTCCGCCGCATCGTCCAGCGGCGACTGCTGTGCCAGTTCGGCAAATCCGCCGGCCGGCATCGGCACCAGCTTCAGACGCCACGGCTTCGCGGCGGCCAGCTCGGCACCGGCCAGCGGGCGGAACGACGACTCGGCCGCACGCAGGCCGGGCCGCGCGGCCTGCAACGTGGCGGCGTCGCGCGCCGCCCAACCGAGCAGGAAGACCCGATTCGCCGGGCCGGTGACGAGCGTGGCTTCCAGCGTGCCGACCTGGCCCTGCGCATTGCGCCGCTGACCGCTGAAGTGGGTGGCCGGCAAGCTGCCGCCCAGGGTGAGCTTCTCGATGCGGCCTTCGGTCGCGCCGAGGGTCTTGCGCAGGATCTCGGCGTGGTCGGTGCCGGCATCGGGGGGTATCAGCTTCATCACCAGCACCTGCTCGGCCGCGTTGACGATGCGCCAGCCGCTCGGCGCGCTCATCGCGATGCCCAGCGGCTCGTGAAAGAAATGGCGGCCGCGCACCACGCCTTGTTCGCGGCCGTCGCCGAAGGTGGTGCCTTCGATCGCGCGCAGATAGCGGGCGCGGGCGTCGTCGTCCCACTTCGGACTGCCGGCTGCCAGTTGTGTGGCCAAGCCGCGGATGTCGGCCAGCCGCTGGTCGTTGCTGGGGTGCGAAGCCAGCCAGTTCGGCGCGCCCGCCGGGGTGCGGCCGGCGGCGCGTGCGACATCGGCGGCGAAACGCTCCTGGTCCTTCAGCACCTGGATCACGTCGATCATGTTCTTCGGGTTGTAGCGCGACTTGGCCAGGTACTCGGCTCCCAGGCGATCGGCCTGCGTCTCGGCCTCGCGCCCATACTTGGCAACGTGGCCGGCAGCCACCGTTTGCGCCGCCTGGCTGGCGACCTGCGCCGCGCCACCGACGCCCGCCGCCTCGAGCAGCACGCCGCCGATGGTGGCTGCCAGCACGCCGACACCGGCGCGTTGTTGGCGGGTCGCCTGCTGCGCACCGTGGCGGGCGGTGACGTGACCGATCTCGTGACCGATCACGCCGGCGAGGTCGGCCTCGCTGTCCAGGTACGCCATCAGCCCGCGGGTGATGTAGATGTAGCCGCCGGGCAGCGCGAAGGCGTTGATGTCCGGGCTGTCGAGCACCGTGAAGGTCCACTTCAGGTTGGCGCGGTGGCTCTGCGCGGCCAGCTTCTGGCCGATGCCGTCGACATAACGCTGCAAGCCCTCGTCGGCGAGCCGGCCGTATTCGGCCAGGATCTGCGGGTGCGCCTTCGCGCCTTGCGCGATCTCGTCGGCCTCCGTCATCGCCGAGCGTTCGGTCTCGCCGGTGACGGGGTTGAGCACCTGCGTCGTGCTGCAGGCCGTCAGCAGCGTCGCCGCGGCGAGCAGCAGGGCAGGGACGAGGCGACTGGAGTGAGCGAGGCTTCTCATCACGTTCGATCCTTCATGGCCGGGAACCGGCGGCTGACAGGCGCATGCTACAGAGTCGACGCTTGTCGAGCCGCCGCGGGGCTCGGCGGGCTGCCGCGCCCGCGGCCGACAGCTTCGCGGCCGGCTTTCCCGGCGGACAGGCCCGAGCATGCCCAGGGCGCGCGGTGATGAAAGAACGCCCGGGGTCCTGACAAACTGACACTTGACAAAGTGTACTAGTGCACCCGTACACTAGTGCACATGGACACCCCGATCCAGTTTCAGATCAATACCGGCTCGGCCGAGCCGATCTACCGCCAGCTGATGGATCAGCTGCGCCGGCGGGTGGCGGCCGGGCAGTGGCTGGCCGGCCAGGAATTGCCCTCGGTGCGCGAACTGGCGCTGCTGCTGGCCGTGAACCCGATGACCGTCTCCAAGGCCTACGGGCTGCTCGAACTCGAAGGCCTGCTGGAGCGCCGGCGCGGCCTGCCGATGGTCATCGCCGCCGGCCATGCCGCGCCGGCCCGGGCCCGCGACCGCATCGGGCAGCTGGAGCCCACCTTGCAACGCGCCGCCGCCGAGGCGCAGGAACTCGGCATCCCCAAGCACCAGGCGCTGGCGCTGTTCGAACGCCTGCTGAACGCACCCGCACCCGCACCCGCACCCGGAGCCCCGCGATGACACCGTCCCTGAACGTGCCCCTGCCCCACAACGACGCCGGCCTCGTGCTCAGCGCTGCTGGCGCCCTGACCGAGGCCGCTCCCAGCATCGAGATCGCCGGCCTGCAACTGGCCTACGCCGGCCGCCCCGTGCTGCAGGGCCTGGACTGGCGGCTGCAGCCCGGGCAGGTGGTTGGGCTGCTGGGCCGCAATGGCGCCGGCAAGACGACATTGCTCGAGGCGCTGCTGGGTTTGCGTGACGCGCAGGCTGGCAGCGTGCGCTTGTTCGGCCAGCCGGCGACGCGGCTCGACGATGCGGCGCGTTCCCGCATCGGCTACGTGCCGCAGGCCAGCGACCTGTTCCCGGAACTGCGCGCCGACGAACTGCTGGCCTACTTCCGCAGCTTCTATCCGCGCTGGAACACGGCCAAGGTCGAGGGCCTGTTGGCGCGCTGGGCGGTGCCGCGCGACATCGAGATCGGCCGCATGAGCGGCGGCCAGCAGCAGCGGCTGTCGATCATCCGCGCGCTGGCCCACGAGCCCGACCTGCTGGTGCTGGACGAGCCGGTGGCCAGTCTCGACCCGCTGGCGCGGCGCGACTTCCTGCGCGAACTGGTCGGGCAGGTGCTGGAGCGCAGCACGACGGTGGTGTTCAGCACCCACATCCTGTCGGACCTGGAGCGCGTGGCCTTCAACGTCGCCTTTCTGAAGGCCGGGCGCATCGCATTGCAGGCGCCGCTGGATGAGTTGCTGGAGGGCACGCGCCTCGTCGGCGGCCCTCGGTCGCAGACTGACGCACAGACGGACGCACAGACGGACGCCCAGATCGACGCCGTGCCGGGCCTGCAGGTGCTGGGCCGCCAGGGCGGACGCAGCCTGGTGCGAATCCAGGACCGCGGCGTGGCTGAGGCCGGGCTGCCGGCCCACCTGATGGCGCAGCGTGCCAGCCTCGAAGACCTGTTCGAGGTGCTGACGTGAGCCGCGAGGGTCTGCCGAGGGCCTGCGCCCGCTCGGCGCGACCGGCCGCAGGCCGCAGGGTGCCGCAATGAGCGCCGCCTCGATGCACACGGCGGTGTGGCGCCAGGCCTGGCAGGTGTGGCGCCATGCATGGCAGGTGCGGCGCGGCGGGCCCGTCTGGGAGCGGCCGTGGTTGCCGCCGCTGGTGCTGGCCGTGCCGCTGCTGGCGTTCGTGGGCTTCTTGCCGGCGCAAACCGCCATCTGGCTGGCGCTGCTGGGTCTCATCAGCCTGTACTGGCTGTGGTGGCTGCAGGTCGAGGGCCTGGTGCGCCAGAACCGACCGGCGGCTGCGCGCCTGGTGCCGGGCCACGCCACCACGCTGCGTCTGAACCTGCTTTGCCAGGGCCTGCTGATCGCGCTTGCCGCGACCGCGGTCCTCGCCCTGGCCTTCGGGCCGCGGCTGCAGTGGCTGTGGCTGGCGGTGCCGATCGTCGTGCTGACGGCATGGCTGCAGCGCGAGCCCTGGCTGTGGGCGCTGCCGGTGTTGGCCGGGCCCTGGTTTCCGGGCTACCGCCTGGCCGCGGCGGCGGCGGCGCTGCCGCTGGGCGGGCAGTTGATCCTGCTGGCGCTGTCCGGCGGACTGCTGGCGGCCTGCATTGGCGACGGCGGGCCGCTGCACCGCTGGTACGACGCGCGTGGCCAGCGCTGGGCCCGCGCGCGCCAGGCACAGCGCGATGGCCGCGGCGCACCTCCGGCGGCGCTGGGCCCGATCGGCCGCGCCTGGCTGCGCCTGTTCGACTGGCCGCAGCACGTTTGGCGACGTCGCCTGCTGCGCCAGGGTGCGGCGGCGCCCTTGCCGGCCCGGCTGGATCTGGGCCTGGACTTCGGCGGGCGGTGGGCCACGCTGACATGGATCCTGCTGGTGGTCGGCGCCGGCACGGTGGTCGCCGTGCTGCTGACGGCACGCCAGAACCCGGATGTCTCGGCGCTGCGGTTCATCGATGCCGGCCGCTTCGGCCTGTGCATCGGTCTGTTCACGACCATCGGCAGCACCTTGAACGGCCGGCTGGACAGACTGTGGGGGCGCCGCCGCGAGCAGGCGTTGTTGGCGCTGCTGCCGGGTTTGCCGGCAGGCGACACCACGGCGCTGGAGCGCCACTGGCGGCGCGAATACCTGCTGCTGTGGGCCATGGCCACCACCGCGGCGCTGGCGATCACGTCCCAGGGCAGCCCCGGCAGCGTGGACTACGCCGCGGCCTGCGCCGGCGGCTGCCTGCCACTGGTGTGGTGGGCGCAGCACCGCCAGCGCCGGCTGCGCGCCCGGCCCGGCTTCAGCCTGCCGATGCTGGCGCCGCTGGCCATCGCCGGCCTGGCCTGGCCGGTGCAGCTGGCCGGTGTGCCGGCGTGGCTGAGCCTGGGTGCCGGCGCCGTGCTCTGGGCCCTGTGTGCGCTGCACCGCGACGACAGCGTGCTGCG
>Ga0163144_10027816_pt1 | contig 10930 bp, 7 predicted proteins | sample OliLak19BULKMAT1_FD_123175 | JGI IMG/M metagenome (GOLD analysis project Ga0163144, IMG submission 123175) | Freshwater microbial mat bacterial communities from Lake Vanda, McMurdo Dry Valleys, Antarctica - Oligotrophic Lake LV.19.BULKMAT1 | ecosystem: Environmental > Aquatic > Freshwater > Lake... | reverse complement strand
TGCTCCGGTTCCGCCGTCGGCCCGGCCTTGATATAGGCATCGGCCGTTCGCCGCAGCGCCGCAAACGCTTTCGCTTCGCCGCCCACGGCCAGTGCCCGCAGCCGCGGCAGATCCTCCGGCCGCATGAAGAGCCGCGGATGCCCTGATGGAATCGCCGCACGCTGTTCCGCCCGCGTGGGCATCGGCAACGCGATCGCATCGGTCGCAATCTCCACCTGCCGCGCGATGCTCCAGTCGGACACCTCCCCTTGTTGATTGGCATAACGATAGCGCCAGAAATAGCTGCCGGGTGACACCGCCGCGTTATGAGTATAGGTGGGCCACACAATCCCGTCGATGGTCGTAGTCGTCGCCGGCGAAAACGCCCGATCGCGCGACCATTGCACCGCGTAACTCGCCGCCTTGGCCTGCACGAGCCAGGTGAACGAAGGCGGATTCGATCGCACGACCGAACCATCGACCGGGCGGTACCCCCATTCGTCCGGCCGCGCCTCGCGTTGGTCCAGCGGCAGCGCCGCGAAAGAACTAAGCGCGAGGATTGCGAGCGCCAGTGTCGCTGTCGCGCGCCGGAGAAGGACGAAGCCAGGTAAGCGTTTCATCGTACCGGCAGAGGTGGGCCAAACGCCCGCGGACTGCAATGCTCCGTCACAGTGATCGCGCGCGCGGTTGCGCCGGCTCCAGCGCTCGCATGCCCAAGCGTCCTCCCCCCGCCGCGTTTCACTTCCCCAAGCCGCCCTTAACCAACTCCGCTCTTGCGAGCGACGGTGGGACTGACTCCCTGAAGGAATGTCCGACGAGATCGCCAAAACCGCTGTTCCCTCGGGGCGTATCGTCATTGCGGAGACACTTGGGCTTGCCCCCAGCGTTCTGGGTCAGCGCCTCGCCGCGCCTTGGCAACGCCTCGGAGCAATGGTCGTCGACCTCGCTGCGGTGGGATTGCTTTCGTTGCTGTCGGGCCCGTGGCTCGGCCTGGGCACCGGAGCGATGCTGATTCTTCTCTTCGGGAACTCGAGCAAGGTCCCGATCGCGTTAAAAGTCGTCCGCCAGGTGTGCCGCGCGTTGGGCGCGATCATTCTTTTGCTTTCCGCCCTCGCGCTCGGTCATGTTTCCCTCCTGCGCTCAAGCGGGCTGGAGCTGGAAGTGTTCACCGGCCGCGAACCCAGCGCCGCGATGAAGGAAACCCTTTTCGTTTCGCCCAACCCGTCCACGCCTGAACTCCGTGAAGCCACTGACAAACTGCAGAAGCAAGTGGAACTGCTCAAAGCGGAGAACCGGGAAATGCAAGCCGCCCGGAGTTCGTGGCTCTATCAGGCCCGCACCTTCGCCAACGCGTTGGGCGTTACCTTCGGATGGTCCGGCGTTTATTTCACGCTGCTCGCCGGCGCCACCCGCGGGCGCACGTTGGGGAAGATGCTGTTTGGGATCCGCGTGATGAAAACGACCGGCGTCCCGTTCACGTTTTTCGATGGTTTCGTCCGTCACGGCGGCTACGTGGCCGGTGTCGCCATGGGCCTCATCGGCTTTCTGCGACTGCTCTGGGATCCCAATCGCCAGGCTGTCGAGGATCGCATCGCCAGCACCGTCGTCATTAAGATGGGCGGACTGATCGCATGACGGCGCCGTCACCGAAGAACGGTCTCGTCAGGACAAAACCCGCGCCGGCCTTGCCGGATTGGCGTTCGCGAGAAAAGCTCGAAATGTTCTTTCCGCCGACCCCTGAACCCGGCTCAAATTAAGTAACTCAACGGTTCACTTCGTGATGGTTTGGTCTATTCGTTTTCTTCTCATGCGTTACCCCTCTTTCCTTCTCTCCCGCCGATCGGGGTCGGCTCGTCTCCTTATCCTGCTGGCCGCACTCGCCGTTTCCAGTTCCGCCTCGGTGGCTGCCCCGGCACCGCGCATGCCCAAGCCGACGTCCTCGGAGCCGCTCGCGCCGTGGATCGAGCCGAATTTCCCGTTCTTTTCCTCTGTCATCGACGCCCGCAAAGCCGGCGCCGAATTCCCCGGCAACAATCTTACTCCGCGCGGCATCGTGCTTAATCTGGGAAGCGACACGTGGGCGTGCTTCGATCCCGATCTGCTCCGCATCTCCGCTGTCTGGCGCGGCCCGGGCATCACCACCAAGGCACTCGCCCCCGGTTCCTATGTCGACTTCGGCAAGAAAACGCCCGGCGGCCAATCCCCGCTGCCCGAACCCGAGGGCAAGATCTGGCTCGCGACCGGCATCTACCCAGGCTGGCAGGTCGGCGAACGCCTCTCCCTCGATGATCCACGCGAACCAGCCCCTTCCGTCGAAGAGGTGGGCCGCGGGCCGATTGCCGAAGCCCTCGGCCGCTTCGAAGCGATCCGTTTGGTGCGCGATGGCGCCGTGCTCGAGTACACCGTCGGCGGCATCGCCGTCCGCGAATGGTGGACCGTTTCGCCGGAGGCAGGCTCGCCGCTGTTGGTACGGCATTTCGAGATCGCACCGTCCACCCAATCCTTGACCTTGGTCGTGGGTCACACGGCGGCCGACGTTTCCCTCGCGCTTCACCTCGCGCCGGACCGCTCTCGAAGTGCCACCCTCGCCCAGGAAAACTCCGTGTGGGCCGTTCGCGTCCCCGCGCGCTCCACTCCGCTCCTCTTCGGCCTGGCCATCGGGACGTCCGCCGCGACTTCCAAAGTCGTGGGACCGCCACCCCCCCGCCCCACCGGGGCTCCGACCTCACGTTGGCCGCAAGAGGTCACGACCTCAGTCACGCTCTCCACCGCCAAAGACGCCTACGTGGTCGATCACATCGCCCTGCCTTACGACAACCCGTGGCACCGTGGAGTCCGGCCCGGGGATATCCAGTTTTTCAATGACGGCACCGGTGTCACCGTGACGCTGGACGGTGACGTCTGGCTCATCGGCGGCCTCAACGAAACCGGTGGCAAGGTGCGCTGGCGGCGTTTCGCCTCCGGCCTGCACGAACCGATGAACATCGCGATTCGCGAAAACCAGATCTACGCGTTCGACAAGAACGGTGTCTGGTGCCTCCGCGACACCAACGGCGACGGCGAAGCCGACTCCCACGAATTATTCTCCAACGTCTTCGGCCAGACAGCCGACATGCGCGAGTTTCCCTCCAACATCCGTCTCGGTCCCAAAGGCGAGTTCGTCATCGCCAAAGGCGGACAACAATCCGCCACCCAGGGTAAACATAACGGCAGTGTTCTCCGACTCAGCGCCGATGGTCGCAGTGCCACGTTGCTCGGCTACGGTTTCCGCCAGCCCAATATCGGAGTAAACATCCGCACCGGCCTCGTCACATCGAGCGACCAACAGGGCCAATATATACCGTCGACTCCCCTGCATATCGTCGAAGGTAAACAGTTCTATGGATTCCTCCCGCCGTTTGCTCCCAAAGAGGAATATCCTTCCCCGCCCGCCGAACCGCTTACTTGGATCCCCCACGCAGTAAACGCGTCCGCCACATCCCAAGTCTGGCTCTTCGGCGCCCGCATGGGTCCGCTCAATGACGAGTTGGTCCACATCGGTTTCAACAAACCCGAGGTCTTCCGCGTCCTCATGAACAAGCGCGGGAAGCGCCCCCAAGCGTCCGTCGTGAGCATCACCCGCGCGTTCGAATTCCCGCCGCTCCACGGTTCGGTCAATCCGGCCGACGGCCAACTCTACCTCGCCGGGTTTCAAGTCCTCGGTTGGGGCAATATCCTCGATACGCTCTCCGGGATGGGTCGCGTGCGGTACACCGGCGCGCCGGTTACCTTGCCCAACGAAGTCGTACCGATGGACAAAGGCGTAATGCTCCGTTTCGGCGTCGCGCTCGATCCGAAGAAGGCGCGCAACCCCGACAGTTACTCGCTGCAGAGCTGGCATTATGAACGCACCTTCAAGTATGGCTCGCCCCAATACAAAGAGGATGGCGCGCCCGGGCAGGATTACCTGACGGCCAGCGCCGCCTATTTATCGACCGATGCGCGCAGCGTCTTCATTGCGGTTCCCGGCATGAAGCCAGTCATGCAACTGCGCGTAGGTTGGTCGCTCGACACTGCCAAAGGAAAGAGCTTCGAGGAGAACGCCTACACCACGCCATACGAGCTCGTTAAATTTGATCCCAAAGCCGAGGGCTTTGGTGCCATCGCGGTCGACCTCACACCGCGTGCCATGGTCGCGCAGGCGAGCGGTCCGGTGTCACTCGACGAGGGTCGACGCCTGGCGCAACTATTCGCCTGCGTGGCCTGTCACGCCGAAGATTTCAACCCGGCCATCGCGCGCTCCGGCCCGCCCTGGCGCGGACTTCACGGCAGCGAACGGGCCGTCGTCATCGGCGGTAAGGCGACCAACGTGAAGGTCGACGACGCCTACCTCCGCGAATCCATTCTCGAGCCCTCCGCGAAAATCGCATCCGGCTTCGAAAAAGGCGAATACGCCATGCCGAGTTACGCCGGCGTACTCAACGATTCCCAGATCGATTCACTCGTGCTCTATCTCAAGAGCCTGCGCTAACCGCCCATCTTCGCGCCCACTTCCGTCCACCCCAACCTCGTTTCCTTATGCTTCCCCTTCTTGCCCGCACCTCGGCTCTCTTTGCCCTCGCTTGTCTCCTCTCTATGTCACCCCGGCTCAGTGCCGAAATGACCGTGATCAAAGTGCCGCCAGCAGACGGCAAGCTCCGCATCATCGCATTCGGCGCCCACCCGGATGACTGCGAAATCCAGGCCGGCGGCAGCGCCGCCCTTTGGGCCAAGCAAGGTCATCATGTGCTCTTTGTGTCCACCACCAACGGTGACATCGGCCACTGGCGCGAAGCCGGTGGACCGCTCGCGTTGCGGCGTAAAGCCGAGGTTGAAAAGGCCCACGAGATCCTCGGCATTCACGGCGTGATCCTCGATAATCACGACGGTGAACTCGAGCCCACGCTCGAAAACCGCCGCAAACTCACCCGCCTGATCCGGCAGTGGAACGCCGACTTGGTGCTCTCCCCGCGCCCCAACGATTACCATCCCGATCATCGTTATACCGGCGTGCTGGTACAGGACGCCGCCTTCATGGTGACGGTCCCTTTCTTCTGTCCGGATGTGCCCGCCATGAAGAAGAACCCGGTGTTCATGTATTACACCGACCGCTTCCTTAAGCCCATGCCATCGAAGCCCGACGTCGTCGTTTCCATTGATTCCGTCTTGGAAAAGAAACTCGATGCCTTGGGCGTGATGATTTCGCAGTTTGCCGAAGGCGGCGCGAATGGCTCGGCTGAGCTCTATCCCGACGATCCTCTGCGGCAGCAGCAGCGGCAGCGGCAGGTGCGCGAAAACTTTTCCCGTCGCTTCCAGGCAATCGGCGCACGCTTCCGCAATGAGCTGCTCGCCTGGTATCCCGGCGATCGCGCGGATTCGGTGCGCCACGTGGAGGCGTTCGAGATTTGCGAATACGGCAGCCAGCCCAATAAGGCCGAGCTCCAGCGCTTGTTTCCGTTCTTCCAATAACAGACCTGTGGGCATAAGGGCCCGAGCTTGCTCGCGGCCTCCGGGACCGTGTTAAAGACCGTAAGTCCGGCCATGCGCAAGCGCAGGCCCTACGGCAAGGCAGCGAATCTTCTGCGGCTGCGTTTAGACACGAGCCCACCGTCGACAGAGGTAAGACTGCCGTTCCTGTCGGTCCTCCCGGTGAAACAGAAATTCCTGTCTGTCATCTCCAGTTTATACTCCATCAAGCCAACCAACAGGCAGGAATGCCTGTGCCACTTCGGCGCTCCAGCGGAAAACGCACCGTTCACTTCGCGATTTTTAGAATGCGATTATTATAGCTGTCCGTGATATAAAGTGTGCCGTCGCGCGCCACAGTTACGCCATGCGGCCGGTTCAACTCGGCCAACTCCGGCGCGCCGCCTACGCCGGCTGCACCTTTGCGCCCGGTGCCCGCGACCCGGATAATCTTCCCGGTCGCAGGCAGGTATTTCCGGATCAGATGATTCTCCGCGTCGGCGATGATCACGTTGTCGTCGGCGTCCATGCACAGATGCTTCGGCCCATTCAACTTCGCGGCGAGTGCGTCGCCGTCATCGCCGTCCGCTCCTTTTTGCCCCGACCCATTCACCACCGTGCGAATCCGACCGGACCGGTCGACGACCCGCAGGGCATGACCGTTGCGCTCCAAAATATAGAGATTGCCCGCCCGGTCCATCACCGCCGCACGCGGATCGACCAGCGGAGCTTCCACTGCCAGCGCACCATCGGACGGCACGCCCTTCTCCCCATTGCCGGCCATCACTGCAAGACGGCCGGTCCTCAGATCAAGCCGGTGGACGCGCCGCAGATCCGCGATAATGAGCTGCGTGCCGTCAGGCGTCAGGGCGATGCAATAAGGGCCTGCCGTCCGGGCGCGATCGCGCGGCACGTCGTACCCCGGCACGCTGCTCACCTGGCCGGTGGTCAGGCTGACACGACGCGCCCGGCCGTTCCACGTGTCGCCGAGCAGCACGTCGCCCGATGGCAGAACAGCCAGGTTATGCGGCCCATTGAATTGCGCCTGCAACGCAGACCCGCCGTCACCGGAATCCCCCGGCGTCAGCTGACCCGCAATATGCGTCAGAATTCCGGATGGATCCACTTTCAGCAGACGATTCCCGGCGATCATTTCCACGATGAAGAGGTTGCCCGCCGCATCGAAATCCACGCCAAAGGGCTCCCGCAATTTCGCCTGCAGCGCGGGAATACCTAATCGTTCATCCTCTCCACCGGCGACCAGAACGAGGGTCTTGGCGACCGCCCCAAGAGGGCTGAGCCAGAGAGTGATCACTGCAAGACACAGACGGATCCAATTCTTCATGGGAAAGGGGGAAGGCACCCTTCTTTTCGGCGAAGATTGAATCCGGCGCAAGCCACCACTTGCCGGTCAAACGGAGCGGGCGGATCGGACGGTGCCACGGGCGGCTGCTTCGGCGATCATCCGCCGCGAGTGCACCGTCCGGACTGTCCAGCTTGACAAGACCCCGTCTACCTAAACAAACCGACTCAGTCGTTTGCGGATTTTCAAACATTCTGTGAACTCGACTGGATCCTCCATTAACCACTACTACCCATGAAGAAATTCGCCCTTATGCTCGTGTGCGCTTGTTTGATGACACTCGGTGTGTCCTCAGCCTCGGCCCAAAACGCCCAAAAGAAACAGAATACCGCCCCCAAGACCGTGATCCATGTCGTCACCGTCTCGTGGAAGGAAAGCGCCACCCCCGAACAGATCCAAGGAGCGCTCGACGCCGTTAAGAAACTTCCCTCGCAATATCAGGGAATCTCCCGCGTCTGGACCCGCACGATCAAGGCTCAGGGCGACCGCAGCCACGCCATCGTGATGGAATTCCGCAACGAACAGGCGCTGAAGGACTACGCCGACAGCGATGCGCAGAAGGAATGGTACAAGTCGTACATTCCGGTTCGCGAGCGCAGCACGACGTTCGATATCACCAACTAAGTCCGGCGGAAATGCGTCGCTCACTGCGACGCGATTTCCTCAAACCCTACAAGCCGCCCAATCGGGCGGCTTTTTTTGTCGCTGCGGTGAAGCCCGGCGGACGATTCAGCGCCCAGCGCGACCGATCTCGAGGATCGAACCGGCGATGTGGCGCGGGCCGTCGGCTTGGTTGAAGTAATAGACCACGAGCACCCGATTCCCATCGAGTTGAACCGACCACGGATAACCAAGGTCGGTAGTGCCGCCGTCGTCACGAATCACAATCTCTGCCGCCGTCGCGAAGTCGGTGCACTCTGGATTCAGAATCCGCGCGCGAATGCCATAGGGCTTGTGCCGATAGCCGTACACCAACAGCACCCGGTTGTCGGCGAGTCGCAGTGCCTGCAGCGGATGGCCCTGGAAACCCATGTCCTGCCACGGCTGAAAGGTTTTTCCGCCATCTGTTGAACGCGCGATGCACGCGTGGTCATTGAAGCCCGCGGTCCGCAGAAAGGCGACCAGATCGCCCCGCGGCGTTTCGTAGATCGACGCTTCGCTGAACGCGACCTTCGGGTCCACCGCCACCGGAGCGGAATAATGCCAGGTTGTTCCCTTATCTTCGGACACGAGCAGATAATTGGAGGTCTTTCTCGGAGTCGCCGAATCATTGGCGGCAACGACCCAGAAGATCCGGCCATCGCGCCCCTCGACGAGCGCACCACGATTATAGGCGGGCAACGCTTTGCCATACGGATCGAAATTAATCTCCGCCGGAACATTCGGCGGATAGATTGGCCCATCCCACATGTGTCCGCCATCCGCTGAGCGTACCATATAGCCACCAAGAAAGACTACACCTTCCTTATTCTGGAAATACGGCTGCTGCAGCCGAGCCACGGCGTCCGGCCGCAGAAAGGCCCACCCATAACTCGCACAGAGCAGCGTGCCATCCCGCAACGCGAGTAAACAGGGATCCTGTGAACCTCCGAGGGCATGAGCGTAAATCAGATCCGGCTCACGCGTCCACGAGGTGCCGCCGTCAGCCGACCGCACCCTCACCAGATAACTGTTCGGATCGACATGCGACTCACGCTCCTCGCCCAGCGCCCGCCGCGAGGGTGCCCTCCGAAAGGCCACCAGCAATTCGCCGTCCGGTCGCCGCACCACGGAGGGAAACGCCGCGTAGAATTTCGGATCTTCGTAGATCACGAGGTCCTGGACTTTGCGCGCGACGCTGGAAGCCGACGCCGTATTCTCGGCGGCCGCACCACCGGACACGAACGCACCTCCAATAAGAGCGAGCGCAATGGTTGTCCGCATCGCATTTCGCGACCCCATTCGGCTCCGCGGCCGGGGGTGAAGGTTTCTGAGAACAGACAGGACTGCCCGCCTCCCGTTGAAACCAGATTTTGGATACGAGAACGAGGAAGACATGACATCACTTGATCACACGGTCCCGCTTGCCGCCAGCCGGTTTCCACCGCGTTGGATGTTTCAAATGATCGACGCGGACAACCGCTAGCGGCGTCGGGAAAGTGATGCCATTGGTCTGAAAATGCCCTAAGGTTCGCGCGTGTTCCTCACCTATGCCCTGCTCACGTTTGCAATTTTCAGCCTTTGGCTCGGTGCGGATCCGCAGGCCGGATTCGGTCGGCGTTACGCGTGGATCGCACTTTACCTCGCCGCCTGCATCGCGGCGCTCGCCGCCGGGATTCTCCAGCCCCTCGGTCTCGTCTGGATCGGTGGCCTCGCGGCCGGCCTGCATGCGATCTTTCGACCGTCGGCCTCCCACCCGCAGCGTATCGCCGCGACCATTACGAGCCTGTCCCTGACCGCCGGACTCATGGCTCATCTCCTTCCCGGCTTCAACAACCCGGAGGTGATCGCTTCGCATCGGATCACGCCCGATGCGCTGCCTTACCGGCTGTTTCTAAACTTCGACAAGGCGTCCGCCGGACTCCTGTTTCTCGCGCTGTGCCGTCCCCTCTTGTTTCAGGCCGGGGAGTTCCGCGTGATGTTCGCCCGCGCGACACCGGTGGCCGCCGGTCTCATCGGAGTCTTGTTGGTGACGGCACTCACCGCTGGTTACGTGCGCTTCGAACCCAAGTTTCCGCCCGAAGCCTGGCTGTGGCTTTGGGCCAATCTCTGCCTCACCTGCATGGCCGAGGAGGCGGTCTTTCGGGGTTTCATCCAAGCGCAATTGCAACGAGCGTGGCGCCACCGGCGGGGCGGCGAATGGTGGGCACTCAGCGTCGCCGCTGGATTGTTCGGCCTGGTCCACGCCGGCGGTGGACCGACCTATGTCGTCCTCGCCACCCTCGCCGGCGTCGGCTACGGTTGGGTGTTCCTCCGGACGGGACGCATCGAGGCGAGCATCCTTACGCACTTTGCCCTCAACGCCGTTCACTTCCTCGGCTTCACCTACCCCGCGCTCGCGCGATAAATTTTTCCGCGACACCGGGAAACCGACACCCCTCTTCGCTCACTCACTGAGAGGGCGATCGGCGGCTTGACGCAACTCGCCAACGAGGGCCCAGCCCGACACGCGGTCGAACAAAGCATAACGGTGAATTGCCACCGATCCCATCGTGCCACCGATCGGCAGATCGAGCCGATGGTCGGCGCCCGCGCCTTCAACGCCCGGTTCCCAACCCGGCGGAACCGGACCGCCGGTCGACGCCCGCCACGAGAAACGCGGTGAAGCATCACCGGAAAGGCCGTTTTCCTGCGCGTAGGCTCGCACGATCCAACGCAGACAGGCGCGAACGTCTTCAACCATGCGCACCACCAGTTCGCGTGTTACCGCTTCCTGCCGTACTTCCGCAATGACGTCTCCATTGGCACGCATCAGGCGAACCGGATGCTCCACCGGCGCGTTCTCCGCGGTCCAGACAATCTCGGCGCGACCGTTTTCCACCTTCGAGTTAGCCGCCACCGCTCCCCGGTGATCCCGCCATGCCAGCGACTCACCTGCCTGCTCGAGTGGCAACGCCAGCACGACGCCGTTAAGCACTTCACTTTCGCGAAGCACTGCCGGTAAACGCGCTTGTTGCTCGGCGAGCAACCGCTGACGTAGCTCTGATACCGCCTCGGCCTGACCCGCCCGAACGGGCTGCGTCGGCAGGATCGTATCTTCGAGTAATTGTAGCCGCCACGACGTAAGTCGGACTCGCACCGTCCGCGTCAGATTGATCGCGGAATGAAGCGTCAAACGAGAGCCGGCGGCGAGCGACACCAGAGAAATGCGATTGGCATCCTCCCGTTCCCGGTCGGCTCCTTCCGCTGTAGCACGTCGAGCATCATCGTCCTTTCTCTCGTCGGTCTCCTGAGATGTTCGGTTCGCCTGTCCGGTCGTCACCTTCGACTTTGCCTTTGCCGTCGCCATTGCGGCGCTGGACGGATCCTTCCCGCCCGCCTCGGAGCTTTCAGCGGTGACGGTGTCCGCCTTGGTCGGCGAAACCGGTTCGGCCGATTCGGCGGTCACGAGGGCCGTTTTCGTCT
>Ga0163144_10027815_pt1 | contig 10930 bp, 7 predicted proteins | sample OliLak19BULKMAT1_FD_123175 | JGI IMG/M metagenome (GOLD analysis project Ga0163144, IMG submission 123175) | Freshwater microbial mat bacterial communities from Lake Vanda, McMurdo Dry Valleys, Antarctica - Oligotrophic Lake LV.19.BULKMAT1 | ecosystem: Environmental > Aquatic > Freshwater > Lake... | reverse complement strand
CCATCCTTTTTAGGATGGGCTCTTTTTCATATTCGTGGACCCGAGAAGATTCGAACTCCCTGCCTCCTCAGTGCAAATGAGGCGCTCTACCAAGTGAGCTACGGGCCCTGCAAAATTAATGCCTGACTATAATACGAGTTTGGGTATCGTAAGTCAAGCTTAATTTGCGTCGATCAAAACCCAAGGAGCGGTAGCGTTGGCTGAGTAGTTACTGCCTACTTTGAGACCTAGAACTGTCCAGATGGCTTCTGCAGCGCTCTGGTCTGACACTAGTGCCACTTCCCCATCTTTGATGATTGGATAGATGCGATCGCCTTTTACATCGTACACAAAGCCATAACAAGCCTCAGCTTCTATGTCATGTTTTTCACAGAAAAAAACGAAAGAGTTGTCGGCACTAGCTTTGTAGACAATATTACCGTAATGAAAACCTTGAGGTGAACTTAGGTCAAAAGTAGTGTTATTAGTAACGTCTGGATTGAATGAAAGCAGGTTCTGAGTTCGGTTGACAGTCACCTCAAGAAGGCCGTTTTCGTACGAGAGATCAAAATTGTTTCTTCTTGGCATTTCAGGTGATACCTCATTTGGTGACTTAGGAGTATTTCGTTCAGCTTGGATAGCTGAAGCTGAGTTTGTGTTGGCTACAGGAGCCTCGGCAGTTTCGATATTAGCTTTTGGAAGAAATTGAACATTACCACTAAAGAGAATGAAGGCGGTTACAAAACCGATTACATACGACAGTATTAGAACAGTGGCTTTTTCGTGTCTTGAACCTTCCATAAATAAGAAATGCTTAATTAATAACTAGCTGAATCTATTAAGTGTACTATAAGATCATCATAGTTTAAACCTACAGAAGCGGCTGCCTTGGGGTAAAGTGACTCGCTAGTGAGTCCGGGCAATGTGTTTACCTCGAGAAAATACACACCATTTTTGTTGACCATGAAGTCACTCCTGGAGTATTGAGACAAATCTAAAGTTTCATGAACAAAAGAAGCTACTTCAGCAATCTTGGTGCGTTCGCTAAATGAAAAGTTGGCTGGGCATATCTCTTGAGTTCGTCCATTGTATTTTGCTTCGTGATCAAAAAATTGATGGTCTCTTTCGGGAATGATTTCCATGACTGGAAAAACGTAGATCTGGTTGCTACGGTAATTTTCCAAAGTAGCACAAGTGGCTTCTCGTCCTCGGATCAGCTCTTCTATCAGGATCTGGTCGTATTGCTCCAAAGACGCAGCTACGGCTTCAGACAAAGACTCCCCGGCTCTCACAATACGAACACCATGGGATGAACCACTGTTGATAGGCTTGATGATATATTCAGGGCCAAAGCAATTTTGTATATTAATAGTGTCAGTTTTGTATGTGTCGAGATTGTCTTTTGATAGCTCAGCAAATTCTGGAGTTTGAATACCATATGAGAGCAGGGCCTTCTTGGTCATAGCCTTGTTGAAAGCTAGAGCCGAAGAAAAAGAGCGACTACCGGTAAAAGGTATGTTGTGGCGCTGGAGGATTTTTTGCACCTGACCATCTTCGCCATAGGCGCCATGTAGGGCCACAAAGACTTTGTCGACAGATTGGAGAAAAGTATCGGGGTCTTTAACCAGACCATTTTCCAACCATTCACCTTGCTTGGAAATAGTTATGTCTTTTACTTTGTACCCTTTTCTTTCTAGTGAGGCAATAACCGCCGCTCCAGTCTTCATAGAGACTTGATACTCTTCACTTGGTCCGCCTCTAAGGACGGCAATTTGGAGATGATGCATAGAAAAATTTTACCACACTTTTAAAATCATTAATCAAGAATATTAAGGTTTCATTCTTTTATTGGCCAATTTTCGATAAAAACCGATGGCAAAGCGATGGGCCTCAGAGTTGGCGAGCAAGATATCGTATTTGTATTTTTTTAGTAAGTCAGGTGGCGCTATCACTCTAGAAGCCTTGTGACGATCGTCTTTCACCACAGACACAACCGGAATATTTAAATTAAGTTTTTCTAAAACCTTTCTGGCTGCATTTATCTGGATTTCATTACCGTCTACTGCAATAATGCTTGGAAAAGGCCACTCGGGGTGTTTTAAGCGTCTCTCAAGCATCTCAACTAAGGCGGCCGGATCATTGGCTGACTTTAAGGTTTTAATCTTAAACTTTCGGTATTCACTTTTTACTGGTTCTGAGCCGGCTACCACTACCATAACGCCTACCATGTCTTGCCCGGCATGATGAGCTACGTCATAAGCTTCAACTCGAAGCAAATTTTTATCATAGGCTGAATACTTGTCGGCTTTGATTAAAGAAATATCCTCTATATGCTTTAGGGCAAAAATTTGTTTCTTTTTAAGCTGGGCCAGCTCAAATTTCTCGAGCTTAGCCAGCTGCTTCATTTCTTTCTCTAATTCAAGAATGATTTTATGTTTCTTGCCTTGGAATAATAGTCGTATGTGACGGATAGTAGTTTTGTATTCCTGTTTTTGGTTTGGGTCTGGATATAGACCAATCTGTCGATTAAAATTTATAATACCTTTAGTAAATTTAGTACTTTCGCTATCGACCGGTTTTTTCGTATCGTAGTATTGAAAAAGTTTGCGCACTATCTTGAGAGCGTCACGTAGTAGAGTGGGACTGGTGAAAGGTCCAAAACTGTCTTTGATTTCATTGTCTGCAAACTTATAAGTCAGGTCACGTTCACGCACTACCAAAACTCTAGGCCACTCTTCGTTGGTAATGATTAGATGGTTATAACTTTTATCATCTTTACTTTTGGTGTTGTAGTGGGGCTTGTGGGTCCGGATGAGGTTGGTCTCCAGAATCAAAGCCTCGAGCACACTGTCGGTTTCGGTAAAATCAACGGCCGTGGATTCAAAAACCATCTTGGCGATCAAGGCCGAGCGTTTTTCTATAATATCGGCTGTAAAGTAGCTTTTTACTCTATTTTTTAGTGATGTGGCTTTCCCGATATACAAAATCTTCTTCCGTTTATCGAGAAAAAAGTATACCCCAGGGCTTTCAGGTAAGTGTGCATTTTTTAGATTGGTCAAATTCATTTAATGTGATAGTATCAAATATTAGAACCCCTTACCATCATGTTTCAGAACCGAAAAGGAAAGCCATGAACACACATTCTTCAAGTGGGATACCTTCGGCTATTGATGGACAGCTAAACCCTATTGATTTGAGTAAAATCTTTAGGGAGGTTGAGAGTAGCGAAGCTGGGCAAACCATCATTTCGTCCCCCGAATACACGGGTCTGTATGATGACAGAATATGGAGACTGATCTTTGTAGCGGTATTTGATAGCCAGCCGACGGACGACAATGATCCTCGCTGGGATATGTTGTTCTCAAAGAACGGTCACAACGCTTTGTCACGGTACAACAAATACCGCGATGAAAAGTGACGTCTATTCAACCCCCGGCAATATAATTGCGCCGGGGGTCGTTATTTAACTACTTTCAAAACTTTTACAAAACCTTTTTCAGATAGTGTCCGGTGTAGGAATTTTTATTTTGAGCGATGTCTTCTGGAGTCCCTTTGGCGACTATCTGTCCGCCAGCTACTCCGCCTTCTGGTCCAATATCAATAACGTAGTCGGCGCACTTTACTAAGTCTAGATTGTGTTCAATGACCATCACTGAGTGACCTTGGTTGACTAGTTTCTGGAGAATATCAATCAGCATCTTTACATCTTCATAGTGAAGACCAATAGTTGGTTCATCGAGCAAATACATCGTTTTTTGATGATTTGGTTTATATAGTTCAGAAGCAATTTTTACTCTCTGAGCCTCTCCACCAGATAAAGTTGTCGCACTTTGCCCCAGCTCAAGATACCCTAGCCCCACTTGCATTAGGGCTGCCAGACGGTCTTCAATAGCTGGTACGTCAACAAAGAACTTATGGGCTTCTTCAACTGTCATGTGTAGGACTTCGTAAATGTTTTTACCTTTATAGGTCACCTCTAGAGTCTCTTTAGTAAAGCGTTTTCCTTCACAGATATCGCAGGTAACATAAACAGTTGGCAAAAAGTGCATCTCGACAGCGATCTCACCATTTCCTTGGCAAGCTTCACAGCGTCCACCCTTAACGTTGAAACTAAAGCGACCCGGCTTCCAGCCTCGTGCTCGTGCTTCACCACTGGCGGCAAACATATCGCGGATATGAGTAAAAGCTCCAGTATAAGTGGCCGGGTTACTGCGTGGAGTTCGACCGATTGGTGATTGATCTATGAGGATCGAGCGTCCTAGATATTCTGTACCGGTGAAAGCGGCGCAGTTGTAGGTTTTAGTATTACGATGCTTTTTGTCTAATCGTGATTTTAGATTTCGGTCGATAATCTCATACATGAAAGAAGATTTACCTGAACCAGAAACTCCAGTCACACAGACAAGTTTACCCAAAGGCACATCTACATTTAAATTCTTAATGTTGAAGATTTTTCCACCCTTAATCTTGAGTGAACCTTTTTCACTAACACGTCTTTCAGGGACTTCTATTTTTTTGTCACCGCGAAGATAATCCAAAGTAATTGACTTAGTAGGATTTTTAGGCGCGGAAAGTAGTTTGTCTAGATAGTCAGCCGCCATGACTTCCCCACCATGGACACCAGCGCCCGGACCGATATCAATCAAGTAGTCTGAAGCGAAAATAGTATCCTCGTCGTGCTCCACAACAATAATGGTGTTGCCGAGGTCTCGCAGTTCACACAAAGTCTTGATCAAACGATCGTTGTCCTTTTGATGCAGACCAATAGTCGGTTCGTCGAGCACATATAGGGCTCCGACCAGCCCAGAACCAAGTTGCGAAGCTAGTCTAATACGTTGAGCTTCGCCACCAGAGAGCGTGTTGGCCCGTCTGTCCAAGGTAAGGTACTGAATACCCACATTATTCATGAATTGCAGTCTTTCGATGACTTCACGCAAAGCTGGCCAAGCAATTTCGTGCTGTTTTTTTGAGAGCTTGAGATTATCTATGAAAGTTGTCGCTTCTTTAACTGTCATTTGAGTAAAAGCCACAATGTTTATACCGAGGTCCTTCTTACCATCGCCACCAAGATAGACCCGAAGGGCTTCCTTACGCAGTCTAGCGCCGTTACAGACAGTACATTCATCAGATTGGAAAATACCGACAACTCCGAGACCATTACATTCAGGACAGGCACCATATGGAGAATTGAAAGAAAAAAGTCTTGGTTCAACTTCAGGAAATGAAGAGCCGTCGGTCGGACAGATAAATTTGGCTGACATAGTACGTGTACTGCCATCAGGACTTTCGATCTTGACTAAGCCTCCAGACACAGACAAAGCTAGTTCGACAGCTTCTGAAAGTCGTTCGTGAGAACCTTTAGGATCATCGGTGAATTCACTGACATAGATTTCATCTACTAGCACATCAATGTCGTGTCGTTTGGTTTTTGTTAGTTCAATCTTTTCGCGAAGTTGTTTGATCTCACCGTCTATTTTTACTGCCTCAAAGCCCTTTCCGAGTAGATCGTAAAGTAATTGGTAATATTCCCCTTTTCGTCCTACCACTACTGGTGAAAACACTGACACTCGCCCTTTAGATAGCTCGATGCCCATCACTCTTTCTGATTGTTTTTTGGTAGCCTCTTTGACTTCTTTCCCTTCGATGGACTTTAAGATAACCCCCAAGATTTCGTCTTGAGACATCCGCATAATAGGCACGTCGACGTCCAAGCAGTATGGTTGCCCCACTCGAGCATACAAAATACGCAGATAGTCGTAGATTTCAGTAATGGTCGCTACCGTAGACCTAGGGTTTCTTGAAGCTGACTTTTGATCAATAGAAATAGCCGGTGACAGACCAGAGATCTCGTCGACGTCAGGCTTTTGGAGTTTATTTAAAAATTGTCTAGCGTAGGGAGAAAGTGACTCGACATATCGTCTTTGCCCTTCAGCAAAAATAGTATCAAAAGCCAGAGAAGACTTACCTGACCCCGAACGGCCAGTGATAGCAATCATCTTACCTCGTGGCATTTCCACATCGATATTCTTGAGGTTGTGAGTCCGGGCGCCACGAATTATGATCTTGTCGCCGACTCCAGCGTATTCGGTTTTTGGTGACTTTTTTTTGTTATCCATAAAATAAATTACTCAGACAAATTAACTGACTGACCATTATAGCCTTTTATGAGCCAGGTTAAAAGCTAAGCGGTTTTCTTTATAATTAGTTTCGTTGATCGAGATCTGGCGTTCATCTGAGCTAAGAAAAGAAGGACAAAACCAAGAGCCACTAGGCCCACGGCACCAATAACGATACTGTCTCGAAGTGACACATTTGCATAAGTATCTCTGAAGAAAATTTCTGAGGCTGAGGCCGTAAGATCGTTTTGTTTACTGTTTAGTTTGTAGGTTTGGGTGCTAGCTACAAAACGTCCAGTACTGTCTGCTAGCCCAGCGAAGACGACTGCCGGCAAATCATTATCTAGTGGTTTTTCTAACAAATAGGAGAACTGACCTCCTGAGCCAGCTCGTATCAAGCCAACGGCGTTGGCAGAAGGAATCACTAAGTGCACAAAAGAATTTGGCACCGCAACGCCACTAATTATGTAATTTGTCTCATCGACTGAACTAAGTTGGTTTTTTACCACCTCTGCCTTGATTGAATTGATTGATAGTATTTTTTTGTCTGGAATAGAAGCGTTTATGTCTAGATTATGAAATGGCATCTCCTTTGTATCAGAAACTAATGCGTCACTATCAGTCAAAATCTCTATACTATCAATGACGCCATCTAGGTCCGAATCGGCTCTTAGGGGGTCAGTGAGGAAAACTGTAAGTTCATCATAGTCAGATAAACCATCCTTGTCAGTATCCTTACCAGTCAAACTATTTGTTAGTGACTTAATGTCACTCTCACTAGCAAAGATTGCGTCTAATTGTTTTTCAACTATGTTGGCAAAGTTTGACTTTAGTACTGTTTGTGAACGCAGGTCTGCTTCTGATTCTAGAATACTAGTGTAGATACTTTGGTATTTTTTAAGGATTTGATTTTTAGCAAGAGCGATCAAGTACGGATTTTCTACTTGAACCACCGCTGCGTAATAAAAGTATAGTTGGTTTAGAGAGTCTTCGTTTGACAGAACTTCAGCTTTAACAGCTGCGCCTAGTCCAGAAGAGACATCCAGCTTATCCAAATCAGCTGCAAAATTATTGTCAGTGAAGTAACTCAATCTACTATTGATACCATAAGCCTCCATACTTAGAGCGATATCGACTTTCTTGGCTAAGATTATACTATCTTCTATTTTTGAAGCAGACTCTATGGCGACAGTTGCTGGGATATAGTAGACGCCCTTGGTCTGATATTCGCGACCGTCATCAGTAAATGAAGCGTAGACTAGATATTCATTTTTTGGCAAGTCGTAAGCTGAAAGACTGAAATACCAACTACTTTGGGCTAGTGTCGCCTCCCCTATCAGGACTGGATTTTCTGAACGAGGTATAAGAGCATATACCAAGACCTGATTAGGATTGTAGTCACCCGTGGAAACCTTTATATATGAAGCCAGCTCTTCTTCGTAAAGCTGCAAGTCAATTTGATTTAAATTAATTTCCGCACTATTTACAACAATCACCTCTTCCAGGACCTCTTCATCTGTGGAAGAAGCTAAACTTGAACTAGCGGATACCGGAGGAATAATGTTGGCAATCTCTTCGGTAACTTCAGTCTCTTCTGTGAGCTCAGTCACTTCTGTTTCCTCTACAGGAACAGTCTCTACTTCGGCTTTAGTTATTTCTACCTTAGTTTCCTCTCTTTTGATTGAAAAAACTGGCCCTTCGAAAATATAGCTAGTACCAGAATCTTGACTTACATTAACTTTGGTCTGATAAGTACCAGAAGGTAGCGTTCTAGCGGGGATAAGAAAACGACTACTATTTTCAGATATCTTTTCCCCCGGAGACACAGTAGTCACTGCTCCTGAAGTTAGTGATGCTAGAGTCAGAGTAAAATTTCCAGCATTATTGGCCTCAATAACAATATCAGTATCATTGGCAATATCTGCCGGTAATGAATTTAGGAACTTTACTGTTGGGGCTCCGGCTGGTAAGTCCTTGTCAGCCACTTCCTCACATTGACCAAGGCTACATACGAGAGCGGCTGCGTTGATGCCTAGATTCTTGTCTGAGAGATGTCCAAATGAAGCCACCAAGACACCAAAAAAGATAAAGGCATATCCGCCAGCTCGGGCCACGCCTGAAGCGTATTTGGGGAAAATATCCTTATACCAAATTTTGTACAATTCCACTTTTTCTAGAAGACGCAGACTGGCAGTTGAGGGGACACGAACATAACCATGATCCACATCATCAAGCTGAATTGGACTCAATATCGCTTTCTTCTTTGGGGCTTTACTGGTTTTTGTAGATTCTGTAGTGTTCGCCTTAGTTTCTAGCTTTTTTTTAGGTGCCTTTTTGGCATGAGAAATAGCCGTGGTAGTCTTTTTGACGACCGGCTTTTTTACTCCCTCCTTTGGCTTTTTTTTGGGCTCAGCCATTTCCTAAATTATACACTTATTTACTAAAGAATTAGGACTTTATTAACGTTTTGGACTCTTGCTTTTAAGGGCGACTTTTTTTGCCTTTTCTATACGCTCTTTTAGGACTTTTATCTCGTCGCGCAAGATAGCCGCTGTTTCAAAGTCTAGAATAGAAACCGCCTCATCCATCAGTCTCTTCTTGTTTTTCAAAAATTCCTTAGGATTCTTCTCGAAGATAGACAGGTCGACTTTAAGCAAAGTATCAACCGCTTCGTCGTGGCTAGTTCGCATCTGATCGGTAATCGAACGAATCTCCTTGGCAATAGTCTTGGGAGTAATGCCGTGTTCTTTGTTGTAAGCTATTTGCATATCGCGTCTACGATTAGTTTCACCAATGGCTGCCTCTAAAGCCGGTGTCATCTCGTCCATGTACAGAATTACGCGTCCATTAATATTTCTAGCTGCTCGGCCGATAGTCTGGATCAATGCGGTTTCACTACGGAGGAATCCCTGCTTGTCGGCGTCCAAAATAGCTACGAGTTCTACCTCGGGCAAGTCTAGTCCTTCTCGAAGCAAGTTTACTCCAACTAAACAATCAAACTTTCCTCGTCTAAAGTCAGTCAAAATCTCAATCCGTTCTAGGGTATCAATATCACTGTGAATGTATTTGGTGTTTATTTTTTTCTCAGTCAAGAACTCAGATAAGTCTTCTGCCATCTTCTTGGTCAGAGTAGTGGTCAATACTCTAGCGCCACCAGCGATAATTTTTTCGGCTTCAGCAATAAAGTCCTTGATCTGTCCCGGATAAGTACCAACTTCGGTAATTGGTCTCATGTCGATCATTGGATCAACCAGCCCGGTTGGTCTAATTATCTGTTCTACCATCTTGATCTTTGATTCCTCAGCAATTTTGTATTCATACTTTCCCGGGGTGGCCGATGTATAGATTCTTTGTCCGATTGCCGACTCAAACTCAGTAAACTTCAAGGGTCGATTATCGACGGCACTGGGTAGTCTAAAACCAAACTCCACTAGAGTATCTTTTCTGGAGCGGTCACCGGCATACATACCGTTTATTTGCGGTACAGTTACGTGAGATTCGTCAATAATGGTCAGGAAGTCAGGCTTCCCTGAATCATCGTGAGGAAAATATGACAGTAAAGTGTACGGCGGTTCTCCTGACTGACGACGATCAAAGTGTCTAGAATAGTTTTCAATTCCGTTGCAGTAACCAATCTCACGAATCAAAGCCAGGTCATGTTGAGTTCGACGACGCAGTCTTTCGCTCTCAAGCAACTTCCCTTCTTGTTTAAATTTTTTTAACTGAACGTCTAGCTCGGCTTGAATATCCAGCACTGCATTTTTACGTTCATTCTCTGGAGTTACAAAGTGTTTGGCTGGAAAGAGAAAGAAAAATTCTGCTTCGGTAATTATGGCTCTAGTAATAGCATCGATTTTAGTAATACTAGTAACTTTACTGCCAACAAAACCCAAGCGATAAATCACTCGTTCGTTCGTGGGCATTAGTTCGATAGTATTTCCCAAAGCTCTAAAGTGCCCCGGCACTAAGTCGGCATTGGTGCGCTCAAAATACATCTCAATCAGAGTGCGGATAAAGTCCATGCGATTGGTTTCGAAACCCTTTTCGATCTTTAGGTGGCGCTTAAGATATTCGGCTGGTGCTCCAAGACCGTAGATACATGAGACCGAGGCGACAATAATAACGTCCTCTCTGGTCAATAACGCCTGAGTTGAGGCGTGGCGCAAACGGTCGATTTCTTCGTTGATCTGGGCTTCTTTCTCAATAAAAGTATCAGAAGTCGGCATGTAGGCTTCCGGCTGATAGTAGTCGTAGTAGGACACAAAGTAATGCACGGCGTTATTAGGAAAAAAGTCTTTGTATTCTTGTGCCAGCTGTGCTGCCAAAGTTTTGTTGTGAGCAATCACTAAAGTAGGCTTTTGAATCTGTTGGATCACATTGGCGGCGGTAAAGGTTTTTCCTGAGCCGGTCACACCAAAAAGCGTCTGGTGAGTTTGTCCAGCTTTGATCCCTTTAACTAGTTGTTTGATGGCTTCTGGCTGGTCTCCGGCTGGAGTTTTATCAGTCGCTATTTCAAATTTCATGCTATGAGTATAGCCCGATATGACGTATAAAAAAAGTGAGTCTGTTTAGGAGGCTATAATCTGTTCTCTTAGTCTCTTGGTGAAATTGACGATGAAATACAGGTTGTGGATTGAAGCTAGGTGGGCGCCGAGCATTTCGTGTGATCTAAATAGATGCGAAAGATAGGCTTTGGTGTAGTTTTGGCAGACATAGCAATCACACGTTTCATCTGGTTTGGAAAAATCTCTAATATATTTTTGATTTAAAAGATTGGTTCGTTTGGTGCCTTCTTTGGTTCTTTCATAAATAGTTCCCGTCCTGGCGATGCGAGT
>Ga0163144_10027814_pt1 | contig 10930 bp, 11 predicted proteins | sample OliLak19BULKMAT1_FD_123175 | JGI IMG/M metagenome (GOLD analysis project Ga0163144, IMG submission 123175) | Freshwater microbial mat bacterial communities from Lake Vanda, McMurdo Dry Valleys, Antarctica - Oligotrophic Lake LV.19.BULKMAT1 | ecosystem: Environmental > Aquatic > Freshwater >... | reverse complement strand
CTAAAAAAATTAAATTTTTCCGTTTCAAGCTATTTCGCTAACTTGCTCTAAATGCTTTGAAAATTAGTATGATAAAAATTTTACTTTTTTGTTTTTGTTTTCTTGTTGTCGCAGAATCTAACGCTCAAAACTCCCAAATCAAACGGACTAACCATTGGTTTTTTGGTGACCAAGCTGGTTTAGATTTTTCGTCAGGCGCTCCTATGGCTGATACAAATGGACAACTCGGGGCTTGGGCAGGCAGTGCCGTTATGAGCGATACTGCAGGAAATTTACTGATGTACACCGAGGGCCAAAATGTATGGAACAAAAATCACCAACTCATGCCTAATGGAACTGGCCTTTGGGCAAACGGAACGCCTACGCAAAGTGCTTTAATAGTTCCTATGCCATTAAATGATTCAATCTATTACATTTTTACTTGTGCCGGTGCAGACGGAATGCCTTATGGTATTAGATATTCAATTGTTAACATGAATCTGGACGGTGGCCTTGGCGATGTTACCATAAAAAATGAGTTGTTGTTTGCTCCGAGCAGTGAACAATTAGGAGGTACAATGCATGCAAACTGCGTCGATGTTTGGATAATGGGACATGAATCGGGAACTAATTTGTATAGAGCATATTTACTAACAGAAAATGGCATAGACACCAATGATGTTGTAATAAATGACATTGGAAATTTCGCAAAAGAAGACACTGTTTCCGGAGTCTGCTGGAATTGCACAGGTACCGGTTTAAAGTTTTCTCCTGACGGAAAAAAAATGGCCGCCTCCAATTTTTGGGATAACCTTAATAACTCTGCATATCTTGACACTCTCGATTTATTTGATTTTGATAATTCAACCGGTTTAATTTCTAATCTGATTCAACTGCCTGACACCTCAGTTTGGTTGTTTGGATTTTCCCCAGACAGCAAAAAGCTATATGTTAACAATGTAAATACAAATACAACAACATATCCGGGTTGGTCAGATATTTTTCAATATAATCTTTCTGTTTCTAACGTGCCTTTATCCAAGACGTTGGTTTATCAAGCTATACTTGATTATGATTTTAGTGATTTTCAGATTGGGCCTGATCAAAAAATATATTGTGCCAAACCGCTAAATGATAGTTTGGGGGTTATTGAGTTTCCCAATTTGCTCGGAATTTCATGCAATGTTATTGAGAATGCAATTTCATTGCAAGGTCAGCTATCTGGTACCATGTTACCAAATTTTATTTCTACTTATTTTAATCAAGATAGCCTTAACGGCTGCTTCTATTCGCTCGAAATTTCAGAAAACGATTTGAAATCAGATATTCTTATTTTTCCTAATCCCGCGGTTAACGTTCTTAATGTATGGATAAAATCTGAAAATCAAGATCAAGATGATGGCTGTTCAATAATACTGATAGATATGCTTGGAAATGTTGTCTATAAGCAAGTGTACGAGACGGTGAATGTATCCGGAAATAAGTATATTGTTGATACACAAAATTTAAATTCGGGTATCTATATATTGCAAGTGGAATGGAGCGATAATCAAAAGGTTTCTCAAAAAATAATTATCAATCACTAAAATAAAAATCGACATGAAAAATCTGATTTTATCAATTATTATAACATGGTTCCTTTCGCCAAATACTGGGCACGGACAGTTTAATACTGGTGGTATATTTGGTGATCGTTGGGCACAAACTAATAATCCGCCAGCATTAAATAATGATGTTCGCCGGGGAGGTATGGGTGATTTTACAGGGTTTGCTAGCGCACCTATCGCCGCCTTTCACATCAACGCTAATTTTTTAACGTCGGTAAACCCCCATGGCAATTAATACTTTTTTACCAGGTGAGGTTTTCGCTACAAGCGGGCCAAGTTCAAATATCAACGCCTGGCGCATGTACACCGGTGCCGGAACAGGAACTGAGAAGTTCGTACTTTATAATCCAGCAACAAGTTCTGACATGTTGCTTCAATCAACTGTTGGAAATATGATTTTAATACAAGTAATATTTCAAGAGTATTTATTGGCGGCCCAGGATACACAAGCCCTGGCTTTGTTGGTTTTGGCGATAATTTTTTGACTCCAAACTTCCGTGTGCATATTCAAGATGGCGGCATCCTAAGCACTGGTAATACATTTGGCTTAGACCCTATTTTACCTCCCAGTTTACTCGGTCCACGTTTTATCTGGTATCCTAGAAAAGGAGCTTTCAGAGCAGGTGAAAGCGTAAGTTGGAACGACGCAAATATTGGAGAATATTCGACAGCATTTGGTTTAAATACAGAAGCAAGTGGTAATTATTCTTTTGCAGCAGGAAATGGAGCATTGGCCGTTGGCCATTTTTCTACGGCGTTTAATGGAGGAATGGTTTATGGCGATGGCGGTTTTGCAATAAACTCTGGAACAGTCAATGTAAGTGGTGGTGGTGGTTTTGCAGTAAATGGTGGCGAGGTAAATGGCCAGGGAGGTTTTGCTTTTGGATCTAATGCAATATCCAACGGAGTTCGCTCATTTGCGGGTGGTTCGTTCGTTTCATCAGGCAATTTAATTGATTTTGTTTGGGGCGAAAATGCTGTTGCTAGTGGAGGATTTTCAGTATGTTTTGGAACAGCTTCACAGGCCTTAGGTGAACAATCATATGTATTCGGGTTTCAAAGCCAGACCACCGCAATAGCGAAAGGTGGAGTTTCAATTGGCTATAATGTGCAATCAAATGCCGAGGGTGCTTTTGTATTGGGCTACAGCGAAGGTGCTTTCCCTGTTATTACGTTACAAAATAATATTTCACGTTCGCTAATGGTTGGTTTTGAAAGTGACAGATCTACTTTTTTTGTTGGACCAAGTGCTGGTGCAGGTACAACAGGCAGAGTTGCAATAGGAGATATAACAACAATGGCGGGTGGTGTACCAAACAACAAATTAGAAATTAATTCAGATGCAAGTCAGCCAACACTTAGCGGCTTGCGTTTTACCGATTTGCCGTCAACATCGCCAACTGTTTCAAACCCAGGTTTGGGAGTCCTTTCTGTTGATGTGAATGGCGATGTAATTTATGTGCCAATGACTGCTGGCACTGATGATCAAAACTTAACTGGAGCAACTTTAGTTGGAACAAATCTTACCATTGATATTGAAAACGGAACTTCCGTTACGGTTGATTTAGCAACGCTTCAAGACGGAATTGGAACAGATGATCAGAACCTGACAGGAGCAACATTAGTTGGAAATATTTTGACAATTGATATTGAAAATGGTGCTTCAGTGAGTGTGGATTTGAGTGGACTAATAACAACCACAGGCACTTTTGGTGCTGCTTGTTCTGCGCCTGTTGGTGCAGGTAATTTACTTTCAAATACCAAAGTTGGATTCAATAATTTCAACGTGTATTTTCAGGGTCAAGGCACAATAGGTAACAACGCAATGGGAATAGGTTATAATTGTACAGATTTTTTGGTGGCGAAATTAAATGTTCAGTCAACCGGTACAGGCACTCCTAATGGTTTCGTGACAGTTGTGACCAGTACAAATCCTAATAATACAGGTGGAATTTTCCGTGTATCAGCGGCAACTACATCAAACACTGGCCTTACTACCAACGGTACTGGTGGGGTAACAGCTACTGGTGCGCGAATAACGGGTTCTAATTCCTCTAGCATCAATTATGGCGTTGTTGGTTCCGGCACGGGCATTAATCCAGCATCTGCGGTATCAACTTGGGCGTTCGGCGGTTATTTTAAGGGTTCGTATGCCAATCGCACATATGGAATCTATGCGGAAGGCGTGCCAAGCACAGTTGGTACTACTACAAATATTGCCGGATATTTTGCTGGGACGATTGTAACCGGCCCATCATTTGTTCCATCAGATTTAGCGTTCAAAGAAAATATTACACCCTTGGCAGATGGTTCTGATGTAATTAACCAGCTCAACCCAGTTACATATACTTACAAAGAAACTGGTAATGCCGTTTATATGCATTTTAATCAGGGTAACCAAGTTGGTTTTATTGCACAGGAGGTAGAAGTTATTGCGCCAGATCTGGTAAAAGAAATTACGCATCCGGCGCAGTTCGATACATTAGGAAATGAAATTGTACCGGAGTTTGCGTACAAAACTCTTGACTACGAAAAATTTGTTCCGTATTTGGTTGCCGATGCTCAAAACAAAAACAACACTATTGACAGCCTGACTGAAATCAACAACATTCAGGATTCAACAATCACAAACTTAAATAATCGTCTAACTTTTCTCGAAAATTGTTTGAGCGCATTGTTGCCAACTCTTTGCGAAATGAATCAAAGCATGATTATACAAAACAATATCGATGAGCAAAATCAAATTAAATCGACACTAAATATTACGTTGAGCAGCGAAAATAATATTGTACTTCAGCAAAATGTACCAAATCCTTTTGCGGAACAAACAGTGATTTCATATTCAATTCCACCAACTGTAAAACAAGCACAAATTTTGTTTTATGATAAAAACGGAAAATTGATTAATACGGTTGACATTGCTGAAAGGGGCTTAGGCCAGTTGAATGTTTATGCTTCTGACTTGAGCTCCGGAATTTATACATACACATTAGTTGCTGATGGCGTTGTTGTTTCTACTAAAAAGATGATGAGAAGTTATGGATAATACCGATGTGAAATAAGTAATGGTCCAATTCCGTTTCTCTGCATTGCACCAAACTTCTTTCCAATCGGCATAAACCACTGTGAGATTTATAATTATTGGCATAATTTATAAATCACATTGGTATAAGTTTAGAATGGATTGCTATTACATAAAAAAAGGCCGATGTGAACAACGTCGGCCTTTTTGTTTTTTAGTGAATAGTAAAGAAAAAAAAATCCCCGTTGTGATTCACATCAGGGATTTTTTTGTTTTTACAATTTAATAAACTTTCAACCTATCAACTTTCAACTCATTTCGCCATCACAACCTCACCAACAGCAATCAACTGTGCTGGCTCATGATAACCCAAAGTTTGATGAACAATTTCTTCTTTTGCATCAATAAAATAAAGAGTTGGATAAGCCTTCAAAGCATATTTACTACTCAGTCTTGGTCCATCGGCGTTTTTTTCCATGTCCATTTTAAAGGAGATAAAATTTTCGTTGAAATAAGTGCCTACTTTTTCATCGGTGAATGTATTTGCGGTCATTAATTTACAAGGACCACACCAAGCTGCATAAGCATCTAGGAAAATTATTTTTTTGTTTTCTTCAGCTGATGCAAGGGCTTCGGCCCAAGTGCCTTGGAAAAATTTAATGCCAATTTCTTTTGACTTATCATCATTTGATAGCTTGTGAATGTTTTTTCCAAATGTGTTTACAGTAGATGCGAAAATCAATCCACTAAAGGAAATGATGAATGCGAATGCAATGATTTTTTTCATATTAGTTGGTTTTAAAAGCTATAATTGATGTAAGATAATTAGTTACCTTTCTACAAATTTCGTTCCAATGTATAAAGATATCGTTTTCTTAGATGGTATTGATGACGATTATCGACAATCAGTTATCAATTTTGTTGAAGAATGGGAATCCCTGCCTGTGTACCGCAGTCAAGCAGGCTATTCCCCAATTTTTCGAATATCTACATCAGGAAGTACGGGTGCTCCTAAAACGTTTGAATTTAGTCGAGAACAAGTAGAAGCTTCTGCAAAATACACCGGGCAATTCTTTGATTTCAAAAAAGGAGATTCGATACTTTTAAGTTTGTCACCGAATTTTGTGGCGGGCAAATTAATGTTGGTTCGCGCAATGCTACATGAAATGAAAATTGTTGTTGCGCCATTAAATTCAAATCCTCTTAAAGACATTAATTTTTTTTTAGAATCAATTAAGTTAGCTGCATTTGTTCCGTATCAAATAAATGAAATCTTGAAAGATGAACACTCAAAAAAAATCTATCAAACCATAGAAAATGTAATTATTGGTGGTGCCGAAATTTCGCCGACGTTGGAATTAAAAATAAGTCACCTTACCAATAAAAATTACTCCACTTTTGCAATGACAGAAACGTTAACGCATTTTGCTTTGCGACCAGTTGATGGTAAAACAAATTTTTATACATGTTTGCCAGGAATCAATATTCATGAAGACGCTAGAGGTTGTATGGTTGTTGAACCGAATAAAATTTTGAGTCAAGAATTAATAACGAATGACATTATTGAAAAAATTGACGATACAAAGTTTAGATGGAAGGGACGATTTGATCATGTTATAAATTCGGGAGCGATAAAAATTTTTCCGGAGACAGAAGAAAAATTAATTGGGCATTTGTTTGATGAAAAAAGGTTTTATTTGAGTTCGAAAAAAAATGATGCGTTGGGAGAAGAACTTGTTTTAGTAATAGAGGACTTTTTGTGGAATAAAAAAAATCAAGAAGAAATTTTAATTGAGATTGAAAAAATAGCACCAAAATATCACGGGCCAAAATCAATTTTATTTTTTGACAAATTTGATGAAACAAAAAACGGAAAAATTATAAGACAAAAATTCCCGTAGGGTTCAGTCGCGACTGAACCATTTTAACAGCAGTTGCGACTGAACCATTTTAAGAGCGGTTGCGACTGAACCATTTTAAGAGCAGCTGCGACTGAACCATTTTAAGAGCAGTTGCGACTGAACCATTTTAAGAGCGGTTGCGACTGAACCATTTTAAGAGCAGTTGCGACTGAACCATTTTAACAGCGGTTGCGACTGAACCATTTTAAGAGCAGTTGCGACTGAACCACTTTAGGAGTGGTTGCTAACAGTGTAGTTTTTGCGTTAGGGATTGAAGTGGAAAACCCGCAGGCGTAGGGGCGAATTTTCATTCGCCCAATTTCTACGCCGAGGATTTGTAACATAAAGCCCGACCCCGCATTTTTTTGCGGGGAAACGCCCAAATAGAAATCAAAAATTGTTAGCTGGTGATCCGTCGATGATACATTAATAAAACCAAATCGTAACTAAAATGTGCAGCGATTGCATGCCAAAGTGTAAAATTTTGGGCTGCCCAACCTATTAGACAAATGAAAAGTGTTAAACCCACGGCAAAAATATTGATGGCAAAATTTTTACGCGAAAAATAGCCGTGAATGGCAACAAAAAAAATGGACGTAATCCAAATTCCGGCAAAGGGTTGAATGGCGCCGCGGAAAAAAACTTCTTCTCCAAAACCGGCGCAAAAAGAAAGGAAGTAGGCATCGAAGCGTGTCAATTTTAAATCGACTAATAAATTACGGTATTTAGAAAGTGAGCGATCAAAATAAGGCAATTCAGTAATCCAAATAACAAAAAGGCCGAACAAAATGCCAACTGAAATAAATGTAGGGATAGAATAAAGTTGACGCAATGAGATGGTAAATATTTCGAAGAAACTCCTATTAGCAAAAAATAATATAAGCCATGCTAGCAAAGGAAAAGCAATCAAAGTTGAGAGTCCTAAGAACCAAATTGACGTTATGATTTTACGAAAGTTGATGACTCAAATATAAGCGTTACAGATTCAAAAATATGATAGCGTTGCAAATAATCAAAAAATGGAATCATCTAATAGAAAGAAAGTGGATTTATTATTAATTAAATATATGATAGTTGAAAATAAATTAATTTTCGAAAAAAATTAAAATGAACGCCGTTTCTAAACCTATTTTACGTAGCAAGTTTCGACAATTTGTTGGGAAGGAATATTTTTTTTTGAAAGAAAAAATTAGGTGGAAAACAGAAGGATTTAAATTTTCAAAATTGAAAGGAGAAAATAAATTGCCTTACGAAATTTTTAAACATCAATCTGTTTTACTGCGCCAATTGAAAGATGTTGACATGCAATTACAGCGAAATAAAATTACGAATTTGAAATTGGCAACAGAAAAAATTAACGGTATAATTATTAAGCCGGGCGAAACTTTTTCTGTTTGGAAATTAGTTGGACGACCAACAAAACAAAAAGGATATTTACCGGGACTAACTTTGAGCAATGGTAAATTAGGCGTTGGCGTTGGTGGTGGACTTTGTCAGTTAGGAAATTTAATTTATTGGATGGCAATCCATACACAACTTACGGTTACAAAAAGGTGGCGACACAGCTACGATGTTTTTCCTGATAGTGGAAGAGTTTTGCCATTTGGCAGCGGTGCTACATTGGCATATAACTACATTGATTTGCATGTACGAAATGAAACCAACCTTAGTTTTCAACTAAATTTGTCGTTGTCAGAAAAAAATCTGCATGGTGCAATTTGTTGTTCGGAAAATCCAAAATTGAAATTTGAAGTTTTTGAAAAAAATCATCGTTTTGATTTACAATGGTGGGGCGGATATACAAGACACAATGAGATTTGGAGAAAATTGATTTCTGATTCGGCTGAAAATCAACAAGAAGAGTTGGTGACCGAAAATCACGCCATAATGATGTATAATCCTTTGCTTGAAAATAAAGCAAAACCTTAACCTTTCGTTCGTCAGGTTTTAATATTCACGTTACTTTAATTCTGTCACTTTGTATGTATATAACATGACATGCAATGAAAGACGTAAAAGAACTTCTCAGATTTATTCGTAAAAACGAAGAGGCTGTAAAAGAGCACAATGATGAATTAATTTATGCAGCAATTCTGCAACAGGGACTTTTTCCAAGAAATCGTCATTTTAGACGAATTTTAGACGATAGTTTTTTGATTTATAAACCCAAGAACCATGTAAGCGGAGATTTTTACTGGATAGGAGAAAAAAATGGCATTCGGTATTTTGCCTGCGCAGATTGCACAGGGCACGGTGTTCCAGCAGCTATGCTTTCTGTGCTTGGTTATTCACTTTTGAACTACGCTCTTTTTAATGCCGACCTTAATTCACCTTCTGAAATTCTAAAAAAAGTGGATTGGAAATTTATTGAGTCGTTTGATTTTGAAGGAAGCCCACAAACCACAAATGATTGGATTGATATCTCGTTGTGTTCATATGATCCGGATAATAGAATACTAAAGTTTTGTGGAGCGAACAGAAAAGCGTTGGTGATTTCTGAAAAAAGAAGTCTTATTTTGCCGGGCAACCGTTACCCAATTGGCGGTTGGCAACTTGAGGAACACCGCGAGTTTAAAGAGTATACGATTGAAGTTGAAAAAGGAGATTGGGTTTATTTAGGATCAGATGGCTATCAAGATCAATTTGGTGGATTGCGCGGCAAAAAATTTGGAAGTGGCAAATTGCATGCACTCTTGAAATCGATTGCAAAATATGATGGCAGTCAACAACGTGTTTTGTTGAATGAGCACTTAACAACTTGGATGTACAACAAAGAACAGACGGATGATATTTGTTTGATGGGTGTTCAACTTAACTAGCTGATTCGATTTTCTAAATTAATTTGTATCCCAAGGATCTATTTTTGGAATATCAGGTCTTGTAATTAACATATCTGTTTGTTTACCTCTTTTATAAAGTGCGTGAAAAATAACTACGCCTTTTTTGCTGTAAGTAATTTGTTCGCCGTTTTGAAAATTAGTGTCAAATTCTTTTTCCTCTTCTATTTGACCATTGTTGTAATAGATAAGAAATTTACCATGAAGTTTTCCGTCAACAAAATTTTTCTCCATTTTTAGTTTTCCATTTTCATGAAATTCTTGACATTTTCCGGTATAACCTTCGCGACGTTCGTAACGGAAAAAATGATTGTAAGGCTCGTCAAATATAAGTTCGGCACAACTGCAATAACTTGAATCTATGATTGAAGTTACAATAGTGTCTTCAATAACATCTGGGATTTGCGTTTGATTGTTGCAAGACAAAAGTGCGAAACCAAAAATGAACAAACAGCTAAATTTTTTCATGATACAAAATAAGGAAATAGAAATCTGTTGGCAAAGTTAGTAAATTCACGATAGGGTTTAATTATACTAGTCTATCGAAACTAGTTATAAATTTTTTCTCCTGCGGTCAACCACACCCCCCACTTTTCATTATAGGCATGCACTTTTTCAGTTTCATTTCCCAAATTGTCGTAGACAGGATTGCCGTCATTTTTCCATTCAAAAATACCACCATACAAATTGTATGTATTTGAGAATCCTAATTTTTTAAGTTTGAGTGAGATTTTTTCACTACGATATCCAACCGAACAATAAACAATAACTTTTTCGGATGTGTCGATTCCTTTTAATCGGTTGATGTCAAAGTCATCATAACCACACCAAACTGCATTTTTAACATGACTCACGTTGTACTCATTTTTTTCACGCGCATCAACAAAAGTAACATCACTGATTTTTTTTGCATCAGCAACACTAATTTCTTTTGCTTTGTGAGACAATAGGTCGTTCAGCATTTTACCATAGGCTTTACTTTGCACCATTTGCCCAAAGCTTAGAGTGCTTAGTAAAAGTGTGATGATGATGAGTTTAATTTTCATATAAAATCCTATTGCAAAAATCAAGCCGATTAGCAGCAGCCACCGCCGTCATAAAAGTAAGTTGATTCAGAAATAAAAATATCAGATTTATTTAAAGCAGCTAAAGCCCCGGCAGTTTTATCACAAACAGCAAGCGGTTGATTTTTCAAAAGTGTATGACCTTTTTGATCGTCAAATAAATCTTGACCTCCGAAATAGATTGCCGTTTTTCCAGTGAACACACAAGGACCATCAGCAGGCATTGGATCTTTAATGGCGCATACTTCAACACTTTCTATATAAATCAATTTTTCTGTGTCGTAATTAGTTGGATCTAAAATTCGGTAGGGCCTTTTGGCTCTTATCTCAATTGTACCAAATCCTACATCCGTCATTATTTTAATGTACTCTTTTAAAGGCAAAGCACCACTCAAACAAAGTGCACGAAGGCGTTCGTCGTTCTTTAAAGTTTCCGGCATTTCATTTTCACAAATTGGATCAGATAAAACTAATCTGCCATGCGGTTTTAAAACACGATACATTTCTGTCAATGCTTTTT
>Ga0163144_10027813_pt1 | contig 10931 bp, 10 predicted proteins | sample OliLak19BULKMAT1_FD_123175 | JGI IMG/M metagenome (GOLD analysis project Ga0163144, IMG submission 123175) | Freshwater microbial mat bacterial communities from Lake Vanda, McMurdo Dry Valleys, Antarctica - Oligotrophic Lake LV.19.BULKMAT1 | ecosystem: Environmental > Aquatic > Freshwater >... | reverse complement strand
ATTAATAGGATTAGATACCTTTGGAATAATGAGGAGAATCTTATGTCCCCTTAAAGCAAAAGCTTCACACATTTTCATTATTTGAATTCCATAAGCCTTTTCCGTTGGCAATCTACTATTAATTATGTAGCAAATTTTCATTTGATAACAATAGCATAGGTGGGTTATAATTCAATCCTAACTAATATATAAATATAATGAATACAGAAGAACATGATAATAGTGTAGAGATGTGGACAAAATACTATGAGTCAAAAAGAAGCATACCTATTTTTGAAAAAATTATTCACTTTGCTAGAAGAATATACTTTGGAAAGGCTTTCGCTAATACAGTTATCAAACTTGGCGACAAAGCAACTAGTTATATGGAAACTGGTGTAGGAACAGGACAAACACTAGAAAGACTTCAACTCCTAACTAAAGCTAGATGTGTTGGTATAGAAAAAACACCACGAGCATATAGTCTAGGAAAAAATCATGCAGTCCATTGTGAAATGGTCCTTGGTGATGCACTCAATCTCCCATTTGAATCTAAATCATTTGATGTTTCATACTCACTTGGACTTTTTGAGCATTTTAATATTGATGAGCAACTTACATTTCTTTCTGAACAAGCACGAGTAACAAGAAATAAGGTATTGATCGAGGTACCCCTAAAAAGTCCACATATGATGTTTATTATGTGGTTTAATAGAAGTATAAGAAAACTTAGGGGTGTATGGGCCGATGATGAACTTTTTACATCTAAACATTTTAGAAGTAAATTTCCTGGACTTAATTTCAAATATCATATAAATGCAACTGCCTTTTATATGACATGTTGGTTTATTTTACTACCAAAAGAAATAGATTTATTTCTTGGAAAAAATCAACATCCAAGGAAGTAGAACTCCTTCTAAAATTATCAAATTAGAAATTTTTGAAGCTCCAGATACTCTATTTTTAAAACAGATGGGTATTTCTTTTATAGATGAACTTTTTTTATACAGAAGATATTTTAGATGCATAATAAAAGCATATCCAGAAACATTTATCTCATCTAAATTAATAGATCTAAGAACTGATGCATTTATTGCATTAAAACCACCAGTACAATCATTTATTGGCATTCTAGTAATCATTTTCGCATAAATATTTCCATAGAGACTAAGTATTCTTCTCCACAATTCCCATCCGACAACACTCCCACCTTTTATATATCTTGAACCAATGACTATGTCGTATTTTTTTCTCAATTCAATCATCGTCAAAAGATGTTTGGGATCATGAGATAAGTCAGCATCCATCATAATTAGTGTTTCAACATTTTTATCTTTCATAATTTCCTTGAATGCATGGATATATGCCATACCTAGTCCATCTTTATTTTTTCTTTCTATAAGAGATAATCCTGGAAAACTATTTTGCAGATTTTTTACTTCTAAACCTGTTCCATCTGGAGAATTATCATCTACCACCACTATATTGATATATGGTATATAATTAAATATAATTGGAATAATCTCTTTTATATTTACTCGCTCATTATATGTAGGAATGATGACAACTGTTTTCATTTTAAAAATTGGATATATTATACATTATTTCTCTAGTACATGATAACGATCAAAACTTTCTTTGATATGATAGTGAGAAAATAGAGTTAGTGTAGATGGATCTATTCTCGCTGGAATGATCACTAGATCAGGAAGTCCCTTTATCAAATAATCCAACTCCTTCTCACCAACAATGAGTGAGTCTGTAATAACAAAATACTGGTAGTATTTATTATTAGTAGCAAACAAAACAACCTCTGGTACTTGATAAAAAAATATATTATTTTGATTATTAAAATTACTCATATAACTCTGTATATTTTCTGTACGTCTACTTTGGTAGTAATCTGCTACCCATGAATTAAATACGGTTTGATAAAATTGAAAAGTAATTAATAATAAAAATAAAATATATACAAGAAAAATTAATTTTTTATTCTTGATTGCATTAAAAATAGATGGTATCACATATATAATCGACAATATTTCAGGTACAAAAAAATATCTATAGAAACCAATAGTTCTAAAATAAGCCATGAATACTAATAGACTAAATATCCACGCGAGCAATTCACCAAAATCTGGTTTTATTCCTTTCCTATATCTAAAAACTCCTGTGAATGTCCATATTAAAAAAAGGAGAAGAGCGTACATGGGTTGGATTTCAGTGAAAAATCTTTTTATATTTGTAAAAACATATTTACTAATTGAAACGTCATTTGGATTACTATATAAACTAATTACTGAATGGAGCGAAGACTCTCCAAATTGGAAAAATATCCAGAAGATTATAGGTAAAGCCAGTCCAACAGTTGTAAAAATAATAATGCGTTTATTAATCAATAACTTATTCCTGTATATAAAAAATGTACAAAACAAAGCAGGTAATATAAGAATAAATATAGGTTTTGTTGCAATGGATAGGCCAAAAAATAACCCAGCTATTAAGAAATTAAGATTTTTAATTTTAAAATTTAATTTTAAATCAATATTATTTAAGAATATCAAACCTATAACCAGAAAAACTAAGCCCGGGACTTCACCTAATACATTCTTTCCTTGTCCATATAAAGGGGCAAAAGTAGCAAGAAAAAATAATGTAAAAATTACTACTGAATATCTATTTCTTTTTATTAATATATAGGTAGCGAAATATAGAACTATTATAAAAAACACCATTACAGAACGTGCTTGTAAAATACCACTTTCAAATAATGAAAAGATTATACTTATAGGTAATGTGACTGTATACGACGTTGTTACATACCAAGCAGGATCAAAAACTTCGGGCGCAACTTGAATACCATTTATACCATGAAGAGCAATATTTTTTGCAACCTGAGTAATGATACCTTCATCCATCCATACAGGAGGACTTTCAGTGAGTTTGTAAATACTAAAAAACAACACCAGTGACAAGCCAATAATTATAGGAATATATTTTTTATATTTAAATAACGTTTTCATATTTTTTTAGGTTATCTTTTTCAAAACAATATTTCAAAAAAAAGTCTATTTTTAGATTATTCTCATATGTTTCTCTTGCTGATTTCTGCATTTGAGTAAATTCAGCAGGAGTCAAATTGTCATAAAAGTTTCTAATAATTTCAGAGAGATTTCCTATATTTTTATAATCAACCCTCAAAATGAACTTTGAGTAGTCGATCTTGTCTTCCATCGGTAATACACAATCAGTATCGATCAATACGGGTATCCTTCCAAGGCTAAGTACCTCATAAAAGCGTGCAGAAAAGTTTCCATCACCTTTAACTGATAACGTAAAATCTGATTCTTTGATATTTTTTATATATTCATCCAGAGCCAAAACAGGATCAAGTGAAATAGTTTTTAGATTTCCACTATAAGAAGAACGCGTAATTATATTCAATACAATATCTTTACTATTTTTTAAAATTCTGATGGCTTTTCTTCGAAAATAGAGTCCTTTTTTATGAATTGGAGTTTTTATATATCGTATATTATATAAAAAATAAGATACCCACTCTCTTGTAGTTCTATATTTTATCCAACCACAAAATCCAACGATTGGTATATCACCTTTTTCTCTGTAAATTATTTTACTTACAATGGAAAGATCTTTAGAATAACTTGGCATTATTATTTCATTGTTCTTTCTTTTATATTTATATTGTGAATTGCGAAAGATGATAATGTTATCAAATTTTATTTCATTATCACTATCTCCAGGAGAAAATATAATAGTTTTTTTGGAATAATTATTGGCTAAATTTAAAAAGCTTTTTAAATATTCATGGTCATTTTTTATATAATTATAATTATGACACAATAAAAAATAGTCTGCTTCTTCTGGCTTTTCTGTTATCTCAACTAGCTTGGTCGTGAATAATCCAGTTTGTCTATTATCGAACAAACTGGATCTATCTTGATTTACAAAATTTTGATAGAGAATTTCTATATAGGGGATATTTGAAACTTTTTTACTGATATATACAGAAATCATATTTAAATATATTTAATAAAGTTTAGAAAATCATAATAACATACTGTCAGTTATTTTCTTTATTATTTTAGGCAAACCAAAATCCATTTCAACTTTTCTCGAGAGTGATTCTTTTATAATTTCCTTGTTTGGGATTTTTGAAATAAATTCTATTTTATCTACCAAATCAAAGGCATTTCTTTCTTTAAAAATAAGATTATCGCCAAATGGACCAAATATTTCTCTAAAAGATTCATTTGAAACTAAAGGGATTGCTCTACTTAAAATACCCTCTAACACCACCTTATCGACACCCCCTGTTGGTGCCAGATTTATATTTATATCACTTTCTGCAAAAAGATCTCCTATTTTTTCATGACTAACTGCATCTCCAAACATCACATATTGTGATAAATCTTTTTGTATCACCATTTCTTTTATTTCTTCAAAATAGATATTGTCATCCGTTGTTATTTTTGGTCCAATGATTTGACAAATGAAATTTATTTGACGATTCTTTAGTATTTCCATAGCATCTATTAAAATATCTAAATTTTTTATTCTAGTGATACGACCGAGACTTATGATATTTAGTCTTGTGTTTTTATTTTGTAAACCAGATCTCTTTACTACAAGATCTATCCCATGCCCCACAACATGTACTTTTTTTGTTTTTATTCTAAAGCTCTCTTTCGAAGCAGTAAAGATGTGATGTGTTAGAAATACTGCCAATCTCAGAGAAAAACTTGTAGCTCGATGTGTATACCACAATCCTATTCTCTTTCCCCATATCCTCCAAAATATTCCGCCGAGGATTATGTAGACCTGATTCATATGCACAAAAACAGCATCGTAGTTTTTTCTTTCATTCCAAATATATTTATAAAAATTTCTAATATATTTTAATCTAGATTCTCTACTTTCTTTACCCAAAGATAATACCCTTACATTCACAGGTAGTTCGTACTTACCTTTTTCGAGACAAATAACGATGATGGACTCATAATTTTTAGCGAATTCTATAACCCACCGATGGAAAAATCCTAGTATTGGATCATCTTTATCAATTTTTTGAGTACAAATGAGAAGTTTCATGTATGGTGTATTATATCTTATCAGTATTAGAAGAGAAAATAATGATTTTGTAGAGAAAATAACTCCATATAGCTATAATACCCATACTAAAGATTTGAGAAATAATATAATGTATACCAACAATATCAGTAAATGTATATAATAAAATAGTATTTGCTCCAAGATTAATAATTGCGATAATGGTAAAAATTATAAATTTTTCATGTGTATAAGATATATTTTTATGTTTAAATGTCCATTTACGTTGTAATGTATAACTAACAACAAGAGAGATGAGGAAAGCGATTATACTAGATAAAATATAATATATACCAACAACATCTGTAAGAAAATACAATATAGATAGATTTATAACCGCTCCGATTCCTCCGGAAGAAAGATACCTCATCACAGGATACTTAAAAAAGAATAGTAGTATCTTCATAAAACAATCTCAATTACCCTCTCTGAAACCCCCTCTTTATCCCATTTAGCCACTTTCGCCCCCACCTCCCTCGCTATCCCTACATCTGTCGAAACTATGCTCGTACCAGCGATCTGGGCCTCTTTTAGGGTCATTCCATAGCCCTCGTAGAGCGAAGTGACTAGGAAGCAGTCACATGTCTTATAGTACGACACTAGGTCATCTTGCCATTTTTCAAAGACTACTGCATTTTGTACCAAATTGTCATTTTTATAAATTCCAAGTTCACATGCCAAATCTTTTAGCTTCTTCTCTTCACCTCCCTCACCAACTATCACCAAACCTGCCTTTGGTATTTTTCCCAAGACTATTTTAAAAGCTTCCAAAGCTAGAGTGATATTTTTCTCAGGTTCCAAGCGAGATGCCATGAGAATTATTTTTTCAAATTGAGGATATTTTTTACGTAGATCATTTTCTTCGATAATTGATGAATTTTTTATTTTGTTTTCATCAACCACGATCGGTCGAACTTCGATCTTTGATGGATCAGTAAATCTTGCAACATAATCTCTGATTCTTTTTGAAACAACACGTATCCTATCTGCTCTAGGTAAAGTGTATTTTGAAATGATAGTTCTGATACGATTGAGTTTTGTAAATTTTTGAAAATATGGACTACCGATATCTGTATGCACTTGCAATTCTAGCTTCATAGGGTGACGTGCTTTTATAAGCGTCGCCACAAGTCCCGTTTCAAAAGGATCCTGACAAGTCACATCTGCAATCCCTCTTTTCTCTGTTATAAATCTGCCTAGTTTCAAAGCGTCGAAAATATACATCCATCTCGAACTTGATCTTGTAGAATAAACCCAGATATTTGGTGCTAGAGAAATTTCTGAAACTTCTTGAGAACTCCTCAAAGCAAAAACTATGATATGAACTTCTTCATAATTTTTAGCATATTCTATCTGGCGCAAAGCCACAGGACTACCCTTTTCAAAAATCTTCCTATCTGTAGATATCATTAAAAGTTTCATATGAATTTATTTGGAAGGATTAATTTCATTATCATTTTTTATTTTTTGATAAATATCTACGACTTCTTTTGCTATTTCCTTCCAAGAATGTATAAAGTTCCAATTCTCTATTTTTCTAACCTGCATTTGGTAATTTGTAGGATCTAGTAACCATTTGACCTTTTCTTCTATATCTTTTTCATCTTTTGGATTTACAGTAATAGCGATAGATCCTATACGATCCATGAGGCCATTTTCCTCTGTCAGGATAAATGGTTTGTTGTATCGGATCGATTCTAAAATCATATTTGGACTTATATCTCCAAGCGACACGAGAATAGTAGCATAGCTAGATGCAATTTTCTCTTGAAATTCTTTTGGAGAATAATTTGCCAAGTCGAGTTTAGCTTCAGGGATATTTTTAAATAAATTCTCCAAAATTTCCAGATTCTTCCACTTTAGTTTGCGAGTTCCTGCTACAAAAACTTTTTTATCCACTTCACCATTTTTATTATTTTCAGCATTTTCAGCATTTTTCTCACTTTCATAACCCCGCACCTTTTCTCCATAAAAGTTTTCGACAATACCTATATTGTCAGTTTTTAGATCATATGCTTTTATAAATATATCTCTTTGCCATTTTGTGCTAAAGATGAGATAGGAAACATTTTGCAAAGTGAAACGAGTAAGTTTAAAAATTACTTTTTCTTTTATTGATAATTTATTTTTATTAGACTCATAGAAATCTTTGAACAAAACTAGATCTTCAGTTCTCTCCACATAACTCTCCCAGAGGAAATCTCCACCAGTTCTCAAAATAATCTTTTTACGAAAAATCTTTGCAATTATAACCGCAGGCATACCCACACTAAAAGTATCCAGTGTATATACAAAATCTGACCATACAACAGCGGGAATGATTTTAAAAAGATAATAGAAATGACGCACAATCGGCGGTAAACTATGCTCGATACCATATGTTTTAACCCTGACCAGATGTCCATCTTTTTCCCATTCCTCCTTTAGATTTTCGGCATATTTTGCTGGACCACCTATCTGGGGTGGATATATCCCTGTAGCGATAAGAATCTTCATAGATTATCAAATATACCCTTCATTTCGCTAGCTATCAAGTTCCAATCATATTGACTCTTTACCATCTCTCGGGCATTTTTTATCATACTTTCTCGCAGATCTTTTTCTTTCATAATCCTATCGACATTTTCGGAAATACTTTTTGGATTATTAACTTCACAAAAAAGTCCCGTTTTCTCATTTATGATAAAATCAACAATCCCACCAACAGGAGTTGCGATAACAGGAAGGTCGGAGGCCATAGCTTCTATAAAAGATATCCCAAATCCTTCTGAGAGAGACGGCCTGACAAAGACATCGGAAATCTGTAGATAAATAGGAATCTCTTTGTGAGGAACAAAGCCGACAAATCTTACCCTATCAACAATTTTCAAGAGCCTAACTTTTTCTTTTAAGATTTTTTCAAGTGGTCCGATCCCTAGAATTATAAGTTTCACTTCATCTGGCAAATACTGGAGAGAATCTATGAGATCTGCAATTCCATTTTTTGGTACAAGACGAGATGTAGTAATAAGTAGAGTATCAAAAGGGTCTAGTTTGAGCTCGCTTAGAAGTGCTTTTTCCTGACCACTTGTAGGCTTTTTTGAAAAATGAGAAAAGTCCACACCGTTTGGAACTATATTTATAGGACATTTTGCTCCCATCTTTCTTCCAAAATTCCCCAAAAAGTGTGAGATGACCTGTATTCTATCTGCTTTTTGGAAAATCTTTAGGTAAAGCTTATACATTGGCCCTAGAGCTTTTTTTATATGTTCAAAAGTATCTCCTTCTTGAAGTGTGAGAAGAAATGGAATATCTTTATGAATCATTTTGAAAAATAAAGCCGAGAAACTATTGAAACTCGCCATGACTGACCATATAAAATCATACTTTCTTTTATGATGAAGAAGTAGTGCTTTAAAAAAAGCCATGGCAACATACTGAAACTTTATAGTATAAGAAATACTAGGCATACTTGTGCCTAGTATTTTTATTTTTGGTCCAACACGATAGACATTTATATTGCCTATTTTTTCATATCGAGAAGATCCAGCGTATAGAGTCACCATATCAAACTCAATATCACTTTCTGGTATGCGATCTGTGATTTCTTTTATGGCAACTTCTGCCCCGCCGACAAGATGTGGATAGTAGGCCAGTGAAAATATAAGTGCTTTTTTTGACATATTATTACTCTACTTCAAAAACTTTCTTTAGTACATCAGGTGAGACTTCTTTTGATTCTTCTTTTTTAAATGTTGCCGACTGCTCATTTTTTAAAGGTTGTTCATTTTTTACAATTGGTTTTGGATTTTCCTTTTTTGGCATAGATCCGAGGACTGACTCTAGGGCATTTCTTAGCTCACTTACTCTCTCTGGAGTGGCATCCTTTTTTGATGGTTGCTGAGTATGAGGTGAGAGACTAGAAAGATTCGCAGGTTTTTGAACATAAGGAACAGGGTGCGGTGCAGGATGAGATATAGGATGAGGTGGTTGATATATAGGATGAGGTGGTTGATGTATAGGATGAGACTGTTGATGTGTTGTATAAGTTTGTGGATTTTTTATAGGCGCATGGCTTTGTGGCGATTTTGGTGCTTGAACTTGTGCAGGTGGAGGAGATGGATGATTTGTATGAGTTGGTGCATGTGCAACTTGATGTGGAGCTGGATATGGAGCTGGATTTTGAACAGGTTTGACTCTTGGGGGGGGTAAAATAGGTGCCATCCATTCGGCGATATTTTTTTCTACTTCTACACGAGTATGGGAAAAAGACGTTCTAGATGCAGTGAGAACTTCACTGGCACTAGATTTTTCTGGTTGAGGTATAGGAGGCAAGGTTGTAGCCGAAAATGGTTGCGAGCTTATACCATCTATCATGAGTTTTAGATATATTTGTGCAAAACCAAGATTGACAATATCTTCTGCCGTAAACTGTGGCGCAAATTCTTTTTCTAGAATTTCTGCATCATATGCACCTACTCTAAAGATGATCATAGTTCCTACGTTACCAAAAACTGCCGCGCGAACCTCTTCTTCCATTTGTTCTATGTATTGGTGTGCGATTGTTAGGTTGAGTTTGTATTTTCGAGCTTCAGAAAGAATATCGGCAAAGGATTCATTTGCAAAAGATTGGAACTCGTCCACAAAAAGATAAAAGTTTGGCATACCCTTTAGAACTCTATCTGGAACATCTGCACGAGAAAGTGCCGCTAGATATATTTTTGTAATGAGCATACCCCCCAAAAGGTTGGCATTTGTTTCACCTATTCTTCCTTTTGAAAGGTTGATTATCATGATCTTTCTCTGATCCATTATCTCTCTTATATTAAATGAAGATTTTGGTTGACCGATCATATTTCTGATCAGGGCATTTGCAGTGAATTGTCCTATTTTATTCTGAATCGCTGGCACAGCTTCGGCCGCCATTCTTTCTGTATAGTTTGCAAATTCTTCTACCCAAAAAGATCTTACGGCTGGATCGGTCACGTGAGAGATCACTTTCTTTCTAAACTCTTTATCTGAAAGCATTCTATTTACCCCAAGAAGTGTGGCATCTGGATATTCCAAAAGGGCCAAGAGAGTATTTGTAAGAATGTATTCCATTCTAGCTGACCAAGCATCTAGCCAAATCTTTTTAAATGTACTCATGAGTCCCGATACAACTAGATGCCTTTTGTCGGCATCTACACTTTCCAGAACGTTAAAAGAGATCGGGAAATCTGTGTCAAAAGGTGCAAAATATACTACATCTTTTATTCTCTCTGGTGGGATGTATTCTAAAAGGAGATCTGCGGTTTTTCCGTGGGGATCGATGAAAGCCATCCCTTCTCCATTTTTTATATCCTGCACTGCCATGTTTTCTAGAAGAGTTGACTTTCCCATACCGGTTTTTCCTATAACATAGACATGTTTAGTACGGTCTTTGGCTTTTATTCCAAAAGTTATTTTTTTGTTTCTGGCGTCTGTTTGGGCAAAGTGCGTTACTTTTTCTTCATTCATAAAAATTTTAGATTTTCTTCTCCATTATTTTACCATGCTTATATAAAAAACTCGAGACCCAGAGCATTGCTCTGGGTCTCTCTTAATGGTTTAAAACTTTTACACTCAGTACTCAACCCCTCGCTTTTCACCAGTGTATGGGTCCTTCCATGTGTAGTCACGATGCACACTTTTCCTTGATTTATTCGACGACTCTTTCGTCGATTTTTGAATGAAACCACTGTTCAAGCCAGTGAACATAATTGACAGTTAATTAGTTGTAATTTCGACCGATTAATTTGAGTTTTGTTGCCTTCTAATTTCGCAGTGATAAATTTCATAAGTGCTTCGATTTGTTCTTTTTT
>Ga0163144_10027812_pt1 | contig 10931 bp, 7 predicted proteins | sample OliLak19BULKMAT1_FD_123175 | JGI IMG/M metagenome (GOLD analysis project Ga0163144, IMG submission 123175) | Freshwater microbial mat bacterial communities from Lake Vanda, McMurdo Dry Valleys, Antarctica - Oligotrophic Lake LV.19.BULKMAT1 | ecosystem: Environmental > Aquatic > Freshwater > Lake... | reverse complement strand
GCGAACGGGGTTCCTGGCCGAGCGAAGTTTTGCAGCCGAGTTTCTTGGCCAGAAGAATGTCGGCGGTGGCGTCGATGAAAAAGTCCGCCGTGGCCTCGCGACCGTCGTCCATGACCAGGGAACGGAGGCGCGCGCCCTCGGTGCGAGCCTGAAGGAACGCGGTATTCTTCCAGAGAATGCAGCGGCCGGTCTCGGCGAGCATCTTTTCCATTTCGGCGGCGTAGGGGCCAGGCTCGTAGGGCACGCCGTGCCAGTGCTCGCGACGGAACGCTTCGGCGTGGTCACGGGGCGGCGCACCGAAGCGGCGGAGACTATCGAGATAGGTTTTGGTCGGATCGATGACCAGTTCCCCGCCGGGAAATTTGGGTGCTACCTCCGGACCCTGCCAGGCGAAGTGCCGGCCGAAATTGTAGATGCCGACGGCGGAGGGGATTTTTCGCAGCCGGCGGTAAAGATCGAAAGGGATGCCGGTGCCGCCGACGCCCGGCTCCCAGTTGTTGACTCCGCCGCGCGCGGCATTGCCGCCCAGCGAGTCGCTTTTCTCAACAAGGAGAACCTCCTGGCCGAGACGGGCGGCGGCGAGCGCCGCCGCAAAACCGCCGCTACCGGCGCCGACGACGACGAGGCCAAAGTGGAAGGTGGGCATTGGGGCGGTTGCCGGAGAAAGTGACCGATCTGCGAAGCCGCTACGGAGCGCGTTCAGAGCGGGCTGACTTCCTGCACCATCGGCCAGAGAATCGTCTCCTGCACGCAGAGGTGTGCGGGCAAGGTGCAGACATCGGCTACGAGTTGTCCGATTTCGCAAGGTTTAATGCACCGCGCGAGCGTGGCGGCATCGCGCGGGCCGAGGCCGGCGGCGTCGGTAAATTCGGTCACACCCCACGAGGGGGAAATCGTCGTAACTCGCACGCCGTGCGGGCGGAGTTCGAGGTAGAGCGATTTTGAAAAATGGTTAAGACCGGCCTTGGCTGCGCCGTAAATGCCCCACGTCGGCCAAGCATGGTGGCCGGCGATGCTGGAGATGTTGACGATGATGCCCGAGCCCTGCTTCCGCAGGAGCGGCGCGACGCGACGGCAGCCGTAGATTGCGCTGTGGAGATTAAGGAGAAACGCGGCGTCGATGGAGGCGTCGGTCTGATCCTCGGTGGCGGCGATCTTAACGCCGCCGCCCGCGTTGTTGACGAGGATGTCGATGCGCCCGGCCGCGGCGAGGACCGCCGCGATGACCTGATCCCAATCGGCGGGCGAGGTGGCGTCTGCACGGAGGGCGGTGACCCCGACCGATTGCGCGGCGCGATCAAGGGCGGCTTGATCGCGGCCGGTGATGAACACGCGGGCGCCGGCGGCGCGGAGTTTTTCGGCGATGCCTAGGCCGAAGCCTTTGGCGCCGCCGGTGACGAGAGCGATTTGTCCTTGGAGCGGGGTGGGCATGGAGATTGGAAACGAGGGTGAAATCAGAGTAGGTTGTAACCAAACCGTCGCGAGATGCGCTCGGCGGCTGCCACGACCTTGACGCCCATTCTGGGGAGATCTGCGGCGTCGAAGCGGAAGCTTGGGCCCGTGACCCAAATCGCAGCGATGGGATAGCCGCGATGGTTAAAGATCGGTGCCCCTACGCAGTGCAGGCCCTCGATCTGCTCGGCGCGGTCGAGACCATAGCCCTGCGCGAGGACGTCGATAAGCTCGGCCTCGAACTTGGCGCGAGAGTCGAGCGTGCGCTCGTTGTAGTGGGTGAATTTGAGCTTTTTGAGCAGCGCTTCGCGTTCGGTTGGCGGCAAAAATGCGACGAAGACCTTGCCGGGGGCCGAAGTGTGGAGCGGGAAATGCGTGCCGGGATCGACGAGGAACTTCACGGGCTGGGTCGAGGCGATCTGTTCGAGAACGACGCCCTGCGTGTCGGCACGCACGCCGACGAGGACGGTTTCCTGCGTCTCGTCGCGGAGGATCCGCATCACGTCGAGCGAATGTTCGATGAGCTTGTCCTCGCCGATGGCGGCGTAGCCGAGGGAGAGAAGTTTCCGGCTCAGGGTGTAGCGCATATCCTCACCCTCGCGGAGAAGGTAGCCGCGTTCTTCGAGCACGCCGGTGATGCGGAAGACGCTGTTCGAGGGCAGATCGAGTTTTTCCGCGATCTCGCGCATCCGCATTCCCTCGGGGTGCTTGGCGAGGAGTTCGAGGATCGTCAGCGCGCGGTCGAGCGCGGGCACCTGATAACTGTCGGCTTCGGGACTGGATTTAGACGGCTTCATTTTGCTGCTTGACTAATAGAATGATGATCTACTTATGGAACAAGACAAAACTTAGGGCTTTCCCTAGAAAACTTCCCGCTTTCGTTTCCCAGCCATCGAGGCCGGGAAATCCACCTAAACCCTCCGATCCTGTCCCCCCAATGAATCGTCCCATCCGTCGCACCACGCTATCCTGCGTGAGTGTGTTCTCAATTCTAAGTGTGGTTTGCATCGCGCCGATTATGGCGCAGGTAACCGCTCCCGCCAAGCCCTTGCCGGCGACCTCCGAGGATGCGGTTCGACTGAGCCCGTTCGTTATCTCGACCGATGCCGACGACGGCTATGCCTCAACCGAGAGCGCTTCGGCATCGCGCTTCAAACAAAAGCTGAAGGATATCCCGCAGAGCATCGCCATCATGAGCGGGCAATTCCTCAAAGATATCGGCGCGGTGGATCTCGCCGATGTCATACCTTTGATCGGCGGGACAGTATCCGGGGGCACCCGGTCGCAGGATTCGTTTACCATCCGCGGCTTCGCGGTGCAGGAGTCTTATCTCGACGGTTTCCGCGATGTCGTGGAATGGGGCGGCGGCGACTTCGTGCACGTGCAGCAGCTTGAGATCATCAAGGGCCCCTCTTCCAATCTCTACGGCAATCCCAAGGGTCTCGGCGGCATCATCAACCGCGTATCGAAGATGCCGCGCACAAGTGCGTGGCAGCAGGCCGCCATAACGATCGGCGACTACGCCAACTACCACTTCACCGCTGACGTGACCGGCCCGATCACCCAGGACAAGAAATTGCTCTACCGCGTGAACGCCGCCTACCGGCAGATGGAATTCAACCGCGACTTCAAGGACGTTAAGCGGATTTTCGTCGCGCCGGTGTTCGAGTGGCGAATCACCCCCTCGACAAAGCTCAGCCTGTTGACGGAAATACTGCGCCAAGACTATCAGGAGGATAATTGGATACCGACCGTGATGATCGCGCCGGGCGTGCGGGCCATCACGGTGCCGGAGAACCGGCGCATCGACGAACCGTGGGCGAAATCCAAAATCGAACGCGAGAAGGTTCGTCTCATCGCCGAGCACAAGATCAACGAACACCTCACGGCACGAGTCGCCGCGCAGCAGATCTACATCAACAATCCGATCACGCAGGTGGAGTTCCTGAGTCTCGCGGCGGACAACCGGACGGTCAACCGGCGCGCGTTCTGGCTTAACCGCTGGGAAGACTATAGCTACGTCGAGGCCAATCTCTTCGGCCGCTATGTCACGGGGCCTGTCGAGCATTCCGCTATCCTCGCGGCCGACTACTATCTGATCGACTTCCGCAGCAACGTGCGCCGCACGGCGCTGGGCTCGCTCGATTTATTGGCGCCGGTTTACAGCAACACCGCGCCGGACTTCCCGGCGAGCGGCGTCGTGACGAACACGTTGGGCGAGAGTATCACCACGGGCTACACGGGCACCTACCAGCTCAACGCCTACAACGGGCGGGTCCTGCTGATCGCGGGTTGGCGCGACTCCGAGGTCAAAAACTCCCGCTATGCCGAGATCGGGGCCGGGCCCTACCCGTTGATCGTCGATCCGGTCTCAAGTGCCCAGCTGCCTCGCTATGGCGGGATGGTGCGACCGCTCAAAAACGTCTCGCTCTACTACCAATACAGCGAGGTCTTCCAACCTCAGGGCGGCGGCGCCGTCCGCCTCGACGGTTCGCCGCTTGCCCCGGTGACGGCGTCATCCGAAGAATTCGGGGTGCGGGTGTCGTTTTTCGATGAGAAATTAAATGTCGAGGTCGTGAAGTATGAAATGATCGCCGACGGCCTCGCGCTGCGACTGCCGGCTCCGAATAACTCGTTCTTTGCGAACGGCGGCCAGACCACGTCGAACGGTTACGAATACTCGGTCACCTATGGTGATAAACGCCTGTCGCTCCAGGCGGGCTGGGTAGATGTTTTCGTGCGCGACACGACCCCGGGTATCTTGGGCGCACAACAGGGCGGACAACCCCGCGGCCGCGGTCGCATGCATGTCCGCTACAAGTTTCCGCAGCTCGGCCGCCACGGCGGACTCTCGGTCGGAGCAGGTGTGATCCATGCGAGCGAGCGCCCGCTCTCAGCGACGACGACGGGGCAGTTCATCCCGGCATATCAGTCTTACAGTTTCAACGCCAACTACGCGGCGGCGAAGGGCCTCATGGTGGCGGTGGTAGTAGGTAACGTCTTCGACAAACGCACGATCGTGGCCAACGCGGGCACCCTGTGGCGACCGCTCGATCCGCGCACGATGAAGCTTACGATCACGCGGACTTGGTAAACGCCCCGAAACAAGCCCGCGTGGTGCATCTCCTCGGCATCGATGTCGGCAGCACGGTCGTGAAGGCGGTCGTGTTTGATGCGAGCGGAGGTGTGGTCGGATCGGCCGCGCGCACGGTGTCCGTGTGCCGGCCGCGACCGGGCTGGATCGAACGTGACGCCGATGCGACGGTCCGTGCCGCATTCGCCGGTGTCCGCGCGGCGGTCGGCGGTCGGGGCTCGAATGTCGTAGCGGTCGGTGTGACGGGGTGCGGTAACGGGGGTATTCTCCTCGATACCAAGCTCCGGCCAATTCGCTGCGGCATCCTTGCGAGCGACACCCGCGCGGCGGAGTTTGCCCGCAAGGGCGAATATCCCGGCCAGACGTCGGTGCTCCTGCGCTGGCTCCGCGCGCGCAAACCGCAGGTTATGCGGCGACTGCATCGCGTGGCGTTTTGGAAAGACTACGTGCGCCTGCGTCTCACGGATGAGTTTACGACGGAGCCGACCGATGTCGGTGCAGCGGGATTTTCGCCCGGGTCGCGCGAGCCGGCTTTGCCGCCGTGCCGGGCGAGCCTCGCCATCGCCGCGCGCATCACGCCGACTGCGGCGCGCGCCACCGGCCTGCGCGCCGGCACACCGGTGATGTCCGGCTGCCTCGATTGCGAGGCGGCGGCGATCGGCAGCGGCGTGGCCGGGCCGGCCGACTTGTCCATCGTGGCCGGCACGTGGGCGATCAACCAGGTGTTTTCGGCGCGGCCACCGCGTCCGAGCGGCGGACTTTTTCTCGTGAATCCCTCCGCCCAACCCGGTCGCTGGCTCGTGGTGGAAGGTAGTCCGAACTCGGCGAGCCATTTCGACTGGTTCGTGCGTGCGGCGACCGGTCGCGCGGATTTCGCCCGGATGGCGGCGCGCGCCGAGGCGAGCCCTCACGGCGATCTGTTGTTCGTGCCGGGACTTTTCGACCGGGGCGGGGCGTTCGTCGGCCTCAAGTCGTCGCACGACCTCGGTGCCATGGCGCGGGCTGTCATGGAGGGCGTGTGCTTCGCGCACCGTGCCCACGTTGAGAAACTCCTGGCGGCCGGCCTGCGTTTCCGCCGTGCGCGGCTCGCGGGCGGCGCGGCGCGGAGTCCGTTCTGGTGCCAGCTTTTCGCCGACACACTTGGCCTTCCCGTCGCCGTGCCTACCGTCGCGGAGCCGGGTGCATTGGGCGCGGCGCTGCTTGCGGGTGTCGGAGCGGGCGTCTGGCCGGATCTTGCCGCCGCACAATCCGCGACGGTGCGGACTGCGAGGACATTTCGGCCGCACAACGCCGACATGTCCGTGCTGGCGCGTCGCTACCGCCATTGGCTCAAGGTCCGCCGGCAACTCTTTCCATGAAAACGCTCATCCTTCGGTTCCTGTTTCCGCTAATCTTTCGGCTGCTGTTACCGCTCTGCCTCGGTGGCACAGTGGTCGCCCATGCCACGACCGTCTTCTGGATCGCGCCCGACGGCAGCGATGCCGCGAGCGGCACCCAAGAGCGGCCCTTTGCGACGCTCGCGCGGGCGAAGGATGCGGTCGGCGAACTTTTTAGCAAAGGCTCCGAGCGCGATGTCGCCATCCGGTTTCGCGCCGGCACCTACCGGCTTGCCAAACCGGTGGAGTTCACCGCCGACGATTTCGGGGCCGGGCGCTACGGGCTTACGATCATGGGAACGCCGGGCGAACGGGTGGTCATTTCCGGCGCTCGCGAACTCAGCGGCACATGGCAGCGCGTCCACGACAACCTTTGGATGCTGCCCGTGCCGGACACTCGGGACGGGCGCTGGGTGTTTCGCAGTCTTTTTCGTGCGGGTGAAGCGCAGCAGCGGGCGCACGAGCCGGATACGGGCTACTACACGGTCGCTGCGGCGGAGGATGAGCGTCGCCGGCTGAAGCTTCACCAACCCCTTCCCGTCGCGTGGCGCGACCTCGCGGGCGTCGAGATCAACAGCATTGCGCACTGGCATTTCAACCGGCAGCCCGCCGCCGTGATCACGGAGGACAGCGTGACCGGCCGTCGCGGCATCGGCACCGACGTGAGCGGCGCGCGCATCACGAGCGAATCACATAGCCGCGTGTGGCTCGAAAACGCGCTCGTGTTTGCCGACGCGCCCGGGGAGTGGTTCCTCGACGCCGCGAAGGGCGAACTCTTCTACGTCGCCGCCGACGGCGAGGATCCGAACCGCACCCGGTTCAGTGCGCCGGTCACGAATGAGTTGATCGTCGTGCGCGGTTCGGCGGAGAAGCTCGTCCGCAACGTCACCTTTCGCGGTCTGGAGTTTGCCGAGACCGATTGGGAAATGCCGGCCGAGGGCCGACTCGGCATCCAAGCCGGCGCGTGGGCGCTGGACCGCAGCCGCACGTTCTCCCCGGGCGCGGCCCTGCGCTTTATCTATGCGCATGACATAGCGGTGCAGGGCTGTATATTTCGCGATCTCGGCGAGGGCGCGGTCTCATTTGAGATCGGCACGCGCGACGGGGTGGTGAGCGGTTGCGAGTTTCGACGCGTTGGCTCGAACGCGATCCAAGTCGGTCGCATCCCCGATTATACCGGCGAGAAACACCCGCTCCATCGCGACTTCGCCTCGATGGGCGCCTGGGTCGACGCGCAGGAGAAGCTGCCGGGATCCAATGAAATGTGGCAATACGCCTCGACCACGGTGCGCGAAGCCCCGGCCCAGATCGCGATCACCGATAACACGCTGATCGACTGCGGCCGCGTGGATTTTGGCAGCGTCGCGATCGCCGTCACCTATGCACACCATGTGACGATCGAACATAATTTCTTCCGCGGGTTGCCCTACTCTGCGATCAGTGTCGGCTGGCGCTGGGCGGCGGGGTTGACGAACTGCCATAGCAACCTGATCCGCCGCAACCGGATCGAGAAAATCATGCAGCAGGCCGGCGACGGCGGCGGGATTTATCTTGTCGGCGAGCAGCCGGGCACGCGCGTGTTGGAAAACTACATTCACGACAGCGGCCGTAACTACTGGGCGCACGGCATCTATCCCGATGAAAACAGCGACCACATGGAGATAGCCGGCAACTACGTTACCGGGGTGATGGACCACGCGATTTTCATGAACCGCAACGGTCTGAACCAACAGCTGCGCGACAACAACGGCGAGCGCGGACCCACAGCCGTCTCCGGAGACGCCAACGGTCGTCGCTGGGTCGGCTTCTCGCCCGAGCGCTCCCCGCCCGATCTCTCCCTTTACGGACCGCGCGTCCCGGTCGTGCCCCGATAAGATCTTCCATGACCATCATTCCCAATCTGATCGCCGGACGCTGGAGCGTGCCGGACGTCGGCGCCTTCGGCGACGTGTTCAATCCCTCGCGCGGCGAAGTCATCGCGCGCGTGCCGCTCGGCGGCGCGGCCGAAGTCGACGCCGCCGTCGCGGCCGCGAAGAAAGCCTTCGCAACCTGGGGCAACACGCCCGCGCCGAAACGCGCGTCGTATCTCTTTCGTTACCGCGAGCTGCTGGAGCAGCACTTCGAGGATCTCGCCCGGCTTATCACGCGCGAGAATGGCAAAACCCTCGACGAGGCCAAGGGCGATGTGCGTCGCGGGATCGAGGTCGTCGAGTTCGCCTGCGGTATCGCGCATTTGCAAAAAGGCGAGAGCCTCCCGCAGGTCGCCGACCAGATCGACGCGGTGACGATGCGCGAGCCGCTGGGCGTCTGCGTCGGCATCACGCCCTTCAACTTCCCGGCGATGGTCCCAATGTGGATGTTCCCCCTGGCGATCGCCTGCGGGAACACGTTCATTCTCAAACCGAGCGAAAAGGTGCCGCTCACCGCGCAACGCCTGGCCGAACTCTTCCTCGAGGCCGGACTGCCGGAGGGCGTGCTGAACGTCGTCCACGGCGGCAGGGAGGTGGTGGATGCACTCTGCTCCCATCGTGGTGTCTCCGCGGTGAGTTTCGTCGGCTCCTCGAGAATCGCAGAACACGTTTATACCCTCGCGTGTCGTCACGGAAAACGTGTCCAGGCCGCCGGTGGTGCAAAGAACGTGCTCCTGGTCATGCCCGACGCCGACCCCGAACCCACGCTCAAGGCGATTCTCGGTTCCTCTTTCGGCTGTGCCGGGCAGCGCTGCATGGCCGGATCGGTCCTGATGCCGGTGGGGAAGTCCAACGCGGATACGTGGCGCGAACGGGTCGCGGAAGCACTGGGCAAGTTCCAGCTCGACGATACCTCGGTCAACGAACGGGCGGACATGGGTCCGGTGATCGATGCCGGGGCGCAGGAGCGGGTGCGTTCGTTCGTCGCCCACGCCTCCTCCGAAGGCGGCGCGCTCGCCTATGACGGACGGGGCCGCGAACCCGCCCAGGGGTTCTTTGTCGGGCCGACGCTCGTCGACAACGTCACGCCGTCGATGCGGCTCTTCCGCGAGGAGGTCTTTGGCCCGGTGCTCTCCCTCGTGCGCCCGCCGACCCTCGACGAGGCCATCGCGACGATGAATGGTCTGACCTTCGGCAATGGCGCTTCGATCTTCACGTCCAGTGGCGCCGCCGCCCGCCAGTTCGTCCGCGAAATCCAATGTGGCATGCTGGGAGTCAACGTCGGCGTGCCGGCCCCGATGGCGTTGTTCTCCTTTTCCGGATGGAACCAGAGCTTTTTCGGCGACCTGCATGTCCAGGGCATCGAGGGTGTGATGTTCTATACCCGGCAGAAAATGGTGCTCTCGCGCTGGGACAAGAACTACGTTCGTTCACAGGGCTGGTGATCATGAACCCTCACTTCAACATCCCTTCCACCGTCATTACCGGCCCCGGTGCCCTCCAACAACTGGTGCCACAACTACGGCGACGGGGCCTGCAGCGCGTCCTCCTGGTGACGGACGCCTACATGGTCGCCAGCGGACTGGCCCCGCGCGTGGCGGCTGAAATGGTGGACGCCGGTTTCGTCGTCGAACTCTTCTCCGAAGTCCAACCCGATCCGAGTGAGGAAAATGTGCTCGCCGGTTTCGCCCGACTCCAAGCCTGCGGGGCCCAGGCGGTGGTCGCTCTGGGGGGAGGAAGTCCGATCGATTGCGCCAAGGCGATCGCCATTCTTCCGACCAACCCTCCGCCCCTCGCGCGCTTCATGGGGCACCATCGGGTGCCAAATGCCGGGCTGCCGCTGATCGCGATTCCCACGACGGCCGGAACGGGTAGCGAGGTGACCAAGGTTGCCATCATCACGGATACCCGGAACGACGTTAAGATGATGATGCTCGATCCACATCTGCTGCCGACCGCCGCTTTGGTCGACTACGAGCTGACCCTGAGCATGCCAGCCTCCCTGACCGCGGCGGTCGGTGTGGATACACTGACCCATGGCATTGAGGCCTACGTCTCGCGTCTGGCCACGCCGTTGACCGATCCGCTGGCGCTTTCCTGTATCCGCTTGGTCGGGGAGCGCCTCGAGACCGCCTGGCGCGAACCCGGAAACCGCGCCGCACGCGAGGGCATGATGCTCGCCGCCACCCAGGGCGGCATGGCCTTCGCCAACAGCAGCGTCGCCCTGGTGCACGGAATGAGCCGCCCGATCGGCGCACTCTTCCACGTGCCCCACGGCATCTCCAACGCCATGCTCCTGCCGACAGTGACCCGCTTCTCCGTCGCCGGGGCTCTAACCCGATACGCCACCGTCGCCCACACCTTGGGCTGGGCCGATCCGGACGAGCCTGACGCCTCCGCAGCCCACGCCTTGGTCGCCGGACTGGAGGCCCTCAACCGAAGGCTCCAGGTTCCGCGCTTGCGCGACTACCCAGGAATCGACCACGCGCGTTTTCACCGGTCGCTGGAGAAAATGGCCACCGACGCCCTTGGCTCGGGCAGCCCACAGAATAACCCGATCGTGCCAACATCCGGGCAGATCGTCGCCCTCTACCAAGAGGCGTGGTAACGCCCCTGAAAGACATCCCCTTGTTCTTTCCGGTACGCATCGAAACGCGCCGAGAACGTGACCTGCAGCCATTGCATGCCCTCCGAAAAGTTTCCCTGCCAGGTCTCCGATGCGAGAGGGCAGTGATTTCTCATGATCGCTTAGCCGCCCCTGTGTGGGTTTGTCGTTGCGGGCAGCCATGTATCCATCCCATCCGCACCGCCGCTTCGCCCAAACACGTTTCGAACCCCTCTTTCGGCCTCGAAGATCCATCCGCGATCGATCCCTCGGTCGGTCGCGCGATAGCACGCCCCATCGAACACGATCCGCGTCGGTCTCGCCAGTTCTCCGCACGACGACGATTCCGACGATACCGAGGCTGGGACAGACGACGGGATACGTCAGCTCAAGGCGGCCGCCTCTCTCCCCGCGCCTTGCGCTCTCGATCAACGTCGGTAAGATTCTGAGTGCGTCCGATTTTGCCGTTCTTCCTCCTGCTTTTCTTCCTCCTT
>Ga0163144_10027806_pt1 | contig 10932 bp, 9 predicted proteins | sample OliLak19BULKMAT1_FD_123175 | JGI IMG/M metagenome (GOLD analysis project Ga0163144, IMG submission 123175) | Freshwater microbial mat bacterial communities from Lake Vanda, McMurdo Dry Valleys, Antarctica - Oligotrophic Lake LV.19.BULKMAT1 | ecosystem: Environmental > Aquatic > Freshwater > Lake... | reverse complement strand
CTTCCACGGTGATGTGGTTGGCCCCGATTTTTTTCAAACGGCCTGAAACGGCGGCGTCGGCCAGTGTCGGGGTGTTGCAATCGCCGCTCAAATGGCCGAGGTAAATGTGGCGCAATTCCTGGGAGCAGACATATTCGGCGGCGTCTGCGGCGGCGGCGTTCGACAGGTGGCCGTGGCGGCTCAGAATACGCTGCTTCAAACTCCAGGGTCGCCTCGGATCGTCCTGCAACATCTGCACGTCGTGATTGGCTTCCAGGACAAGAATGTTGGCCGCGCGGACTCGTTCCAGGACCATTTTCGTGGCGTGGCCAAGGTCGGTCAGAAATCCGATTTTTTCACACGGCGTGTGAAACAAAAACCCAACCGGATCAATCGCGTCATGTGGAATGGAAAACGTGTCCACCCGCACATCGCCGGTTTCAAACGAATTTCCGGAATCAAACAACTGGGCGTTGAGCTTGATTTGCAACTGCGCTTCGATCGCCTCCCGGGTTTGGCGATTGCAATAGATCGGCAGGTTCAGGCGTGAAGCCAGCCCGACCAGGCCGGAAACGTGATCGGAATGTTCGTGCGTGATGAGAATGCCGGTCAGGGTCTCGGGAGTTCGCGAAATGCCAGCCAGGCGCTGGCGAATCTGGCGGCCGCTGAACCCGGCGTCGATGAGAAGCCGGACCTCGTCGGTTTCGAGGTAAGCACAATTGCCGCCGGAACCGCTGCCAAGAATGGTGAAGTGAACTGACATTGGCGTGAGAATAAATTCTCCCGCCCATCAAGCCAACGTTTTTCTCGGAAAACGAGTTGAACGCGGAGGGGATTAACATTGGGTTTGACACTGCAAGAAACCTTGTTATAGATAAGTAATATTAGTGTATAACTTATGATTGAAACCGCGCCATCGCCCGCTCCGTCCGTCAAGCCGCTCACGCGCAATGAAGGTCTGAAGGCCGCTCATCCGTTGCTCGAAGGAAACATCGCTCAAACCCTGGCCGATCCTGCGGCTGAACGATTCTCTGAAGACGACTACGAATTCTTGAAGTTTCACGGCATTTACCAGCAGGACGACCGCGACCAGCGCAAGATCGCGAAGCAATATATTTTCATGGTACGCGGGCGCCTGCCTGGTGGCGTGGTGCAACCGGGAGTTTATCTTGGATTCGACCGCCTTTCTTCCCAATACGGCAACAACACGATTCGCATCACAACGCGCCAGGGATTCCAGTTTCATGGGGTGGTGAAAAGCGGACTCGGCAAATTCATGCGCGGCATCAACGACTCGATGGCCACCACGCTTGCGGCCTGCGGCGACGTCAATCGCAATGTCATGGCGCCGCCTACTCCCGCAACCAGCGCGGTGGTGGATGAAATCCAGAAGTATGCCAAGGAAGTTTCCGATGCGTTGCTTCCAAAGACCCGGGCGTATCATCAAATCTGGGTCGAGGGGGTGGAACTGAATTTGACGGACGAGGACAAAAACTTTGTCGATCCGCTCTATGGAAAAACTTATCTGCCGAGAAAATTCAAGGTGGGATTCGCCATTCCACCGCTCAACGACGTGGATATTTTTACCAACGATTTGGGCTACATCGCGATCATCAAGGATGGCAAACTCGTCGGATTCAATTTGCTCGCGGGCGGGGGAATGGGGATGAGCCACGGCAATGCGGCAACTTTTCCCCGCGTGGCGGACGTAATTGGGTTCCTCACGCCGGACAAGCTCGTGGAAGCTTCCAAGGTTGTCGTGAAAATCCATCGCGATTTCGGCGACCGCACCAATCGCAAACATGCCCGCCTGAAATACGTCATCGAGGAAAAAGGTGTGGATTGGTTTCGCGGGGAACTCGAAACTCGCCTGGGCTTTAAGTTGGCCCCGGCTCGCTCCGCCCAGTTCAACCGGCAAGGCGACTTGTACGGCTGGCACAAACAACTCAATGGAAATTGGTTCCTCGGACTGTTTGTCGAGAACGGTCGAATCAAAGACGTGCCAGACTACCGATTGAAAACCGGACTGGCGCAAGTGGTTGAAAAATTTCAACCGGAACTTCGGTTGACCGCCTCCCAGAATATTTTGTTGGTCAACGTTGTGGAGGGCGACAAAGAGGCGATTTCAAACCGATTGGCCGAGCACGGCGTCGCTGTCGAGAATCAGGCGAGCGTCATTCGTCGCGCGTCCATCGCCTGCCCGGCCTTGCCGACCTGCGGACTTTCGCTTTCGGAATCCGAGCGCATCATGCCCGAGGTCCTGACCGCGATGGAAAAACTGCTGGGCGAAGTCGGACTGGAGGACGAGGAGATTATTTTTCGCATGACCGGTTGTCCAAACGGCTGCGCGCGGCCCTACATGGCGGAAGTTGGCTTTGTCGGACGCGCCCCGGGAAAATACCAGGTTTATCTTGGCGGAAACGAATCGAGCACGCGCCTGAACAAACTCTGGAAGGAAAGCGTGAAAACCGAGGAACTCGGCAACGAATTGCGCCCGCTCCTGGCGCGGTTCAAAGGCGAACGCCTCGGCGCGGAACGATTCGGCGATTGGGTGGACCGCGTCTGGTTCAAGGAGAATCCCCCCGTCACAAAGACTGTCGCCGAAAAGGCAAACTGAACAGGCCCCAGGGTGTAACGTGATCGCAGAAATCTCCAAACCAACCAGCCCGTGGAAACTCCATTCCGGGGAGACGCTCACGCCGACTTATGTCCGCTGGCTCGACGAACAGTTCGGGCAGATGACGACCGAAGAAGTTCTCGCCTGGACCTGGAAAAGATTTGGCGCGCGCGCGGCAGTCGGCACAAGTTTTCAGGGGGCTGGTCTCGTCATGTTGCACCTGGCGCGGCGAAATAAATTAAACTTCCCCGCATTCACGCTGGACACCGGACTGCTCTTTCCCGAAACGGTCGCGCTTAAGAAACGGCTCGAGGATTTCTTTGGTTTTGAAATCGAGAGCCTGGTCCCTGATCTCACGGTGGATCAGCAGGCCGAGGCGCAGGGGCCGGAGCTTTGGAAGCGAGATCCGGATCTGTGTTGCACGATGCGAAAGGTTTTGCCGCTGCGAAGCAAACTCAGCGAACTCGATTGCTGGATGACCGGGCTACGCCGCCAGCAGTCACAGTCGCGCACGGATGTCGGCTTGATTGAGCTTTATCATTTTGATGAAGCCAGCGAGCGCGACATCGTGAAGCTGAATCCGATGGCCAATTGGTCGCGGGACGCCATCTGGAAATATATTGCCGACCACAAAATTCCCTACAATCCGCTGCACGACCAGGGCTATCGCTCGATCGGATGCCTTCCCTGCACGCGGAAAGTGGTCAACGGCGAAGACGAACGAGCGGGACGCTGGACCGGGTTCAAGAAAGTGGAATGCGGCATCCACACATTCATGTCGAAAAAAAACGATTTTCAGATCTGAATAAATTTTCAAGTTCTCCGATTGTCAAATTATCAGAATTTACGCTGTGTCATTCGTTCAAAAATTTGAAAAACTAAATCAAACGGCTATGCGCGTTTCTCGTCAACTCTCAGGTTTCATCAAATATCTGAACAACGTCTCCAAGCCTGCTGCGCTGGCCTCTGATAATTTGAAAACCTGAAAACCTGAAAATCATAAAATGGATTACCTTTCAAAATTAGAAAACCAAAGCATCTACATCATGCGGGAGGCATTCAATAAATTTGAAAACCTCGCCATGCTCTGGAGCATCGGCAAAGACTCGACTGTGCTGCTCTGGCTCGCGCGCAAAGCGTTTCTCGGACATGTGCCGTTTCCGCTCGTCCACGTCGATACCTCCTACAAAATTCCATCGATGATCGAGTATCGCGATAAACTTGTGAAGGAATGGAATCTCCAACTCGTAGTGGGCATGAATAAGGAGGTCCTTTCGGAAGGTCGTACCTATCCGAACGGCAAAGCCACGCGCGTCGAATGCTGCGGCATGTTGAAGAAAGATGGGCTCAAAGCCGTTCTCGAAAAAAATAAGTACACCGGCGTGATCGTTGGAGTGCGCCGCGATGAAGATCCGACCCGCGCCAAGGAACGATATTTTTCGCCGCGCGACAAGAACATGGAGTGGAATGTCGAAGACCAGCCGCCTGAGCTATGGGATCAGTTCAAAACGGATTATGAAAAAGGCACCCACATCCGAATTCACCCGCTGCTCCATTGGACCGAGCTGAATATTTGGGAATATATCGAGCGCGAAAACATCACGGTTCACCCGCTTTATTACGCGGACGAAAAAGGCGAACGCTACCGCAGCCTCGGTTGTGCGCCCTGCACTTTTCCGGTGAAATCCAAGGCGAGCAATGTGCGCGAGATCATCGAGGAATTGCGCACCACGAAAATTTCCGAGCGTTCCGGCCGGGCACAGGACAAGGAGAGCGAAGATGCATTCGAGAAACTGCGTCGCGATGGATATATGTGATTTCACCACAGAGGCACGGAGCACGCTGAGAAATGCAGGATGAGTTGAATAAAATAACGGAAGCGATCATCGGTGCTGCCATTGAAGTGCATCGAACGGTGGGTCTTGGTTTGCTGGAATCCGCCTATGAAGAATGTCTTTCCCGCGAGTTCGCGGTGCGAGAAATTCCGTTTCAACGTCAACTGCCGCTTCCGGTTTTTTATAAGGGCGTTTCACTCGATTGTGGATACAGACTGGATTTTCTCGTCGCAGGCAAGATTATCGTCGAACTAAAATCAATCGACCAATTATTGCCCATTCACGAGGCACAACTTTTGACTTATCTGCGCTTAAGCAAATGCAAACTCGGTTTGCTCATTAATTTTAACGTACCATTGCTGAAAGACGGGATTCTCCGTCGAGTTTTATGAAGTTTACCACGGAGGCACAGAGGGAAATATGCAAATAAATTCTCTCGGCCTATCTCTCTGTGCCCTCTGTGCCTCCGTGGTGAATCAAAATTTATGAATTCCAACGCCCCCTCCGAACAATTAAAAATTGTCATTGTCGGCCACGTCGATCACGGAAAATCGACCTTTGTGGGTCGGCTGTTCAACGACACCGGCTCGCTGCCCGACGGCAAACTTGAGCAGTTGCAAAAAGTCGCCGAACGTCGCGGCGTGCCCTTCGAGTGGGCCAATCTCATGGATGGCCTCCAGGCCGAGCGCGACCAGAACATCACCATCGACACGGCGCAAATCTGGTTTTCCACAAAGAAACGGCAATACGTCATCATCGACGCGCCCGGGCACAAGGAGTTTTTGAAGAACATGATCACCGGCGCGGCCAATGCCGAGGCGGCCCTGCTCTTGATCGATGCCAGCGAAGGGGTGCAGGAGCAATCGCGCCGGCACGGCTATCTGTTGAACCTGCTCGGCATCCGGCAGATCGCGGTACTCGTCAATAAAATGGATCTGGTTGGTTATTCGCAGGAACGCTTCGACTCGATTGAAAAAGAGTATCGCGAATTTTTGAAAGACCTCGGCCTCGCTCCGAAAGTGTTTATTCCAATTGCCGCCAAGCACGGTGACAACATCGCCTCCCTCAGCAAAAACATGCCGTGGTGGAAAGGCTCGACTGTTGTGGCCACGCTCGACCAGTTCAACGTGACCGACCTTCCGCTCCATCAACCGCTGCGCTTTCCCATTCAGGATGTGTATCGATTCGACGAACGCCGCATTCTCGCCGGACGCATAGAGGCCGGCTCGATCAAGGTGGGTGACAAACTGGTTTTTGCCCCGACCAATAAAACCAGCACGGTGAAAAGCATCGAGCGCTGGAGCGCGCCGAAAAGCGATTCTGCCAGCGCCGGGGAATCGATTGGCGTCACTCTCACCGAGCAGATCTTTGTCGAACGCGGTTCTGTCGCGGCGCTGGAAACCGCGCCGCCTTACGAACTGTCGCGGTTCAAAGCGCGCCTCTTCTGGCTGGGCCGCGAGCCGTTCCGCAAAGGGCGCAGCTACAAACTGAAACTGGCCACGCAGGAAGTGGATTGCGAGATCGAGGACATCCAACAGATCATCGACGCTTCAACCCTTGCCACCATCCAGCGCGAAGGAAAGGAACTCCGTGTCGGGCGTCACGAAGTCGCGGAATTGACGCTCAAGACCAAGCGACCGGTCGCGTTCGACGCGCACTCGGAAATTGTCGCCACAGGACGGTTCGTGATCGTTGATGGCTTGGAAGTCTCCGGCGGCGGCATCGTCGCGGCGGACAATTACCCGCGCCGTTCGTCCGATTCCTTGCACAAGAGCGACAACATTTATTGGAGCCACGGGGAAGTGACCTCCAGCCAGCGCGCCTTGCGTAATGGCCACGGCGGGTGTGTCATCTGGCTCACCGGTCTTTCCGGCTCGGGCAAATCCACCGTCTCGACTGAACTGGAACGCGAACTTTTCAACCTCGGCAAACATGTTTATGTGCTAGACGGCGACAACGTCCGCCACGGCCTCTGTTCGGATCTGGCCTTTTCGCCGGACGACCGCAAGGAGAATATCCGGCGCGTCGGCGAAGTGGCCAAGTTGATGGCCGATGCTGGCATCATTGTCATCACCGCATTCATTTCTCCTTACCGCTCCGACCGCGAACTCGTGCGCACGATCACGCCACCCGGACAATTCGTCGAGGTGTATATCAACGCGCCGCTTGAGGTGTGCGAGAAACGGGATCCGAAAGGGCTCTATGCCAAAGCGCGGGCCAACGAGATCAAAAACTTTACCGGTATTTCCGCTCCCTACGAGGCGCCCGAAAAACCCGAATTGGAGTTGCGCACCGACCAATTGACGATTGCCGAATCTGTGGCGCAACTTGTGGAGTTTCTCGATGTTCGCGACGACGTGACGATGGTTTCAATTTGAACAGGTGTTCTCGATGTTGCAATGGCGCGGGTCACGGCGTTGTTCCGGCTTGGCGGTCGGAGAGTTTAAAAATGTATTTCGCGTCACCGCGGCTTTGCGCAATTATTCCTGACCATGACGGCAAACGAAGCTCTGCAGATTTTTCGGGACACCGGCGCGTTGCTGGAAGGCCATTTCGTATTGCGCAGCGGATTGCACAGCCGCCAGTTCTTCCAGTGCGCTCTGGCCCTCGAAAAAATGCCGGTCGTGGAAAAGCTTGGCGCAGCCCTGGCGGCCAAGGCGCGGCCTCTCGGGATCACCACTGTGATTTCTCCGGCGATGGGCGGGCTGGTCATCGGCCAGGAAGTGGCCCGGCAACTTGGCGCCCGCTTTATTTTTGCGGAAAAGGAGGAGGGGAAATTGGTCTTGCGTCGCGGGTTCAAAATTTCTCCAGCGGAGAAAATTCTCATCGTGGAAGATGTCGTGACCAAGGGCGGGCGCGTGCAGGAAACCATCGATATCGTGCGGGCGCATGGCGGCAACCTGGTTGGCGTGGCGATGATTGTCGATCGATCCAACGGCAATTTGAATTTCGGCGTGCCGATGTCGAGTTTGATAGCACTCAACGTCGAGACCTTTGGGCCGGATCAATTGCCTGATGACCTTGCGGCGATCCCGGCGACAAAGCCGGGGAGCAAATAGGCCTTCTCGAGTTCGAAGAAGCAGATTGAGATTTTCAACCCCTCCAGTAATAATGCCTGTATGAATTTTCCTTTCCGCCAGCGCGCTTCAGCACTCTGGAAATCTTTATTGATCATGAGCATTTCAGCGTCCGCCGGTTTTGCCGTGGAAATTGTGGCCCATCGCGGTGCTTCGTTTGATGCGCCGGAAAACACCCTTTCGGCCATGAAACTCGCCTGGAAACAAAAAGCCGACGGAATCGAGGTGGACATTCATCTCTCGAAGGACGGGAAAATCGTGGTGATCCACGATTTCGATACGAAACGAACGGGTGGCGCAGAGGGGAAGGTTGCCGAGCAGACCTGGGAACAAATACAGAACCTCGATTTGGGCAAATGGAAGGGCGAACAATTCGCTGGTGAAAAATTTTCGACGTTGGATTCGATCTTGGAAACCATCCCCAGAGGCAAACGGATTTTCATCGAGATCAAGGTTGGGCCGGAAATCCTGCCGGCACTGAAAACGGTGATGGAAGCCTCGGGGAAAAAACATTCCCAGATGGCTATCATTACTTTCCGCTATGACACGGCGGAAGCGGCCAAGGTGCAGTTTCCCAAGCACAAGGTTTATTGGCTGGCGGGATGGAACAAGGACAAGAAGACCGGGGAATATCCCAACATCGACGAGCTGATCGCAAAAGCTAAGGCCGCGAATTTGGACGGGTTGGACCTGAATTACGGATTCCCCATCGACAAGGCATTTGTCAAAAAGGTCCACAAAGCGGGATTGGAACTTTACACCTGGACGGTGGACGATCCCGCTGTTGCGAAAGCGGAGGTTGAAGCAGGCGTGGACGGGATCACGACCAACCGGCCCGAATGGCTGCGGGCGGAATTGAAGAAATGATCTCGTGGCAGCGGCAGTGGCAAGGAGACGGGAGTCCTTCTTCCCACCCTTGCGGCCAGGAGGGGCGTGGGTTTTCATGAGTTGTTGAATGAGCTTTCTTTCCTTTCAATCCATCACGAAACGTTTTCCCGGGGTGATCGCGCTCGACCGTGTCAGTTTCGAAGTTGAGCGCGGCAGTTGCCATGCCCTCATTGGGGAGAACGGAGCCGGGAAGAGCACGCTGGGAAAAATTCTGGCAGGGGTGTACACGCCGGATGGAGGGGAGATTCGTTTGGAGGGCAGAATAATTCATCCGACCAATCCCCTGGCCGCGCGCAAACTCGGCATCGCAATGGTGCATCAGGAGCTGGCGTTTTGTCCCAACCTCACGGTGGCGGAAAATCTGTGCCTGGGCGATTTGCCGCGTGTGGCCGGGTGGGTCAAGCGCGGACGCATGCGCGAGCTCGCTCAATCAATGCTCCACGAAATCGGAGCGGAGCTGGATGTCGATCAGCCGATGGCCCTCCTGTCCACCGGGCAGGAACAGATGGTGCAGATCGCCGCGGCGGTGGGCGTGCAGGCGCGAATCATCGTCATGGACGAGCCAACCAGCTCGTTGTCCGTCGGCGAGAGCGAACACCTGTTTGCGTTGCTTGGAAAACTGAAAAAACTCGGCATCACTGTGATTTATGTTTCCCATCGCATGGAGGAAATATTTCAACTCTGCGACAGGATCACGGTGTTGCGTGATGGCGAGCACGTGGCAACGGGAAAAATCTCCGAGACCAACCCGGATGAGGTCATTCATCAGATGGTCGGGCGCGAGGTGGTTTCCCAACAGCCAAAACACCTGACAGGCAAATTGGGCAAAGAGCTTTTGCGCGTCGAGAAACTTTCGTCGCCCGGGAAATTTTCGGATATCAGCTTTACATTGAAAGCGGGTGAAGTGCTCGGCATGGCGGGACTGGTTGGCGCGGGCCGCAGCGAAGTGGCGCACGCCATTTTTGGTCTGGACCCGGATGCAACGGGGAAAATTTGGGTTGAGGGTGAGGAGCTTTTACGGAGTTCGGTGGATGCGGCGCTTTCGGCTGGCATTGGTTTGCTGCCGGAGGATCGCAAGCGGTTGGGCCTAGTCCTGGGCATGAATTGCCGCGAGAACACCTCCCTGACCACGCTCGGTCGTTTGAGCCGGTTCGGATTCATCAAACGCGCGGAAGAAAGAGCGCTCGTCCGGAAATACGCGGATCGTCTGCGGGTCAAGGCACCGTCCACTGAGACCTTGGTTGCGGCGTTGAGTGGGGGCAATCAGCAGAAAATTGCGCTGGCCAAATGGCTGGCCCGCGAATGTGACATTTTGATCGTCGATGAACCGACTCGCGGGGTGGATGTCGGGGCGAAGGCCGAGATCCATCAACTGCTGGATGAACTGGCCTGCCAGGGGTTGGCGCTGCTCGTGATTTCCTCGGAGTTGCCCGAAGTGATGAACGTCTCGCGCCGGATTTTGGTCATGCGCCAGGGCGCGCTCGTTGGGGAAGTCTCGAGGGAGGAATTCTCGCAACCCAATCTCATGCGGCTGATGGCGGGTGTCCGGCAGCAAGCCGCCTGATTTTGTGCGGTGCCAGCCGGGCGCACGGTCAAAACTTTTGTTGCCGCAGCACTTTCACATCGGACTCGAAGGCAATCATGGCGAAGCGTTGGAAGAATTCTTTTTCCAGCCGTTCCAACAGCGTTTGGGCGACGTTCGGCGGCACGATAACCTCGATTTGAATGTTCGCGAACTCGCGGATGTCTGCGTGCCGTTTGCCGCGCGCGCCTTCGCCTTCCACCTCGAACAGCGTCCAGCCGTGAGCTCCTGCTTCCCTCAGCAGGTGCGTGACGGTTTCGCGGGCGTAAGCTTCGCAGACTATCGTCACCAGCTTCATTGGATACGTGTTCATGTCAGGAATAAAACCACCGGGCGATGGCGAAGTAAATGGGGATGCCGATCGTGATGTTGAACGGAAAGGTGATCGCCAGGGAGGACGTGAGATAATACGTCGGGTTCGCGTCGGGCAGGGACATGCGGATGGCAGCCGGCGCGGCGATGTAGGACGCACTTGCCGCGAGTGTGCCCAGCAGGGTTGCCCCGCCCAGATCCAGCCCGACCCATTTCCCCAGCGCCACGCCGATGCAGCCGTGAATCAGCGGCATCACGATCCCGAAGCAGAGCAGGAACGGGCCAACGCTTTTCAAGTCTTCCAGCCGCCGGCCCGCGACCAGTCCCATCTCGAGCAGGAACAGCGCGAGGACACCCTGGAACGGACTGACGAAGAACGGCTCGACTTTTGCCATGCCCGGCTGGCCGCACAGGGCACCGATCAGCAACGAACCGACGAGGAGGAAAACACTCCGTCCGAACACAGCCTCGTGCAGCGCTGGCTTGAGTGACGCATCTGAGTTGCTGCCCGCTTTTCCGGCCGCCAGCTTGCCCAGCATGACGCCGACAATGATGGCGGGGGATTCCATGAGCGCAAGAAACGCGCTGGCGTAGTTCTCGTAGGGTTGTTCGATCGACTTAAGGTAATTCGTCGCCGCGATG
>Ga0163144_10027805_pt1 | contig 10932 bp, 7 predicted proteins | sample OliLak19BULKMAT1_FD_123175 | JGI IMG/M metagenome (GOLD analysis project Ga0163144, IMG submission 123175) | Freshwater microbial mat bacterial communities from Lake Vanda, McMurdo Dry Valleys, Antarctica - Oligotrophic Lake LV.19.BULKMAT1 | ecosystem: Environmental > Aquatic > Freshwater > Lake... | reverse complement strand
GCTTCTCGAACGTTGGCACCGTCGCCAACAGCCGCATCTGCCAGCTGCCCTCGACCATCACGGGTAACCTCGTTGTGCCGGCCCGCCCTGGCACCGTTTACTCCGTGTCGGGCCGCACCCAGGTCGGCACCGATCTCGGCTCCAACCCGAACGCACCGCTGACTGGCGGACAACAGGGCATCCTGACGATCGAACCGGGCGTCACGATCTTTGGAAACTCGGGCCTCGACTATCTCCTCGTGAACCGCGGCTCGCAGATTTTCGCTGAAGGCAGTGCCAGCGCGCCGATCATCATGACGAGCCGTCAGAACGTCGAAGGCACCGCAACCGACAGCTCGATCGGTCAGTGGGGCGGTCTGGTTATCCTCGGCCGCGCGCCCACGACCGACGGTTGCCCGGTTGGCGTCACGCCGCCGAACATCGCTTGCGAAGCGCAAGTCGAAGGCTCCAACGCCTTCTACGGCGGCTTCTCCCCGGCCGACAACAGCGGACGCATCCGCTATCTTCGCCTGTCCTATTCCGGTTTCACGATTTCGCCGAACAACGAGCTAAACGGCATCACCTTCGCCGGCGTTGGCTCCGGCACGACCGTCGAGTTCGTTCAGGTCCACAACAGCTCGGATGACGGCATCGAAATCTTCGGTGGTAACGTGAACCTGCGCCGCATCGTGCTGTCCGGCAACGATGACGACTCGTTCGACACAGACTCCGGCTGGCGCGGCGCCGCGCAATTCGGGATTGTCTACCAGCGTTCCGGCGGTGGTGACTTCGGCTTCGAGACCAGCTCGCGCGGCACCAACACGGCGACCTACTTCACGCGTCCGACCTATGCCAACTGGACGATCGTCATGCGCTCGTCCGTCGGCCGCGATGCCATCATTCACAATACCGGTCACACGGCCCGCGTCTACAACTCGGTACTTCGCTCCGAGATCAACCAGCAGTGCCTTAACCTAGCAACTGCTGTGACCCTGACCAATCCGAACGGCGCAGGCGTCACAGCTGCTCCGAACGGCCCGCTCTACAACTCGGTGTTCTTCTCCTGCAACGGCGGCAACACCGAAGGCTCGAGCGGCATTACGACGGCACAGGTTGATGCTCAGGTTGCCCTTGGCGCCAACAACGTGCTGACGGGTACGTCCACGCTCACCGGAAGCTTCATTAACGGAGCCAACGAAACCGCTGTCACCCCGACCGCGTTCCCGACAGCCCTCAACGCCACCGACCCGGCCTTGCCGGCCAACACGGCTATCACTGGCTTCCTGACGGCTGTGCCTTACATCGGCGCCGTGCAGAACGCTCAGGATACCTGGTACGCCGGCTGGACCTGCGGCATCCCGGGCCAACCTGCCTGCTAATGCAGTGAAACTCTGCGGAGGCCCCTTCCCGGGGCCTCCGCTTCCTGCCTTTTCCCGAAGACTCCACTCAGGATCTCTGACCCATGAAATTCAACTCGCTGTCTCTCCGGGCCCTGTTGATCGCGTCGACCGCGATCCTCGCCCCGGCCTTCGCCGTCGCTCAGACCGAAACTGAAGCGGAAACAGAAACCGAGTCCGAGGCAGCACCGGCGCCTGTCGAGGCCGCGCCGGAAGTAGCGGAAGACGACTACCGGCTGAACGAAGTGGTGGTGCTCGGACGCTACATTCCCGAAGTGCTCCGCAGCACGTCTGAAGTCGCCGCCTATCTGGCGCCCGAAGACCTCGCGCGCCAGGGTGATTCCGACGCGGCGAACGCGCTTGCGCGCGTCACCGGCCTCAGTATTGCTGAAGGCCGCTTTGTGTATGTGCGCGGCCTTGGCGAGCGCTACTCGGCAGCCCGCCTCAACGGCTCGCCACTCCCCAGCCCCGAACCACTCCAACGAGTTGTTCCGCTCGATCTTTTCCCGACCAAGATTCTGGAGAACGTGCTTGTTCAGAAGACCTACTCGGTCGAGTATCCGGGCGAGTTCGGCGGCGGTATCATTGACCTTCGTACGTTGAACGTGCCGTCAGAAGCCTTCTTCGAAGTCAGCGTCAGCGGCAGTTACAATTCCGAGACAACCGGAAAAGACGGCCTCACGTATTTCGGATCGGATTCGGACGTCATCGGCTTTGACGATGGCACGCGGAAAATCCCGGTCGCGGTTCGCCGCGCCATGGCGACGGGCGAACGCATTCAGAGCGGAAACTTCTCGCCGACCGAACTCCAGACCATTGGACAGTCCTTCACCAACGCCGAAGTGAACCTGCTTCAGAACAATGACAGCATTCCGCTCAACGGCAGCTACGAAGTTTCCGGCGGAACCTCGTTCGATCTCGGCGGCGTTGAACTCGGCGTCATCGGCGTGCTCGGCTACAGCAACGGCTGGCGCACCCGCAACGGCCGCCAGGAAGTCGGTGAGATCAACGGCGGCGTGCTCGAATCCACCTCGACTTACGACTATCTGACCACGGACCAGAACATTGGCTGGGATGCCCTGTTCGGACTGGGTCTTGATGCCGGCGACGACAAGATCGACTGGACCAATCTGTATATCCGCAAGACCACCAAGCAGGCTTTCAGCCGCGAAGGCTTCGACGACCTGGCCCTGCGCGACGTGAGAGACGATCGCACGGCCTGGTATGAGCGCGAGCTCTACAGCACCCAGCTCAACGGCCAGCACTTCCGCGGAAACTGGACCTTCGACTGGCGTACCGCGCTGTCGCAAACCAAACGCGACGCACCGTATGAGCGGGAAGTGCGCTACATCTTCGACACAGCCGTCAATAATTACGTCTACAACCCGGCCGGCTCAGGTTCCAACAACAGCATCTCGTTCTCGTATGTCGACGACAAGATTGTCAGTGGCGGCCTCGATGTGAAGTACACTCAGCCGCTGTCGACAGCCCGCGACATCGAATACTCGGCGGGTATCGAAGGATACGAAAACAACCGTAGCGCCCAGACGCGCGTGTTCGGCTTCATCGCCGCCAACCCGCCGCTCGACTTCCTGGTGACCCAGGAACGGGTCGATTTCCTTTTCGCCAACTTCAACATCAATCCTGATGTTTTCGAAATCCGCGAAACGACCGGTTCCGCAGGCGCCGGCGCATTCGACGCCGACCTGAATGTGTTTGGTGCCTATGCCAAGGTCGATGCGGAAGTCATTCCGCTGGTCCGCGCCGCCGTCGGCGTGCGCTACGAAAACGCTGCGCAGTCGGTCACGCCGCTTTCGCTGATTTCCTCGGAAGCCGATCCGGATCCGGTTCCGGGCGTGAAGAACAACTACATTCTTCCCGCGGCGACGATCACCTGGAACTTCGCCGAGGATCAGCAGCTTCGCCTCGGTGCCTCGCAGAGCATCGGGCGTCCGCAGTTCCGCGAATTGGCGCCGCAGCAGTACTTCGACCCGGAGAGCAGCCGCACATTCATCGGCAACCCCTTTCTGACCGACACTGAAATTCTCAACCTTGATGCGCGCTACGAACTCTACTTTGATCGCGGCCAATCCCTTTCGGCCGGCGTCTTCTACAAAGACCTCGAAAAGCCCGTCGAGTCCGTCGTCGTCACGCAGAGCGCTTCGGTTTTCCAGACCTACCTGAATGCGCCGAGAGCTATCCTTTACGGAGCGGAACTCGAGTTCAAGCGCGTCTTCGACAGCCCCTTCTCGGGGGCGATGATGGAGAACAAGGAATTCCTCGTTCAGGCAAACTATACCTACTCGAAATCGGACGTTCAGGCGAGCGCGGGGGATGTCGTGTTTCCGCTTCAAGCCAACGGACAGGGCCGTCCCGCCACGGATTTCGTGGTCGATGGTTCGCGTCTCCAAGGGCAGTCCGAGCACCTCGCCAACATCCAGCTGGGCTGGCAGGACGACACGGCAAGATCGCAGGCCACCGTGCTCGCGACCTATGCCAGTGAGCGCACGTCTGCCCGCGCACCGGCCGGCCAGCCCGACTTCATCCAGGAACCGGGCATCAACCTCGATATCGTCTACAAGAAAGGCTTCGATGTCCGCGGGCGCGAATTCACGTTCGACCTGAAGGCCCAGAACCTTCTTGGTGAAGACTTTGACGAGTTCCAGTCGGGCAATAACGGCTTTGTGCAGGTCAACCAGTACAACCTGGGCACGACCGTTTCGCTCGGCTTGAGCACCGAATTCTGATCTCGCGGTCCGGAGGCCGTTGCGCAACTGCAACGGTTTCCGGACTGAAGTGAAATTGGAGCCGGATCGTCGCGGAACTGTCGCACAAGTGTGGTTAGCGTGAAGGTGCGGATCGAAGGGGTTTCCGATGGCGGCGCTTTTCAGAACGGAAAGAAGCATACCGTACATGCGTATTGAAAGCGCTGGCCGGATGGCGGTCGAGTCCCTGCTGATGGTGACCGTCGGCGTACTGGTCGGGCGCCTGGCCTGGGTTGCGCTCGCCCCGGCTGACACCAACGCGTCCATTCAGGATTCCGCGACACTGTCCTCTGAAAGCGATCAGGCGGGCACCGGTGCGTCGCCCACGGTCCTGCTGACCCAGATGAATCCCTTCGGGGGCACGCCGGATATCTACGTCGCCCAAGGCGAGGCGGCCGTTGAAACCACGCTGGACATGAAGCTCGCCGGTGTGCGCTCTGTCGCCGGCAACGCCTCCGCCAGCAGCGCCGTGATTTCCTTCCCGGACGGCGCGCAGAAGCGCTTTGTGCCCGGGGATGAAGTGATGCCCGGCATTCTGCTGGTAAACGTCACGCCTGACGCCGTCCACCTGAGCCGCAACGGCTCCATCGAAGCGCTCAGCCTCTATCCTTACCGCACGGCGCCTTTCGTGCAGGACCCCGCGCAGCCCTCTCCGGCAGATGCACGCGTCTTCGCATCGGAAACGGCCGCACCGGTGGCCGAAGTCACGCCGGCCGCGCTCGCGGCCGACACCGCAATGACCCCGGAATTCCGCAGCGGAGAAGTCTCGGGCTACCGGCTTGAGCCGCGCGGCGGCGGCGCCTTCGAAGCGGCGGGCCTGCAATCGGGCGATCTCATTCTCCGCATCAACGGACAGGCCATCGAGGGCCTGCGGCCCGACCAGATCCACCAGTCCGTCTCCAGCAGTTCAGACGTCGCCCTGGATATCGTCCGTCAGGGCGCCATCGTGCGCCTGCGTGTTTCTCCGGACGCCAACCTTTCCCAATGACCAGACACATACTTCTCGCTGCCGCCGCGGCGCTCTCGGCTGCGCAGATTGCAACCGCGCAGGCGCCCGCTCCCACCGAAGACAAGCATGTCCTGAAGCTCGACGATGTCGAGCTCAACACGCTCATCGCCGATGTCTCGATGCTGACCGGCTACACATTCATCACCCACCCCGATGTCCGCAAGGTCCGCGTCTCCGTCGTCTCCCAGACGCCGATGAGCACGGAAGACCTGTTCCAGGTTTTCCTGACCACCCTCCGCGTCCAGGGCTTCGCCGCCATCCCGGCAGGCCGCGATACCTACCGCATCGTGCCTGAAGCCATCGCCGCCACTGAAGCGCCGATCTCCGGCCAGGGCGCCAACGCCTTCGTGACCGAGATCATCAAACTCGACTACGTCAACGCGATGGATGTCGCGCAGCAGATCAAGCCGGTGCTCGACAGTCAGGGTCAGATCGCCGCGAACGCCAACACGAACACGCTCGTGGTCGTTGACTATGCCTCGAACCTGCAGCGCGTGCGCCGGATGATCGAGGCGATCGACAAGGATCCGTCGATCACCGAGACGGTTGCTCTGCGCAATGTCCCCGCCCTGGAGATGGAAGCCGTCCTGAACCGCCTGCAGGGAGACGCCGCCTCCGGCGCGCAGGGACAAGGCGGCAGCGGCCGGCGCTTCCTCGCCGTCGCTTCCGAAACCAGCAACGCCGTCCTCCTGCGCGGTGACCCGGCCTCAGTCGCCAAGGCGCGCCAGGTCGCCCTTCAACTCGACACGACCGAGCCGCAGCGGGACAATATCCGTATCATTCCGCTCAACTACGCGGATGCCGGCGAGATCGTGCCGATCCTTGAACGCGTCGGCCTCAGCGTCGCCGCCCAGCGCGCACCGTCCGATACATCCGTACCCGCACAAACCATCTCGCACCATCCGGCGACCAACTCCCTGATCATCAGCGGCAATGCCGAAACGCTGGTTGCGATGGAAAAGGTTATCTCCGCCCTCGACGTGCGCCGCCCCCAGGTGATGGTTGAAGCCATCATCGTGGAAATGTCGGACGACATGACGAAGGAGCTGGGGCTGCAATTCCTGCTCTCCGGCACCGGCAACAGCAACGTCCCGTTCGCGTCGACCAACTTCTCAAGCTCGGCGCCGAATCTGCTCGCCCTGACAGGCGCTCTGCTCACGGACGGTTTCGACGACCTGACGAAGGCCAATCCGCTGCGCGATTCGGCAATCAACTCGCTCACCGGCACCGCCGGCCTGACGCTGGGTTTCGGCGGCCAGTCCGGCGACAATCTCTTCGGGGTCATCCTCAACGCGGTCGAGGAGGACAGCAATTCCCGCATCCTGTCGACCCCCTTCGGCATGACCTTGAACAACGCCACCTCGGCCCTCATCGTCGGTCAGGAAGTCCCGATCACGACCGGCCAGGTCCTCGATCAGGCGAACTCGAATCCCTTCCGCACCGTCGAGCGTCAGGATGTCGGCATCCAGCTCGAAGTCACGCCCCGCATCGGCGAGAATGACACGGTCCGCCTCGACATCCGGCAGGAAGTCTCCAGCATATCCGGCAGCATCGGCACGCTGACCCCTGACTTTATCCTCGACAAACGCGAGATCACCGCCAGCGTGCTCGCCGACGACGGCGAGATCATCGTACTGGGCGGCCTGGTCGAACAGACGGACACGGTCCGCCAGTCGAAGGTGCCTGTTCTCGGCGACATCCCGATCGCCGGCCGCCTGTTCCGCTCAGACGGCAAGTCGACAACGCGCACCAACCTGATGGTCTTCATCCGCCCCACCATCGTGCGCAGCAAGGAAGACGCGAAATCGGCGACCGAGCAGAAATATCTGTACGTGCGCGGCGAAGAGCTGATGCGCGGCATTCCGCCAGAAAACTCCATTGATCGCTATGTAACGGAAGTTCTGGGCGGCAGCGGGCCGATGGGGTCGGCAGCCGATCCGGCGAGGTAATCGCGCATGCGGCCGCAGGTTCACTACGCTTTCGCCAAGGACAAGGGCTTTGCCGTCATTCCCGGCCGGCTGCCGGTCACGGTTGCGGTGCGCGAAGGCGCAGACGTGCTCGCACTGCCTGAAGTGCGCCGCGTGCTCGGTACGTCCTTCCAGCTGGAAGCGCATTCCGCCATCGCCTTTGAAAAGCTGCTGTCCGAAGGCTTCGGCGGCGGCGCACTGGACGGCACCGCTGCGGCCGCCGCCGAGAAACAGGAAAACCTTGAAACCCTGTTCGACGGTATTCCGCAGACGGAAGACCTGCTCGCCGGCGACGGCGATGCGCCCATCGTGCGGCTCATCAACGGCCTCCTTCAGGACGCCATCAAACGCCGCGCCTCCGACATCCACATCGACCCTTTCGAGGAAAAGCTCTCCATCCGTTACCGGATCGACGGCGAACTCCAGGAAGTCCTCGTCGCCTCGCGCCGGATTGCCGCGCCGCTCGTCTCCCGCATCAAGGTGATGAGCCGGCTGGACATCTCCGAGAAACGCATGCCGCAGGATGGCCGCGTCTCGCTGTCTCTCGGCGGCCGCGCCCTCGACGTGCGCGTCGCGACCCTGCCGACACGCTACGGCGAACGCGTCGCGCTGCGCATCCTCGACACCCGCCAGGCGCTCGTCGGCCTCGACGGCCTCGGCATGGACCCCGCGACGCTGGACCGCTTCCGCGCGGTCATCGCCGAGCCGAACGGCGTGATCCTCGTCACCGGCCCGACAGGCTCCGGCAAGACCACCACGCTCTACTCCGCGCTGGCCATGCTCAACACCGGCCGCGTCAACATCATGACGCTGGAAGACCCCGTCGAATATGGTCTGGACGGCATCAGCCAGACGCCAATGGACCACAAGGTCGGTCTCACTTTCGCGGCCACGCTCCGCTCCATCCTGCGCAACGATCCGAACATCGTCATGGTCGGCGAGATCCGCGACGCCGAAACCGCAGAAGTCGCGCTCGAATTCGCGCTGACCGGCCGCCTCGCCCTGTCCACCGTGCACACCAACAGCTCTGCAGGCGCCATCACCCGCCTGCGCGACATGGGCATCGAGAGCTTCCTGCTCGCCTCCACCTTGCGCGCCGTACTCGCCCAGCGCCTGCTGCGCCGGCTCTGCCCACATTGCAAGACGCCCTTCCAGCCGGACGCCGCCTACGTGGCCCGCCTTGGTCTGCCTGCGGACTATTCCGGCACGCTCTACCAGTCCGGCGGCTGTGATGCCTGCGGCCGTACCGGCTATTCCGGCCGCCTCGGTGCCTACGAACTCCTCGTCATCAATCCGGCCATCAAGCGGCTGATCCACGATAAAGCGAGCGAAGAAGAAATCGAGCGCGTCGCCTTTGCGAGCGCCGACATGCTGTTCAGCAACGGCATGCGCCATGTTCTGAGCGGCGAGACGAGCCCCGACGAACTCCTGCATGTCTGCCGCAGGGAGGTCTGGTCCCATGGCGGCGTATGACTACAAGGCCCTGACGGCTGACGGCCGGCGCACCAGCGGCGTGATATCGGCAGACAATCCGCGCTCCGCCCGGCGCGAACTGCGCGCCCGCCAGCTGACGCCCGTCGAGGTCGAGGAATCCGGCCAGTCGAAGTCACGCGGCGCGCGCCTGCGCGGCCGCCTGTCCCACAAGCAGCGTACGCTCTTTACGCGGCAGATGGCCGTCCTGCTGCAGTCCGGCATGACCGTCGAGCAGGCCCTCACCGCAGCGGCCGCCGATGGCAGCGCGGCGTCCGTGAAAGCCCTGATCCTCGGCGTCCGCGCGCAGGTCATGGAAGGCGTCACCCTCGCTGATTCCCTCCGCTCGGCGCCCACTGCCTTCCCGCCGCTCTACCGCTCCGTCGTTTCGGCGGGCGAATCTTCCGGCAAGCTTCCCGCCGTGCTCGATCAGCTCGCTACCAATCTGGAGCGCACCTACAAGATGGCCTCCACCGCACAGGCGGCGCTGGTCTATCCCGCCGTCCTCGGTGTCATGGCCCTGATGATGGTCACCGCCCTGATGGTCTTCGTCGTGCCCAAACTCGTCGAACAATTCGCGATGCTCGGCACGACCGAGCTGCCGCTCCTTACACAGATCGTCATCGGCGCCTCGGATTTCGCCCGCGCCTGGGGCTGGCTCCTCGCCCTGTGCATCTTCGCCGGCATCACCGTCTTCTCGCAGGCGATGAAAAGCCCCTCGTTCCGCAAGTCGCTGGACATGTTTCTGCTCGGGCTTCCGCTGATCGGCCCCTTGATCCAGACCCTCTCAGCCGCGCAATTCGCGCGCGTGCACGCCACCCTCGCCGGCTCCGGCGCCACCGTCATCGAAGCCCTTTCCGCCGCGCGCGGCGCCATGAGCAATGCCGTGTTCCGTGACGCGGCAACCGCCATCATCGAACAGGTGCAGCAAGGCGGCACGCTCTCGTCCGCCATGCGCGCCACCAAGGTGTTCCCGCCGCTCCTCACCCATATGGTGCAGAGCGGCGAAGCGGCCCGCGACGTGCCCGCGATGATGAACCGCGCCGCCGATTTTCTCGAAAACGAATTCGAGGCCACCACCCGCACCCTGCTCAGCCTGCTGGAGCCGGCCATCATCGTCATTCTCGGCGGCATTGTCGGCACGATCGTGCTGTCGATCATGCTGCCCATCATGCAACTCAACACCCTTGCCCTCGGTTGACGGAGGAACACATGCCCCACCCCCAACGCCTCATCCAAAAGCGCCGCGCCCGCGAGGCCGGCTTCTCCCTGGTCGAACTCATGGTGGTCGTCTTCATCATGGGCCTTCTGGCGACCCTGATCATCGTCAACGTCGCGCCGGTCGGCGACCGCTCGCGCATCTCGAAAGCCCGCTCCGACATCGCCAGCCTCGAAAGCGCGCTCGAACAGTACAGCCTTGACCTCTACACCTACCCCAACGCCGCCGAGGGCCTCGCCGCCCTGTCCGCCCCCCCTCCGGGCGCGGACGCAGCACTGTATCGCCAGGGCGGATATGTACGCCGTATACAGATGGATCCCTGGGGCAACCCCTACCAGTACCAGATGCCCGGCACCCGCTCCGGCGGTCGCTATGACCTCTTCTCCTTAGGCGCCGATGGCCAGCCGGGCGGCGAAGGTCCGGACGCTGACATCGGCAACTGGGACTAGGCCGCGCCATGCCCGCGCCCCGCCCGCTCTCAAGCCAAACCTCCCCCCCGGCGCCCGGCCGGACGGGCGAGGCGGGCCTGTCGCTGGTGGAAGTGCTGGTGACGCTGTCGATCTCAGCCTTCGCCGCCGTCCTGATCATCGCCACGTCTCGCCCCGCAGATCCGCTCCGCAGTGACGGCGAAGAACTCTCCCGCACGCTCGCCCAGCTGGAGGGCCGCGCCCGCATTTCGGGCAAGCCCACCGGCCTCCTGCTCGACGAGACCGGGTATACCGGCATGGTCTGGGCCGATGGAAACTGGTCCGCCCTGCCCCGAAGCCGACACCCGCTCAGCCGCGGTGTCGAAATCCGGTCTCTCATCTCCCCTCCGGAGCGCGGCGAGCCGCAAACACCCCAGCTCGTCTTCGACCCGCTGGGCCATTCAACCATCGATCCGGTCATCCTGGCCGCGCAAAACCGCGAATGGCCCGTAGCCTTTCCCGCAGCCGCGGCGGATACCGCCCCGTGAACGCGCGCGGCTTCTCCCTTCTCGAAACCATGGTCGCCCTGTCGGTGTTCTCCATCGCCGCGATGGGGCTCCTGTCGCTCAACACGCAGTCCGTGCGCATCAGCAGCGAACTCGACCTGCGCCTTCTCGCCCGCACCGTCGCCGAGAATGTCGCGGTCGATACGGTCACCG
>Ga0163144_10027804_pt1 | contig 10932 bp, 8 predicted proteins | sample OliLak19BULKMAT1_FD_123175 | JGI IMG/M metagenome (GOLD analysis project Ga0163144, IMG submission 123175) | Freshwater microbial mat bacterial communities from Lake Vanda, McMurdo Dry Valleys, Antarctica - Oligotrophic Lake LV.19.BULKMAT1 | ecosystem: Environmental > Aquatic > Freshwater > Lake... | reverse complement strand
TCCCGCAGATGACCGCGTCAAGCAGGAAGTTGAGAGAACGCTGCGGAGATCGGGAGAGAGAAGCGATGCGACGAATTTGCGAGTCCTAGACTGGTCGCGCGCGGCGCGGCGCGTGCAATCCGGAAGAGGATCAGGTGAGAAACAGAGTGCGCCCTGCGAACCTGGGTTGGTTCGAGGGGCGCACTCTAGGTTTCGTGCGGAGTGTGAGGGTCGCTAGGTTAGGAAACCAGTGAGCTAGCGCTCACTGGTTACTACAAGCCTTCTGCTTTGCTCGAATTCCCCCGCGGTCAGGCGATAGAAGTAGACGCCGGGGGCTAGGTCGCGGCCGTTGTCGTCGCGGCCGTCCCAGGCGATCGAGTGGGCGCCGGAGGCGAGTGGGGCGTTGACCAGACGACGCAAGCGGCGGCCGCTGGCGTCGTAGATGTCCATGCTCGCTTGGGCGGCGTTGCTGAGCACGAATTGGATCGTGGTGCCGCCGCGAACGACAGGGTTGGGGTGATTCTGGGCGAGGGCGGCCGACGGCGGTAGGACCGCCGCCGGCGACTGGACATCCGTCGTGTTCGGTGTGAACACTTCCAGGGCGAAGTCGTCGATGCCTGCTTCGGTCAGGCCCTGCACGTTGATATCGCAGGCGATGAAGCGCAGACGCACTTGGCTCGTCAGCGTGATCACGTCGGCGAGATCGAAGGTCGCCTTCTCCCAGTCGGTCTGGACGGCGGCCGTCCGCTCCAACGGGACCCAGCTCGATCCATTGTTGCTGGAGACATCGACCACTAACTCGTCATCGGCCGAGGCGCCGCCCATCGCGTACCAACGCCAGTAGCTGACGATCGCGCTCTCGTCTCCGGCCAGATCGAAGGCCGGAGAGGTCAGCGTCGTGCAGCCGTTGTCGACGTCGTCGTCCCCTGCCTCCGTCCCGTTGTTCCCGGTGATGAAACACTTCACGCCGGGATTCGGAGTGTGATCGTCCTCGGGCTGCATGATCAGCCCGATGTAGTTCGTCCCGATCGGATCGACGCGCGTCCACCGTCCCGTTGTGGCGACGTCGCCCGGCGCGGTCAGCGTCCAGTTGGCGTCGTTCGGATCCTCGCCGTTGTAGGCGTAGAGCAACTCCGTGACGATGAGCGAGTAGACCTCGGCCGGCGCCGTCGCGGGCGAAGTCGAGACGAGGCCGATGCCGTCTTCCGCCTGGACGTAGTAGTCGATCCGCGTGTCGGCGGGATGCCCCGGCAACGTCGTGCTGTAGTTCTGGAACAGCCCGAGCATGCCGGTCTCGTTCCAGACTCCGCCGTTCACGCTCCAGAAGAGCGAGACCGAGGTGACCGTGCTGAAGTCCTGCACCGTCGCGCTGATCGCGTACGGCCCGACCGTGTCGGTGGTGGAGATCAGGTTGGTCACGTTCGTGATGGTCGGTCCGGCGATGTCCGTCAGGTTGAAGTCGACGACGGAGAGCTGGTCGGCCACGAGCGAGACGTTCGCCGTCGCGGTCTGGAACGACGGGTGGCTGGCCTGCACCGTGTAGAAGCCGGCCGCGGCTGCGCCCGAGTAGTCGCCGCTCGCGTTGGTGAAGAAGCGGTTGCCGCTCTCCAGCAACTTCACCTCGACCCCTTGGATGGGAACGCCGCCGAAGCTGGCGTTGCCCACATGGCCAGCGATGTCGGCGAAGCCCACCGTCGCGGCGATGCAGGCCGCGTAGGCGTCGACCATGCCCCATCCGTAGGTGTTGTCTTCGCCCACGGCGCCCTCGTCGCGCGATGTCTCCATGATGATCTGCTTGATCGTGTCGACGTCGAGATTCGGGTTCGCCTCACGCATGAGCCCGACGATCCCAGCGACGTGTGGGCCGGCCATCGAAGTGCCGCTGAACGAGCCGCTGTACCCGCCGCCGGGGATCGAGGAGTAGACATCGACTCCCGGGGCCGAGACTTCGGGCTTGATCTTGAGCAGAGGAACGACGTTGCAACCGGTCGGACCGCGGCTGGAGAAGCTCGCGATGGGATACGGGAAGTTCGGGAAGTTGGTCGCGTCGACCGCGCCGATCGAGAAGACGTTGAACTCCGTCGTCGCGCGGTCCGGGGGAGATCCGATCGTCTGCGCGCCCGGACCCTCGTTGCCGGCGGAGAAGGTGACGGCCACGCCGGCCGCTTCGCAATTGTCGATCGCGTTCCACCACCGGCTGTCGCAGTCGGTGTATCCGCCTCCGAATCCCTCATTGATCCGCCAGGAGTTCTGCACGACGTCCGGCACGTCGTCGACCGTGTTCACGTTGCCGTCGGGATTCATCAGCCACTGGAACGACGCGATGACGTCGTTGTCGAAGCCGCCGCCGACCCCCTGGTTGATCGCGTTGCTCGCGATCCACTGCGCCCCGGGCGCCACCCCGATGGAATCCTGCGTCGCCGCGCCGAGCCCGGTGATCGTTCCCATGACGTGCGTGCCGTGACTGTTGCCGTCGTTCGGGAACTGTGAGTTCGTGCCCAGGACGTCGAGCCAGCATTCCTGCCAGGGATTCGCGCCGCCGAAGCCGCGCCACCGCGTGTTCAGCGCAGGATGGTTGCCGTCCACTCCGGTGTCCATGTTGGCCACGACGCGCCCCGCGCCCGTGTACCCGAGTTGATGCCAGACCTGGTCGGCGTTGATGGCGCGGACGCCGGGTGCGAGCCCGATGCCGCGCGGTCCGCCGCCGTCGCCCGCTCCCGCGCCGTGCGGCTCCCCGAGTTCATCTTGACCGCCCATCTGCGGACGGCCGACCGGCTCGATCAACGTGACCGAGAAGTTCGGCTCGACCGAAGCGACATCAGGGCGCGCTGCAATCTGCTCGATCATGGCCGGCTCGGCCTCGATCACCATCAGGTTCGAAACCCAATAGCTCGTGTAGCCGGCCACGCTGCCGGAGAGAACGGCCGCGTCGAGTTCGACGCGAAGGGCGTCCTGGGTCGAGCGAACCGATTGGAGCGCGTCGAGCACGCGGCGACTGCGCTGGGCGCGGCTGGCTCCCTGGATGCGCAGATCGGCGTTGAGCTGCGCGATCGGGGCCTGCGCCTCCATGTTGACGATCACGCTGAGCAGTTCATGCGGGCCGGCGGCGTCGATCTGCGCGCGGACCGCGGGGTGGAGTATGCCGGCGGTCGCGGCCGGCGCACCGGCGAGGAGCGCGGCCGTGACGGACCAGAGGACGGAGCGGGGGACCTGGAGCTGCATCGATTCCCTCCTGGGTGTCGAGATTCGTAGTCGCGGCCGGAGAAAGCGCAGTTGAGTTTACGCGCCCGGGTCGGGCTCGCGGAAGTCTTCCTGCCGAATCCACCAACGCCGCCCGCAGCGCGGACAGAACGCCTCCACCCCCGAATCGCCCTGGAAGAGATCGTCCTCGTCGTCGACCCAGATGGCGCGCATCGCCTGGAGCATCTTCTGAGGGCTGCATCCGCAGTGGAAGACGAAGACCCGGTGCTCCAGCAGGTCGGCGTCGTGGTCCATCAGCGTGCGCGCTTCCTCACGTCCCAGGCGCGCCAGCCACTCGGGATCGTGGCCGGGCGTAGCCAACACCATGAGGAAGTGCCCGTCGTCGTACTCGAAGAAGCGGGCGCGACTCTGTTCCGACTGCTCGTAGTACTGCTCCAGCACCTCGAGGATGTCGATGCCGTGCACCTCGATCGCGCTCGTTCGCGGCTCGCCGCCCGGCCGATGGGACTGGACGAAGAGGCGACTGGCGGCCGCCGTCTGCACCCCTTCGGTATAGAAGCGCCCCACCACGGTGGACGCCGCGGCATCCCCGGTGATGAATACATTCACCGGCGGCTCCCGGAAATTCAGGGTGAAACCGACCGATTCGTCCCGCGGGCGGGTCGACGCGTGCAGCGCCATTCCGGCCAGGGCCTGCCGCATCATGACCGAGGTCAGGCCGTCGAGCGCCGCGCCCCAGAGTTGCGCATGTCGCACGTAGTCCGTGAACAGATCGGCGAAGTTTCCTTCGGTCAGGCGGACGGCCCGCCCCCGGACGAGCCACCGCGTGACGCGGGCCTCTCCTGACGGCTCGAGATCGATCTCCAAGCAACGCTCCTTGGCTGCATCCCGCCACCGGTCGGGGACATCGCATGCTAGCCTAGCGCTCCGCATGCGCGCGCTGCTCCTCGACATCCGGGCCGACGAACGGGACGATGTCGCCTCGGCCTTTGCGACCCTAGCCCGCAGACCGACATCCGCCGCGACCTCAGCTTGGGGCTGGCAACCGCCGCCGCCCTGACGACCGCGTCGTCGTGCGAACCCGCGGTGAGATTCTCCGCTGCCTGACCGTGCGCATCGTGGGAGAGTTGGGAGTCACAAGCTTGGCGGGAGATGTCTCGTTGCTCACGCTCGATCCGTCCCCTCATCTGCGCGGCGTGGCCCTGCGCGCGAGCCAACCCGATCGCGTCTCGGGACCGAGGTCACGGTTCGGACTGCTCGCGTTGCTGGCGCAAGGCGCCGCCGTCTACGAGGCGGTCGCCGTCGAGGACTCGTGGCTCCTCACGCCACGCTCGACCACGCGCTCAGGACCGAGGCCGCGCGGCTCGGCGTCTATGGCGAGATCTTCCGGAACGATCGATCCGGCCCCTTGGCGGAGTATCATCCGCCGAACGCTTCCGCCCGTTGAGGAGAATCGAACATGCCCCGCCGTCCGAGACTTCGCAGCACTGCCGTCGGCTTCCTCCTCATCGCGATGCCGTTCGCCGTGGCGGCCGACCCCGACGCGACGGAGTTCGCGACCTGGCGTGAGGCGAGAGAGGCGCGATTGCGCGCCGACAACGGCTGGCTCTCTCTGGTCGGTCTCTTCTGGTTGGACGAAGGCGAGAACAGCTTCGGCGCGAGCCGCGAGGCGCGGGTCGTCCTGCCCGAGGACGCCGGTCCCGAGCACGCCGGGGTCTTCGAGCGCAAAGGGGACGCTGTCACGCTGCGACTCGCCGACGGTGTGACCGCCACGGTCGACGACGTTCCGTTTCGTGCGCGCGCGCTCCGCACCGACGCCGCGGGAGCGCCCGAGCTCGTGCGTCTCGGCCGCATCTCGTTCAGCGTGATCGCGCGTGGCGAGCGGCTCGGCGTGCGGATGCGCGACCCCGAGAGCCCCGCCCGGCGCGAGTTCGGCGGATGCGACTGGTTCGCGCCCCGCGCCGACCTGCGTGTCCGCGCGCGCTTCGAGCGGTACGACCCGCCCCGGACCCTCGCGATCCCCAATGTCCTGGGCGATCTGCTCGAAGAGTCCTGCCCCGGCGTCGCAATCTTCGAAGTCGACGGCCGCAAGTGCCGGCTGGAGCCGACGATCGGCGACCCCGAAACCGGCGAACTGTTCTTCGTCTTCGGCGATGCTTCGAACGGCGTGAGCACCTACCCCGGCGGGCGGTTCCTCGACGCCGACGCACCGGTGAACGGGACCGTCCTGCTCGACTTCAACCGAGCCGTGAATCCGCCGTGCGCGTTCACCGCGTTCGCTACCTGCCCGCTGCCGCCCGAGAGCAATCGCCTCCCGGTCGCGCTCGAGGCAGGCGAACGGTTCGATGGCGAGCACCCCTGACGTCGCGCGCCGCGGCGCGGCGCCCGCGAACGACTGCGGTCCCGTCCGCCACTCGCGCCGCGAGCGCTGGCGCATGCTCACCTGGGCGCTGGTGCATCTCGTCTTCGTCGCGCACCTCGTCCAGTGGTGGCGCAGCGGGAGCACGCTCACTCCCATCGAACCGTCCGAGGCGATGCAGACGCTCGAACAGGGGTATCTGAACGCCGGCTTCCTCTTCTTCGGAATCGCCATCGCGGCCACCGCTGTCTTCGGTCGCTTCTTCTGCGGCTGGGGCTGTCATCTCGTCGCTTATCAAGACATGGCTGGCGCGCTGCTCCGTCGCGTCGGATGGAAACCGCGCCCCTTCCGCAGTCGGCTGCTGGTCTACGTCCCGATCGGCGCGGCCTTCTACATGTTCATCTGGCCGCAGATCGCGCGGCTGGCGGAGGGGCGACCGTTCCCGACGATCGTCTATCACCTCACGACGAGCGACCTGTGGGAGACCTTCCCTTCGATCGGGATCTCGCTGCTCACGTTCGTCGTCTGCGGCGGCCTCATCGTCTTCCTGCTCGGCAACAAGGGCTTCTGCACCTACGCCTGTCCCTACGGCGCCTTCTTCGGACAGGCCGACCGGCTCGCCTTCGGACAGATCCTCGTCTCCGACGCCTGCACCGGTTGCGGCCATTGCACGGCGACCTGCACGTCGAACGTGCGCGTGCATGAAGAGGTCCGCGTCCACAAGAAGGTGGTCGACACCGGTTGCATGAAGTGCATGGACTGCGTCGACGTCTGCCCGAAGGGGGCGCTCAGCTACGGGTTCTCGGTTCCGTCGCTCTTCCAGAGAACCCGGGGCAGAGACACGAGCAAGGAGAAGCGCACCCACGCGAAAGCGGGCAAGACTTCGCCGATCCGCTACGACTTCACCTGGCCGCAGGAGATCGCGCTCGGGTTGCTCTTCCTCTTCTGCCTCTACGCCTACCGCGGCCTCTACGAAGCGATCCCGTTCCTGCTCTCGTTGGGATTGGCGGCGGTCACGTCGTTCGTCCTGCTCTTCGCATTTCGAGGATGGCGTCAGGGCGGTGTCGTCCTGCAGCGGCTCACGCTCCGCTCCGCTGGACGCTGGACGCCGGCCGGTTGGATGTTCCAGGCCGTGACCGCGCTGTTGTTGACGTTCGTCGCGCACTCGGTCTGGATCCAGTTCCACGCGCATCAGGCCGAGGCGCACGTCGCGCGCGCGCAGGCGGCGCCCGATGACGCCGCGTATCGGCGGGAAGCGGGCGAGGCCGCCCGCCACTACCAGCGCACTCTCGATCACGGACTCTTCGAGGTGGCCGCGTGGCGGCTCGGTCTCGGATCGTCCCAGGCTTCGATCGGCCAGTGGAGCGAGTCGGAGCAGAACCTGCGTCGCGCGCTCGAGCTCGACCCCGAGCTGGCGCGCGCGCATGTGTCGTTGGCCGACGTACTCGCGCGCACCGATCGCCGCGAAGAGGGGCTGCAACACCTCGCGGACGCGGCCCGCCTCGATCCCGAGGTCGCCGCGCTGACCTTCGCCGACGCGGCGCTCCAAGTCGGCACCGACGGTGACTGCCAGGTTGCGCTCGACGCACTGAACGCATGGCAGGCGCACGCGCCGCATCTTCCGGCGCGGCGGGTCGCTCAGATCGAAGCCGCGCGCGCGGCGTTGCGCCGGCGCATCGCGGCCTGAGGGGCGAATTCGGGTGGGCGGCGGAGACGCCGAGGCGCCGAGGCGCCGAGGCGCCCACTGACCTTCCGAGCGGACATCCAACTCGTTTCAAAACGAGTTCCGTCGGTCAAACCCCCACTGCTGATTCATAATGGAACGCTCGGTCCGGTGGGGATGTACCAAAATAGAACGATTTAGCTCGATTCTCACCGTCTTTGGAAAACGCCGCGTCACGGAGCTGCGGTAAGCGAATGAGTGAATTCTGCGTAACTAACTATTTCACTGTCAGTTATCCGAACAAGTGCCGGAAGGTGCGGCAGTTGGCACGACCCCTGCTCTAGCGGACCCGCACAGCAAGCAACACGAACTGCCAATCAGGAGGATAGCCACCATGTCACTCATCCGATTCCAGCCGCGCACCCTGGTCCCTCACAACGGCGCCCATGACACACAGAAGTTGGGGACCGACCTCGACCGGCTGTTCGATTCGTTCCTCGCCGGTCCGAATCCTGTCTCGACCCAACTGATTCCGGCGATCGAACTGCTCGAGGAGAACGACCGGTACGTGGTCCGCGCGGAACTCGCGGGTCTCGCGCCCAAGGATGTCCAGATCTCCTACCAGGATGGACTGCTCACGATCCAAGGCGAGAAGAAGACCGAGACCCAGGAGAAACTCGGCAAGGTGCAGCACCAGGAGCGCTTCTTCGGCAAGTTCAGCCGGACGGTGCGGGTGCCGCGCAAGGTCGCGAGCGACAAGATCGAGGCGTCTTTCGAGCACGGAGTGCTCGAGATCCAGATGCCGTTCAATCCCGAAGCTCAGCCGCGGACGATCGACATCCGCGCCAAGTAGTCGGAGCAACTCGTCCGAGCAACTTGTCCGAGGTCATCGAGGCCACACCGGCGGCCGGGCCCCCATCAGGGCCCGGCCGCCTGCTATGTTTCGCGGCGAACCGGGCACGCTGGCAACCTCAGGGAGGAGTGGGAATGTTCCGATTGTCTGGCCGATTGTCCGGCCGATTGTCCGACCGTCCGTCGCGACCCGCCGTCTCGCTCGCCATCGGAATCGCCTGCGGGCTCTCGCTCCTCTGCGATCTTGGCCCGGCCCAGGCCGATCCGCTCACTTACGAAGGATGGGGCGTGCGCGCCGGCCTCAGCGGCGATCCGGATCAGTTCGTGATCGGGATGCACATGCGCCTGGGCGAGTTGGCGGAGAACCTGCGGCTGGAGCCGAACGTCGACATCGGCTTCGGCGACGACCTCACCGTCTTCACGCTGAATCCCGATCTCACCTACTCCGTGCCGGTCGAAGGGGCGGGATCGTTCTACTTCGGCGGGACCCTTTCGCTGGTCTTCGCCCGGTTCGACGCAGGCAAGAAGACCGAGAGCGACACCGACCTCGGCATTGCCGCCATCATCGGCTACCTGCTTCCTGTGGCGAACGAGGCGGTCGGCATCGATCTGAAGCTGGGGCTATCCGACGAGTACCCCGATCTGAAGGTCATGGCGACCTACACCTTCCCGCGCTGAATCGAGGACGCCTCCCTTCCATGGCCACGAACCGAGTCCGCGCGCTCTTTCCATCGCGATTGCCGGCGGTGGGGATGATCCATCTGGGCCCGCTCCCCGGGAGCCCGCGCTTCGGCGGGGACCTGGATCTGGTGACGGAGCAGGCGGCTCGCGACGTGAAGGTGCTGCTGGAGGAAAGAGTCGACGCGCTCCTGGTGGAGAACTTCGGCGACGCTCCGTTCTATCCCGACGAAGTCCCCGGCATCACGGTCGCGGCGATGAGCTGCGTCATCGATCGGCTGCGCCGAGGCGCGGCGCGGATGGTTCCCTGGGGAGTGAACGTCTTGCGCAATGACGCACGGGCCGCGCTGGCCATCGCGACGACGGTCGATGCCGATTTCATCCGCGTCAACGTCCTGAGCGGAGCGGTCGTCACCGATCAGGGGGTGATCCAAGGACGCGCACACGAAGTGGCGCGACTACGCGCGGCGTGGCGACCGCAGATCGCGATCTTGGCCGATGTCGCGGTCAAACATGCTCGCTCGCTCGGGCCCCGCCCGCTCGGTGATGAGATTGCCGACTTGGTCGCGCGGGCCGGCGCGGATGGGATCTTGATCACCGGTGAACGGACCGGGCGCCCGCCGAGCCTGGAGCGGTTGACCGAGGCGCGGGCGGCGCTGGGACGGCCGAACGCGAAGACTCCGCCGCTGTGGATCGCGAGCGGTATGGGTGCGCGGGAGTTGGCGGCGACGGTTCCGATGGCGGAAGGGTGGATCGTGGGGACGTCGCTGAAGCGTGGAGGAGCCGTGGAGGCGCCGGTCGATCGCGCGCGGGTGCGCCGGTTGATGCAAGCCGCGCGCGGCCTGCGTGCGGCGGCCCCAGGAAGAGGCCGATGAAGCCGCGACGCGTCGTGCGGGTCGAGGACCACCCCGACTTCCCGTTCGCTCCCGCCGCGCGTGAGCGGCGACGAGCGTGGTTCGAAGCCTTCGTCGATCGTCCCGCCGAGCGAGGGTTCCAGGCGGCGTCGTTGCACGTGTTCCTAGAGGTCGCCCATCGCTTCGCCTTCCTCGAGCGGCTGGTGCAGGGCGATATCACGTTCGAGCTGCCCGTGCTCGAGGACCTCGCCCGCGATCCGGCGTGGCGTCCGAGCCCCTCGCACGGAGAGGCGCTCGCGCTGGCAGAGATCGGCGCGCTGGAGTTGGGCGAGTATCCGGCGGCGGAACTCCGGTCCACATTGGAAGAGCGCGGGATCAAGATCATCGGACTTTCCGCGCCGCAGAGGCCGGCGACGGAAGGTGCGGCGGGTGTGGGGGGCGGCGGCGGGGGTGTGGGGGGCGGCGGCGCGAGCGGGGGCGGGGGCGGGGGCGCGGGCGAGGGCGGCGGCGCGGACGGCGCGGACAACGAGGTACCGCCGCAGGGCGACCTCACCGGTGGGTTCTTCTTTCAGGGCGAACTCGGTCCCGCGTTCCTGATCGGCGCCCCGAATGGACCCGAGGCGCACTTCATCCTGGCGCACGAACTCGGACACTACGTCGCCGACTTCGATCCCTACGCTTCCCGTTGTTGTCGATGGGAGCGAGGAACGCTCCTCAATCGCTCCACCTCGGAGGCCGAGCAACGCGCCGACCGCTTCGCGCGCGCGCTGCTGATGCCCGGCGAGTCCCTGCGCCGCTACCTGCCAGCGGTCCTCGAGGAGGCGCGGCGTCGCGACCGCGGTTACGCCCTGACGTTGCTCTCCACGCTCTACGAGACACCACGCGCAGTGGCGCGCGCTCGCCTCGTCGATCTCGACCTCATCGACGCATCCGCCGCGGGCGACCGATCGATGGCCGCCGACACGGTGTTCGCACCCGAGCGACCGGTCGGCGACGAGTCGCAAGTCGAGGGCGAGTTCGATCTCCCGCAGCGCTTCACCAACCTCGCCCTCGCCTGCTTCGCCCACGGGATCCTCGACGAAGGTTGGCTCGGGCGGTTCCTGGGCCTCGGCCCCACAGAGACACGGGAGCTGATCGCAGAGACCGGGATCGAGGCGGAACGTCGGGCGAACGAGCGCGCGAAGTTGGATCCGGACGGGGAGAACGAGGCGGATGGGGCGGATGGGGCGAACGGATTGGATGAGCCGGACGAGTCGCGGCTGAACTGAAGGGGGCCGCGAGGGCGCGGCGCGGCAACGGAGCCGACGCCCAGCGCCGGATGGCGGATGGCGGATGGCGGATGGCGG
>Ga0163144_10027802_pt1 | contig 10933 bp, 11 predicted proteins | sample OliLak19BULKMAT1_FD_123175 | JGI IMG/M metagenome (GOLD analysis project Ga0163144, IMG submission 123175) | Freshwater microbial mat bacterial communities from Lake Vanda, McMurdo Dry Valleys, Antarctica - Oligotrophic Lake LV.19.BULKMAT1 | ecosystem: Environmental > Aquatic > Freshwater >... | reverse complement strand
TGGTATTTCATACACCGAGTTCGCTTACCCCCTACTTCAAGCTTACGATTTTCTAAAATTATTTAAAGACAGCCAAGCGACACTACAGATCGGTGGCTCTGACCAGTGGGGAAATATTATTTCCGGAGTGGATCTAGTCCGAAGAGTGGAGAGGGCAACTGTCTTCGCAGTGACCGCACCTCTAATTGTTGACAAAGCCACTGGAAAAAAGTTTGGTAAGAGTGAGGGTAATGCCGTTTGGTTGTCTTCAGAAATGACTAGTCCATATGACTTCTTCCAGTTTTGGCTTAATGTGGCCGACGATAGTGTTGTGGAATACTTAAAACTTTTCACCCTATTTTCACTTGAAGAGGTAGAAGTTTTAGAATTTGAGGTAAAAAATAACCCAGCTGACCGAAAGGCCCAGAAAGCTTTGGCTCTAGCTGTTACTGCTTTAGTTCATGGACAATCGGTAGCAGATTCAGTTGTGTCTGCTACCGAGCTTTTATTTAGGGATCTTGAAAACGTTTCCTATAGTGACGAAGAAACTACTTTACTTAAACAAACAGCGCCACAGGCTAAAGTGTCTAAAGATATAGATATCGTCGAGGTACTCGTGACAGCAAATTTAGCTAGTAGTAAAAGAGAGGCGAGGACTTTTGTAGAAAGTGGTGCGGTCTATATAGATGGAGCTAAGGTTGAGGCGGTGGACTTTAATTTAAATGATAAAAAGAGAGGCGACTTGATCCATCTTAGAAGAGGAAAGAAAAACATCACCTTACTCTTAATAGAGTAGATCTAAAAAACCGGCTAGGCCGGTTTTTTACTAACTCATCCAGAACGCTGTGCCCGCTTGCGGCGGGGATAGTGAGGCGGACGTTTTTTCTACATCTCATCAATATCGTCGAAAGTATCAAAGTCCACATCTTCAGCATCTTCATCCAAAGGGACTTCTTCGTCATCGTCCTCCTCATCCTTTTCCTCGTCGTCATTTTTGTTTTTGTCTTTTTCATCTTTTTCATCGATCAAACCAAAACCTTCAAGATCATCAGCAACATCTTCCTCGCCCACTTCATCTAGTAAATCTTCAGCCAAAGTCGCCTCCTCGTCATCGGGATTTTCAATCTCTTCCTCTTCATCTCGTGTGAAAAATATCATACATTTTTTTGTTACGCTAAGTTGTATCAAAGATATAGGAAAATTTCAAATTATTCCTACTTGAGCTGTGGATTATAAAGAGTATTTGAGTGATGAGCAAGGCAAGTTACCCCAACCGCAATCGCGTCGTACTCGTCGTCTAGGGCTTTTTCTGGCAAGTTTTCTATCAATCTACCCAGCATAGAAAAGACAGCCCCCTTGTCACTCTTGCCGTAGCCAGTAACAGCCACCTTTATTTCTTGGGGTCCAAATTCATAGACCGTGCAACCTGCTTCTTTGCCTAAGTAAATAATAAGACCTCTGGCTTCAGCCACACCAATGGCGGTCTTGGTGTTTTTATTAAAAAATAAGGTTTCAATAGCCATGGTGTCTGGTTTATATTTTTTAATGACTCGCTTCACTTCTAAACCAAGAGCTAAAAAGCGAGAATTTAAATCTTCTTTTTTATTGGTCTCAAAACAACAAGAAAAAATAATATTTTCTTGTTGGTTTTGTTTTTCCATAACCGCGATACCAATTCGGTCGTAGCCTGGGTCAATAGCAATGACTCTCATATTATTATTCTACTTCTGCTGAGGTGTAGACCGCTTCTACGTCTTCATGGGCTTCTAAAGCTTCAATTAAACCATCTAGTTTTTCAGAGTCAGCTTCTGAAAGTTTAAGCGGGGAAGCAGGGCTGTAGCCGTCTTCGGTTTTAGTGAAGGCCCAGCTAGCTGATCCTGGCGCCGCTAATTCAAACCCAGCTTTATGGAGTAAGTTTTTTATTTCTGGAGCGGTACGATTATTGTTGTCGGTAATAGAGCTGATTAGTATGGCTGTTCCCCCAGGACCATAGGTTTCAAAGACTACTTCAATTAAATTTTTTGCATCACTCTCAGTGCCTTTTTTAACTGCTCGCTCGATATTATCTTTAGGCATGGATTCCTTCTTTGCCCGTTCGATTACGTTAGCTAAGCTCGGTGAAGTTACGTCACCATTTACCTTACTTGATTCCATAGTGATAAGTTTGGAGTAACGAGAAAAAATCTTACTCTTTACTCCATCAGTAGCCGCTTTCTTATGTTTTATTTTTGACCATTTGTTGTGACCAGACATAATTTTATTTATTTAGTTTGCGACCTCGTAATTTTCTAGGTGTTCCTCCGCGTCTTTGTTAGTGACGCGACCACGGGGCGTTCTTTCAAGTAGCCCTAGCCTTATGAGGTAGGGTTCGATTACATCTTCAATAGTAGATTGTTCTTCCCCGGTAGCGGCCGCTACGGTATTTAGACCAACCGGCCCGCCACCAAATTTGGTAATGATGGTTTCTAGAACTACCCGGTCCGGCTTGCCTAGACCTAGATTGTCGATTTCTAAAAGTGAGAAGGTTCGATCAACAATTTCCTTAGTGAGATTAGAGCCTTCTAATTGAGCCATGTCGCGGCAGCGCTTGAGGAGGTAGTTGGCTGTCCGGGGAGTGGCGCGGCATCTCTTGGCGATAGTGAGCATAATGTTGCCATCATTTTCTATTTTCAAAACTTGCGCCGAGTGACTGAGTATTTGGGCAATCTCATCTTCACTATAAAAATCTAGTCTAAAGGTACCGCCAGAAAAACGAGACCGTAGCGGAGCTGAGAGCATTGAGATACGTGTCGTAGCAGCGACCAGGGTAAACGGAGGGAGGTCTAACTGGACTGTCCGGGCGGAAGGGCCTTTACCGATAATAATATCCAATACTCCTGATTCCATCGCCGGGTAGAGTACTTCCTCAATATTTTTAGATAGACGGTGAATCTCATCAATAAACAAAACGTCTCCTGGAGAGAGGTTTGTCAGAATGGCGGCAAGGTCACCAATCTTCTCAATAGCTGGCCCTGAGGTGGTGCGCATGTTGGTACCGAGGGTTTTGGCTATTAGGTGAGCTAAAGTGGTCTTACCGAGCCCTGGTGGCCCATAGAGCAGTATGTGCTCAGCCGCATGACCACGCTCTTTGGCGGCCGTAAGTAAGATACGCAGGTTTTCTTTGATCTTAGCCTGACCAATATAATCTTCCCAAGTTTGAGGGCGTAAAGTTTGGTCTAAGTTTCCACTCTCATCCCGAGAAATATTTTGACTTCCAGTTTTTGACATGTATCCATTCTAGCAAATTTGCCAGGTTTTTTCTTTATAAAAGGAATCACTGTTTTTAATTACTTATTTGATAGATTTGAAATCATTTAGTCAGGCAGTATTTAAGTTTGCTTGATAACAACTACGTCAAAAAGTGATAATTACAGGCCCAGACTGTGATATTAAATAAAACATATGAACACTATATTTGATGTTATAGCTATTATTTCAGTATCATTACCTCTATTTATTCCAGTATTTTATCTAATAAATTCTTACAGAAACAAACCAGAATCTAGTGTTAGGTCAGTACTGGTCTGGGCTGCAGTGCAGTCTTTTTTATTCCCAGTCTTAGCGTTTTTATTTATAGCGCCATTTGCTTGTGAGCTTGCAACTTATAGTGAGAACGGTGTTTGTGCTGGGATTGGCTGGTCTAGTTTAGTTCTAATGTTTACAATACCGGCTCAGGCTTTTTTTTTAATTCTCGCGTATTTTGCGAGGTCCGCAAAAATAAAAGATCACATTGAAAAAAAAAGACCTTTTATGCTTTCTAAAATAGCTATTTATCTATTTATATTATGCATATTTTTATTCTCAGTTTTTTATCTTCTCGCCCTAACAGGCCTTCTCTTTGAATCGTCGGCCGTTTAAAATTTACAGACCCAGGCTATCAAGCACAGTATCCTACAGTAGACTACTAAAACAACGAAATTGTTAATTAAACGACCAGTTATTATACTCAGTGGTCCGACTGAATTTTCTTATGTTTAAGAAGCCAGAAAGACTTTTTCATTTATTGTGTTATAATAGAGAAACTATGAGCCGATCACCGTATATTTTTCAGGTTATTTTTACCCCCGAACCAGAGGGCGGTTTTACCGTGACTGTACCTACATTGCCAGAATGCATCACCTACGGAGCTACTTTTGAAGAGGCTTCTAAGAACGCACAGGAAGCGTTGCAACTTTGTGTTGAAGAAAGACGGGCTTCTGGTGAAATGATTGCCCTTAGCTCTAATCAACAAACGATTATCAGTTCTATCAGTGTCCCGGCTTAGTTTTCTTGTATGCCAAAGCCTCTTAAACCTAAGGCAGTGGTTAAATTACTAGAAGAAAATGGCTTTATTCTAACCAGACAGCGAGGAAGCCACGCTCTTTTCAAACATCAAGATGGTCGCTCTACAACTGTGCCGCTACATAATCGGGAATTGCCAATTGGTACTTTGCGGGCTATTTCCAAACAGGCAAAAGTAGACTTAAACTAAGCCAAAATCGGGTAGTTGACAAAAAAATATATCCGTGCTAATATATAAAGGTAATTAGTTCTCCAGGCGCTCTAAATAATAGAGCTAACTCTTTGATTCAAAATTCCAGACGATAACTCTCTAAGCAACTTGAGCACGTTGCGAGGGTTTTGTGGCGTTCACCTTGAGTGAGAGTGCGGCAAAATTCCTTAGCGCGGTGTTCACTTTCAATGCGGAAGCTTGCTTAGAGAGTTATATTCTGGAAGATTTTCAAACGAACGACTTACGTTTTGACTATAGCACAATAAATATAAAAACCAGCTTGACCCAAGCTGGTTTTTATATCTAAAATATAGAGACTAAGAAACTACATGGGAGAGAAAAACATCTTCGTCAGCAAGGGGTTCTTTTTCTGGTGTCGTAAGTAAAGGGATCTCAATCACTCTTTCAAGCTCATCAAGTGAGGTTGTACCTAGGACGACTTTTTCCATACCGTCTTCGAGCATAGTGGGGATGCCCTGAGATTTGGCCGCTTCCAAAATCACGTGCTCACGCGGGTCGCGGATAACCGCTTCTTCAACCGCTTCATCCATAAGGATGGCTTCAAAGATAGCGGTTCGTCCTTTGAATCCACTTTGGTCACAGGCATCACAACCAACCGCTTTGTATATTTCCAGAGTGTCACTCACAGCTATTGGGTTTGGATGCTGGGCCATTGTATTTTTAATTAGAGCTAACTCATCTGTAGTGGCTTTATGGGCTACCTTGCAAGTCTCGCATAGTTTTCTAACTAGTCTTTGTCCCAAGACAGCATTTATAGAAGTACCCAAAACTCGGGGATCAACATTGAGGTCTATGAGTCGCGGGAAAGCAGCCGCGGCGTTGTTGGCGTGTAGAGTTGAGAATACCAAGTGACCAGTTTGGGCCGCGTGAAGGGCGGTTTGGGCTACTTCAGCGTCACGAATTTCTCCAATCAAGATAATATCGGGGTCTTGTCTAAGGATGGCTCTTAGTCCAGAAGAAAAAGTGTAGTCTTCGCTGGTTTGAGTTTGCACAATCCCTTCGATTTTGTATTCCACCGGATTTTCAATAGTAATAATTTTAACCCCTTCTTCGTGAGTCTCGCGCAAGAAGGCATACAACACTGTAGTCTTTCCAGAACCAGTTGGTCCGGTAGTGAGGATAAGACCGTTTGGCTTCTTCAATTCTTTGGTCATGACGTCAAACAGAGTTTTGTTCATGTTGATCTTGTCTAGGGTGTAGCTCGCTACTCCAGAATCCAAAAGACGCATCACCATCGACTCTCCGGCAGCACCGGGAATAATAGACGAGCGCACATCAACTTCTTTGTCGCCAACAGTAAAAGTAAAGCGACCGTCTTGAGAGGATTTGTTCTTATTTAAAGTCATGCCCGAGATAAGCTTGAGACGAGACATTAGGCGATCATAAATATATCTGTCCATGTCATGAATATCCTGGAGTACGCCGTCTAAACGGTAGCGTAATCGTACTACTTCTTTTTCAGGCTCAATGTGAATGTCAGAAGCTTTGAGGCTAAGGGCTCCAGCCAACATTAGTTCTAGGGTTTGGGTAATACGCCTGGAGTTATTTAAGGTGTTAATTTTTTTCATCAAATCACCCACATCATCTGATTTAAAAATGGTTTTAGAGAAGTTGGTGATTTCGTCGGCACTAATATCAAAGACGCCGATTTTGGTCACACTGGATTTACCAATATCCTCGTAGCGTTTCCAGGCGTGTTCTAAGCTATTAGAGGAACACATGTATAAGTGAATACTTTGTCGGTTGTTCTGGAGTTCTTCCAAGGCTTTTTGTGTGGCTGGGCTATTTGGCGTTTGGGCTGCTACTGAAAGCAGGTTGTTGTTTATATCAAAAACCACAATTCTAGCCAGTTTGGCTTTTTTCTCAGGATACATTGCGATCGCTTCAGGATTTATGGTGTAGCCAGTGAGATTGATGTACTCAAAGCCGTATTGTGGTGCCAAGGTCTGCACTAATTTTTCTTCTTCACCACGATGAATCTCATCGAGTCTAGTGTTGGTAAATTTATCATCAAACTTAAGCATATTTCTAAAAATTATAGCACGGCAGGTTTTCTATGTAAGTGAAAAAATTGCTGAAATACTTGGGCAAGGTACAATATAAAAAATATGGCAACAATAAAAAAAATCAAAGACTTGGCGGAGATGGAAGTTTTTGCTAAAGACTTACTAATAAACCTAAGTGATAAGGCTGGTGCCGAGGCTACTGTCTTGGCTTTATCTGGCGACTTAGGTGCCGGTAAAACCACCTTGGTGCAAATGTTGGCTAAAGAACTCGGGATTGAAGAAGTGGTCACTAGTCCAACTTTTACCATCATGAAGTTGTATGCGACTAAGACTGAGCTAAATTTTAATAAGTTGGTACACATCGACGCCTACCGTATTGAGTCGCTAGACGAAGTAGCCCCTCTTCATCTAGATCAAATTATGCAAACTAAAAATACTTTAGTCTGTATTGAGTGGGCCGAGAAAATCGAGGCCGTCTTACCTAAAAATAAGACCACGCTTAAGCTAAGCTCCTTGCCAGATGAGACCAGGGAAGTGATTATGACTGAATAAATAAAATTTTAGTCAGTTTGCTAAAAAAACAGTATACTAAAGTAAATGGCTACCAAGAAAACCAAAAAACGTCTTATTTTACTCGATGCTCACGCTATTTTACACCGAGCTTATCACGCTCTGCCTGACTTTACGGCGCCTGATGGAGCTCCGACCGGTGCGCTTTACGGGGTTGTGAGCATGGTCTTAAAAATAGTCGAGGACTTTCACCCCAACTACATCGTTGCTTGTTTTGACTTACCAGAACCAACTTACCGTCACGATGCTTTTGCGGGGTATAAGGCTAAAAGAGAAAAGACTGATACAACTCTAGTGGATCAGATTATCCGGTCACGAGATATTTTTGCCGCTTTCGGTATTCCGATTTATGAACAAGTTGGTTTTGAGGCGGATGATCTACTTGGTACGATTGCCCTCCAAACCAAAGCTGACAAAGACCTGGAAGTGATTATTGCTTCTGGCGATATGGATACCATGCAGTGCGTCGACGGTACGCGAGTCAAAGTCTACACCTTAAAAAAGGGGATCAAAGACACCGTCATCTATGATGAGGAGGCTGTGAAGGAAAGATTTGGCTTTGGTCCAAAGCAAGTACCAGACTACAAAGGACTTCGTGGCGATACTTCCGATAATATTCCTGGAATTGCCGGGATTGGTGAAAAAACTGGAACGGAATTAATTAAACATTTTGGTGATCTAGATTCAATTTATAAAAAACTAAAGAAAGACGAAGCGGCCTTCTTAGCCGTGGGTATTAAACCGAGAATTATCGGACTTCTAAAGGAAGGAGAAGAAGAAGCTCGTTTTTCAAAAATGCTAGCGACTATCAGGACTGACGTACCAGTCACTTTTACGCTCCCGACAAAATCTTGGGTTGACGATGTTGATCTGGAAGCGGTTACTAAACTATTTACTGAACTAGGTTTTCGTAATATGGGCAGTAGAGTGCGTTCGGCCCTAAAGCTAGAACCAGAGGTTGTGGTCAGGGCTGATAATAATGACGTACCCGGTCATGAGCTAGCTGAAGCCCGGATTTTACTTTGGTTACTTGAGAGCGAAAGAACCAACTCTAGTTTGGAAGACATTATTGACTATGGACGCACCTATCTTGAGACTGGCGACTTTAAAAAAATTACCCGGAAATTATTAGAGACGGTATCTTCTGACCCTGAACTAAAAGAGGTTTACGAAAAAATTGAGCAACCACTTATAGAAGCAGTGGCTCATGTAAATCAAACTGGAATCAAGCTCAATGTCAGCTATTTAAAAGAGTTGGCTAAAAAAATGCATAAAGAACTAGAAAGTTTACGAACTAAGATTTATAAAGCTGCTGGGCAAGAATTTAATATTAACTCCCCAAAACAATTAGGTGAGGTTTTGTTTGATACGCTAGGGCTTAAACCAAAAAACCAAAAGAAGACAGCTGGTGGACAAAGATCGACCAAGGAATCAGAGCTAGAAAAACTACTTGATGAGCACGAGATTATTTCAACTATTCTTCGGTATCGAGAATTACAAAAACTAGTTTCCACCTACGCCGACACCCTGCCAGAGCAAGTAAGTCCAGATGGTCGAATCCGAACTACTTTTCTCCAAACTGGAACTACTACAGGTCGCATGGGTTCAAAAGATCCCAACCTACAAAATATTCCGGTGCGGACTGAAGAGAGCCGGGCTATTAGGCGAGCTTTTGTGGCCGAGGATGGCTTTGTGATGGTCGGTATCGACTATTCACAGATCGAGCTTCGAATGGCGGCGATTTTATCGGAAGACAAAAAAATGATTGAGATCTTTAATAAAGGCGAAGACGTTCACACTGGGGTAGCGGTGCGGGTTTTTAATGTGGAACCAGAAGAGGTAACAAGCGAGATGCGTCGCAAAGCTAAGGTGATCAACTTCGGAATTCTGTACGGCATGGGGGTAAACGCTCTTAGGACAAATCTAGGTGAAGACACTACCAGAGAAGAAGCCCAGGAGTTTTTGAATGCTTATTTTAATACTTTCACCCGTCTGGCTGAGTATCTCGAAGAGACCAAGCAGTTTGCTCGCGACCATGGTTATACTAAAACTTTGTTCGGTAGGCAACGACATTTTCCAGGAATCAAATCTCACGCTCCGTTTATTAGAGCGCAAGCCGAGCGCATGGCGATTAATGCCCCGATCCAAGGCACCGCCGCTGACGTCATGCGGTTGTCAATGAGTCATGTTTTTGACTATTTAAAATCAAAAAATAAATTAGATGAAGTGAGGATTTTACTCCAAGTTCACGACGAACTAGTTTTTGAAATTAAAGAGGAGTCGCTGAAGACCGAAGTGCCTGAGCTGGTGAAGCTAATGGAAGGAGTTTTAGAAGGCAGAGACTGCTATGGGGTGCCACTAAAAGTTGATATAGCCGTCGGGCCAAACTGGGCTGACTTAGTAGATCAAAAATAATATGCTAGAAGTTTTTTACGGAAAAGATTTAATCACCCTTAGATTAAAGGCACAGGCAGTTATTTTACCGCGCCTAAAAGACGGCGGGGAAGCGATTTATCTTGAAGACGATAATTACCAACCCGGTCTACTTTTAGGCTTAAGTGAGACTTCGTCTTTGTTTTCCAAAGAGACAGTTTATGTAATTGATCTACCAAACCCGAGTGAGGTTTTGTTTGCTGAATTCATCGCAGAGGCGGAGGCCCTTAGTAATTCGGCAAATTTCTTCGTAGTGCTTGTAGAGGCTTTGACGGCCGATGATAAGAAGAAATTAAAGTCTCATGTTTCGATCCTTGAGGAATATAAAAAAGAAGCCGGAGTTAAATTTAATCCCTTTACTATGGCTGAAGTCCTAGCGCTTAAGGATAAAAAAAGTTTGTGGTTTTTACTCCAAGAAGCAAAACGCAATCACCTGGCTGCCGAAGAAATAATCGGAACCCTATGGTGGCAGCTCAAAGCTTTGCGTTTGGCCGCAAATACCAAAAATGCGGAAGAGGCTGGGATGAAAGATTATCCCTATAATAAAGCTAAACGAGCTTTAAGTAATTTTAAAACTGATGAAGTTAATCAATTATCAAAGAAGTTACTGAACCTATATCACAAAGGTCACCGAGGGGAAGTTGATTTGGAGTTGTCATTGGAGGAGTGGGTGCTTCAACTCTAGTGTTGTGGACAAAAATATTAAAGTAAATCATTGGTGATAAACTGTATTTACCATGATTTTTTCAAAAAAGAAAACAGCTGCTATTTTCGATAATCCAAATTCGCCACTGTTTACTGTTGTTAATGATGTGCTTTCGATTGCGACGATTGTCTCAATATTGTCGATTGTTTTAGAAACGGTCCCCTCTCTCCAACAATACAGTCACATTTTTCTTTTTGTAGAGTGGACTGCTGTTGCGCTATTTACAGCAGAGTATGTTTTAAGATTTTGGTCAACTAAAAAAAGATCAGACTATTATCTTAGTCTATATGGAATTATTGACTTGATTGCTATCTTGCCGACGTATTTAGGGCTAGGTAATTTTAGTTTCTTGAAGTCGGCTCGAGTTATACGAATCATTAGATTTCTTCGATTATCTAGAATGACAAAGTTGTCTAAAGTTAACATGAAGGATGCTGAAGAGACCCTTGGCGTTTTTGGTTTTAATATTGCCTTGTATGCTACAGCAATAATATTCGTAATGTTAATGCTAGGAGTAGCTCTACATGTTTTTGTTAGTGGGGAAAGTGTTTACTGGAGTGTGCCAGGAGGAATGTTCTGGGCATTTTCTGTCTTCTTGGGTGGCTTACCAGCTCCTATACCAGAGGGTACTACTGGGACTGTTATTTTTATATTGACCAAGTTCTGTGGGATGGCCTTGTTTGGTTT
>Ga0163144_10027801_pt1 | contig 10933 bp, 7 predicted proteins | sample OliLak19BULKMAT1_FD_123175 | JGI IMG/M metagenome (GOLD analysis project Ga0163144, IMG submission 123175) | Freshwater microbial mat bacterial communities from Lake Vanda, McMurdo Dry Valleys, Antarctica - Oligotrophic Lake LV.19.BULKMAT1 | ecosystem: Environmental > Aquatic > Freshwater > Lake... | reverse complement strand
TCGCCACGGTTCCACTCGGCGAACACATCGTACAATTCATCGTTGGTCAGCCCAGCGACGTCCTTCAGAATCTGATACGCTTCGCAAATCAATTGCATGTCACCGTATTCGATCCCGTTGTGAACCATCTTCACATAGTGCCCGGCACCACGCGGACCAACCCACTCGCAACATGGAATGTCTTCATTCGGTCCGACCTTCGCCGCAATCGCTTGGAAAATCGGCTTGATCAATGGCCATGCCGCCTTGCTACCTCCCGGCATCAAGCTCGGACCCTTCAGGGCTCCCTCTTCGCCACCTGAAACACCCGTTCCGACGTACAGCAGCCCTTTACTCTCGATATATTGTGTGCGGCGTTCGGTGTTGGTGTAGTGTTCGTTTCCGCCGTCGATGATCACGTCGCCCGGCTCGAGGTACGGCAGCAGTTGTTCGATCAGTTCATCGACCGCTGGGCCAGCTTTGACCAACATCATCACCAACCGTGGCTTGCGAAGCGAAGCCACCAGTTGCTGAATCGAGTGACAGCCAACGAACTGCTTCCCCTTGGCTCGGCCGTTCACCAAGTTGTCGACTTTTTCAGTCGTGCGGTTGTAAACCGCAATGCGATAACCGCGGCTCTCAACGTTCAGAGCCAAGTTTTCACCCATCACTGCCAAACCAATCAACCCGAAATCACATAGTTCGCTCATCGCTATCGCATTCTCTCGTTGGACGTAAATTCAATTTGCCACTACTCACGCAATCTCGCTGCCGCTTGCCCCGCAATTGCTTTGCCAAGCTCTCGTTGAATCGAAATTCCCGAGCCGCAGGCTCCCCGCAAATTCGCGGAAAATTTTGTCAGCCAAAAGTTTAGGTGAATGGCAGTCGTTTGAAACGGGGTTTAGTACCCCAAGAATGGATTTTCTACGTTTTTGCTCAGCCACTCGCCCCCACGCTCAGCGAATCGCAGTACCTAATCGACGACAGTCCATTCAATTACCAGCATTTGACAACTGACCGAAATTGCCTAAAAATGTCAAGCATCGTACTTCACGCATTCGATACAAGCCGTAATCTCGGCCTTGACGGTCGGATGGCTGGGCATTAGAACCAGCAACACGAAAGGCGTCGTAGCCAAGTGGCTAAGGCAGTGGATTGCAAATCCGCGATGCGGCGGTTCGACTCCGCCCGACGCCTCTTCTTTTTTCTTCCTCCCTATTTCGCTCCCTGAAACACGCTTTTCCACCGAATCCCGCCTCCGATCATTCTTCGAATGATGGCAACGATTCGCTCGCTTGCGCAAGAAAAAGGGGCAGCACGTGGTACTGTTCGCCACGAAAGATGCGCGCGAAATTTAACCTAATTAACGAGCCGTGAAGTAAAACTCATACCAACCTTGCTCACGCTGCTTTTCGCCCGTGGGCAGTCCCGGTGGCACGAGTTCGTTCGACCACTCAAGGAGTTCCTCGTGGAGCGACTTCGTAAGATCGGGATAACTGGCAATCAGGTTCACGTGTTCGTGTTGATCGCTTTCGAGATCGAAGAACTAACGCTGGTTGTAATCTAAAAAGTAACCACCAAGACGCAGGGAATGGCGAGCGGAAAGTTGACCTCAAAACCGCAACAAAGCTAATTTGTCGGCGTAACGCGTTGCCCAGCGGGACTCGCCGTATCGATCCGGTTAATGGCGTTCAGCATTGCGAGCAGCGTGGCTTCGACCGTATCCGTTGAAACGCCAACTCCTTTATACGTCTGCCCCTGGTACTCAATCTCCAACTGCACATCGCCCAACGCATCGCGCCCCAAACTAGCGCTGCGAACACGATAATCTTTGCAGACAACTTTTAAACCCGTGATGCTTTCCACAGCCCAAAACGCAGCGTCAATCGGCCCATCACCTTGCTCTACCTCCTGCGAATACTCTTGACCGTCATGCATCAGCGTCAAGGCCACGCGCGGCGCATGGCCCGTACCGTTACTGACTTCGAAACGGATCAGCGACCACGCCTCGGGAATGTGACCGGAGATTTCTTGTTGAATCAGAGCCACAATGTCGCCATCGTAAATCTCTTTCTTCTTGTCAGCCAAAACTTTGAACTTGTCAAACACTTGCTGCAATTGCTCCGCGGTGATGCTAAAGCCAAGCGCGCGGGCACGATCGGCCAAAGCTGCTCGACCGCTGTGTTTACCCAGGACCAAGTCAGTTTTGGCAAAGCCGACATCTTCGGGCCGCATGATTTCATAAGTGCTGCGTTCTTTCAGCATCCCGTCTTGATGAATGCCGGATTCATGCGCGAAGGCATTGCGACCGACAATGGCTTTGTTGCGCTGCACTTCTAAACCAGTAATTTTGCTGATCAAACGACTGGTGGGGACCAAACGTTCCGTCTTGATTCCAGTCGTGCAGTTGTAGAGTTCCGCGCGCGTTCGCAGGGCCATCACAATCTCTTCCAAAGCACAGTTGCCCGCCCGCTCGCCGATGCCGTTGATCGTACATTCGACTTGACCGCAACCCGCCGCTACGGCTGACAAGGAATTGGCCAGCGCCAATCCCAAGTCGTCATGACAATGCGTGCTCAAGATAGCTTTATCGATGTTGGGCACGCGATTCAATAACAACTGAATGCGTTCGAACATCTCTTGAGGCGTCGTGTAACCAACGGTGTCGGGGATATTGATCGTAGTCGCGCCTGCTTCAATAGCCGCTTCGACAACTCGACAAAGAAAATCATGCTCGGTCCGCGCGGCGTCCTCCGGCGAAAACTCAACGTCATCACAAAAACTCGCCGCCAGCTTCACACCCGCAATGGCTCGCGCGATGATCTCGTCCTGGTTCATCCGCAATTTGAATTCGCGATGAATCGCACTGGTCGCTAAGAACACATGAATGCGAGGCTGCTGAGCCTTCTTCAGCGCTTCGTAAGCTCGGGTAATGTCGTTGTTATTGCAGCGAGCCAACCCGCAGACCGTAGCGCCGCGAACCACGTTTGCAATCTCTCGAACCGCTTCAAAATCCCCCGGTGAGGCGATTGGAAATCCGGCTTCGATAATGTCGACGCCCAAGTCGGTCAGCGCCTGAGCAACTTCGAGTTTCTCAGCCAAATTCATGCTCGCTCCCGGCGATTGCTCGCCGTCACGCAGCGTTGTGTCGAAAATTCGAATGCGTCGGCCATTCTGAGAGTCGGACATGATCTTTCCTTTGTTGCTTGCTGAGGGACTTGCAAGCCAACCCGTTCATCGAAGTCGAGCCAGCGGGAAACGAAAAAACCCCGAGGCTCGATGAGCGTCGGGGTTGGCAAGCATTTTTATGAATATGCACAGACCTACCCCAACCACTCGCTGAGTGCGAGGGCGAGCTGCAGAAGCTCAAGGTTAGGAAGTAGTCGCAGCATATTATTTTCCGAAGTTGTGAAACTGTTTTCAAGATTAGCCGGACAAGGTTACGAAGTCAAGAGTAGCCACCGTCCATCAAAACTCCTTCCTCGCCACATACACGCAACCGATCAACAACATCACTGCAACGAATACCAAGTTGGTAATGATCGGACGCCAAACGTCGATCTCGACTTGGGCTTGCTCCATGTCGTTGGTAACAATGTTCAGACTTTGCGTCGCATTTCCCGACAGCAAATAACCCATCGCATTGTCTAACGCACTCGGCTTCGGGTTGACTTGGTACACCGGATTCACACCCCAGTTGTAAACCATTTCCAAGTTCGACATCTTCGGCTTGAACTCCTTGGCCACCACTCCCTTCGCAAGCTCAAAATCCACCACTCGATTCGGCTTCACACCTAGCAACACGCTGTCCGGCGACTGCCAAGTCATCGCGGTCAGCAGGCCAGTGAAAGGACTTGCGATCTCTGTCAGCTTGCCCGATTGGCAATTCAGTTTGAACCAGTTACCCGTGTGAGTGATGATCGCCGCTTCGTTGGTACCCGGAATCCAAGTCAACTGACGAACGTTGTTTTTCTCAGGGAGTGCAATCTCGGCGTGAACAGGTTTGAGCGACGCATCAAATACCATGATCGGTAACGTATCGCGAGCCACTACGCAGTACTCTTGATTAGCGATGACCAAGGCCGGTTCCGTCCCTTCACCCTTAATCTTGGTGCTCGCGGCCACTTCGAAACGCTTCTTTGCATACTTCAGCAAGTCCACGTTCCCTGAACTGTAGATCACCAAACCCTTGCCCTCCGCCGTTGTCGAAGCGGACGAGTTATCGCTCATCACAAAATCCTTTGGCGCGACACTTTCAAAAGCATTCACCCCCGGGACCCAGTTGCGCAGCATGCCAATCAAAGCATTGTTGCCCGCTTTGCCTAGATCTTTATCCCAGTTCAGTCGATAGATGCCGCCGCGACAAACCGCGACGATATCTCCGCCAACCTGCGTCAATTCTATCAACTGCTCGGGCAGCGATGGCCCCGTATCGCTCATCCAATAAGGGGTTGACCGCGCTTCAGCAAGTGTTTGAGGATCGCTATTTGCTTCTCTAGCCGGTTCTTCATCAGCCGCTTTTTTCTTCTTCGCGTCCTGAGTCTTATCTGCGGCTGCATCCTGCGTCGTGTCGTTCGCGGTGTCGTTCGATGTGTCCTCAGTGCTCGCAACCGCTGCCTCACTGCCACTCGCGCCAGTCGGCAACGCATCCGCTGCTTCACGCCCAGCAGAATCACTCGTCACAGAATCACTCGTCACAGAATCATCCTGCTCGTCATTCCCGCTCAACCGAATCACTGACAACTTCCGCGATCGCGCGGTAAGATTGCCGAAAGGGATTCGGAAGAACGATTTCACCACAATCTGCTTGCGTTTCGGATCGTAGAGCGGCCCGAACGTGCGACCTTGCCCGCCGATGTCGTTATCCAGCGCAGGTTGCCAAACGGTGAACTTGTCATTCCAAACGCTCACGTCGCCGCGTTGATTGACCGCCCAGTACTTGTCGTTGATTTTGTCGATGCGGCTGATCTGCGGTAACAATTCGACATGCTGCTGCATTCCGTCATGAACAGCACCGACAGCGAAACAGAACAACCAAAAAATGATGCACGCTACGACGCAAACGATGGCATTGCCCCAAATCAAACCGACGAGTGCAGACACTGAGTAAAAAATGATGAACACAAACACCAGCAACGGTATACAGTAAAGCAATCCCTCGTTCCAAATGCCGAAGCGAATGCCGGCGATAAAATAAAGCCCAATCAATACAAACGTAATATTGAAAAATACAAAGATGCAACCACCCAGCAACTTCGCTAAGTACAACCAGATCCGCGAAATCGGTTTACTCAGCAGCAAGTGAAGCGAACCTGAACGAAACGTCTCAGGCACGATCGGGCTGGTGACGATCAAGGCCACGAACACCGCGACCACACCCAACCCCAGCTTGATTAAAAAACCGAGCAGTAGCGGCTCAACGAACTGCTTAATCTGTCGGCGACTGATGTTCAGCGGTTCGCCGAGTTTAAAACCTGCGTAACCGATCCACAGTCGTTCGCTGCGCGGTCGAGTGAGCTCGAGCGGAAAAGCCAACTGCAGCAATTCCCGGTTCAATTCTTCACGTTCAAAATCGCCGAGATTATCGACCCCCTGTTCAATCAGCGGTTTCAATCGATCGCGTTTATCAGCGGTCGGAAACGCAGCGGCGGAATACAAATCCTTCACATCGATCGCCGCATTCAATTCCTTGGCCATATCGGTTGATCGAATTCGCTTTCGGCCTCTCTGCTCGCTCTCCGGCTTGTCATCGGGCTTTAGTTGCTCAAGAAAAGCTGGGTCCATCTTAGCCGCCACCGCCTGGACCGCTTCATTCCCCTTGCCTTGCGACGCTTCGACGAGTTTTTCTTTGATCTTGTCAAAGTTATCGATATCACTACTGACTAATTTAAAGCTGCGTTCCGTGACATATCCGAACGGCGCGAGCCCGGCGAGCACCATTGCCCATCCGACTAGCAACACCCACAGAACACGGTTGCCGACAGCTTCCCAATACGAATCGATAAGAATTGCTAAATACGGTTTCATCGCTGAATTTCTGCTTGAACGGCAAACGGGTTTTCGTGATCGGCTTGAGATGATTTTTGCACGGCGGATAGAAAGACCTCTTCCAGCGTTAGCTTGGTCCGGTCGAGCCTCAAGAGGCTGATGTTTAGCGACCGAATGCGATCGATCAGTTGGTCAACTTCAGCTTGCGTGTGGGCCGCGGTCGTCAATTGCCAGCGCTCATCGGGCAGCGGCAAAATCTCGACTTCGCACACGTGCTTCAATTGGTCGATTTTCCCCGGCGCAGCCGCTAGTTCAATACGAACTTTCGTATCGAGCGAACCTCCGAATTGCTGCGTCAATTCTCGCGGCGTCCCAACTCCCTGCAATTCGCCCCCAGCGAGAATGGCTACGCGATCGCAAACCAATTCCACTTCTTGCAAAATGTGGCTGTTCAGAAACACCGTCTTCCCCTGACCTCGCAGATCATTGATCAAGCTGCGAATCTGCGAACGCCCCACCGGATCAAGACCATCCGTCGGTTCGTCAAGAATCAATAGCTCGGGGTCATGCAACATGGCTTGCGCTAACCCCAGTCGCTGACGCATCCCTTTACTGTACTTGCGAACAAGTTCCTTCTCGCGCCCCGCCAGGCCCACCAACTCGAGCAACTCTGCGGATTTCTTTTGAATCACACGCTCCGGCACCGAACTCAAACGACCAAAGAACTCCATCGCTCGCTTGGCGTTCTGATGCGAAGGAAAACTTAAATTCTCCGGCAAGTAACCGATTCGTCGCCTGGCGCTTTTCGTTCCAGCCGGTTCGCCCAACAGGAACGCTTGACCACCAGTATTTTTGACAATCCCCAACAAGATCTTGATCAGCGTCGTTTTGCCGGCTCCGTTCGGTCCAAGTAAACCGAAGACCTCGCCCCGCCGGACCGACAAATCGATTCCCTTGAGCGCGTCAAAGCGTCTCGGCACGACCCACCCGTCTCGATATTGTTTTTGAAGCTTTTGAACGTCGATTGCAAGTGAGTCGATCATGCGGCAGATTGCTTGTCAAAGTCAAACGTAACGGAGCGTACCGAACGGAGTTTACGAGTAGTCATGAGGTCCGCTTAGCATACACGAAAGCCACGCGGTTCGGTGATCACAAGAGCGGCTTACTTGGCGTGTTCGCTGGCCACCGACAACTCTTGGAAAGCGAACCGCATTAAGTGGCTCAATCCGCTCGACCTATTTTTATGCTTCTCGATTCAGCTCGTGAATTTGCGCAGCAAATATTCACCCAATCGCGGCGACAAGGCGCTCGCTAGCAGCAGTAACCGAGCTTTGCGCGGCAGAATCACAGTCGTCCGGCGTTGCGCTGCCGCACTTAAAATTGCTTCCGCAAGTTTCACTGGATCAAGTCCTTTGACTTTGGCACCCCCGCCACTCTTCAAAGCCGCCGCTGGCAAGTCAGCCGCTTCAGGCGAGTGACTGTATCGGCTCCCCGCATCGGCTCGCGCTATCGGTCCTGGATTAACGAGCGTCACGTGCACTCCCGCTTCAGCCAACTCCAACCTCGCTTGCTGCGCCAAAGCCGCGAGACCATGTTTAGCAATCGAGTAACCACCCAGATACCGCGGCGCAAAGTGCGACGAAAGCGAACCGATCAAAACCAATACGCCCCGCGTCGGTTTCAACAGCGGCGAGAAAAACTGAATAGCATGCAATCCGCTTCCAACATTGGTCCGCACCAGATCCAACATGCGTTCGCAGGATAGTTTCTCGATGCTCCCGCGATCACTTTCCCCGACTGCGTTGATGACCAAGTCGAGCTGCAATCCTTGTTCGCGAATCTGCTCAGCCACACGCGCCGTACTTTCCGCGTCGCTCATATCACCGCTGATCACAATCAACTGAGCGCTAGCCACCTGATCGCTAGGAAACTGAACGCTGGTAAATTGAGTGCCCGGAATTTGCTGAACAATTTGTAACCTCGCCTCAGTCAATCGCGTCAGATCGCGACCGATCATAACAACTTTCGCACCCTGATTCGCCAGACTAGTCGCCAGTTGCAAACCCAAGCCAGCCGAAGCGCCACAGACCAATGCGGTTTTGTTCGTCCAAGCTGATTGAGCGACTGAGTTCACGGAATTCGTTCTCGATGCGGTATTAACGCCAAGTGGTTGAGTGCCGATGCGTCTGTTGATACATCAGTTGAATAGACGCAATGGATTCGAGCCAGAACCGCTTAGGAGCAGTCCCAAACTAAGTTCCGCATTTCAATTGTAGCGGCATTGGGCGCGAGCCCTCCGGTTCTTTGACACCGGACGGATTGCGCCGTCCCGCTAAAGAGGGAATCTATTTCGGGACTGTTCCTTAGTGGGGCTCCGAAGGCTCATCGCGACAACTTTTGATTATGCTGGTACAACTTTAACTGAGACATTTTGCAGGACGACTTGGCTGCGGAACGTATGCTGACAAACGAACTGGATGACCTGCTAACTAACGAGCTTCGCTACGATGCAAGCCAACCTCGCAGCGGCATTATAGCCCGCTGCAAGCGGTGACAAAGCGGTGGACAAAAGTGTTGCAGCGAGCTGAGCACCTGTTTTCCGCAGCAGATATTTTCTACGATCAGATAAGCACTAACGAACATCAACCGGAACGGATGACGCATGCAGTGGGACTCGCCGAGCGATTACTTTAACCGCTTGGAGCATTGGTTAGCACTGGAGGCCGAAGCTGAACGCGAACGCTTGGTAGCGCGGCGATCGCTCCAGCGCAGCGGCGATGCGGAGCGCTCCGGCGAGACGCTCGTCAATCTGCGGCTGATGGATCATCGAACCGGATTGGCCGGTCGATTGCTCCTAGACCTCGCGAAACCTTCAAGCGACATGCTGCCCATGAATCGTTTGAAAGTCGGTTCGCCGGTTATTCTTTCCGACGATGATGACCGCGGCGACAAAGGTATTCCAGGTGTGATCAGCCGCCGGACCAGCTCCGCGATTCAAGTGGCGGTGGACAACTGGCCAGAAGCAAGTCGCCTGAGGCTGGATCTATCGCCCGACGAACGCACCCGGCAACGACAACTCGCAGCGATGAACACCGCGAATCAACTGAGCGGTTCCGCAGCCAGGCTGCGCGATAATCTGCTGGGCCTGCGCGAGCCTCGCTTCGACGCGCCCAAGTCGATCGAGTTCTTCACCGAACTAAATCCGCCTCAAGAAGACGCCGTACGTTTTGCTTTGTCATCGCGCGACATCGCGATCTTGCATGGACCACCGGGCACCGGCAAGACGACGACTCTGGCCGAAGTGGTTTTGCAAGCCGTCCGTCAAGGCTTGAAAGTTTTGGCTTGCGCACCCAGCAATACAGGGGTCGATAACTTGCTAGAACGCCTGGCGTCAATGATGCCCTCGGTCATTCGAGTCGGCCATCCGGCGCGTGTGTTCGAAGCCCTCCGCGGCCATACACTCGACGAACTCGTTGATAACGATGCGAACATGGGAGTAGTTCGCGATATGAAACGAGAGATCGAACAACTGATGCGCTACGCAGCTCGCGAATCCCGCAGCCGCGATGGCAATCGCATGCGCGGTGAACTGCACGCCGAAGCGGGCCGCCTGCGCCAACAAGCCAGAATGCTAGAACGCAACACGATCAAATATGTACTCGACTCCGCCGATGTAATCTGCTCCACCACTACGCTGGACGAAGAACTGCTTGGCGATCGCACTTTCGATCTCGTCGTGATGGACGAAGCGTGTCAGTGCACGGAGCCCGCGATGTGGCCAGCAGTGCTGCGCGCCGACCGATTGATTCTCGCAGGGGATCATTGTCAGTTGCCGCCCACAGTCGTTTCCGCCGAAGCAGCTCGCGAGGGACTCGGTCGAAGTTTGATGGAACGGCTAGTACAAGATTATGGCCAGTCCATCTACCGGCGATTGACCGTTCAGTATCGAATGCATGAAGCGATCATGGATTTTTCGAGCCAACAGTTTTATGCAAGCGAGTTGATTGCCGATACATCGGTGCGCGAACATTGGTTGCCAGATCTGCCGGGTGTGATCGAAGATGATGTGACGTCGCCGATCATTGAGTTCTGGGACACCGCCGGTGCCGGCTGGGATGAAGAACTCGAGCCCGACGGACTCAGCAAACGGAACCCCAAAGAAGCTAACTGGGTCGTCGCTCAAGTTCGCAAGCTGCTCGACAGCGGCCTCAAGCCTGAGCAGATCGCCGTAATCGCTCCCTACGCCGCGCAAGTTCGACTGATTCGAAACCGCATGCAGTTATCCGCGATTGAAATCGATACTGTGGATGGCTTTCAAGGTCGCGAGAAAGAAGCCATCATCTTAACGCTGGTCCGCAGCAATCCAGAAGGCGAAATCGGCTTCCTCTCCGACACCCGCCGCACCAACGTCGCTCTCACCCGCGCCAAACGAGCCCTCCGCGTCATCGGCGACAGCGCCACACTCGCCAACAACCCTTTCTATCGCGAGATGCTCGATTACTTCGAATCTCACAACGCCTATCACAGCGTCTGGGAACTAGGCAATGCTTGACCAAGCATGTCGATGATTCGGCAACTGCCTTGGTGATTTTATCCACTATCGCGGGCTGTTCAATTTCTACTGCACATGTACCGTTCGGAGGCGGGCCGAGGATTTGTATGGGATCAATTTTGCGATGATGGAATTAATCGCGATCGTGGCGGTGGTGTCGCAGCGTTATCGCGTGGTTGTCGATTCAAGCGACTGCCATCGCATGGCCGCGCAATTGACAATGACGCCCAAATACGGATTGATGGTTAGGCTCGAAAATCGCGTTTGATGAGTCTTTAAGCCAGTGCTTTAAAGCTGTCATTAGGATTTGATTTCTTCGGAATCGACCAAATTATTTAGCAATTTGTAAGTTGAAACGTGTGGTGTGTCCCTGAAACGCGTGCGTGGAGTGGGAGGCTTCTTCGGTCCACGCTT
>Ga0163144_10027799_pt1 | contig 10934 bp, 11 predicted proteins | sample OliLak19BULKMAT1_FD_123175 | JGI IMG/M metagenome (GOLD analysis project Ga0163144, IMG submission 123175) | Freshwater microbial mat bacterial communities from Lake Vanda, McMurdo Dry Valleys, Antarctica - Oligotrophic Lake LV.19.BULKMAT1 | ecosystem: Environmental > Aquatic > Freshwater >... | reverse complement strand
AGCTCGCCGAGCTGCCGGTCGGACCCTGGCTGGTCGTGCACGCCAAGCCGCGCCAGGACAAGATGCTCGCCCGGCTGCTCGCCTTCCGTGGTCCGCCCGGCGTGCAGTTCCTGGAAAAGCGCACCCGCCGCTATCCGGGCAAGGGCACCCAGACCAGCGAGGTGCCACTGATGAGTGGCTATCTGTTTATCGCCGGCGGCGACGAACTGCGCGACCAGCTGTACGCCACCGAGCGTGTTGTGCGCATCATGCGCGTGCTTGAACCCGAACAGCTGCGCCAGGACCTGCTCGACCTCGCTCAGCTCATCACCATCGGGCCGGGACCGCTAGAGGTCCGCCCCGAACTCGTCGCGGGCATGCGCGTGCAGCTGACCGGCGGTTCGCTGGCCGGCCTGTCAGGCGTGGTGACGCGCCGTCAGGGCATCACCGAACTGGTGGTCAACGTGCGCATGCTCGGCACGGCGGTATCGATCCGCTGCAGCGCGATGGATATCGAGCAGGCCGTCGAGCTGCCGGTCAGCGCGTAGGCGTCGCTCATCGCTCACCAACTGCGCGTGGCGCCCAGGCCGAGCGATCCGGACACGCCGTCGTGGCCGGTAAAGTCGCGGTTGAGGTCCCACGCCACGCCGGCCTGGCACTACCGGAATTCCAGTGGGTTAGTTCCATCTGAGACGTATCCTCCATCATGACCGACACCAAGATCTACACCGCCTTGGCCTTCCTACGCTATTTTGTACGATTCTCTAGTCCAAGCCGATGGCCATCGTGCCCGCGCTGTTGAATGTCGTGTAACCACGATTGGTTCGCAAGATACCAAGATACCGTTTTGGTGATGCCACTTTCAAACGTTTCGCGAGGTGACCACTGCAGCGTATCTGCAACCCGCGTAGCATCTATGGCATAGCGAAGGTCATGCCCGGGACGGTCTGCAACAAATGTAATGAGGCGTTCGTGTTTGCCGGCCAGGTCAGGGTGCAGTGTGTCGAGTGTACGACAGATGAGGTTAACAATGTCAATATTGGTCCATTCATTGTGGCCACCAAGACAATACGTTTCGCCGGGAGTGCCCATTCGCACAACGACATCAATAGCACGAGCATGATCCTCGACATACAGCCAGTCGCGGACGTTGAGTCCTTTCCCATACACAGGTAGAGATTTCCCGGCCAAGGCATTCATGATCACTAGAGGGATGAGTTTTTCTGGGAAATGATAGGGACCATAATTATTGGAGCAGTTGGTTAGGCTTACAGGCAGTCCAAAGGTGCGCCCCCAGGCCCGCACCAAGTGGTCGCTTCCCGCCTTGGTTGCGCTGTATGGGCTACTGGGGTCATATGCCGTAGATTCATTGAAATGCCCAGTTTGGCCTAGCGACCCAAAGACCTCGTCGGTCGAGACGTGATGGAATCGTACACTGTCGGCCCCGGTGGCGGGGCGTCCCTTCCAGGCTGCTCGCGCGGCGTCCAGCAGGACGGCAGTGCCGAGGACGTTGGTGCGTACGAACGCCAGTGGATCGTCGATCGAGCGGTCGACATGACTTTCCGCGGCGAGATGAATGAGGGTGTCGAAGGACTCTTCCACAAATAGGCTGGTAACTAACGGGGCATCGCAAATATCGCCATGAACAAAGCGGTATCGTTGTGGATGCGCGTCGGTGAGCCCGGCGAGATTGGCCGGGTTCCCGGCATAGGTCAGGGCATCAAGGACGACGACGCGTAGGTCGGTGTGCGCGGCCAGGAGATGGCGCACCAGGTTGCATCCGATGAAACCTGCGCCGCCGGTGACGAGGGCACAGCGCGGATGATGTGGGGTTACAGTCGCAGTCGGGGCGTGGCTCATGCTGCTCAGCCGTTCGGATACGCGTGGAAGAATGATGCCAGAGCGTCTTGCCAACTAGGCATGGGGGGTAGGCCGTGCAACCGCAGGGCCATCTTGTCCAGTCGGCTGTTGGCTGGTCTTGGAGCCGGCCGGGGGAATTCCGCCGTCGTACAGGGTTGCAGACTGCGGTGCAGGCCGCGCAGTCGCAGGATCTCCTCGGTAAAGCCATGCCAACTGGTCTCCCCAGCGCAGGTGAGATGCACGGTGCCGGCTATGTCATGTTCGATGAGGTGCGTGAGGCCCACCGCAACCGCATCGGTGGAGGTGGGATTGCCGATTTGATCTGCGACGACGCGCAGTGGGTCCCCGGTCTGCTCGCCGAGTCGGAGCATGGTATGAACAAAGCTTGGACCACCGGCCCCGTAGAGCCAGGCGATGCGCGCGATAACGTGGTCGGGACAATGGGCGCGGACAGCAGACTCGCCGGCTAGCTTGCTGGCACCATAGACGGTGCGCGGCTCTGGCTCATCCCATTCATTGTAGGGACGAGAGGCCTCTCCCGAAAATATGTAGTCGGTGCTGATGGCGATCATCCGCGCCCCCACGCGATGACTGGCGACAGCGACGTTGGCGCTGCCGATGGCGTTCAGGCGGAAGGCATCTTCGCGTTCGCTCTCGCAACGGTCGACGGCGGTGTATGCCGCGCAGTGCACCACCATGTCGGGGCGCTCGTGGGCGATGCGGGAGGTACAGGCGTTTGCGTCTGTGATGTCGAGATCGTCGCGGTCGGTGGCGATGAGCGTGTATTTATCGGACCATTGCCGGACCAGCGTCCGCCCGAGCAGGCCTTTGGCACCGGTTATCAGAATGCGGCGTGCACTCATGGAAAGAGTTCAATCTGCAGAGTGGCGGCCAGTCGCGGCCAGCGGCGGTCCCGCTCGGACAACTGCGGGACGAGGCCGCCCAGCGGCCAGGTGATGGCAAGAGCGGGATCATCCCAGGCGATTCCGCTCTCGCTGGCCGGGCTGTAGGGGTATGAACATTTATAGAGGCATTCAGTGCCATCATCGAGGCTCAGAAAGCCGTGGGCGAAACCCTTCGGGACGAACAGCAGTCGCTTGTTCGCGGCCGACAGGTCGAAGCCGGACCACCGTCCGTAGGTTGGACTGGAACGTCTGAGGTCCAGGACCACATCCCACACGCGTCCAGCAGTAATCCGCACGAGTTTGTCTTGGGCATGATCGCCGCGTTGGAAATGGAGGCCGCGCAAGACACCTGCCGCGGAGCGGCTGTGGTTGTCCTGCACCCATGGAACATCGATGCCCAAGGCTGCGAAGTCACCAGCGCTCCAGGATTCGTAGAAAAATCCTCGCTCATCGCCAAATACCTTGGGTGACAAGTAGCGAACGCCGCTGAGCGGACTGGGGAGATCGGAGAATGGCATATAGTTCAGAGGTGTCCGGCCTGGCGTAACTGGTCCCAGAGGTACTCGGCGTATGCGCTGCGTCCCATGCTTTGCGCTTCTGCTTTGACCTGCTCGGGACCGATCCAGCCACTGTGCCAAGCGATTTCTTCGAGACATGCGACCTTCAGTCCCTGGCGTGACTCCAGGGCCTCGATGAAATTTCCGGCTTCCAGGAGACTCTGATGAGTGCCGGTGTCAAGCCAGGCGATGCCACGACCGAGCTTCTCGACTCGAAGCGATTTATTATCCAGAAAGGCTCGATTGAGATCGGTGATTTCGTATTCGCCCCGAGCGCTAGGTTTTAGCTTCGCCGCCTCGTCGCACACTTCTGGGCCGTAGAAATACAAACCAGGTATGGCATAACGGCTCTTGGGCTGCTGCGGTTTCTCTTCTAGAGAGATTGCCACTCCATGCGAATCAAACTCAACGACGCCATAACGTTCTGGATCGCGGACAAAGTGGGCGAAGATCGTACCACCGCTTTGGATGGAGGCTGCTTTTCGCGCAATATCGGTCATCCCATGACCATAGAAGATGTTATCGCCCAGAATCAGGCAGGCGGGCCCCCCAGCGAGGAACTCCCGTCCGATGACGAAGGCTTGAGCCAGTCCGTTGGGCACAGCCTGCTCGGCATAGCTGAAGGTCATGCCCAGACGAGATCCATCGCCTAGCAGTTCCTGAAATCTTGGCAGATCATGCGGCGTGCTGATGATCAGCACTTCGCGGATGCCCGCCAGCATGACGGTGCTGAGCGGATAATAGATCATCGGTTTATCGTACACCGGCATCAGTTGCTTGCTGACAACTCTGGTGCACGGGTGCAGCCGCGTGCCGGCTCCGCCGGCGAGAATGATAGCCTTCATGTGCGTTGGACCATGGTGGTGAGATTGTTTCTTCCGGCCAGGGGTATCATTCGGTCATGACGTCCGACTGAATCGCGGCTTTTCACGGAGATGAGCCGTTGCCCATTCTGGCGCTGGCGGTGCTACCGGTTCACCGCGTTGAATCCATACGGCCGGTTTCGAGGCCTCTTCAATCCAACGAAGACGTTCCCACCGTGGCCCACCGTGGGCGCTCCGATTCACGAATATCCCGATCGTCGGGATCCGGCAGCGTGAGCTTGGGAATCCACGTCTCGTGCCCCCGTGTTCAGAGCGTCGAGGACGTGTGCCTTCCTCAGCTCGCGCGTTCTGTCGAGCTGGGCGGGCGGAAGCTCCGGAGGTTACGTGCCAGGTTGCGAGTTGCGAAAGTTCTCGTCGTGGATCGTCTCCATCCATCAAGCGCGGAACAGGTCCACCATCGCCAGCCTGAGCAGGAGGTCGCGCAACGGCGTCGGGTACAGGACGCGCGCGTCGCACAGGACGGACCGTGCGGGTCCCGCTCCGCTAGTAGGATCGCTAAACTGGTTCATCGGTCTGACAGGCCCGGACTCTGCCGGACATTGCGGGGACAGGCAATGTCTCATGGGTAGCAGAAAGGCCCTTCAGCAAACGCGTCGATGAGGTTTCTCTACCCCAGGCAAAGCTTTGTATCATTCAGGTGGCGGGCGGTGACTAGGCAGCTGGCGCAGCTAGCCCGGGCGGGAGCGGAACTCGCGCGGTGAGCAGCCGCTGCGCCGGCGGAAGACGCGGGCGAAGTAGGCCGGCTCGGGCAGGCCGACCTCGGTGCCGATCGCCGCTACCGGTTGCTCGCCGAACTGCAGCAGCTCGCGGGCACGGGCGATGCGGTGCTCCTCCAGCCAGCGCATCGGCGCCATCCCGGTCTGGTCGCGGAACAGATGCGCCAAGCGCGACACCGAGCACCCGCAGGCCGCCGCCACCTCGTCGAGACGCAGCGCGCGACGGTGATGCTCGCCGAGATAAGCCATGGCACGCTGCACCCGCAGATCGGTGCCGGCGGTGGTGCTGGGATTGGCCGCATCCAGGCGTAGCAGAGCCCGTTCCAAGGCGTTCGTCGCCAGATCTTCACGCCGGCGTTCCGCGCCGGAGGCGCAGGCGATGACTCGTTCTAGCTGTCCGCGCACCTCGCTGCGCCAGTCCGGGTCGATCAGATGCAGCCCGAGCACACCGCCGCCGCGATCCGGCCAGGCGAGCAGCCCGCTCCACGACGCCCGGACGAAGAAGTAGACCCACAGATGCGTCCAGCGCAGGGCCGGGGCGAGTGGGCCGTAGTCGTGCGCCACCGCCGGCGGGAACAGCAGCACGTCGTGCGGCTGGGTGGTGAAGGCAGCGCCATCGCGGTTGATGCGGCCGCGGCCGGCGACGGTGTAGTTGAGGATCCACGCGTCCATGCCATCGGGACGGTAGACGTCGCCATGGTTCCCGGGCACGTTGCGGGTACAGCCAGCGCGCAGGTTGGCGTGGAAGCTGATGATCATGATAGCAGGATCATACTAGTAAAAAGCAGAGAAGGAAGATTGCGCTTACGTATAGTTGCGCCTATTCTCACGCCATCGTGCACATCGACTGGGACAGCCGGTTGCCAGTCAGCAGGATCATCCGGAATACCACATGACCGACCATGCCGTCCGCTGGGGCCTCATCGGCCCTGGCAATATCGCCCGCCAGTTCGTCAAGGGTCTGACCGCCGTGCCGGGCGCCAGCCTGGTGGCGGTGGCCTCGCGCAGTCGCGAGCGCGCCGCTGCCTTCGCTGCCGAGCATGGCGGCGGCCGGGCCTACGTCTCGCCGGCCGAACTGGCCGCCGATCCGGGCGTCGATGCGGTGTACGTCGCCACGCCCCATCCGCAGCACCACGCCACCGTGCGCGCCTGCCTGGAGGCCGGCAAGGCGGTGCTGTGCGAGAAACCGATCACGGTCAATGCAGACGAATTGGAGGACCTCATCGCGGTGGCGCACAACCGGCGGGCCTTCCTGATGGAGGCGATGTGGACGCGCTTCCTGCCGGCGATGGCCAAGACCCGCGCCTGGCTGGCTGAGGGCGCGATCGGCGAACCACGCATGGTCACGGTCGACTTCGGCTTCCGCTGCGGCTGGGATCCACGGTCACGCCTGCTCGATCCGCAGCAGGCCGGCGGCAGCCTGCTCGATGTCGGCGTCTACGTCCTCGCCCTGGCCAGCATGGTCCTCGGCCCACAGCCCGAGCGCGTTGCCGGCTTCGCCCACATCGGTGACAGCGGCGTCGACGAGCAGGCGGCGATGATCCTCGGCTACCCCGGCGGCCGGCTGGCCTCGCTGACCTGCGCCGTGCGCACCAATTCGCCGCAGATCGCCCGCATCGATGGCACCGACGGTTCAATCACCGTACCCGACTTCTGGCGCGCCACCCGCACGACACTGCGCGGCGCGGCCGGGCGCAGCGAGACGGCGGAGTTCCCGCATCGATCCAACGGCTACGAGTACCAGGCCATCGAGGTGGCGCGCTGTCTCGCCGCCGGCCTGACCGAATCGCCGGTCCTGCCGCTGACCGAATCGCTGGCCATCCAACGCACCATGGACGGTCTGCGCCGTCAGTGGGGCCTGCGCTATCCCTTCGAATCCTGAGGAGCCTGTCATGCTATACGGAACCATCACCGGCGTCGACAAGCCGGTCTCGCGCCTGGTCCTGGGCACGATGATCATCAACCGCGGTGACCGCGAGCGCAGCTTCGCCCTGCTTGATGCCGCGGTCGCGGCAGGGATCACCACCCTCGATTGCGCCCACGTCTACGCTGGCGGCGATTCCGAGCGCTGCATCGGCGAGTGGATGCAGGAACGCGGCAACCGCGAGCGCATCGTCATCGTCACCAAGGGCTGCCACCACAATGCCGACCGCCAGCGTGTGACGCCGTGGGACATCGCTGCCGATCTGCACGACTCGCTGGCCCGGCTGAAGACCCTCTACGCCGATGTCTGGCTGCTGCACCGCGACGACACCTCGGTGCCGGTCGGCCCTATCGTCGAGGCGCTCGACGGCCTGCGCCGCCAGGGCAAGGTCCGGGCCTACGGTGGATCCAACTGGACGCATCGCCGTATCGCCGAGGCCAATGCCTACGCTGGCGCACACGGCCTGCAGCCGTTCACTGCCTCCAGCCCGAACTTCAGCCTGGCCGAGCAGGTGCGCGACCCGTGGGGCCCCGGCTGCGTCAGCATCGGAGGCCCGGCCAATGCCGAGGCCCGCGCCTGGTACGCCAGCGCCGGCGTGCCGGTGCTGGCCTACTCTAGCTTGGCCCGCGGCCTGCTATCGGGACGGCTGTCGCGCGGCAACTGGGGCGACGCGGCTAAAATTCTTGATGGCGCGGCGCACACCGCCTACGCCCACGAGGTGAACCTCCAACGCCTCGACCGCCTGCATGAGCTGGCGGGGAAGCGCGACTGCACCGTGCCGCAGCTCGCCCTGGCCTGGGTGCTGCAGCAGGCGCCGCTGTCGGTCCACGCCCTGGTCGGCGCCGCCGACGCCGGCGAGATCGCTGCCTGCGTCCAGGCCCTCGACATCCGCCTAAAGCCTGCGGAGCTGGCCTGGCTTGATCTGCGCGCAGCGGCCGCAGGTTGATTCCGGAACTACGCGCCGGCAAGGCAAGGCTGATATCCGGCTTATCAGGCGGTCCAGGGAAACAGGGCAAGCTCAGAATGTAACGGCGAGAAGCGCCCGTCCACGCTGGTCGCCCAGGCTGTGCCCGTCCGACTAGATGAGTAGGCTCTTCGACAGCACCACGATCCCAGGGCGTACACAGGCCACGCAGTAGGGCTCGGGCATCCGGCATGATCTCGCGGGCCAGCAGCAGGCGCTCGATACCGTGACGCTGGAAGCCAGCGCTGGTGCGTCGGAATCCGCGTGTCCGGCCGAGCGGAACGAAGCCGACGGCCCGGTAGCTCACACCTGCCGTCGCCTCGGCGAACGCCGTCGGCGCGTGGACGCAGCAGATCGACAAAGGTCTCAGCGAGCAGGACCGGATGGCCGTATCGCTGCTCCCAGTCAGACGAGAGACGATCCAGACAGCGTAAGTAGCGCTTTGAACGTGCGTTCAACCTACAGTCGCCACAACTCGACCTTGGCCTGCGCCGCCGCATCGCGATCAATGACGCCCTTCACATCTAGGAATGGCCCACCCGGGCAAGCCGCGGTGAGTTGGGCCAGACTGAGCGCCTTGAATTGTCGATGCGCAACCGCAGCAATGATGGCATCGCATGCTGGCAACGGCTCGGCAGAAATGAGCTCGACGCCGTATTCGTGCCGGGCTTCAGCCGGATCGGCGAGCGGATCAGCGACCAACAGCGTGCAACCGAATCGGCTGAGTTCGGTAAGGATATCAACAACTTTTGTGTTGCGTACATCCGGGCAGTCCTCCTTAAACGTCAGGCCGAGTACTAGGACACGTGCGCCTTTGATGGGCTTACCTTGATTAGCAAGCAGCCGAACGCATTCCTGCGCGATAAACGCCCCCATACCATCATTGATGCGGCGGCCTGCCAAGATGACCTGGGGATGATACCCGAGTTCTTCTGCCTTATGGGTCAGGTAATAGGGGTCGACGCCGATGCAGTGGCCGCCCACCAAACCGGGCTTGAAGGGAAGAAAATTCCACTTCGTGCCAGCGGCGGCAAGCACGTCATTCGTGTCTATGCCAATGCGATGGAAGATGAGGGCAAGCTCGTTCATGAGTGCGATATTGAGATCGCGCTGGGTGTTCTCGATGACTTTAGCTGCTTCAGCAACTTTGACGGAGGCGGCTGGATACACGCCGGCGGTTATGGCAGTGCCATACACAGCGGCCACCACGTCGCAGGTTGGGCCGTCACTGCCCGACACCACCTTGCGGATTTTCTCGACCGTGTGCTCGCGATCGCCAGGATTAATGCGCTCGGGACTGTAACCGAAAGCGAAGTCCACGCCGGCTTTCTTGCCGCTTTCGCGTTCGACCACCGGAATGCAGATCTCCTCAGTAGCACCCGGGTAAACCGTGCTTTCGTAGACGATGACGGCGCCAGGGGCGAGGTTGCGACCGACTGTCGTGCTGGCCCCAACCAGGGGGCTGAAGTCAGGACGCTTGGCGACGTCGACTGGGGTTGGCACCGCGACGATGACGAAGCGGCAGGCACGTAGGGCGGCGGCGTCGCTAGTGGCGGTGAACGATCCGTCGCGCAGGCGTTCAGCTACGGCAGCGTCGCCACTCTCGCCAACTGGGTCACGACCAGCGTTGAGGGCGGCAAGTTTCGCCGCGTTCAGGTCGAATCCAACGACGCGGAAATGCTTGGCTAGACACAGGGCCAAGGGAAGGCCGACATAGCCAAGGCCAATGACGGCGATGCTGGTGCGGCGGTTACGGAGTTCGTCGAGGAGGTTATGGGTGGGGTGCATATGCTGTGTGGTGAGCGAGTGTCAGAAGCAGTGACTTGGAGAACCCAAGATGTGGGGGAGTAAGGGCGAGAAACCTCCAAGCACTCAGCGATATCGGCGTGCTGTTTCGTGCGTCTATTGGCACAATCAAGTCTAGATGACACAGACAGATGTCGACGCGTCGCTGTTCCGGCGTTCCATCTTGATCCTTGATCATGGCGATGCTGGTGTGGTGGTCGAGGAGGCTCAGTCGTCATTGCACGTTCGGGGACGAAGGCGCGGTCGACGATGGTCACCACTTCGCTGGTGCGTACCTCGCTGTGCGCAATTCGTTGATGCGCGCTGATTCCAGCTGGCTGGTCAAGGCGGTCAACACGGCTTCGAACTTCTTCACCGCCTGGAAGCGCTCGATGTAGGCGATGCTGAGTTCAGGCAGGCTACCCAGGCCGAGGAGCACGCCGGGGCCGCCTTCGCCGAGCAGGCGCTGCATTCCGGAGGTCATGGCGTTGAGCTTTTCTTGCAGCAACGGTACGTGCGGATTGTCGGGACTGGCGGCCGAGGCGAGCATCGCCTTCAGCTCGATCTGCTGGCCGATCAGTTCGCCCTGTCGCCCTGTGGCGGCAACTCGCATGCGATTCTTCAGGAGCATAACGGACCGCTGACCTATAAGTTACATCCCATCTGGCGAAGACCGCTAGCGCGTTGGGGTCGATCGGCGGTTTGACCTTGGTGCGGTGCTGGGCCGATGTCTGGTGTCATGGCGCGCTTCGCGTTCGTCGTCTGGGCGGCAAAACACACTGCCGTGTCCGCGTTGATTCGTCAATGACACACTGCTGATTTTCGAGATGGCGCGACTCAAAACGCAACGTTTGAAACGCCCGCGGCCTTGCACGCCGCCGCTTCCCGCGTCCAGGCGATCGCTACGACCTTGCCATGCCCAATTCTGAATCCGCCCCCGGCCTGACCGGTTTCGGCAAATTCATTGTCTTCCTGATCATCGTCGGCTGCATCGCGGCGGCCGGGTGGTTCATCTTCGGGCCGGCCAAGCCGGCGGCCGGGCCGGATGCCCCAATCGCGGCTGGAGGGTCGTCGCCGGTCGCCAACCCCGTCGCTCCGGTCGCTGATGATGCGCCGCCGCCGGCCGGACTGATCCCGGCCGCCACCGCCGCCCCGGCAATGCCGCCGGCCCAAACCTATCAACCGCAGGGCGGGGTGATCGAGATCGACATCAGCGAGTACGCCGGCTACGCCGGGCTGGTTGCAGCCAACAACGGGCTGGCAGCGAACCCGGACAGCGCCCTGGCCAAGGCGGTCGGCTTCCAGGTCAAGCTGACGGTCGGTGAGGGCGAGAAGTGGGGCGAGCTGGTCGCCGGCCGTT
>Ga0163144_10027798_pt1 | contig 10935 bp, 8 predicted proteins | sample OliLak19BULKMAT1_FD_123175 | JGI IMG/M metagenome (GOLD analysis project Ga0163144, IMG submission 123175) | Freshwater microbial mat bacterial communities from Lake Vanda, McMurdo Dry Valleys, Antarctica - Oligotrophic Lake LV.19.BULKMAT1 | ecosystem: Environmental > Aquatic > Freshwater > Lake... | reverse complement strand
TCCTCCACGGGGCGCGTCATGAAAATGATCTTATACTCATGCTTGTAGGGCATCTGTTGAAGAAGCATCGAGATCACTTTGATCGCCTTCTGGTCCAGGCCATCCTCGTCCATGATCTGGGGTTTGCGGCTGACCTGCTTGATCGCCTCCCATTCGTAATATCCCTTGGGATTGTCAGTGTCAGGCGTTCGTTCGCCGTCGGTTTTGGGCTGCATTCCACCGGCTTCGAGCATCTGCATCATCAGGCTCGTGCCCGATCGCGGAAGGCCCGAGACCAGCGTGAAGCACTTTCCGGATTTTCGCGAATGGCTTTCCTGCGGCGGACGGTTTTCGTCGATGGTTTGGCTGCGCTCTTTCTCCGGCGGAAACGCTGGAAGATCGAACTTCACTTCGCTGGTGCTTCGACGCTTCTTGATCGCCGGTTCCATTGCCCGCCACGCCCGCGCCAGTTCGGTGCGATGGTGCGCAGCGCGTTCTTTATCCGGAAGCACCGAATCGTACACATGCAGCAACATGCGGTGGGCCGCCCGGATGTTGGGATTGAACTGCAGCGCCCGCTGCAGCGCGATGACGCCGTTCTCCGTGTCGCCCGAGCGGATCAGTGCGATTCCCAGATTCAGATGCGCGCGCGGAAGCCGGTACACCATCCCAACCGCTTTCAAAGCCGAATCACACGCTTCCTGATTCCGACCCAGACGGCAATAGATGGTTGAGAGCCCCTGCCACGCCTCGACGTTGTCGGGATGCATTTCGATCGCCCGGCGAAAAGCGCGTTCGGCATCAAGCCAGCGGCGGATCATCATGTAGCACTGGCCGACATTCTGCAGAAGCTCCGGGGAGACACGCTGAAAGGACTCCAGCTCACGCAACACCGCGACGGCCTCATCAATGCGCTGCTGGGCAATCAGAACATCCGCCCAAATCACCCGCACCGCGGGATGACGAACCTTGCTTATCTCAAACGCCGAGGTCAGCGTTTTCTCCGCCATCGTCACATAGCCCGCACTGAGAAATGACCGTGCAAGTTGAAGGATAAAGCGGTTTTCCCACGGCGAGCGATGCACCAGATCCAAGAGCACCCTGATCGCCTCCCCGTGCTTGCCGCACCACGCGAGATTTCGGGAAAGGTTGTACTTGCACTCGATCCCCGCGCGCACGGATTGCTCCTCGCGATTCTCACTTTGCGGTTCGATGTAACCCAGTGCGATGAATTGCTCGAGCAGCGCATCGGCCTCGTGCCGTTCACTCACCAATTCGCCGGTGTGCATGCCGCTGTTTCCCGGCACATCATCCCAGGACGGTATTCTCTGGATGACGGTCGGATCGGTGAAAATCTCCGTCAGCACGCGGCCGTCCATGTCATCGCCCACGGGCAGACCCAGCAGCGCCAGAATCGTCGGCGCGATATCAACCAGGCTTGCGCCGTAGACGCGCTCATCCTGTTTGATGCCCGGGCCGCTCGCGAGAAACACGCCATACTGCCGGTGCCAGAATGCCGGCCCGGCGGGCTCATTGGGAACCAACTGCGGACGAAGCTCTCGCGATTGAAAGCCGTGGTCCGAACAGACGATGACCGTGGTGTCCGGTCCGGAAAGATCAAGCAGCCGCTTGAGAGTCATGTCGCTGAAACGGTAGATGCCTGCGATGACGTCCTTGTACATTTCGAAATCCGCCTCGGGAATCCACGGCATCCTCGGCGGGTGATAGGGCATGAATGCATGACTGAAGTGATCGACCGCGGTGTAGTAAACCGCCATGAAATCCCACGGTTCTTTTTCCATCACCGCCGTCGCGACTGAATGCGTGGACAGGGCTTCGGAAAGCACATTGCAAAGCGTGGAAAGCCGCTCATCGGCATCCTGATCAATTTTTGGCGCATTGGGGACGAAGGGAAGCAACTGCTCGGCAGTCAGTTCATGAGAGAACACCTTGTTCTGAGCCAGCGCCTGCGCGCGGTCGTTCGGATGAACGACTCCTTTTGCGATCTGCCATCCTTTGCCCGGTTCAAACTGCACGCCCGCGAATAGGTTGCTCACCACGCAGCCGTTGATCGGCTCGGCGGGGTGGCTGGCCCACCAGTTGATCACGTTGCAACGATATCCATTCTGGGAAAGGATGTTCCACAGCGCTTTGGTTTTGCGCGAGATGCTTGAATACGGACGCGCGCCGCCGTGAACCGGGTCGGGCTCGATGAATCCGTGAATCCCGTGTTGGTGCGGCTGCTTGCCGGTGGCGATCGAATTCCACAGCATCGGCGAAAGCATCGGCTGCAGCGTCGCAAGGTTGCCCATCGATCCGCTGTTGACCAAAGACTCAAGCGTTGGAAGCTGCCCCTTCTCCATCAGCGGCGTGATGTGTTCCCAGTCCGCTGCGTCCCAACCCACCAGCAGCACTTTGCGTTTCTTGGTTGCATTCACGTTGTAAGCCTCGAAGTGATCCGTGCAAAAGACAATAAAAAACAGGTCGCCCGTGTGAACAGGCGACCTGAGTGTGTAGCTTAATCAAGCGAAGTCAAACCGTCTCAAGCCGCAAGGGGCTTGCGGTTCTTGCGCCAGGTGGCCAGGCCAAGAGCGCCCATTGCCAATGCGCCGAGCGAACCCGGCTCGGGGACAACTCCGGCTTGAAGCGTCTCGCCGGGACCGCCGTAGGCGTAGTCAACAACAGTGAATTTGTTCAAGGGCGTTCCACCCATGTCAACGCGGACCCAACCATATTGATTGGCGTTGAATCTGACGCCAACGAATCCGATTCCCGGATTTTTGAACTCCGAAAATGTAAACCCACCGTTAAAAGCGAGAGTTGCCGATGCTGGCAGGAACGACGGCAGCGTGTTCACCGCAGCGCCGTAGGTGACATTCGAAGCATAGTTGTACACTCCGGAGGCAAACCCGGCAACATTCACACCTGGAGCGCCAAAAGCCTCGGGGCGCACGGACGCAACTCCTGTAGTCGCGTCAGCAGTGCCGATACCGTGGACCATTGCCAGGTGATAGGTCACCGCATTGGCCCCCAGAAAAGTCAGGTCGATTCCCGTGGCGAAAGTATCGAGGGTGGTGTCTTGCACCAGTTGATTGACCGGAACATAAGTAATCGCCGCTTCCGCGGAACCAACCGCACCCATTGCCGCGCCCGCGCCTGCAGCCGCATACGCGGCGAGACGGGCCTTCGAGACATTAGCTTTCATTCGATGCATTGCGCACCTCCCAAAAAGTGAAGAGACGTGAAAAAAAAATCAACAGTATTGCTGTCCGCTCTACCGCATGTGCGATGAGCTTCCAACAGAATCAATTATGGCGCGCCGAGATGCGTACAAATGAGTTCTCCCGCTACCCGTATGCGCGATCCATACCCTTACGGGGTTTTTAAACAAATTGGATAGCGCAATATCTCTTAATTGACGTGTACCAAAGCACGATACCTGACACCCCATGCCTGTCAACAACATTTGTTAAGGATTTCGCTTGCGCGGCATAAACGCTACATTCGCGCATCCGCGTCTCCATTCGGTCGCGAAGCAGTGAAAGCGCGATGAAGACATCATAAACAGGAAGTTCTTCGCGAAACTCCGCTCCTTCACGTATTCGCGCCCTCTTCGATTCCAAGCGCAACGGTCGTGACAGATGACCTCATCCTTCGCGGGCGCGGTGTCATCCCATATAATCGCGATGCAGAAGGAGACTTTCATGTCTGAGATCAGAACATCCATTCTCATCGTCGGTGGCGGAACCGGCGCGGTGGCGGCGGCGCTGGCGATCGCGCGTACGGGGGGAACCTGTGTGCTGAGCGAATCCACCGATTGGGTGGGCGGACAACTCACATCCCAGGGCGTGCCGCCGGATGAGAACAGGTGGATCGAAGGGGAAGACGGATTCGTCGGCGCGACCGCTTCGTATATCGACTTGCGAAATCGCGTGCGCTCTCATTACAAACAGCATCGCAAACTCACGGCGGCCGCACGCGACAACCCGCGGTTGAATCCGGGCAACGGGTGGGTGAGTCATCTCTGCATGGAACCGCGCATCGCCCACGAAGTGCTTCGGCAGATGCTCGCGCCGCATGTCGCATCCGGCGCGATCATCATTCTGCTTCACGTCGAGCCGATCAGCGCGACAACCAACGGCGACCGCGTCACATCGGTGACGTTTCAACATCTCGATTCATCCAGCACGACGACGGTCGCCGCCGAGTACTTTCTCGACGCAACCGAACTGGGCGATCTCTATCCGCTGGCGGGTGTTGAGTACATGTCGGGCGCTGAATCGCAAAGCGTCTTCGGGGAGATGCATGGGCGGACGGATCAGTCAGACCCGACGGAGTATCAGGCCATCAGTTGGTGCTTCGCTCTGGAGCATCGACCGGGAGAAAATCACACCGTTTCCAAGCCGGCGGAATACGACTTCTGGAAAAACTTCGAGCCCCAACTGGACATTCCCTGGCCGGGAAAACTGCTGAGCTGGACCGTGCTCGGAGGGGATGAGCATGTGGCGAAGGAGTTCAGGTTCATGCCCGCACCCCAGCAGCCGCCGCAAGGTGAACTGGAGATGTGGCGCTATCGGCGCATCGTCGATCAAAGTCTCTATCAAAGCGACGTGGCGGCGAATCATCCGGATGTGGCGCTGATCAACATGGTGCAGATGGATTATTTTCTCAAGCCCATCGTTGATGTATCGCGCGAAGCGAAACAGAAAGCGCTCACCGAAGCGCGCGAGCAGAGTCTGAGCTTCCTGTATTGGATGCAGACCGAAGCGCCGCGCTTCGACGGCACCGACGGCGTGGGATATCCGGGCTTGAAACTGCGCGGCGACGAACTCGGCACGACCGACGGTTTCGCAAAAGCGCCATACATCCGGGAAGCCAGACGCCTCAAGGCGCGCACGATTGTCACTGAAGCGCACATCGGCACCGACCAGCGAAGAGCCGAAAACAAACCCGATCAGCATCTGCAGCCATGGGGCTTGGCCGAAGCGTTTCCTGATTCGGTTGGCATCGGGCATTATCGGCTGGACCTTCATCCCAGCACCTCGATGCGAAACAGCATCTATGTGCAGTCAGCGCCATTCCGAATTCCGCTGGGATCACTGATTCCGGTGCGAATGAAGAACGTCCTGGCAGCGGCAAAAAATCAGGGCGTCACACACATCACCAATGGGTGCTATCGCATGCATCCCACCGAGTGGAACACCGGAGAATCCGCCGGGCTTCTTGCGCAGCACTGCGTCGCAAAGAATCTCCAGCCGGCGCAGGTGCATGAGCGAATTGAACTGATCCGGGAATTTCAGAAGCTGATTCGATCTCAGGGCATCCCGATTCAATGGCCCTGGGAAAATGACGCGTTACTTGCCTGAGCCGCAACCATGCGCGACATCGTTCAACGCATCATCCTGCTCATGCTGTCGTTTTTGAGTGGAGTGTTTGGGTGAACAAGTGCAGCGTATTCTGCAATCGCGCGGATCATGTGCTCAGGACAACCAGTAGCTGTTCCAGATATCCCTTGTCAGGATCATTGGGATTCGCGCGCAGATAGGAACTCAACCACGCCGATGCCGGCTGTGACATTCCCAAACGCGCCAAAACCTGGGCGAGATCCTTCTGCAGCCGGGGCTGATCCGGAAGGATCGCGATTTCCAGTTCAAGCATCGCCGCCAATTTCGGAAACTCACCTGCGGACGCATACAGGTGCAGCAGATTCTGCAGCATCCGCGCAACCCACTGCTGATGGCTGATGGGTTGCAGATACTCATCCGACCATTCGGCTTCCTCTCCGATGGTTTCACGCATGCGCAGCATCGCATCGTCAGGGGTCAGGACGATTCCCCCGAAGAACGGATCGATATAGGTGATCACGCCATCAGTCTTCACTCTCACGATGAAATGTCCCGGCAAACCGACACCATCGCATTCGATACCGATCTTGTCGCAGATCAGTTTATAGATCAGCGAGAGCGTGATCGGCAGTCCCTTGCGGGTGTGCAGAACATCCGAGATCAGGCTGTTGGCCGGGGTGTAATAATCGTCGTTGTTGCCGGTGAAGCCTTCTATTTCAAAAAGCAGCTCGTGCAGATGGGCCAGAAGCGCCTGTTGCTGGGTGCCGCGCACTCGGGAGCGCACTGTGTCGGAATAGTGCGTGAGAATCGCATTGATCTCCGCCGGATCAACGTGCTCATCGTGCTGCAGCGCGATCGCGACAGCGGCGTTCAGCAGTGAATCGGAACACTGCAGCGTCTTGCCCTGCTGGGCCATCAGACCGAATGCAACGGGATTTGAACACAACGGGATGGGAGGCATCATTCGCGTACTCCAGTGCCGAAATTCTTATCGGCCAACCTCGCTCCCCAGACGGAGCGAATCATCAGCGATTGCCTCAGTCAGGATTATCGGAACCATGTCGCGCCTGACGATGCAACGCGCGCGACAGTTGCGTGATCTCTGTTCTTCGAAGACGCCCGACTGCGATTTCAGGATCAAGTCCAAGCCGATCCATTACGGTCGCTCCATCTTTCACTGACGCCCCTAACTGCGGCAATGTTTCACGGAGGACCGCTCCGATCGCACGATGCGGATGAAGAAACTGTTGCTGCGTCAGTGTTTCCAGAATCGTCTCTGCGCGCACCTGCACAAGGCTTCTTAGTTGGCCGTAGGTCATTTTCACTTCCTTATGCAGATAGATTAGGTGTCCGATGCTTCAGAAGGCAAACCGTGAACGATCAGGCGGGAAGGATTTGAAACTAAAGCGGAGCGGAGCTGCTCTGGTGGTTCACAATGATGAGATCCCGTGTAATGCAGTGAGAAGGTCAAAGGTGAAAGACAGCGGGCAGAAGCGATTCCGATGCTTTCATCGAAGCCGTTTCCGCCCGCGTGTTCAGTGCGATATCCGGGTGTGTTTCAGTGTTGTGACTAATTCGCAGCGGCGGCGAGGCGTTTGACGCGGGTTGCCTTGGCGCCTTTGGGACCTTCCTCGCATTCATACTCGACGGACTCGCCGTCTTCGAGCGTCTTGAACCCTGAACCTTCGATCACCGTATGATGAACGAACACGTCTTTGCCGGCCTCGGATGAGATGAATCCGAAACCCTTGTGGTCATTAAACCACTTGACCTTACCAGTGGCCATGAGCCACTCCTTTCCGCAGACTCTACGCAGATGCAGCGTGGAGATGTGGCAGAACAAACGGGCGTAATAATACTTCCCTCGAGAACAACCCGAGCGGAGGTTTATCCCGCGCCTGCGGGAAAAACCGCCCCACAGCCAGAAATTATCCGAACGATTGCCGCCGATGCAAGAAATTCAGTTTCTATCAATATCTCATGTGCGCCAGGTTCAGTCCGCAGGTTATCCACAGCAGAAGCCGTGAACGTCAGCGCAGTTGATACCGTGCGATATCCCATCGCCGAACATTGCTTTTTGAACCCATTCAATATCCACCCTGATATCACAGCGGCGCAAAATAATCGTAACCGTCGTATAAGAATCATTTTAAGCCTGTCTTTCATTGACGACTAATCAACCGTTTGCTTGGGTCTGAATTGTGCATGGAAACGAATGCATCCAGATATTGGATTTGACTCTCATTCTGCGAACGTTATCCACGAGTTTTCCACAATGGCTGAAGCAGCTTGATTTTATGGTGCGGGTCGCGAAACTCTCCCTTCCCGTGCGCGGGGACGATGAATCTGCTTGAAACCACAAAGCTCGTAAAGACTTACAGCGGACGCACCGTGGTGGATGAAGTGAGCTTTGTCATCGCTCAGGAAGAAATCGTCGGCCTGCTGGGTCGAAACGGTGCCGGCAAGACAACCACCTTCCGCATGATCCTCGGAATGATCCGGCCCGACTCGGGCGCGGTGGCGTTTAATGGAACCGACATCACACACCTGCCGATGTTCAAACGCGCCCGTCTGGGCATCGGATATCTCTCGCAGGAGCAGAGCATCTTCCGCCCGTTGACCGTGTGGGAGAATCTTCAGGCGATCCTCGAGACCTTGTCCATCTCCCGGACCGAACGCAAACGCCGCGGCGAAAAACTGCTCTCCCAGTTCGGACTCCACAAAGTCCGCAATCAAAAGGCCGTTTTGTGTTCCGGTGGCGAAAAGCGAAAACTCGAAATCGCCCGCGCGCTCATCACTCAGCCTAAACTGATTCTGCTGGATGAGCCGTTCAGCGCCGTCGATCCGATCGCGGTGGAGGATCTGCAGCGTGAAGTGAAACGGCTCAAGGAAGAGTTCGGCAAGAGTGTGTTGATCACCGATCATAATGTCGCGCAGACCCTGAGGGTCTGCGACCGCGCGATCATCATCGGCGATGGCAGGGCGAAGTTCGAAGGCACACCCAGGCAGGTCATCAATGATGCCGGCGTGAAAAGTGAATATCTCGGCAACACGTTTCGCGGTGATGAATTTGATGATCGCCGTTGAGACAGGATTGAGGTTCTCATGCGCTTCTGTTCCATCGCGTTGTTTCTCTTTCACTTTCTTTTGTCACTTCCGGCATTCGCAGATCCCACCAACCGGCCCGAGGATGTACAAAAACTTCTGGATGAGGTGGGGCGCGCCTATGCCCAGATACAGTCACTGAAGTTGTCCGGAACCATCAGCCGCGACTTCGACGTCAACGGCGAAGTCACGCACGAGGAAGCGCCCTTTGAAGCCGCGTTCCAGTCGCCGGATCGATTCAGGCATTCGGCGCAGGGTGATGCGATCGTGGGGGCCGATGGAAAGCAGACCTACTTTTACTTCGAGTCCTACAACCGCTACACGCAGACGCCAGTCGGCGAGAAGAAACTGGCTGAGGCGATGTCCGATGATGTGAAATCCGTTCTGCTCGGACAGAACCCTTCCCTGCTGGCGGCGGTCACGCGCAATGCCGATCAGATGCTTTTCAATGATGCGAAGGATTTGAAACTCAATGGCAAGGCCAAGATCGACGGCGTGGATTGCGACGTCCTGAAATTCACCGCCAACAAGATGGCGGGAACCCTTTACTTTGATTCGGCGACCCATCTGCTTCGCAAGCGCGAGATGGACGCGCTGGGGATCCTGCAATCAAGTGCGCCGGATGCAAAAAAAGCGATCATCACGATTCACTATCGAACGATCGATTCCGGCCCGACGTTCGCACAGGACGCCTTCGCGTGGACGCCACCCGCCGGCGCTCGAGAGGCCACGGATCACGAGTCGCTTGCGGGCGGCGAGCCAAGTGAGTTGGAAGGTCAACCCGCACCCGCGTTCAAGCTTAAATCACTTGCCGGTGAAGAAGTGTCGCTTGATGGATTGAAGGGAAGCGTTGTCGTCATCGACTTCTGGGCCACCTGGTGCGGCCCATGCCGTGCGAGCCTTCCCGAACTCGACAAACTCAACGAAGAAACCGCGCCCAAAGGCGCGAAGATCTTCGCGATCAATCTCGAAGAGGAAACCAAAACCATCGAGCAATTCGTCAAGGATACGGGATTGAAAGTGGCCGTCCTCTTCGACACCGACAGCAAGGTCGCCAAAAGCTACAACGTCACCGGCATCCCGCAGACTGTCGTCATCGGCCGGGACGGAAAGATCAAAAAAGTGATCGTCGGCTTCGGCGGCGATGCAGCGCCCCTCAAAGATGCAGTCAACGCCGCACTCGCGGAATAACACCTCTGTGCTTGGCGACCTCAGTCGCCATGAAGACCGTACGGATGGGAATCCAAACCGGAATCTGAAGCAAAATCCAAAAGTCTAAAAAACGTGCTGAGAAGAATAGCCGGTGGCACGTCGACCGCATCTGATTTGGAAAACTGCGACGTCGGGACAGAGCGGCTTCACTTCCCAATCCGTCCGCTGACTCAGAAGCGGTCAGATTGGGAAGTGACCCCGTTCCGTCCCCTTGCTGTCCACAAAACCATCACCCGAACTTCTTAACCGCTTTCTCGATCCCCGGCGCGGCTTTGGCAAGATCATCCAGGATCATGACTGGAAGTACTTCAATGCTGGCATTGAATGCAAGGAACCACGGCTCTGCGATCGAAGGGATTTGCGAAGCGTCCTTCAGATCGAGAAAAATGTATCCCGTGCGTTTGCCGTCAACGGCCGTGAAATAGACCGACTCGGGCTTGAGATCTTCGAGAATCGACTGAATGATCGACCCAAGTTTCCCTGCCTTCGCCGCTGCATTGCCTGACTCGACCGGAATTCCGACTTTAAGCATGACACGCATGGTCGCCTCCTGAGGGTTGGATGTAAGCCGAATCGGTGGCAGTACATCATAGTTTTTTGGATGCCGTACGGGCTCGCCCCCGCAACATCAAGCCGACTCCATTATTGTCACTCACCTTTATTTTCACCCAGTGCGTGGTTACCCCGCGGGCCGATCCGCTCCGACAATTCGGAACAACCACCTGCCAAGTTCAAGCACAACGGCCAACAACACTGAAATACAACTGGTTTAAATCAAAACGCTTGACTTTTGTCACAGCCGCTTTGATTTCCCCGAGCCGCGTTGGAATCGCAAGGACCGTTCCGCCCGGCCGGTCCGTTGCAGTGCGTGGTTATCTCGCGGCCGGTTGGCCGAGCGCCTGCTCAACTTCCGAAAGCCAGTAGCGCAGATGCGATTGATCCGCCTCAAACGCGCCGCTCAGGCTCGGTCCGGCAGAATCTGAGCGAAGTTGATAGGTGCCTTTTACATGACCGAGCCGATTCAGTTCGAGCCGCAACCAAATCCCCATCTCCATAAGGGACCACTCGTCGGTCGCTTCCGTCTTGCCAGTCGCGTTCATCAAACGCATTAACACATCGCAGAGCAGTTCGAGTTCGGGACGCTGGACATTGCAGGCGTAATTCGCTTCAAAGCCTGGCGCTCGCATGCGCACCTGACATGCCATCCAGCCCTCGGCGTCTGCTTCGCCGAAGTTTAGCGTCCCGTTGAGACCGTGCGTGTTGAACTCGATAGTCGCCTCAGCGGGATAACGTA